>ERZ1034573.113-NODE-113-length-21525-cov-11.145831_pt1 | contig 21525 bp, 24 predicted proteins | sample MGYA00520641_ERZ1034573 | MGnify/ENA primary metagenome ERZ1034573 (study PRJEB33760, sample SAMEA4777724) | hypersaline lake metagenome | biome: hypersaline environment; feature: brines | place: Spain | collected 2014-08 | depth 0 m ...
AAAGGTCCATTAAATAAAGGGCTCCAGTCGGGAAGACAAAACCCCTCCCCTCCTTTCCCGGCGGAGGAATCTGGAAAAATATCTGAGAGGGCCTTCCAATAAACCTTTTTTCTTTATTTCAGCTAAGTCAGGGATTTATTCTTTTGGAACAAATAAGGGTATATGGAGAAGCTTTACGGTTCTATTCTAGGCCTGACAACGGTGATACTTGGTTCGCTGGCATTGACACAGGACTTTTCACCAGTATATGCGTCGGCGCTTGTACTGCTAGGCCTGGGAATATCTCTACTATTCGAGCGTAAGGTAATCAAGGAAGGCTCGACCATCCTGGAGAAAAAACTGTCTTCCAACTCACCTGTAGTTGCAGAACTAGCTGTAGTCGGCGGCATAGCTATCCAATACGGATTTTACAGGCCTCTACTTGTCTATCTTGGATTAGTACTGTTAAAGAACGAGCTTCACGCAGGCCTCTCAAGTTTCAATCAAATCAATACTTCTCGATTACTGGGGCGTATAGCCAGAATGGTGGTGCTAGGCCTGGGAATCGGAGCCGGATATTTCACGGATTACATCGTATTCTACGCAGTCCTCGCATCAGGCCTCACAGTCGTCTATGATTTAGGCGTTATTCTACATGAATCTGCCTCAGGTATTTAATTTTTCGTCGACCTCCAATATTTATGAAGGCACCAATCTGTAACGTATGTTTAAAGAGCGACGTTTTATGCAGCAAATGCGAGGAAAAACTGGAGAACGGAGAGATAACCGATCTTGATATCAAAGTCAGCCGGGTTCTGAAAGAGTTGAGTAATGAACACGGCTCACTCAGAGACTCCGAAATAGTGAAGGTCTACGACACCGAAAATGTAGTCGTAATCGTAACAGGCCCTGACGATGGAGCGAAGGTTGTCGGTAGAAAAGGAGAGATCGTGAAAAAAGTCGCTGATGAAGTAGGAAAACCAATTAGAGTAGTAGAAAAGGCTGAAAACGACAGAGACGTTATCAACGGCCTTTTAAGCCCCGGAGAGATCCAGTCAATCAACACAGTTTTCAAGCCTGAAGGCGAAAGCCAGAAGATTGTAGTTGATGAAGGCTTCGAGGACAAGATCAACATGACCCGTGAAGACCTAGAAATGATTATCCAGGAAATCACAGGAGAAGAGTACGAACTAGCATTCGAATAAGGCCTCATATCCTGCTAATTTCTTTTATTCGGTATCATGGCAACAGAGAAAAACTCAAAGAAATATATTGTAATAATAGATCAGGACAAGATAGAGCCTGAGCTAGCCCGAGAGACAGTCATAAACTACGATCCGCTGAATAGAGCTGGAAAGGAAGGCGGCTTCTACATAGACGAAAACGAAGAGCTTCACATAAACGATGAAGACGTTATGGAGGCCCACAAGATGGCAGTCAACAAGTACCCGTATGATGGAGCGATTCAGATGGTCCAGCTGGTATATGAAGAAGGAGACCAGGTCCACCAGTTTGGGGAAAACGAGTTCAGACTTTATGGACTTCCATCACCAGACGAGGACGCAGTAGTTGGGATACTGGGAGAAAACGGTTTAGGTAAGACTGTTGCATCAAAGATACTTTCAGGAAAACTGATGCCGAATCTTGGGGAATACGAAGATCCGCCTGAATGGAAAGAAATACAGGAAAAGTTCAGAGGTACAGGCCTCCAGAACCATATCAAAAAATTAGCGGATGATGAGATGAATTCAGCTACAAAGCCACAGCAAGTAGAGAGAATACCAGATGTATTCAGTGGAACTGTAGAGGAATTCCTGACAAGAGACTCCAGGCCTGAAAACTTCGAGGAACTGACTGAGAAATTCGAATTAAAGAAACTGCTGGAGAGGCCTGTAGAGAATCTTTCAGGAGGAGAGCTCCAGAGACTTGCGATTGCCGCAACAATTGGAACCGACGCAGAGTTCTATGTGTTCGACGAGCCTTCCAGCTTCCTGGATGTGAAACAGAGACTGAAATCAGGTCATGAGATCAGAGGCCTTGATGGCGCCGTAATGACCATCGAGCACGACCTAGCCACATTGGACCTGATATCTGACAGGATCAATATTTTCTACGGGGAAAACGGAAGCTACGGAATGGTTTCAAACTCTCTTTCAAGTAAGAAAGGAATCAACCAGTATCTTGACGGACATATTCCTTCACAGAACCTGAAGATCCGAAATGATTCAATAGATTTCGAGAGAAGTGAAGGAGATAGAGGTACAGGTCAAACAACCTTGGAATATGAGGCCATGGAGAAGGATTTTGGAGAAGGTGAGTTCGAACTTGAGGCCTCAGGCGGAACACTGAAAGAAGATGAGATAATTGGAATAATTGGGGAAAACGGGCTTGGGAAAACTGTGTTTGCAAAGATGCTTGCAGGAGGCCTCGAATCAGATGAAGGAGAATCACCAGAGGCCTCAATCGCTTACAAAAGCCAGTACATAGAGGCTTCAGATGTGAAAGTAGAGGATGCATTCCCTTCAGACGCTAACATGAATACAAAGAGATTCCAGACCAGGATTGAAGAGCCCCTTGAACTGGAACCGCTTTACGAGAGAAAACTAAATAACTTATCTGGAGGAGAGCTTCAAAGAGTAGCAGTAGCTATGTGTCTCTCAAGGAACGCTGACGCATACCTATTGGACGAGCCCTCAGCCTTCCTGGATGTAGAATCCAGAGTGAAACTTGGGAAGACCCTTAGAAGATTCTCACGGAAAGAAGAAAAGCCTCTGATGGTTATAGACCACGATCTTTTACTGCTAGATTACATCTCAGATAGAGGCATAGTATTTAGAGGTGAACCCGGAGTAAAAGGAGAATCAACCAGTCCCATGCCGACCAGTGAAGCATTAAACGAATTCCTGAAAGAAGTTGATATGACCTTCAGGAAAGACCCCAGCACCGGAAGGCCTCGAGCCAACAAGCCAGGAAGCCAGAAAGACGAGAAGCAGAGGAAGAAAGGCGAGTTCTATGAAACCTGATCTCACAGAGGAAAAGAAGAAAGAAATCAGAGAATTTATTGAGAAAGAGCTAGCGGAAGATGAAGAACCAATATTCTACGCGGTAAGTGGCAGCCATCTCTACGGGTTTCCGAGCGAGAACGGAGGAGACATCGATATCAGAGGATTTCATGCCGTTGATCCTGATGAACACCTGAAGCTTGATTCTCCCAGAGAACAGCTGGAGGTGGAGAAAAACTGGGACTCTTCATTTGAACAGGAAAAGATGGATCTGGTTAGCTACGAGTTGAAGAAGTTTGGATATCTCGTATTCAAAACCAACTTCAATGTCCTGGAATGGATTTTTGGCGAAAACATAGTCTGGAACAGGAGAGAGGAGGAACTGGAAGAACTCAGAGATATAATTAGATCACATCTCCCCGCCGATGTACCATATCATTACAGAGGGATGGCAAAACAGAATTACGGGAAATTTCTTGATCCTGAAAGCGGAAGCTACAATCCAACGGCTAAAAAGCATCTGTACGTGCTGAGAGGCCTTCTAGGAGCCAAATATATACAGGAAAAGCGAGAGCTCGAACCGGAGATTACTGAGATGGCTAAAGAACTACTGGAAGAGGAAGAGAAGAAGATAGTTCAGGACCTTATTGCGGGAAAAAGAGGAAATGAAACAGAAAAGGCCTCAGAAGAGCTAATCAAAAGAGCTGATCAACTGATAAACAGGCTTTTCAGCGAGATAGAAGTAGAATCAGACAAAAAAGACGAAAAATTGACAGAGGAAATCGATGAATGGATGCTGAAAACCAAAAAAAAAAAAACAAAACCAGTAACAAAATCAGGATATAACTAACTATGACTGAAGAATACACAGGAAAAGTCGCCGCGGTAGTAATTCCAGATCTTGAAGGCCTCAAGTACCTGATTGCGAAAAGAGATGACAACGGTGACTGGGAGTTCCCGGGCGGAAAACAGCACACAGACGAAAATTTATTAGAGACGGCTGAACGCGAAATAAATGAAGAATTAGGCCTGAAAATTGAGGCAAAGGAACTATCTGAAGCACATTCTTACAGAAGCGGGGGATACAATATAATCCCGGTACTAGCGGAAAATACTGAAGAAGATTTCGAGATAGAGCTTGTGGATCACACTGATTTCAGATGGATCAGGCCTGAGGAACTTGATGAAACGAAAATCAACCTGGAAAATGAGAGAAACTGTCTGGAGGCGTTCGACTTATTATGACGGAGAAAATTGATGTAGTGAAGATAGTGGTAGAGAACAGTGAAGGCCTTATACTGGCAGTCAGAGAGACTGAATCCGGTAAATGGGAGCTGCCAGGAGGTAAAATCGGAAGTTCGGAAGACAGGTTTGAGGCCGCTGAAAGAGAGCTACAGGAGGAGACAGGCCTCGAAAGTTCTAATTTTAAAGATGTTGTCCACGTAGAAGTAGAAAGTGAGGAATGCATCAACTGTCAGATAGTCTTTACAGGTCATCCTGGTAAAGGATCTGTGGAAATTGATACTGAAGAACTTGACGATTTCAAATGGATAAGGCCTGAAGGATATAAAGAACTATACTGGCACGCTGATTCAGGTTACGGAATACCTGCTGTAGAAAAACTGGATAAATACTTGGGATAGTAGAGTTAATCTGCTAAGTTTGGGTCGTACAAAACTGTGTGATGGCTTGCGCTTTCCGCACCAGAATAGGCTTCAAACCATCTCTGAAATGCCGACATTTCATCTGGCTTCTCACCACTTCTATGTATCATTTCATCAGGGAGAATTTCGCTGGCTCTATCATAGAGAATCTCATACTGGTGAGTAGGTTGGTCGCTAAAGTCATCTATTATCTCTTCTGCTTTATTATCATTAATACTTTCATGTCTTCCTAATATCTGTCTAGCATTATCCTCCATTCTCTCTATAGACTCCAGCATATTCTGATACTGAACGATATCAAGCTGATCAGCTAACGCTTGAGAGGCAACTGAAGAATCTACTGGGTGAATACCTGATAGTTCTTCCTTCGTATTTTCAAAAGCATTTCTATATGTGGTTGCAGACACCATCCCTTCATCTGTCGGAACCTGAGGCTCAATAGGGCCTAACTCGCTCATAGGACCCATATAGATGTTATCTCCGACAAATGAAATCGTTGTTCCTCCTGACTTTGCCTCTTCCATGACATATACATCTATCTCGTCAAATCTGTCCATCAAGTTCTTAGAAATTTTGTAAGCTGTATTTACTTGGCCCCCCGGAGTATTGATTCCAAGTTTAAGTTTATCAGATTCAGCTGCCCTTAGTATTCTGTCAACATTTCTTTCCTCTGACTTACCTAACGAAACTCTTGCATTTCGAGCAGGTGAAATACTTGCAGGATTATCAGGTGATGCCAGTAACATAGCCGCTTCATCTTCTTCAAGTACATCTTCCCACATTTCCATAGCTTTCTCATTTGATTCAAGAAAAGGCGGGGCACCTGCTTCAATATCCTCTGCTGAATCTTCTTGCAAATTCATAAAATGTAACTAAAAAGTAAGATTTAAATTACTACCGAGACACAACAACTTTTTACTCCTCTAGTTCGAACTTCAGCCTCTCCACGTTTGAACCCTTCGACTTTCTCTCAATTATGTTGATCTCTCCGATCTCATCCAGGCTATCGACATGGGTGCCTCCGCAAGGACAGATATCCTCTCCTCCGATTTCGACGACTCTCAATGGATCTACGTGGTCTGGGATCAGGTCGAGATTGGTGCGGCCTTCTGTGATCTCTTCTTCTACAAGTTCGCGCTCCATTTCTCCTTTCTCAACCTTTAGGCCTTTCTCGATCAGTGAGTTGGCGCCGTTTTCAATTTTTTCTACATCTCTTTCACTGAAATCTACAGGTTCGAAATCAATCCTTGAATAATCCTCGTGAATCTGGTTTCCCGCGGTTGAACCATCGTACATGTTCAAGACTATCCAGGAAACTACGTGCTGGGCAGTGTGCATCCTCATATGTTTGTAACGGCGTTCCCAATCGATTTCTCCGTGAATCTCCTGATCAGGCCCTGGAAAGTCACCTTCAATATAATGACGGATCTCTCCGTGGTCTCTCTTCACCCTCTCAACTGAGGCCTCTGAGTCCTCCCAAGTTATTTTTCCATGATCAGATGGCTGTCCGCCGCCTTCCTTGTAGAAGAGGGTCTTATTCAGTGTGATAAATCCCTTTTTCTTATTTACCTTCTGTACTTTTGCTTCAAACTCTTTCTGGTATTCGTTGTCAGGATAGTATAGAAGTTCTGCCATAATCAGTTATTAGGCCTGAAGTCTTTTTGTCTTTCGGATAGAATATGAGTTCTTCAGTAAGGGTTTAAGAATGTTCAGGCCTTAACTAGAATTATGGGAAGAGTAAGGCAGACTTATATTAAGAGGCTTGCAAAGGATTTGGTTGATTCTGACAAGGAGTTTTCCGAAGATTTCGATGAGAACAAAGAGATTTTAAGCGAGACAGAGGAGTTCAAGTCGAAGAGGCTGAGAAACAGAGTGGCTGGATATGTTACTACGTTGAAAGGCCAAACAAGAGAACCGAGACAAGCCCAATAAATACTAGATAGATACTTGTCAGGCCTGGAGCGTCTCTGAATTCAGCTTCGGAACTTCTCACAAGTACATCCAGTTCTCGGGTATTGACTGAATCTACATTCCGATCTGTACTGGTTATCACCAGCTTGTCATTTCTCGATTCTGCAATACTGTCCGCATCTATCTGTGCTTGAAGGGTTTTTGTTTCATCCTCGTTTAAACTGTATGTCGCAGTGTTAGTCCCAGACTGAAGAAAAGTAGGTTCAAAATAACCATTTTTGGATTTGATTTCAGTTTTAATTTCTTTCTGGTCAGGGTGGGGGTTGGTAATATCTATGAAAATACTGCCTGTTCCATCCTCTGAAATTATAACTGAGCTGTAATCAGTTTTCAAAGACTGTTCAAGTCTATAACCAAGGCCTATAACTCTTTCAAATTCCCATGTGCTGGTTTTGGATTTATCGTACGGGTCACTGAAATTGACCCTCCATTCATGCTTTCCAAGTGAGGTATCCCATTCTACCGCATGAGGGCTGTCCTGTTGTGCATTCTCTACAGTCTCAAGGACGGTTTGACTATCTCTATCCATAAACGACATATTGAAAGGATCGCCTTCAGGATCATAAACATCTACCTCTAGCTCAGGTAAGCCTGTAACCAGGCTTCCATCCTCTGGGGAATTGAAACTGGCTTTAGGAGGCCTATTAATTATTTCATGGGTGCCTGTATTCCAACCTAAGGCACCGTTGCTATTCTCAACGGTGACATTTACCTTTACCTTATCTGTAGGCTCAAATCCCGTTACAGATGAATTAAAATTACTGTAACTGCATAATGCCAGATTTTGACCATCCTGAACCAGATCGCCTTCAACCATGCCATTATCAGGAAATGTATCTGGATTATCTTGATTCTCAAATCTCAATCTGCATTTCCCTAAATCAGGGTCAGAAGTCGGCATATCAATAGAGGCCTCAACACTGAAAGCATGTTCCCCACCAATATCATCAAACTGTATTGCTCCGACACGCGGAGGATAACCTACCCGTAAATCATTGTTACTTTCATCAGGCTCTAATACCTCACCTCTGGCTTCTGAAACCTGGGTCTCCCCTGAAAGACCATCCCAGAACCCCGAAGGATCTACATCCAAACTAATTTCCTCAATATTATTTTGATCAACAACATCCCTAGTATTAGGCAGACTGAAAGAAACATTCTTAGAGCCTCCTGCGGGAATAGAAGGCATATCAACCGAGTAATGACTGTAAGAATTCCTCAACCATAACTCTCTATCCCTAGAGGTCTGAGACTCTCCCAAAGAATCCGCGTTTCCATTATTAGAGATCTCAGCTTCTACATAGACATTTGAACCGCCTCTAACAACACTGAAATCAGAGACCTCGAAATCAACATAGCCTACATCCGCAGAAAAAATATTATTGAAACTTTCCTGTATGGAACCATCCTCCGTATTCACCTCAAGTATGGAATCGCCTGTTAAAAGCTCCTGATTCCCGTAATCTGTAGGCCTCCAGGTAAATTCTTTGTTTTTTTCTCCTGCATCCACATCCAAAGTCTCATTGACAAACTCCTTATTAGATCCCACAATACCATTGTAATAGAAATTGTCATCCTCGGTGTAAGTCATTTGATCTTTGCGTACTTTCAGATTCACATCGGTTTGGGTATCTACCTGCTGCTGGATACTCTCATAAACAAAATCTATAGTTCCTGTCTGTGCATACCAGCAGTTGTCTCCATCACTGTTTTCACTGGAACTAGTTGAGCAATCGCTCGCCCCGGTAAGACTCTCAAATTCACTTGTGCTGGCTCCTGACCCATACATGATTCCATGAACTTTAATTCCATTTGATCGAGCATTATCTGCCTGAGTACCCGGATCTCCACCGCCTCCATCAGCCAGAACTATCATAACTTGCTGAGGATTAGGATTTGAAACCGAAGTAAGCGTATCGGCCCCTTTACTAACACCCGCCGGAAGATCAGTACCTCCACCATCACTGATTGTATTTATAGCACTTCTAGCTTCCTGTTTATCTCCGGTAAGGCCTTGCAAAGTTGAGGCAGAACTTTCAAATTCTACAACAGAATTTCTGTCCCCTTTTCCGGTATTGGTATTATCAACATATCCTTTCGCACCGCTTTTGGCATCCCCCAAAATGCCCCCCATACTGCCTGATTCATCAATCACTAAGGCTGTATCAACAGGCTGGTATGGGTCATTAATTCTGTACTCAAAAGTTGATTTGGCGGGCCTGCCAAGTACAAAGTCATCCTGGCCTCCATTGGAATCTTCTATGCTGGAATCGATTATATCAGCGCTCTGACCGGAGACCGAGAAGAATAGAGAGACCAAGAATACTGGTAAAATCAAGGCCTTTTTCATATAATATATTAATATGAATTGGTGGAATAAAAAGGAGTTAGTTTTCAAGAATAACTAATAAGTCTTGAAACCCTACATCTGATTATGACACGGAAAACGATTACCTCAGCATTACCTTATATCCACGGAGTGCCACATCTAGGGAATATAGTCGGAAGCCTTTTACCTGCGGACATATTCCACCGCTACCAGGACCTTAGGGGAAACGATAATATCTTCATCTGTGGAAGCGATGTCCACGGAACACCTCTGGAACTGGAGGCCTTGGAGCAGGACATCCCTGTAGAGGAGTTAAAGCAGAAGAATCATGAGAAAGTCAAATCGGTATTGGACGACTTTGACATGGATTTTTCAATTTACTCAGATACTCACAGCGATTATAACCGAAGAGAGACTCACGACATGTTCGTCAAGCTCTATACTAACGGATACATCAAGGAGAAAAAACAGACTTTGCCTTATTCAGATGAGGACGAGAGATTTCTGCCAGACCGTTACATAGAAGGAAAATGCCCTGAGTGCGGAGGCCTGGCGCGAGGAGACCAGTGCGATGAATGTGGAACTCTACTCGAACCAGAGGAACTGATAGAGCCTTACTCCACAATCTCAGGGAGTGAAGATATCGAATTTAGGGAAACCGAGCATTTATTTTTAGATCTTCCGCAGTTCCAGAAAGAACTGCTGGAATGGCTGGAAAATAATGACTCTCCGATTCCGGACAACAAACTGGAGGAAGTGAAAAACTCGATTGAAGACACTGAGATGAGATGCATCACCCGGGACATCGACTGGGGATTCGAGATACCGGTCGAGAGAGTAAATGAAAAAATAGAGGATGAAGGCCTCGACGCAGAAAAACTGGATGGAGAAGTATATGACGAGAAAGTGCTTTATGTCTGGTTCGATGCCCCTATAGGTTACATTGGATTTACCCGAGAGCTGTTTGAGGACGACTCCAGATGGAAGGATTACTGGATGAGTGATGAAAGCGAGGTATATCACTCAATCGGAAAGGACAACACAATCTTTCACACAGTGATCTGGCCTTCACTGTTACTGGGTTCAAGCACGGAAGACGAAAAGTATAATTTACCTCATTATGAATTCATACAGCAGTTCCTCTTGGCTGAGGATACAAAATTCTCGAAGAGTAGAGGTAAAGGCCTTTCAACTGAAGATGCGCTGGATATGTATCCAGGCGATTACTGGAGGTTTTACCTTGCAAAGAACTTACCACAGCAACATGACTCAACGTTTTCCTGGGATGACTTCGAATCCGAGATCAACAACGTCCTGAACGACACGGTCGGGAACTTTGTGAACAGGACTCTCTCGCTCGCAGAACAGTGGTTCGATAGCGAAGTGCCTACCGCAGAGTTAAGGCCTGAAGATAGAGAAGTAGAAGAAGAGGCCTTGAAAGTGGTCGATGAATACATCGAGGCCTTTGAAAACCATGACTTAAGAACTGGTGTTGAGAAAGCTACAGAGATCGCCCGTATCGGCGATCAGTACCTGAGCGAGGAGGAACCATGGAACAACGAAGAAAGAAGAGAAGAAACTATTCACGTATCTCTGCACCTGATTAGGGCCTTGGGAGTCATGCTTTATCCTTACACGCCGGAGGCCTCACAGAAAATCTCAGAGATGCTTAAGATAGAGATGCATACTGAGGAAGGAGATGACGAGCTTGTGGAACCGCTTCTCGGAAACCTGAACTCTGGCCACGAACTCGGTGAGAAAGAGATTCTTTTTGAAAAGATTGATGTCAGCGATCAGAAAGATGGAAATAAAAATGAGGAGGCCTCAGATGAGAATATGAAAAAAGGCCTTGTAAGCTTCGATGAGCTCCAAAACATGGATCTGAGAGTTGGAGAGGTTCTGGAAGTAGAGGACCATCCGAATGCCGACAAACTCTACAAGGTCCAGCTTGATGTAGGAGATAGAGATCTTCAGACCTGCGCAGGCCTTGTAAACCATTACTCAAAGGAAGAGCTGGAGGGGCGACAGGTAATAGTTTTAGCCAATTTAGAGCCGACAGAGCTTAGAGGCGAGAAAAGCGAGTGTATGATGCTGGCTGCAGAAGATGAAGAAGAAAATGTGGAGCTGTTAGGCCTGGAAAATGAATTGGAAAAAGGAAGTAAAGTAAGATAGGAGGTTATTTAATCTCCTTTTAACTCTACAATAATGTGCCCTCTTCTAGCGTTCTACTTATGAACCCATCACTGGGTGTAGATCGGCATTCTTCTAGGGATACTTCAGTGGACTCATCTCTTCTCTGAGTCCTAGTTCCTTCGAAAGCTACGTCTGCCTCAAAGTAAGCGGCTATTTCATCCAAATTGTTGAGGTCATATACATTAGCAGTTACCCCTAAGTCAGGGTCATCTAACACCTTTCCCCAGTCTCTAATCTCATCTTTCTCAGCCAACTTGGTTCTCGGAACATTACCTTTCGCTACATAGGCCTGAGTTTCTCCACCTTGCTGTGCGAAGTATAAGGTATCTCCCTCAGAAACATCTGCGTGTTCAGCTGGGACTACTTCAACTCCAAAATCTTCAGATTTTTTGTTTGCATAACCTGCCTTGGTTTGCATTCTATTCATTAGATTCACCTATATTAACTCATAAGTAACAACATTTTAAATATGTTTTGACTATTCATCAATATGAGCGAATATAGAATTCGTTTAGTCTCCAAGAGCCCTTGATACCGACTTATCTCCAGCATTAGACCTATTTTTTACAGTGGACTCAGGCACCTGCTCTTCTGGAGATTTGTAAAACCCATTTTCAGGATCATAGCCCGCAAAGTCATCGGCTTCAGCGTAGCCCACAACAGCAGCAAAACCCTCTCTTTCCTTTATCTCCTCATATTGATCTACTGGGGCAATATCCTTAGTAGCGACAATTTCTTCTCCTGCAGAATTACGCTTTCTAAGGCCTATAACTCTTTCACCATCTCCTAGATAAAACATATTTTCCTCAGAATCATAGAAAGTGTTATATTTTCATCAATTTCAAGATCTTCTTCCCTTATTTGCGCCGGCTCACCTAAATACCTTTTATCTTCTGGAGTTTGGTCTAATAGTCTTTCAAGACTGATATTTGTAGACATTTTAAAATCCTCCTAAGCCAAACTCTCCCTTACCCATTACGTTATATTCTTCTTCCAATTCTATAACCCCTGCGTTATCAAGAACCTTCTCAGCAACGTCCTCATAAGTCTCCAATCTCTCAGATTCACTCTCTAAAATTCTAACAGTATTTGTAGATTTGAAATCACCATCAGTATAAACCGTATCTGAATCTCCTATTTCAAACAAATAGGCTCCCTCATCTTCACTGAAACCTCTATCCTCTACAATATAAGTTTCCTCATCAACTTCTGCTACAAGGTAATCTCTAGTATCTGTTAAAATATCAAATTCATTAGACATAATAAATCAGCATCACTCAGTCTGAACAGCAATCTTTTTATGCTCGATTTTGCGAGACCCGACTTCATCTCTGAGATCATCCAAGGCCTTTTCCGCCACGTCTTCGTAAGTTTCAGCCACTAACTTCATAGTTGTCATTTAGTAGTAACAACTTAAATATCCTTTGGTGGAAGAAGCCTTATTTCAACTTTCAGGCCTCACTTTTCTCTATGAAGCTGCATTTTCTGGGAACTTGTGGAGGAAGATATGCGACAGGCAGACAGATGAGGGATACAGGAGGGATGATTCTGGAGTCGGATGAGGCCTCCATATTCATTGATCCCGGACCTGGCGCACTGATGAAGGCTCAGGACTACAACACAGAAAAGCTTGAAGGCCTGGTCGTCACGCATTCACACCTTGATCACTATGCCGACGCCGAATCCATAATTGAGATGATGTCGATCATAGAGGAGAATCCCTGCAAATTGATGGCGCCTGTCTCAGTTCTGGAAGGCTACGGAGATATGGAGCAGTCTGTCTCCAACTACCATCAGAACCAATGCACCAGAAAAATCAACCTGACGGAAAAAAAGGAGACAGAAGTTGCCGATTTCGAAATTGAATCTCAGGAGATGTTCCACAGCGAGCCCAAATGCAGAGGCCTGAAAATCTCAGACGGAGAGAAAACCTTTGGGTTCTGGACTGACAGCAACTTCAGTGATGAGCTAACAGATTTCTACAGCGACTGTGACACACTGGTAATCAACTGCAACAGGCCTAAGGATTTGAATTTGCGAGGACATTTATCGCTTAGCGAGGTCCCCGATATAGTCGAAGACTCAGAGATTTCCACAGTAATTATTACTCATTTCAGCGACAAGTTCCTGGAATCCGACATGAGAGAAGAGAAGGCCTGGCTTCAGGAGGAGATCGATCAGAAAGTGATTTTTGCTGAAGATGGAATGACTTTTCCAGGCGATAGAAAACTCGATAGCTTTTGAAGGAAACCTGATTTAAAAATAGGCCTGAACTTGTATAATAGAGGTAGTACTGTTAATGGAAGGAGATTACAGGCCTGAAGAAGTCGAGGAAAAGTGGCGTGAGAAATGGAGCCAGAAAGGAATCTACAGTTATAAGGGAGATGAGGAAAGAGAGGTGTATTCTATCGATACTCCGCCGCCGACCGTCTCAGGCAGCCTACATTTCGGCCACACCTATGGAAATACTTTGACCGACTTCAAGGCCCGTTTTGAAAGAATGAGAGGTAAAGACGTCTTCTTCCCATTCGGTTACGATAACAACGGAATCGCCTCCGAGAGACTGACCGAGAGAGAGCTCGATATTGAGCACGGAGACTTTGAGCGTTTTGAATTCCAGAAAAAGGTGCGTGAAGTCTGTGAGAAATATGAGAAAAACTTCGAGGAGACTATGAAGGAGTTTGCCTTCTCAATGGACTGGAACAACACTTACAAGACAATCAGCCCAGAAGTTCAAAAGATCTCTCAGCTATCCTTCATAGACCTTTACATGAAGGACAGAGAGTACAGAGAGAAAGCACCGGCAATATGGTGTCCAGACTGTTCTACAGCGATTTCACAGGTAGAAACTGAGGACATGGAAAAACACAGCCATTTCAACAACATAGAGTTCGACCTTTCAAGTGGAAACGGCACAATCACGATCTCCACAACAAGGCCTGAATTATTGCCTGCGTGTGTCGCAATCTTTGTTCATCCTGACGATGAATCCAACAGGCCTCTGATTGGAGAAAAAGCAGAGATTCCATTATTCGACTACGAAGTCCCAATAATTGAAGACGAAAGAGTCGATATGGAAACAGGCACAGGCGTAGTAATGTGTTGTACATTCGGGGATCAAAACGACATCGAATGGTACCAGAAACACGATCTAGATCTGAGAGTCGCGATCGATGAGACAGGAACGATGACAGATCTGGCAGAAGAATATGAAGGCCTCTCAACCCATGAAGCAAGAGAAGAGATAGTAGAAGATCTTGAAAGTGAAGGAAAATTAACGGATAGATGGGCGATCGATCACACGGTCCAGGTCCACGAGAGATGTGATACAGAGATCGAGTTCATGGTCACAGAGCAGTGGTACGTCAAGGTGCTGGATAAAAGAGAGGAATACCTCAAACTTGGAGAAGAAATGGATTGGTACCCGGAAAAAATGCATACAAGATACAAGAACTGGGTGGAAGGCCTGGAATGGGACTGGTGTATCTCACGGCAGAGAGACTCCGGAATACCTTTCCCTGTATGGTACTGTAAAGAATGTGGAAAAGAAGTTGTCGCAGACAGAGATCAGTTACCGGTCGATCCTATAGAAGAGGAGCCGCCGGTAGAGAAATGTGATGAATGCGGATCCATCGAGTTCGAAGCTGAGACTGATGTATTCGATACATGGGCAACATCCTCTTTAACTCCTCTGATTAACGCTGGCTGGGATGGAAAAGAGATGGAGAGGCCTGAACTTTACCAGATGAATCTCAGGCCTCAGGGCCATGATATCATCAGTTTCTGGCTGTTCCACACAGTTGTAAAATGTTATGAGCATACTGGAGAAGTTCCGTTCGAATCAGTTATGATTAATGGAATGGTTCTGGACGAAAACAGAGAAAAGATGAGCAAGTCTGTTGGAAATGTTATCAGTCCTCACGAAATACTGGAGGATTACCCGGTTGATGCCGCCCGTTACTGGAGTGCAGGAAGCAAGGTCGGAGACGATCTACCTTTTAAAGAGAAAGACCTCGTCGGCGGAGAGAAACTGATGAGAAAGCTCTGGAACGCATCCAAACTGGTAGACCAGTTAGCTGATAAAGAGACCAAGGCCTCAAAATTCGAGGAGGTCGATAAATGGATGATTAAGAAATCCGATCGAATGGTTGAAGAAATCACAGAGCACTTCGAGCAACATGAATTCTCGAAAGCCCGGGACAAGCTTAGAAGCTTCTTCTGGAACAGCTTCTGCGATGACTACCTCGAGATCTGCAAGCAGAGACTCGAAAACGAGAACGAAAGTGCTGAAAAGGCCTTGAGAACCGTCCATCAGAAAGTTCTGAAGATGTTCGCACCTATCATGCCTCACATAACGGAGGAGATCTGGAGAGATATGTACTCTACAAGTACAGTACATAGAGATAGCTGGCCTGAGAAAGAAGGCGTAAAGGCCTCAGAGGAGAGTGGAGATCGAGCGATGAAAGTTATCAGCTCACTGAGAAAATACAAGTCAGACAATCAGATGGCGCTAAACGACAAAATCTCTTCAGTAAAGGTCTTCGGCGATATCAGAGGCCTAGAATCAGCAGTGAAAGAAGTCATGCATATCGATGAGATAGAGATAATCGATGATTCACCAGAGCTTGAGAGAAAGATCAAGGAAATCAAATTAGACTACAGTGAAGCAGGCCCAGAATATGGAGATAAGGTTCCAGAACTTGAGGAAGCACTTGAAAACAACGAGTTCATGCTTGAGGACGGAAGACTGGAAGTCGCGGATGAAAGACTGAGGCCTGAGATGTTCAAAGTAATAGAGGAGAAAGAATACTCGGGCGAAGGAACCTTGATTGACGGAGAGGTCGCAGTGGTCCTCAAGCAATAATAAGTTTTACCGAGTAACCTGAACCATGGGCAATCAAAAACAACACCAGGAGATGTCAAAGTATCAGCTGAAGAAGCTGATCAAGAAACTGGAAGATATTCGAGGTAGAAACACTGAGTTAGTAAGCCTCTATATTCCAGCAGGTTACGACATGTCAAAGATTTCAGAGTTCGTGACTTCTGAGGCCTCGGAAGCAGAAAACATCAAGTCAAAGCATACCAGGAAAAATGTTCAGGCTGCGCTTGATAAGATAGGTAGAAAGGTGAAGGAAGAACAGCAGACACCTGAGAACGGAGTCGCATTTTTCGCAGGAAACGTTTCTGAACGTGAAGGTAGGCCTGATATTCAGGTCTGGGAAGTTATTCCTCCACAGCCTTTCGAGTCCAGACATTACAGATGTGACAAAGAATTTGTTCTAGAGCCTTTGAGGCAGATGGTTGTCGATGACAAGGTTTACGGGCTTATTGTCGCAGACAAAAATGATGCGGCTATCGGATTTCTCCAAGGTAACTCAGTAAAGACAGTCCAGGCAATGAGTTCGAACGTGCCTGGAAAGACAAAGGCCGGAGGACAGTCAGCTCAGAGATTCGAACGTTTCAGGAAGGAAATGTATCACACCTGGATGAATGATATATCCGATAAAGCCAAACAGGCCTTTCTTCCGAAGAAGAGAGAGGATAAACTTCTGGGCATAATTGTAGGCGGTCCAGGATTTACAAAGGACAAACTTATCGAAGATGATTTCATTCATCAGGAGCTTCAGGAGAAGATAGTAGCGAAGGAATCAACTGATTTCTCTGGGGAAGAAGGCCTGGAAGAACTGGTAACGAAAGCAGAAGATGCTATAGAGGATTCCCAGGTTATCAGAGAAAAGAATCTGGTGCAGGAATTCTTCGATAACCTTGAGAAAGAGAACGGGAAATCAGAGTATGGCCCTGAAAGAGTTAAAGAAGCATTAGATATGGGTGCAGTTGAAACCGTACTGATTTCAGAATCCACAGAACTGTATTACGCAGAATTTGAATGTGAAAACGATCACCAAGAACATTTATTTGAAGCAGAGGCCTCAATCCCGGAAGAAAAGGAATGTGAGGAATGTGGCCAGCGTATGAAGCTTGTGGAGATTTCCGATATAGTCGATGAGTTTGGGGAAAAGGCTGAAGAAATGTCAAGTGATCTGGAAATTATAGGAAATGAACATGAGGAAGGCCGCAGACTGGAGAATATGGGGGGTGTAGCAGCTATTCTCCGTTACAGAGTCCGGTAAAGAGTTCCTGAGAATTTTTTAAGTACTGAGAGTCTATGATTTTGAATTATGACTAATTTAGACGAAGCTGCAGAGGACATAATCGAGATATATTCAAGAGAATTAAACGATGAGGAACAGTTCCATCATGCTTTAGAGGAACTTTCAAAACATCCTTTAAAGATAGCCAAACTCTTTGAAAGAGAAGATGAAGAGCATCTTAATGAAGAGATAGTTGATGTACTGCTTCTCTCACACGTCCTGAAATTGAGGAAAGATATCAGTCCTGAAGACATAGATTCTGCAGCTCAGCACTTCATCGAGAAAATCGATGGCATCTATGAAAGTTAAACTATCCCTGATAAAGAATTTTTAAACAGGCCTCGATAATGAGTTATTGATGGTTAATTCTGAGCTTAAAAAGAGGATTAGAGAATCACTTGAAGAAGGATATAGTCCAAAAGAAGTAGTACAGGCCTTACAGAAAGATGGTCACAGTGAAGATGTGATTATCACTGCTGTAAAGGAGGCAGAAAGAGATCTGAACTCAGATAATAGGGGTACTAAAGGAAATAAATCAAAACAGAGGAATAATATTCGGAAAAACCCAAAAAGGCCTTCAAATCAATCTCAGTCATCAAGTAAAGGCTCAGTTTCTCAAAGAAATCAGGAACGAATGGACAGAAATAATCAGGAAAGAAGCAATCGGAGTTCTTCCAAAAATGGAAACAATATTGTCCCGGGCGTTGATCTATCCGATAACCAGTATACTCTGAAACAGAGGCTATTGTTCAACCGGTACAAACTATATAACCAAGATGGAGGCCTCGTTATGAAGGCGAAGCAAAAGATCTTTAGGATGAAAGAGGATTTCAGGTTCAGGAACTCTGATGACGAAGAGGTGATGCATGTGAAAGCCGAAAGCATAATGGACGTCGCAGGAGATTACACACTGATGAATAACCAGGACGATCCTATCGCAGTTCTGGAGAAGGACTGGAGTTTCTTGCATCATAAATGGAAGATTCGGGAGGCTGGGCCGGACGAAAGGCTTTTAGCCAAAATAACCAGTAGAGGCGGCATCGATATCTTGAGGATAGTCGGAGGAAATTTACCGCTTGTAGGCATTCTTGTAAGCTTCATTCCACACAAATACGATGTGAAAAACGGTCGGGACGAACAGATAGGCACTATTGAAGGCAAAATAGGCATACATGACATATACAATATAGAGATCGACTCAGGGGAAATACCCCAAGAAACAATGATCGCCTCAGCTGTAGCAATTGATGCCCTAGAGAACAATTAATTACGTCATACATTTCATAGAAGAAACATGCTAAAGCGAGGATATTCTGGCACAATTTAAAGCTTGATTATTCACATAATTATTATGGCTGAGAACCAGAATATTGAGAAAAACCAGGAGAGATTTGAACACAAAATCGATACTAAGGAAGGATTCAACACCGGTAAAGGCCTGACAGAGGAGACAGTCAGGAAAATCTCGAAAGACAAAGATGAGCCGGAGTGGATGCTGAAGAGAAGATTAGAGGCTTTCAGACATTTCAAGAAAAGGCCTATGCCCGGTTGGGGTCCGGATCTCTCCGAACTGGATTTTGAGGAGATCAACCATTACATCAGGCCTGACACCGAACAGGCAGATGACTGGGATGATGTACCAGAGGATATTGAAGAGACTTTTGACAAGCTCGGTATTCCGGAGGCCGAGAAAGAGGCCTTGTCTGGTGTCGGCGCCCAACTGGAGTCAACGGTCGTATACCAGAATATGAAGGATGAATGGGAGGAAAAAGGAGTTATCTTCTGCGACATGGATAAAGCCGTCCAGGAGCATCCTGAACTAGTCAGAGAGTACTTCATGAAGAAATGCGTCCCACCTCAGGACAATAAGTTCGCGGCTCTGCACGGGGCAGTCTGGTCAGGTGGATCATTTGTCTACGTGCCTGAAGGAGTAGAAGTTGAGATACCGGTTCAGGCCTACTTCCGGATGAATCAGAAGGGAATGGGCCAGTTCGAACATACTTTAATTGTGGCTGAAGAAAATTCCAGGATTCATTACATCGAAGGATGTTCAGCCCCCCAGTACACACAGTCAAATCTGCATGCCGGATGCGTGGAGGTCTTCGTCAAAGAAAATGCACACGTACAGTACTCGACGGTCCAGAACTGGAGCAAAAATACTTACAACCTCAACACTAAAAGAGCGAAAGTCAAGTCAGAAGGAGTGATGGAATGGGTCTCAGGATCGATGGGCTCGAAAGTCACAATGCTCTATCCTTCCTCACACCTCAACGGTGAAGGAGCCCGCGCCAACCACATCACGATCGGTTACGCAGGAGACGGCCAGAACATCGACACAGGCGCCAAAGTGATCCACAACGCACCAAACACAAAGTCAACTATCGAATCGAAATCGATTTCTCAGGGCGAAGGAAGAACCAATTACAGAGGCCTGGTAAGAGTTCCAAAGGGGTCTCACGGAAGCAAAGTCTCGATCGAATGCGACGCATTAATGTTCTCGGACGAAGCAACTTCAGATACGGAGCCATACATCGAGATCAAGGAAGACGATGTCGAGATGGCGCACGAAGCCACAGTCGGAAGGATCGGAGATGAGGAAATTCATTACATGATGAGCAGAGGCCTGGAAGAAGAAGAGGCGAAAGAGATGATCGTAAGAGGATTCATCGAGCCGATCGCAAAGGAGCTCCCAATGGAGTACGCAGTCGAGCTCAACAGATTGATCCAGCTTGAAATGGAGGGAAGTCTTGGATGAGCCTAGCGAATCAAGACTTGAAAGAAAATATAGGATTCGAAGACTCGATATTCGTGTCTTCTTCAAGGAGATTCAATGAATCTTCGTTTTCGAGGTGTCTAGGATGATCTCTAAAAATAAGATAGAGGAGAGATTTGAGAACCTGAAAACTCCCGAAAGCATTAGGACACCAGGCAGAACATGGACGACTTACCCGGAAATCGAACTGGGAGAGACAGATTTCAGGCCTGAAGTAAAGATCGAGACTGAGGGAGAAGTCAAAGTCTACAGAGGAGAAGAGGCTTTCGAGAAAGCCGGAAAGAAGTTCATGGACGCAGTGAAGTACGATGAGGATAAATTAACTGCCTTACATGCTTACAGAGTCAACTCCATGATCTATGTGAAGGCCTCCGGAAAATCGGAGCTGAATATCGAATACTCAGGCGATGGAGAGGCCCATACACATCTTATTGTGGAGGCGGATAACATGACAGAGCTATCCATAACTGAAGAGTTCAGAGGCTCTGGAGAGATTCATACATCGATAAATGAATTTTACACAGGAAAGAACTCCACTATCGAGTACGGAGCGATAGAGGCCTCGGAAGCCAATCTGAGATACTCTGTTAGAAAAGCTATAGTAGATAGAGACTCGAGCTTTAACTGGCTGAACGGGATATTTGAGGGAGAGCTTTCAAGGACCAGAATCGAGACAGTCCTGAAAGGAGACAACTCTTCTACGGAGAAAACCGGAGTCTGGTACCCTGTAAATAAGCAGCACTTTGACATCTCACTGAAGACCTTTCACAGAGGAGAAAACACAAAATGTGAGATGGACTCACGTGCAGTAATTGAAGGTCAGTCCAGAAGCCTCTACGAAGGCCTTCAGCAGGTTGAGGAGTCTGCAGTCGATACCAAGTCTTTCCAGGATCAGGAATCCCTGCTTCTATCCGATAACGCAGAGTCAGATGCTTCTCCCAAGCTGATGATCGAGAACCCGAACGTTGAGGCCTCTCACGCGGCAGCAACAGGAAATATTCAGGAGGATAAGCTGCATTATTTGGAGTCAAGAGGTCTGACAGATGAAAAGGCTGAAAGACTGGTTGTAAAGGGTTATTTCGAGCCCGTGATGCGGGAAATCACTTTACCCGATTTGAAGGATAAGATCAGGACAGAAGTTCAGAACAAGCTGGATAGGAAATAAGCAAAGTTCACAAAATATTTTCCTTAATCTCTCTCTTTATCTTTCTCAGGCCTTCAATATTTTCTACAGTAAGCTTCCGGGTTAAGGCGCCTTGGACAGTCGAAACTGTTAGTTCAGCTTGTTTTCGAGGCCTTTCAACATCTAGACTCTTCATGATTTCCTCAAACTTCTTCAGTACAAGTTTATCCAGTTTCCTGAACTTCTCCTCAAATTCTTCATTGTATTGTGCTCTTCCCTGAATTTCCATTAAGGCTCTGTGGAACTCCCACATTTCCTCGTCTTTTACTCCCAGCATCA
>ERZ1034573.116-NODE-116-length-21267-cov-44.098953_pt1 | contig 21267 bp, 18 predicted proteins | sample MGYA00520641_ERZ1034573 | MGnify/ENA primary metagenome ERZ1034573 (study PRJEB33760, sample SAMEA4777724) | hypersaline lake metagenome | biome: hypersaline environment; feature: brines | place: Spain | collected 2014-08 | depth 0 m ...
TTCAGGAGTTCGAATCTTCTCCCTCGCAAACATTCCATGTTTGCTCAAAGAAGCATTTTCCAAATGCTTCTCCTCGGACTCTCAGCTTTTTCTCAATCCAGGAATTCATCCAGTGTCTTGTTCTCTGTCTCCTTGTTGTTGTAAGTGGCTCTTGCTATCATGTGGGCTCCTGTAGGCGCCGTCATGAACATGAAAATAAGGACCAGTACTGAGGAAAGGTAGACGCCGTCAGGGTAGAATTTTACTGCTCCGGCCAGGACTGTAAAGCCTACTCCCAAAGTTGAGGCCTTGGATGTGGCATGCATCCTGTTCATAGCGTTCGAGAACTTGAGAAGGCCTGTTACACCTAGTGTGAGGAATGAGAGGCCTAGAAGGATGAGTGCATCTATCATTTGATGATCTCACCTTTTTTGATGTATCTGGACGATGCTGCTGTGGCTATGAAGCCTGTTATGGCCAGCATCAGGCTGATGTTGACGAAGAAATGGTTTTCTGTATGCATTGCATAGAGCATGCCGAGTGCGACGACGTTCGTGTTTATTGCATCGATTGCTACTGCTCTGTCAGCTACTGTTGGGCCTTTGACAACCCTGTAGCTGCAGACAAGAGTTAGTAAGGCCGTTATTGCTATTGCCGTTTCTATCATGTTTTTTCACCGAATATTTTCTGGAGTAGTTTTTCCCATTTCCTTACATCTTTGAATGTTTGCTGGCGGTCCCTGAGGTTCAGACAGTGGATAAGCATCATCTGGTCCTTTTCTCTGTAGTCTACTACCAGTGTTCCTGGCGTCAACGTTATAGAGTTAGCGAGCAGCGTTAAAGCATTTGGACTTTCCAGTTTGGTCCTGTACTCAATTATACAGGTGTTTTTCTGCTTTGAAGGATGCATTATGAGGTATGCGACTCCAAGGTTTGAGATTAAAAGATCCTCGAGGAAACTGAATATATAGATAGTCATGTACCGAATCTTTTCCAGGCTGAGCGGTTTTACGTCTCCTCCGTACAGATCCCTGAAGACATAGGTTATCACAGCACCAAGTAAAAGTCCTGTTAGCAGGCTCTGCGGACTAGGAGATCCTGAGATGAATATCCATGTTACTGCGAGGACTATGATCTGGAAACTGTGTTTCTTCACTTTTTCTCACCCAGAACTGTTTCTACATATGCCTCAGTGTTTAATGCTGCTTCAGCAGCTTTCTCTGCCATCTGGTAGAGCGGTTCGAAGTAGATCCCGGAGACTACTATCAGGACCACGAGGATCATGACTGCGAATACCTCTTTCCTGGTGACCTGTGAGAGAGTGAACTCGACCGGTTCCCCATAGAATATACGGAGCCAGGCCTTCACCATGTAGAAAAGCGTTGTGACTGCTCCGAACAGCAGCACCAGTATTACAAGGAGGTTTTCATATACTATAGCTGTTCTGAAGACCAGAAGTTTTCCGAAGAAACCTATAAGAGGAGGTACTCCTACGAGTGAGAAGGCAGAGATGAAGAAAGCTGCTGAGATGAGGAAAGAGCTTTCGCTTATCCCTCCCAGCCTCCTGATATCTGTGGTACCTGTTATCTCCTTGATAAGGCCTGATATCATAAACAATGACGGTTTCGCCAGCGCATGACCCACCATATAAACTAGTGCGGCAGATACGGCCGCCTGTGATCCAGAGGTCGTTGCTATAGCGATCGGTATGAAGATGAAGCCTACCTGTCCGACGCTCGAATACGAGAGGAGTTTGCTTATCCTGTCCCTGTTGAGGGCGCTCAGGCCTCCAAGCAGCACTGTCAGTACAGCCATTGTCATCATGAGGACGGCTATGAAGTCGTTTACAGGCCTTCCAGACATGAATGGCGCTTTTTCAGGAATCCTGGCCGTGGAGAATACAGTGAGGTACAGTCTTATGACGGCGTAGATCCCGACTTTTTTGCTGAGGCCTGCCATCATTGCCGCTGCTGGAGGCGGTGAATTCGTGTAAACCGGCGGAGCCCAGAAGTGGAAGGGTACAAGACCTGATTTTAGGGCGAAGACGCAGAAAAGTATTGATGTAAGCCCTAGTACCGGGAACATGTTTACCTCTGCCTGCGTGAGTAGTTCTGCCATCCTTGCCATATTGAGCGTGCCTGTTACAGAGTAGAGGCCTCCTATGGCTATGAGCATGAGGCTGCTGCCGATGATGTTGAGTATTACGTATTTGAGTGTGGTGAACAGGGATTTTTTGGTTCCTGTGTACGCTACCATGGCGTAGCTGCTCATAAGTACGATTTCGAACATCACAAAGAGGTTGAACAGGTCTCCTGTGGTGAATGCTCCTGTCATTCCTGTGACCATGAAGTAGAAGAAGGCGTAGTATCCTGCCTGTTTCCCTCTTTCTTCTATGTATCCCCAGGAGTACAGGTTTACGGCCAGAGATACTGCTGCAGTCATGAGTAGCATGAGGCCTGCCAGCGGGTCTGCTATGAACGTTATCCCGTAAGGTGCGGGCCATCCTCCTGCCTGGTAGGTTAAGGCTCCTTCCGTAAGTATCTTTGAATTGAGAAGCAGGACTGCTGCGAGGTATAGTATGTTTCCTGCGAGGCTGAGCTGGTCTCTATATTTCCATTTTCTTCCGATTATCGAGAGTACTGCGGTTACAAGTGCTGCGAGGAACGGTATTATCACTGTCTGTGTCATCTGTCTTCACCTCTGAGCGATTCCAGGTCGATCTTGTTGTTCTCCTCGTAGAACCTGTAGATCAGGCTGAGGAGGAAGGCTGTTGTTGCGAAACCTATCACGATAGCGGTCAGCACCAGGGCCTGTGGTACAGGATCTGTTGCGTGAATATCGTGTTTTGCGCCGTGGGACAGTATAGGTGCTCCTCCTTCGCTTCCTCCCATCGTCATCAGGTAGATGTTCGCCACCTGGCTTATGATCAGGGATCCTACGACCACTCTGACTGCGTCTCTTCTGAGTATCAGGTAGGTCCCTGCGGAGAACAGAAGGCCTAGAACTGTAGCCAGTGCAAGGCTCACTGTCTGCCTAACACCTCTATTATAGTTAAGGCAGAACCGACCACCGCAAGATAAACCCCTAGGTCGAAGATGAGAGCTGTCGTCCAGTGTAGGCCTCCGAAGAACGGTAGATGGAGGTCTCCCATGCTGTGCTGGAGGAAGTTCGAGCCCAGTGCCATCATCATGAGGCCTGTACCCAGAGCCAGTGCAAGGCCTGTGCCTGAGAGCGGGATGTACCATTTTGCCGCTCCTTGAGGGTTGCTATGCTGTCTTTCGGTCATCTCCCGGAACCCTTGAAGTCCGAAGACTATGTATTTCAGGGAGATAGCGGCTGCTGTCATAGTGCCGGCTATGAACCCTCCTCCAGGCTTGTTGTGGCCCTGAAGGAAGAAATGGATCGATACCAGTATGATGAGAGGTGCAGCGGCTTTGGTGACCTGTTTCGTGATAAGGGAACTCATTCCTCATCACCTCTCATCTTGAACAGCATGTAGATCGTTAATGCTGCCATCGCGATAACTGAGATCTCTCCCATTGTATCGATGCCTCTGAAGTCTACAAGTATTACGTTCACGACGTTTCCGCCTCCTGAACCAGGTAAAGCGTTCTCAAGGTAGTATTTTGCTGTCTCGAAAGGTGTCTCCTCGGCGGTAGCGTACAAAACGCTGAGAAAGACCATCAGACCTGCGACAGCAGATATTATAAAGTCCTCAGCCTCCCTTGTGTACGAGATCTTTTTCTGAAGCTCCGGAAGCTTGTTGAGAACCAGCAGGAATATGATCAGAGTCAGAGTCTCGACAACGAGCTGTGTAAGCACCAGATCCGGCGCATCCATCAGCATGTAGAAGATAGAGACCATGAAGCCGAGTATGGAAAGAGTCAAGACCATAGAGATGTACTCTCTGGACCTGATCACTGCGTAAGCGCTGGCTACCGAAGTCGCAAGGACTGTAAGAACCGGAAGGGAAGAGGATATATCCAGAGGTAGTACTCCTCCAGAAATTATGTAACCTGAGAGGCCTACAGCCGAGGATACGAGAAGTATCCACACCACGTAGGTCCTGAGAAGGCTTGTCTCGATCTTTTTGACAAGGTAATCGCTTCCTCTGTTCAACAGGTTGAGGCCTCTGTCGTAGTAGTAGTTAGGTTCGATGAAGTAAAGTTTCAGGAACTTCCTGACCTCGGCATGCACGAGGTAGACCTTGCTGAAGACCGCAGCTCCCGTCCCGATAGTTACCAGGCTCATGACCAGCGAAGGCCTCATGGAGCTGGGAAGGCCTACGCTCATGCTGTGAGCTTCCATAGACACGCCGTGAAGCGCTGGCTCGATTATCAGATCGATAAAGTAGTTAGGTGAGACTCCTACGAGAAGTGCAAGGCCTGCGAGTATCCCAGGAGCTACTATCAACGATCTTGGGACAGGATGGGTTTCGACATCACAGCTTTCGCCGTAGAATATGGAGATAAACCTGAGAGAGTAGATGAAAGTGAAGACGCTGCCTGTAACCGCTATCACCGGCAGGAACCATGTGAGGCCTCCTGTATGTGATGCGACATGGTAGACTGATTCGAAAAGCAGTTCCTTCGAGTAAAAACCATTTAAAGGCGGTATTCCTGCCATTGACAGGCCTGAAAGAGTTGTTATGACTGCCAGTATAGGCCACTTCTTCCTGAGGCCTGAGAGCTTCTTTATCTTCTGTGTCCCTGCTTCATGGAGTATTATCCCTGCGACCATGAACAGTGAGGCCTTGAATATGGCGTGGTTGAAGATGTGGAAGGATGCTGTTTCGGCACCGAGGACCCCTGTGAATCCGAAGCCGGCTACTATAAGGCCTAGATGGCTTGCTGTGGAGTAGGCCAATAGTTCTTTCAGTTCTTCTGCTCCTACTGCGAGGATAGCTGCGAGCGTCATGGTGAGGAGGCCTGCTGTGACGAAGATGAGGTTCCAGGTCTCTCCCTGCATCAGGATAGGTCTGAAACGTCCGATGAGGAAGACTCCGGCCTTGACCATCGTGGCGGAGTGTAGAAACGCTGAGACAGGTGTTGGTGCTTCCATCGCGTCCGGTAGCCAGATGTGGAAAGGTACCTGTGCGGATTTGGCTGCCGCACCTGTCCCTATGAGAGCGAGTATCGGCAGGTACAGACCTTCACCTTTGATCTCTTCGAGTAAGCTGTCCTGGGTCAGCATCTCTGCTATGCTGTACGTTCCTGCTGTCTCCCCGAGCAGGATTATGCCTATCAGCAGTAGGAGGCCTGATCCTACTGTTACAAGCAGTGATTTCTTGGATGATGCGATGCCTCCTTTGGTTCTCTGGTTGTGGCTGATGAGCAGGAATGAGCAGATGCTTGTGAACTCCCAGAACATGAAGAGGAATATCAGGTCCGAGGAGAAGACAAGGCCTATCATCGATCCCATGAAAGCGGTTAAAACAGTGTAATATTTGTGTTTCCAGCCATCATGTTTCATGTACCTGTAAGAGTAGAGGAAAACGAGCACTCCTATCCCGCTTGCCAGGGTAGCGAGCAGTAGAGATAGTCCGTCGACGTAGAACTCTGCTGAGATGCCTAGAGATGGTATCCACGAACTAGAGATTACTGCTTTATCTCCATAAAGCATCAGAACCGATAGAAACGATACAAGGCCTGAAAAAGCTCCTATATAGGCAGCTCTATCTCCAAGATATCTGTAAAATACTGCTATGGATGCAGAAGCTACAAAAGGAGACAGTAAGGCCATATAAAGCCAGATGGATGCAGACGACTGAGATGCCTGTGCCACAGATGAAGCAGCACCTCTTCCAGTCAAAGCTATCGTAAGGAGTATCACTATGGCCTTCCTCATGTCAAATCCCGGTACAGAAGGAAAATATACAAATTATATAAACAGGCTACCCAAGAGAAACTTACCTGATTTAAAAATCTTCCGAATAACCTAGGGAGACCTCTTTGAACACAGGCCAACACCTCAGGAGGTCTTAGAGGCCTTCTTTACCAGAATAGGCCTTTCTAAGGCCTTTAGTCTTTTTCATATACGGGTCAGATTTCCTTCGCCGTGGAGATACTGTCTTTAGTTAAAGTTTGAGGAGGAAGTTTTTCGTGTCGAGATGATGAGGCTTTATGACATCGTCTGAGCTTTGAAAGAAGGATGATGACAGAAACACCCACTGATCGACTATCTAAATAATATAACAGTAAAAGGAGATTGAGAAGGCCTTTCTAACCTGTGGCCTCCATGCTCTCATTTTGGGTCATCAAGCTGAACCTGAGTTCGTCATCCTCTTCCAGACTGTACTGGCCTGAGCCGACTTCAGGTGTTTCTCCGTTGACATCGTAGATCCAGTAACTGCTTTCGTTTCCAGAAACACCGTTTATTGAGGTTATGAAGTATCCATAGGAGCTTTCACTGTACCCTACATCGTATGTCTGGTTCAGGGCCTGGAAAGCAGAACTGGAATTGTTCACGCTGACGATCTGTGAATCTATCGAATCCCTGTAATCCACTGTCAGACTGACCTGAATCTGATCGCCGTCTGCAGAGGCCTGAGATAACTGCGTACCCGATATCAAGGCAAGGCCTATAACTATGAGCAGGCCTGCGGCGACGTACCTGATTTCAATCTTTTCTGTAAACCGATCTAAGTGTTCTGTTAAATCCATAGATTGTAACACCAAAGCCTAATGTACTTGCTAGATGTGTCAGGGCGAAAGGGACCGCAGCCAGGAGATAAGCAGGCGTCGAGAAAAGGCCTACACCCGAGAAAAACAGTGAGCCAATGTTAACTACAGCTTCAAAGGCCGCCGTCCCTACGATCAGCGACACCAGATACATTTTCTTACCAGAGCTTATCTTACTCATGTAAGACGCTGCAACTGCTGCAAGGCCTGCTCCTGCCATCTGGTAGAACGTCCATGGGCCTTGACTACCGTATACGAGAAAGTTCGTGGCATAGAACCCAGTCATTCCCGATGCAAGACCTTGTTTCCTCCCGGCGTAGAAACCTACTGCGATCGCTACCGGCAGAACAGTCTCGATGCTAGGGTAATGCTGTAAAAATACTCTTCCGATTATGCCCGAGGCAGTCAAGGACGCAGTAACTGCCAGCGTTTTCGAACTTATCTTTTCACTGCTTTCAGAGTCTGACTGGCCGAAAATCGATGACTCTGAGAGCGGATAGTAATCATCTCCCCCTACAACTGACATAATATAACACCGTTATATATCCAGCTTTAAACATCCTTCGGGAAAACACAGAAACCTCCACCAGACCACTGAGGAATTAAAAGGTTCGCCCTCAATTCTAATCTACACAACGTTTGTAAGGCCTTGCCTGAAGGCCTTCAGACAGTAGAGTTCAAAGCTTTTCAGGTATTCCGGTGGAGGTAGGTTAGTTGGTCTATACTCCGACCTTGTGGCGGTCGGGGCGCGGGTTCGAATCCCGCCCTCCGCCCTTTCAAGCTATTTTTCTGTTATCGAAGATGACCCTCAAAGACAACTCCTTTAATCCCAGAAATGAGATTTTATTGTATATGCCTCTCAAAGCTGTTATTTTTGATATGGACGGCGTTCTATCTCAGACCCAGAGACTTCATGCAAAGGCTCAGTCAGAAATTCTAGAGGAAGAGACCGGGAAACAAATGGAGCCTGAAAGAATTACAGCAGAATATGCCGGGATGGAGCCAGGAACTTTTTTCGAGGAGGAAACTGACACGGAAAGGCCTATGGAACTGTACAGTAAGAAACAGGAAAGGCTTCACCATCTCGTGGAAGAGGAAGGCGTCAAAGCTGTTCCCGGAGTTCTGAATCTTATTAAGGGCCTTGAAGATGATTTCACTATTGGCGTGGCTTCAGGCTCCCACCCAGAATTTATAGAAAAAGTACTGGATTCTCTAGGTATGAAAGAGAATTTTGACAGTTTCACGAGCGCCACCAAAGTTGGAAACGCTAAGCCAGCTCCCGATGTTTTTCTGGAAGAAGCCAAGCGTCTGGATGTAAGACCTGAGAACTGCCTGGTAATTGAGGATGGATCTGCCGGGATGAAAGGCGCAAACTCTGCGGGAATGGTCTCTATAGGCCTTTCAAAGAGCGAGTGTCCTGCCGATTTCCGCGTAAGTTCTCTTAAAGAGCTTGATCCCCAGACTCTGGTAAAGCTTTATAGCAAGGTTTGAACATTTCCTCGAGGTTACCTTTGAAGTAAAAACCATCGGTTCCGATAATTGTGTTATTATGACTGAACTTGAAGACGCAAGAAACAACTTGGAAGATGCGCTAAAATCAATAGGTAAAGAAAAGTATTTCGAAAAACTGGCAAGGCATGAAAAGACCCTGGAAACGAATATCTCCATCGAGATGGATTCTGGAGAGGAAAAGGTCTTCAAGGCCTTCCGCAGCCAGCATTCTACGCTTCGAGGCCCTGGTAAAGGCGGAATCCGTTTCTCTGAACATGTTTCCGAGGACGAGGTCAAGGCCCTGAGTTTGTGGATGACGTTAAAGACTGCGGTAGCCGACCTTCCCTACGGAGGGGCTAAAGGAGGTGTCATAGTAGATCCCGATGAGCTTTCTGACTCCGAGGAGAAAAGGCTTTCAGAGGCCTATATCGAGTCTATCAGTGGTTTTGTAGGTCCTGACAGGGACGTGCCTGCACCGGATATGAACACTGGTGCGAAGCATATGGCCTGGATGATGGAAGAGTACTCGAAGATTGAAGGAAATAATGTCCCCGGAGTTATAACCGGTAAGCCTGTTGAGGCCTTCGGTTCAGAAGGTAGAAGCGAGGCAACAGGTTACGGCGCCGTATATATTATAGAGCAGATAATTGAGGACAAAGATCTTGAACCTGAAGAGTTGACTGCAGCAGTTCAAGGCTTTGGTAACGCTGCGGCTCCAGCAGTTGAGAAGCTTGAAGAAATCGGAGTAGATGTCGTAGCAGTTTCCGATAGTGGTGGAGCCACGAAGAACCCGGAAGGTTTCAGTCACGGAGATCTAACGAAATGCAAGCAGGAAGACGGTACTGTCTGTAAAATTGGCGAGAATATCTCGAATGAAGAACTTCTGACTATGGATGTCGACTTTCTTCTTCCTGCCGCCATTCAAGAAGTTATAACTAGGGATAATGCTGAGAAAATTCAGGCAGATTATATTGTGGAAGTTGCTAACGGACCTACTACAAGGGATGCGGATAAAATCCTCGAAGAAAAAGAGATTAAAGTTATACCCGATATCCTGGCAAATTCTGGAGGCGTCACAGCTTCGTACTATGAATGGGTTCAGAACAGGAGCGGTGAGTACTGGGAAAAACAGAAAGTATTGGAAAAGTTGCGGAACAATATTCAGAAGGCCTTTAAAGAGTTCAGAGATGTCAGAGATGAAGAAAAGGTCTACGGCAGGGACGCGGCATATATGATTGCGGTGAGAAAACTTGTCAGTAGTATCGAGTCCCGCCAGTGAACAGGCCTCGGCCCTGTTTTTCAATTTCTTGGTTCCCTTCCCTATATAAAGTTTTGAGTTTCTTTTGCTGGATGCGGACGCATGATTGATGATTGTGTCCCGCGCTTTGAGTCCCTCGACACATCCTTTATAAGGTTTAACGGGGACTGTAAGTTTACCCGCCGCGGAGACGTGTGCCGGGTGAAAGCTCGAAAGAGCCTTGATGAGCGCATTACTATTTTTGCGTGATGTAGGAGAGATGGACCCATGCAAAGTACAGTTTTTGCTGTACTTGGCATACACATTTTGTAGCCACGCATCTGCGTTTTTGCGGAGATGCTTGGTTCACTTGACAACGAAGGCGTCCTCTTTGAGGAGGTCTTCTAATAGCAACTCATTATGAGTTGCGTTGGAAAGTTTGGAACTTTCCGTTCATATCAAATACCCGTCAAGAACCCTCCAACTTGTTGGAGCAATTCCGGTTGATCCTGCCGGAGGCTACTGCTATCGGAGTCCGATTTAGCCATGCTAGTCCACCGAGCTTTGCTCGGGGCGGATAGCTGAGTAACACGTGACTAACCTGCCCTATGGATGGAGATAACCTCGCTAACGTGAGGCTAATATCCAATAGCAGATGATTGCTGGAAAGCGTCGTCTGTGAAATGTTCCGACGCCATAGGATGGAGTCGCGGCTGATTAGGTCGTTGGTGAGGTAACGGCTCACCAAGCCAGTAATCAGTAACAGCCGTGAGAGCGGGAGCTGTCAGTTGGCTTCTGAGACAAGAAGCCAGACCCTACGGGGTGCAGCAGGCACGAAACCTTCACAATGCACGGAAGTGCGATGGGGGGACTCCGAGTGTAATCTTCCCACAAGGAAGGTTACTTTTCTGCACTGTAAGGAGGTGCCGGAACAAGGGGTGGGCAACACTGCTGCCAGCCGCCGCGGTAATAGCAGGACCCCAAGTGGTAGTCGTTATTATTGGGCTTAAAGTGTTCGTAGCCTGCCATGCAAGTCCGCTGTGAAATCCACGCGCTCAACGTGTGGGCGTGCAGCGGATACTGTATGGCTAGGGACCGGACGGCGTTGAGGCTATTCCCGGAGTAGGAGTGAAATCCTAAAATTCTGGGAGGAGCACCTGTGGCGAAAGCGCTCAACGAGTACGGATCCGACGGTGAGGAACGAAAGCCAGGGGAGCAAAGCGGATTAGATACCCGCGTAGTCCTGGCCGTTAACAATGTGCGTTTGATGTCGGACAACCTCCGAGGTTGTCCGGTGCCGAAGTGAAAACGTTAAACGCACCGCCTGGGGAGTACGGTCGCAAGGCTGAAACTTAAAGGAATTGACGGGGGAGCACCACAACCGGTGGAGGCTGCGGTTTAATTAGATCAAACGCAGAGCACTCTACCAGAGCCGACAGCAGAATGAAGGTCAGCTTGAAGAGCTTACCTGACGCGCTGAGAGGAGCTGCATGGCCGCCGTCAGCTCGTGCCGTGAAGTGTCCGGTTAAGTCCGGTAACGAGCGAGACCCGCATCACATGTTGCCATGGATCCCTTCGGGGATTCGGCACTCGTGTGAGACCGCTGGCGATAAGCCAGAGGAAGGAGCGGGCCACGGTAGGTCAGTATGGCCCGAATGCTCTGGGATACACGCGGCCTACAATGACTGGAACAAAGGGATGCGACTCCGAGAGGAGAAGCTAACCCCCTAAATCCGGTCCTAGTTCGGATCGAGGACTGCAACTCGTTCTCGTGAAGGCGAAATCGGTAGTAGTCGCTGGTCATCATTCAGCGGCGAATATGTCCCTGCTCCTTGTACACACTGCCTGTCAAGTCACCCGAGTCAGGTTCAGACGAGGATCTGGTTTTCCAGACCCGAGTCTGAGCTTGGCAAGGGGGGCTAAGTCATAACAAGGTAGCCGTTGGGGAACCATCGGCTGGATCACCTCCAAAACAAACCACGCTTTCCTGGAAAATCGAAACCCCAGGAAGCAAACCTAACTTTTTCCAAGTTAGGCGATTCAAACCATCTCTCCTACCTTATCACTTCATTTTCAACTTTCTACAAAAAAGATAATTTTCCACATCACTTTTTCATCTGACAGTTAACCGTAAACAACTATCAGGAAAAAGATCTCCGCTTAAATAAGGCCTCTATTCCCCAAAAAAGTGGCTTTTCTTGATTTGGTTGGGAAACCGTCTTAAGTAGGCCTATACAATTATTTTTCTGTATGAGTTTCAAGGGTCAGAATTCACTGGAGTATCTTTCGACTTATGGTTGGATGCTTGTTGTCGTGGCGATTGCTACAGGCATATTCTACACTAATTATGTACCTGAGGAACAGTGTAACAACAGAGTTATCTCCAGTATGCCAGGGAACCTGGCTATAACTGATCTGGCCACTGACCCGCAGGGAGATCTTGCTCTGCTAATCAGAAACGAAGGAGCCAGAAGTGCAACTGTTCAGGAGATAGTGGCGACTGCAGGATCTAACACTACTACGCTTGAGACAAACAACACTATCCCTACAACTGACAGCGAGGATTTCCGCCTGAACGGCACCTCGTTCACGGAGGACTGTACACAAGTAGATGTCGAAGTAATCTATGACTCTCCTCAGCTGGGAACAGTATCTGATAGAGCAACAATAAAAGGAAAGTTCAGCATAAACTGAGCTGTTCGGATACAATTTCAAAGAAAAAGGTTCAAGTAACCAGAAGAAAGGAAAATGCAGGAAATATTTGCTTTAGTCAAGCTCTTCATCAAACTGGTCAACCTGGTGCCTGAGCTTTGTCAAAAGTTCATCAGTGTCTTCTACAGATTCCTCCAGAGAGTCTCTTTCTTCCTTGAGCTGGTCAATCTTTCTCTTCTGCGAGTCGGTTTGGGCCTCCAGTTCTGCCTCATGTTCATGTGCTTCATCTAGATCTTCTTCAAGCTCAGATATCTCACTGTTCTTGGACTCTATCTTACTCTGAAGCTTTTCCTTGGTGTCTTCCAAATCAGAGACAGTGTCCTCCAGCTGTCTTTTCTCACTTCTTAAGTCCTTAAGCTTGTCCTGAAGATTTTCCTTCTCCTTCTTGATCTCTACAACCTTTTCTGCTTCCTCATCAACTTTCTCCAAAAGCTTTTTGAGCTCTTGAACCTGCTTATCAGGGTGGCTTTGTCCCTCATGGACGTGAAGGCCTTTCTTTGAATCAAATTCTTCTCCGCATATATCACATTCATAAGAATCTTCTGACATACTATCTATACCTCTTTAAACTAAATAATGTGCTCTCAACTTATAAAACCTTTAAATCCTCTAATAGCCCATCCAGCTGATTCAACTGCCGATCCACAGATTCCTGGGAAACATCTTCTATACTCAGTTCTTCCCTGTGTTCGTTCCAACCACGGTGGAATGAATAGCTGTAGTCACCCATCTCATCCAGTTCTACACCTTTTTCATCTAGGACATCTTCCATATCTACCAGGACTTCAACCAGTTTCTTGTTCGCCTTCAGTAATTTCCTGCGCTCAGCTTTTAATTCTTCCATACGTTCATGTGCCTCATCAAGAGTCTCAAAAATCTCTTCAGTCTCTTCTTTCACAAATCTAAATTTAGGCCTCCAGGTTAAAAATAGATTTCCTCCAGAATCGCAGATAATTAAAACCTCAAAAACATTAAAAATTCATAATGGGCGGAGAAGAAGACTTGGAGGAAGAGCTAGAAGACACCAGAGACGAAATCAAGGGAGTGATAGAGGCCATGGAAGCCAGCACAAAGAAGGAGGCTTCCGGAGAGAAGGAAACGTCCTCAGGTAAAAAGGAGAAAAAAGACACAGAAGAAGAACCAGAAAGAAAGTTTCCTGATGGAGAACCCAACACCGAAGAAAGCTCCAAAAAAGACAAAAATGAGGAACCTCCTCAGGGAAACGGGAACGGAAAGTTCATCGATCCGGAGACAGGTGAGGAGTTCGACACAGCTTCAGGCCTGAAACTTTACCAAGAGTATGTGAAAGAATAAAGGATTCAGAACCAGATACAGATGAATCAGATCCATTTTCTACCTCTCAAAGAAACAAAATACCTACTGAAAGCTTGAAAAGAGATCAACGGAGAGCCTCCTGCATGAAAGTCATGGATACCAGACAGCAGGCTACAGAAAATAGTCCCAAAAACCTATTCAGTTCATGAATCTGGCATAAAAAACCCGATATAACTGGAAATAGACCTCAAAGAAATCTGGAGATAGGGGAAGATACGAGGAAAGACCTATTGAGATTAATTAATGGTATACATGATAACAGCGCTAGCCGGGTGAAATAAGGATCAAAAAGCCCCCAGGAAGCTGGGACTGCAAGATCTTTGACTACTGAAAAACGACAAATCAAAGGCATTTTATGTGAAGAGGGCTGTATAGAATAGTAAACCTCTTTTGAAGCGGTAAAGGCTTGTTTCCACAACAGAATTTTCTTTTCAGTTCAAAATATCAATAATCTTGTTCCTTATACTCTCTACCTTGTCTTCATCGTCGTCAAAAATCATTAACAGTCTTGAGAGCTGGACTAGCCTGTAAACTTCTATGAGTTCCTCATCAAACTTTATTTCACGGACTGAAACATAGGCCTCTCTAAAGTTTTCCCTGAGTTCTTCTCTGAGATCCTGAAACCAGAACAGGATTACCTCAGTTACTATCACATCAAGCAATGGGTCTCCGGCTCCAGCACTCTCCCAGTCGATGACCGAAACCCCGTCTTCCTGGAAAAGAAGGTTGTGAAATCCTGGCTCCTGATGTAAAAGAACCGACTGTTCTACCTGGTTCAGAACCTCTTCTTTCTCCTCATAGTAGTTTTCGATATCGTCTTCGATCTCCTCAAAAGGTTCTCCACCTACATAATGGTGCCAGAAATACTGTATATCCTTGAGGCCTTCACTCCATTCATTACTGGAAGTCCCGATTACCTCTCCATCAACTGTATCAATATTCCCGAACCCATCGAAGGCCTTACTCTCATGAATCTCGGCCAGAGCTTTCCCAACCTGTCTTATCCTGCGGACCTGATCGTCTTCGTCCAGGTCTTCAAAGCTTTGTTCCCGATCTTCATCCAGCGACTTTCCCTCCATAAACTTGAATATTCGGTAGATATATCCGTTTATGTTCCCGTAATCGACTAACTCGGGAGTTGAGGCCTTGATATCTATATTTTCGAGAACTACAGGTTCGACTGACGTCCTCTCCCTCTGATTGAAGTATTTCTCTATCTTGATGAAGTAGTCTTCAGTCCTGAAATTATGGTCCGTCTGGGTATCTGCCTCATACTTCTCGATATCTGAGGCCTCCGGCAGTTTAACTTCAGCAATTTTTTCCGCCAGTCTCTCGGCCTTGAACTCCTGTAACTCTCCCATGATTCCTCTTATAGGGCCGTCGAATTTATACCTGGCTATTACCTGGTAGAAGCCGAATTAGCGGGGAGTCATTTCAAGAAATCGTTTGAGGATTGATCCAGTTTCTGAAAGAAGAACTTTTTATGGACCCTCAGGAGCCTAAACTTCGAGTTTAGTAGACTGATGTCCAATAAACAAAAGTGAGTTGGACCCTCAGGGATTTGAACCCTGGGCCTTCCCCTGACTTGGCCTTGATGCATTTTGCGAAAGGTATTCGCTGAATGCCTTATTGCGTGCCGCACTAGCGTAACAAGGCGTGCAAGGGGGACGTTCTGCCAGGCTGAACTAAGGGCCCTGTGTAACAGGGTAAGTTTGTTGTCGGTGGCTATTTTTTTAAATGAAAAGTTGTTTGAGTTCCGGATCTGAATTTTTCTGCATCCCACCCTATATAAAGTTTTGAGTTACTCTTGCTGGATGCGGACAAGACAGTGAGTCTCGACAGACTCTTCACCTTGAAGGGTAGTCGGGTTTTTAACTGTTAAGGCTTAATAAGTCCTATACAGCCTAGTTGGTTGTACAGAGTATTTACGTATCCTACAGGGCGTCCACAACCTGGGTGTCCTTAGCACGAAGATGTCGCCTGAATTTACAATGTGGGTGATAGTAGTGCACGCCGAGAACACGTTGCCTCGTGTGCGACAGTGTGTCGTTTGTATCTGGTGTAAGTAGGGGTTCGACCAACATATTTTGTTAACCACTGCTATCACAAGAATTTGCTTTTGTGATAGCCGGGTTACCGAGACACCTACTTGAGTTGTTTCGTTTGGTCAAGGTCTTCCTTGACTGTGGAGCAATTCAAGCTGGTGCCTGAATCTGAATCACTGCCATGCTGGGTAGTGGATAGCTCGGTTCGAGAAGCCTACGAAGGACGTGGCAAGCTGCGATAAGCTTGGGTGAGGCGCATGCAGCCTTTGAGCCCAAGATCTCCTAATGCGACTTCGTGTGTCGTTTCGGCGACACGGCCCTAACGGGTCGGGAACGCGGTGAATTGAAACATCTTAGTAGCCGTAGGAAAAGAAATCAATTGAGATTCCCTTAGTAGCGGCGAGCGGAAGGGGAACACGCACAAACTGAAAACGGTTCCGAGAGGAACTGTTGATGTGGGTTAGGCCGTCTTTCTGGACCACACAGCCAAGTTGAAGTCTCCTGGAAAGGAGCGCCATAGAGAGTGATAGCCTCGTAAACAGACGCTGTACCGTTCGTTGACGTGCCAAGAGTACCATGGGTTGGAAATCCCGTGGGAATATGGGAGGCACTATTCTTCCAATGCTAAATACTTCTCGAGTCCGATAGCGTACTAAGTACCGTGAGGGAAAGCTGAAAAGTACCCCTAGAAAGGGGGTGAAAAGAGCCTCAAACTAACTGGTTATAGGCTAGGCAGAGCGTGCAAGCGTCGATAACCGTGAAAGAACTTTCCGAGAGGTTCAAGTATGAATCGGTTGGAGCAGCGTTCTGTCATCCGTTTTGAAAAACGGGGCAGGGAGTGTACCTCCGTGGCGAGGCTAACCACTGTTACGGTGGGGAGTCACAGCGAAAGCAAGAAGACCGCAGCACGTCTTTGACGTGTGAGGGTCCTCGTGTAAACGTGCGAGAAGTCACCGCGGTACTATCCGAAGCTGGTCGATCCTGGCCTGGGCAGGTTGAAGCGGCGCGAAAGCTCCGTGGAGGACCGCAAGAGGTGCTGCGATACAAGCGCTCTCGTGACCTGGGTCAAGGGGTGAAATGTCAATCGAGATCAGCAATGGCTGGTTCCTTTCGAAATAGGCCGAAGTCTAGCCTTGAGCGAGGTGGTTGTACAGGTAAAGCTACTGATTCTGGATTCTGGAGGGTTACCTCCAGACCGGAGTCAAACTCTGAACTGTACAACGCTGTAGACCTCAGGAGTGAGGGATGGCGCGTAAGGTGCCATTCCGAGAGGGAAACAACCCAGAGCAAGGTTAAGGCCCCTAATTCCTGACTAAGTGTCATTTGAAGGATGTCGCGGTTCTCAGACAGTGGGGAGGTTAGCTTAGAAGCAGCTACCCTTTAAAGATAGCGTAACAGCTCACCCATTGAGAACTGTGGCGCCGTAAATGGACGGGGCTCAAGTCAGGAGCCGAGACCTTGCCATTGTTTCGACAATGGATAGGAAGGCGATCCGCATGGACGGAAGCATCTGTGTGAGCAGGTGTGGACCGTGTGGATATGAAGATCCTGCCGGTAGTATCATCGTAATTAGAGGTGCGAATCCTCTTCGTCGTAAGGATAAGGGTTCCTCTGCAATGATTTTCAACAGAGGGTTAGTCGGTCCTAAACCGGACCGTAATTCGAATCCGGTGAATAGGGAAACAGGTTAATATTCCTGTACCTCCTCACATTTACTGACGATTCGGGATAATGGTTGCTGCGTTTTCGCGCAGTCGAAGCCGTGAAGACAGGTGAGCGTAATGCATCGACCCTGTTGGAGCTGTGATCGGCCTGGGAATAATCCCGGGTTACCATGACTTCTGGATCCCATGAAAAGGTGTGAGAGACCGTACCCAGAACCAGCACAGGTATCCTGGCTTAAGAGGCTAAGACGTATCGGGTTTAATGCAGCTTAGGGAATTCGGCAAGTTGGCCCCGTACCTTCGGTATATGGGGTGCCTATCGTCTTGTTACGATAGGTCGCAGTGACTAGGGAAGCTCGACTGTTTACTAAAAACATAGCCGACTGCTAGTCCGAAAGGATTTGTATAGTCGGCGACTCTTGCCCAGTGCCAGCACCTGAAACCTCCGTCCAAGGAGAAGAAGGGCTGGTAAACGGCGGCGGTAACTATGACCGTCTTAAGGTAGCGTAGTCCCTTGCCAATTAATTATTGGCCCGCATCAATAGAGCAACGAGGTTTCCGCTGTCCCAAGCTGTGGCCCGGTGAACCCGCCGTACCGGCGCATAGGCCGGTGACTCCCGGTGGGAAGCGAAGACCCTTTGAACCTTTACTGCAGTCTATCGTTGCGGTGGGGTTCCAAGTGTGAAGTGTAGTTAGAAGACATTACCGAGGCGCGATCGCCAGGTCGCCGCCCAGTCGATCATGGGACACTAACCTCTTGGAACCCCGCTGCTTGACCTCTACGGAGGGACAGCGATAGCTGGGCAGTTTAACTGGGGCGGTATCCGTTTGATAACGAATCAAACGGGTCCAAAGGTAGGCTCAGTCCGGTCAGAACTCGGACGTTGAGGACAAAGCCAAAAGCCTGCCTGACTGGTCTCCTGACAGTATGGGGACCAGGCGCGAAAGCGAGGCTTAGCGAACGCCTACAGCCAATTAGTGAGGCTTAGGCCTGACAAAAAAGGTACTCAAGGGATAACTGGATTGTCTAGGGCGCGAGCTCACATCGACCCCTAGGCTTGTTACTTCGATGTCGGCTCTCCGTATCCTGGCTGTGCAACAGCAGCCAAGGGTGAGGGTGTTCACCTATTAAAACGGATCGTGAGCTGGGTTTAGATCGGCGTGAGCCAGATCTGTTGCTATCTGCCGGGAGCGTTTACATGGTCTGAGAGGAAAGTTCGGACAGTACGAAAGGAACCCCGAACTGAGGCCTCTGGTGTATCTGTCATCCGGAAGGGTGGGCAGAGTAGCTACGCCTCACAGGTGTAAGAGCTGAAAGCATCTAAGCTCGAAAGCCTCCTCAAAAAGAGACCGTTTCCGCTCTTGTACAAGACAAGTTGATAGAGTGGCGGTGTAAGAGTCAAGGCAACGAGACTTTCAGCCGACCACTACTAATAGTGGGTTCTGATTCAGCGGAAGGCATCCAGCTTGAGCTCTAACACTGCTCTTCTCATTGAGAAGGGCATCTTAGAAAACTCTTCAGAGTTTTCGGGCTCGAGTCTGGTGTCTCCGGTAACCCTACGGTTCGAACCCCTACGTGTTCAGGATACAACATATCCTTTCTCTTTTTCATTTTCCTATTCTGAAAAAGGCCTTCTTTTTCTATACAGTTGAGTGTTCGTTTTCAGCGAACAAACCGGTCTGGGGAGGCCTTTTGCGATGATTTATATATTTTCTAAGGCATGAGTTTCTACATGAACGTAGTATTCATAGTTCTTGATACAGTGAGGAAGGACTATGTTTCTCCATTCAACGAGGAAGTTGATTTCACAGATAATATAGAAAAGATTGCGAAGGAAGGATCTGCGTTCCAGAACGCTGTAGCACAGGCACCATGGACTCTACCCTCACATGGATCGATGTTTACAGGCCTTTATCCCTGGGAACACGGTGCAACCCAGACCAACCTTGAACTAGATGTTGAGGAGGACCTGCTGGCTGAAAAACTTAATGATGAAGGCTACAGGACTGCATGTTTCTCAGCTAACCCATTTATTTCCAAAAGAGTAGGTACTACAGCAGGCTTCGATAAAGTAGAGACCACGATAGGCCCGGACAGGTTCGACTTATTCAAGAGTATTAACAAGAAGCTGAAAGCCTTTGAGAACCGTCTTGACTTTGGGGCTTTTCCTAAAGCCGAATTGCTTCTCCAAAATATTTCCTACAGCTTGAACAGGTTTAGCGGAAATGAGACAGAAAACTTGATCAGCAAGGCAACTGATTTTATGGAAAATAACAAGGAAGATGACTTCTTCCTATTCATGAATCTGATGGACTGTCATCTCCCGCTCTTCCCAGATAAAGAATACAAGGAAAAACATGCCGAGGATGTGAACCCTGGTAAAGTAAGACAGTTCCCTCACAGATTGATCTCAGAAGGCGAAGAACCTGATACAGAGTCTCTGAAAAAACTTTACAGGGCACAGATGGATTACCTTGATGACCAGATAGGAAATCTTTATTCCTTCCTGGAGGATGAAGGCCTTGAGGAAGAAACCATGGTAGTTATCGTAGGTGATCACGGTGAAAACCTTGGTGAAGAAGGCATGTTAGGCCATTCCTTCTCAGTAAGCAAGGCCCTGGTATCAGTTCCTCTGGTTGTGAAAAGCCCGGAGATGGAACCAGGCAGGAGAGAACAACAGGTCGAACTGAGGGAGCTTCACGATCTTGTGCTTGAACAGGTAGGCCTTGAGGAGGATATCGATCTCGGTACGAAGTACGCGAAAGGAGGTATGGACAGGCCTGAGATGGATCTGGCGAAGATCCCCAAGTCTATGTGGGATGAGTACGATGAGAAACTTTACTTTGTGCGGACCCCTGAGAAAAAAGTTGTAGGTACAGAAAACGGTGAAATGACCGAGAGACAGGTCGGAGACGGGGACAGTGTCAGGACTTCAGTGCTGGAGAAAGAGGTAGAAAAGCTTTCAGGTTGCTACGAGGGAGAAAGCTCCGGTAAGAAAGTCGATAACATGGATGAAGAGATCAAAAACGAGTTGAAGAATCTCGGCTACATGCAGAAAGAATAAACGGGAAGTACCCTTGGATGTCTTCACCGGATTGAGCCAACCTTTTTGAAGTTTTCAACATGTACTTCTTCTATGGCCAAAAATGATAACCAGATGCAGATGCCTTCAAGCCAGGGAGGACTGGTCCAGTACTTCGATGCAGACGCAGGAATAGAGCTAGATCCCAAGGCAGTCGTAGCGTTCACAGCAATGGTCGCAGTAGGAGAGATAATCCTTCACACAGGCCTAATATAAAAAGAATTACCACATCTACCTTTTCTACACAGCTTGAGAAAAGGGCCCGTAGCTCAGCCTGGACAGAGCGCGAGACTTCTAATCTCGTTGTCAAGGGTTCAAATCCCTTCGGGTCCGAACTTTACATAACTCATATGAGGATTCGTAACTTTGGGCAATAGTTTAAAAAGAATGTTCTAAGTGAATAGCAATATCTGATTTTTTGGGAATAGCTCTTAGAAGAGTTTTAATCTGCACATAAATTGGCAAAACAAATATTATATTTAAATGGCTATGTTTATTCCATGATAGGGCAGTCTGCGATTGAGTATTTGATGACGTATGGTTGGATGTTGTTGGTTGTTGCTGTTGTTGGTGGTGCTGTTTTTTCTGTTGTAGGGGGTCAAAGTATCGAAAGTATAAGCGGATTTACTGGGGATGATCTGGGTGTGAAGGATTTTGGGGTTAGTAAAGATGGAAGTTTGAAATTGGTGCTTCAAAGCAAAACAGTTGAAACAATAAAAATACAATCAATAACCATTAATGGCACAAATATTTCTAGAGGAATGGGAGGTCCAGAACTATTGGGTTCAGGACAGGAACAGATTTCTATACCCGGTATACGACAAACAAAAGGCACGAAAACGCTAGATGTTAAATTATCATATTCTATAGGCCAATTAGATAATTTAGCTGTCGGAGGGTCTATAACTGGAACTTTAGATGTTTTAAATAAATCAAGTATTGCTTATACAGGAAAATCGTACAGTAAGCTCAATGCATCAGGAGGAGAACAAATAACTACTGTAATAAATGATCAAAAATATAGAATACATGCATTCAAGAC
>ERZ1034573.119-NODE-119-length-21081-cov-47.581185_pt1 | contig 21081 bp, 17 predicted proteins | sample MGYA00520641_ERZ1034573 | MGnify/ENA primary metagenome ERZ1034573 (study PRJEB33760, sample SAMEA4777724) | hypersaline lake metagenome | biome: hypersaline environment; feature: brines | place: Spain | collected 2014-08 | depth 0 m ...
AGGTTCTGGGGCTCCTGCGCCACAGCCCCGAGCGGAAGAAGGAGCCCAAGAAGGAGGAGCAACCGACTCGTCATCGACGATTTAGAACTTGGCCCAAGGGCGTGCGACTCAATTGGCAGACCTACTCCGGTTGGGGCGACGGCGGACGTGGAAGCTCGGCCCCATCGCCGGAGTCGCCCCCTCCGAGCAGGAGCACCGCGGCCGTGCCAAGGGCGGCGGCCGCCGCCCCGAGCGTCCACCGGAGCCAGCGGCGGCCCTCGTCCTCTTCGGCCTCGGCCCGGGCCCGCCGCTGCGTCTTCGCCTTCTCCACGAGGGCAACAAAATCGGGGCGGTCTTCCGATGGGTCCGGCATGAAGTCCGGGCGCAGGTCGAGCAGGCTTTCGACGGCCCGGCGGGCCGCCGCCTCGTCGTTCTGGCCGAGGCGGACGAAACTAAGCAGCCGGTACATGCGGGCCCGAACCGAGTCCGGGAGCGTCGGCTCCTGTGCACAGGGGCGCAACTGGTCCACGGCCCTCTCGAAGTCCGCGGCGTAGTAGGCCTCCTGCGCCTGCGCGAAACTCGTCTCGCAAGAGGTTGGCGTCTGGGCGTGGACCACAGACGCACTGCCCAGAAACAGCCCCCCTCCCACGATCAGCCAACCCAAGGCAGGGAGCAAACCGATCCAGCGCATGCATTCAGTTGAGAAAGCGGGAAAGCACTTCGAGCGAACCATGGGCCTATACAGGACACCGCGGGGGCGGGTTGCACCCCCGCAGTGCGGATCTGTGAAGCGGCCCGAGGGCCTCCTCCCTTGGCCAAAAGCCCCTTTTCGGGAGGAGGCCCAGTCCTTGATGGCTGGTCCGCCTACTCGTCCCGATCGCCCGTGGTCGGCAGGGTCGCCTCCAGGTACGGGGTGCCGTCCCGTTGCACCGCGACGGGCTGACCACGCGGGTCGAAGTCGAGCGGGGGATGGCCTTCCTCCGACGGTCGGCGGAACCCGATCTCCGCCTCGCCCTCGTCGCCCGTCACGTCGAGCTCGCCGCGCGCCGTATCGGCAACCACGACCTCGTAGGTCCCCATCGTCAGGTCTTCAACCTCCACCGTGAAGACCGCCTTGTCGGCCTCCTTCTCGAACTCCACTTCGCCGGTGGCATCCGAGTCCGGACCGGTGTTGTTGAGGTCAATTTCGATCTCGACCTCTTCTTCGTCCTCCTCTTCATCCTCCTCGTTTTCGTTTCCGGAGGTCGGGACGTCTGTTTCCAGATACGAGGTGCCCCCCTGCTGCACCTCCACGCGCTGGCCCCGCGGGTCGAAGTCGAGCAGCGGATGGCCCTCCTCCGACGGTCGGCGGAACTCGATCTCCGCCTCGCCCTCGTCGCCCGTCACGTCGAGCTCCCCGCGCGTCGTATCGGCGATGACGACGTCGTAGGTGCCTGCCGCCAGGTCTTCAACCGCCACCTTGAACTCCGTCTCGTCGGCTTCCTTTTCAAATTCCACTTCGCCGGAAGCGTCCGAGTCCGGACCGACGTTCTCCAGGGCCTTCTCAATTTCGATCTCGTTTTCGTCTTCCTCGTCTTCCTCTTCCTCGTCTTCCGCTTCTTCCTCATCGTCCCTCCCGTCTCGGTCATCGTCCTCGAAGCCCTCGATGGAGGACTCGATGTTCTCCTCGACACGGTCTTCGAAGGCGCCCCCCTCCGTCACCCGGGCCGGGTTCACAAGGGTACTATCGGCGCGTCGAAACCAGGCGTCGACGTTGACCGAAAACGTGACGTTGTTGGTGTTGTCCGCAGTCACCTCCAAGGGCGGCTCAAACTCAATTTCGCGCTCGGCGTTGAGATCGCTCGTGTATGTAAAGTCTTGGGCCGCCCCGCCGGCCGGCGTATAGCGTCCCTGAACCCGGATGCTCGTCGCCAGCGGAAAGTCCGTCGCCTCCAGAAAATCGGGCGTGGAAGACTCGGCCTCGGGCTTGTGCACCTCAAACTCGACCTCGTCCCAGCGTCCGGTGGGCAGCGTCGTATCGACAACCACGGCGGGCGCATCTCCGTCCAGCGGAAGCGAGACGAGGACGGGACCGGACTCGACTTCGGCGCAGTCGTCCTCCTCCGCGTCGGGCCGATCCTCCGGCGAGCAGTTCTCGTCGCCGGTGGCGCGGTCCAGCTCAATCTCACGGACGACCATCTGCACCCGGTCGAGCCGAAGCTCATTCCCGTCCGGACCGATAAGGGTGCGCGGGCCCGATGCGGCCTTGCTGGTGGACGCGGTGCCCCCAGACGCAGTGCCTTCAGGCGCAGACGCGGCCGAGAAAGCCATTGAGACGGGCGCATCGGCCTCGGCCCCGTCCGGCCCCGCCACGGTGCTTCCGTCGCAGGCCGCGAGGCCCAGCACGAGCCCACCAAGGACCAGAAGTCCACCGAGGGGGCGCAGCACATCGAAAAGGGACTCGTTGGAATACAAGCAACGCAGAGACATAGGCAAGACCTTAACGTGATTGGCTGAATCGTGGAGCACGCTTTTGCAAGCGCGTTCTACAGCAAGATCAAGTCTCGCGCCACTTTGCTCTTTCTTTATTTTTGTTCACGAAAACCCTACAGAAAGAGCGATTGGGGCCGATGTAGCGCAGGTGAGGTCGTGAATTTGTTCGGGACGGAGAGCGAATGTGTGTCGGCGGCGGGCGGGTTGTGTTTCACCGGTGTGTCTCGTGAGACACCTCGCTCGGGTGTATGGACGGTGCGTCCATTTCTCCTGTCCCGGGTGCCGCTCGACCAGGATGCGGGCGGACCAACTGTGCTGCAGATTGAATAGAATCGTCGCCGTTCAATCCAACTCATTCCCCGACATGTCGCTCCGGCGCAAGATTTTACTGGTGGTGTTTGGACTCGCCCTCGGGGCCGTCGTCACGGGGGGCGTCGCGGGGCTGACCCTCTGGTATGTGCGGGTCGGGGCCGCCCCCTTCCTGGCGGAGGCGCCTCAGCTCGACGCCCTGCTCTACCGGGGCCTCTGGCTCGTCGGCGCCGTCACGGGCGCCCTCGCGCTCGGGGCCGCACTCGCCGGGCGGTGGCTGCTCGTGTCGTTCCGGCAGTCCCTCCAGGTGCTCCAGGACGCCGTGGAGCAGGTCCGCACCGGTCGCCTCGACGCCCAGGTCTCAGTAAACCCAGACGATGAGCTCCGGCGACTGGCCCAGGCCCTGAACCGGATGACCACCACGCTCAGTCAGCAGACCGTCTCGCGGAGCTACCTCCAGGCCGTGCTCGACTCCATGGCGGAGCTGCTGTTCGTGGTCGACGCCGACGGGCGCGTCCGCCGGGCCAACGCGGCGGCTGCACAGGCCCTTGGCCGCTCGGCATCGGCCCTGCGCGGAACGGCGCTCGGCGATCACTTCGACGCCGACCCATTGGCCTCTTTGGAGGAGGGGACGGTCGAATGCACCCTCACCCCCACGGACGGCCCCGAGCGGCCCGTGCTCGTCTCGCGGTCGGCGCTGGAGCGGGCCGACGCCACGCAGGGCACGCTCGTGTGCGTGGCGCAGGACATCTCGGAGCGGAAGGCCGCCGAGGAGAAGCTGCGGCGCTCCCTGGAGGAAAAAGAGGTTCTCCTCCGCGAGATCCACCACCGCGTCAAGAACAACCTGCAGGTCATTTCGAGCCTGCTGAACGCCCAGGCCCGCGACGTAGAGAGTCCTGCAGTCGAGGATCGATTCACGGAGACGCAGGACCGCATCCGCTCCATGGCGTCCATCCACGAGCAGCTCTACCAGACCGACGACCTGTCGCGAATCGAATTCGACGCGTACCTGGAGGGCCTCCTGGATGACCTCTTCCGGTCGCACCGAACCGCCCACATCGGCCGAACCTTGGAGGCGGACGCCCAGCCGCTCTCCGTGGATCAGGCCATCCCCGCGGGCCTCATCGTGAACGAACTCGTCACGAACGCCCTCGAACACGCCTTTCCGGAGGGCCGGTCCGGCACCGTCGCCGTTACGTTCCATGCCGACGAGGGGACCGCACGGCTCACCGTGGCGGACGATGGCCGCGGCGCGGACGGGCTCGGCGGGAACGGAAGCCTCGGGCTTCGGCTGGTCCGGGGGCTGACGCGCCAGCTTCGGGGCACCTTCTCCACCGACCTCGACGACGGGGTGACCGTCACGATCGCGTTCCCCACGAACCCATCCAGCTAGTCCATGTCGCGCCCACCCCGCATCTTGATCGTGGAGGACGAGTTTGCCGTCGCCATGGAGCTGGAGGATCACCTGGGGGCACTCGGCTACACCGTGGTGGACCACGTGATGACCGGCGCCGCGGCAATCGACCGGGCGGCAGGGGCCGATCTCGACCTGGTGCTAATGGACGTGCATCTCGACGGCCCGATGGACGGGGTGGAGGCGGCCCGCACCATTCGGGAGGATCATCCCCTCCCCGTCGTCTTCGTGACCGCCTACAGCGACGACGAGACGCTGCAGCGGGCGACCGACACGACGCCGTTCGGCTACGTCGTGAAGCCGTTCAACGAGCGGGAGATCTACGCCGCGGTGGAGGTGGCGCTGCAGACCCACGCCCTACAGCGCCGCGTGGAGCGGGCCCGCGACGACCTCCGGCAGCTCCTGAATGGGCTCCGCCAGGGCACGGCCCTCACCGACGGGACCGGGCGCCTGCGCTTCCTAAGCGACCCGGCCGCCCGCCTGCTCGACGTCGCGTCCGAGGCCGCCACCGGCACGCCGTGGGCCGACCTCCTCCCCGTCGACGACGAGGCCCTCGAGGCGCTCCAGTCCCGAATGGACGGCACGGCCGACGCCGACGAGCCCGTCACCGCCACCCTCTCCCACGACGACGGCCCGTCGTACCGCGTCGAGATCGAAGTTCGCGACGACCCGCGCGACAGCGAGCGTCACATCCTGGTCTTCTACGACGTGACGGAGGTCCACGAGCTCCGGCGCATGCTCGACGACCGGTCCCGGTTCCACGACCTCGTGGGCAAGAGCGCCCCGATGCAGGACGCCTACGAGCAGATTCGGTCCGTCGCCGAAGTCAAAACCACGGTACTCATCCAGGGCGAGACGGGCAGCGGGAAGGAACTCGCCGCCCGGGCCATCCACGACGAGAGCCCGCGGTCGGAGGGCCCGTTCGTCACCGTCAACTGCGCCGCCCTCAACCCCGACCTCGCCGGCAGCCGACTCTTCGGGCACCGGGCGGGCGCCTTTACGGGAGCGACCGAGGACCGGGAGGGGTACTTCGAGGCGGCCGACGGGGGCACGCTTTTCCTCGACGAGATCGGCGACGTCCCGCTCGACGTGCAGCGGCAGCTCCTGCGGGTGCTCGAAGAGGAGGCCGTCACGCGGCTCGGGGAGACGGAGGCCCGCCCGGTCGACGTCCGCATCGTGGCCGCCACCCACCGAAGCCTGGACGAAGAGGTGGCGGCCGACCGGTTTCGTCAAGACCTGCTGTACCGGATTCGGATCGCCCGCGTGGCCCTCCCGCCCCTCCGCGAGCGCCGGTCGGACCTGCCGCTCCTGGTGCGCACCTTCCTTCGCGAAATCCGGGCCCGCACCGGGGCGGACGTCGACCGCGTCGGCGACGAGGCCCTCCGCCGCCTGCTCAACTACGACTGGCCGGGCAACGTGCGCGAGCTGAAAAATGCACTGGAGGCGGCCCTCATCCGCGCGTCCGGCGATGTGCTCCGGGCAGACGACCTTCCCCCCGAGATTCGGGAGGCGTCCGCCTCCGCATCGTCGGCCCCCGAAGAGGCCGAGCGCATCCGGGCGGCCCTCGAACAGACCGACGGCAACCGCACCGAGGCCGCCGAGCTGCTCGGCATCAGTCGGGCCACCCTGTACCGCCGCCTCGACGAGTACAACATCGAGTAGTCGAGACCGAGCAGGGCGTCCCGCCCGGGTTAGTCCTTGAGCGTCTCCAGGAGGCGCTCGAAGTCCGCCTCCGTCAGCTTCTGCTCGGCCCGCAGGCGCTCCAAGGCGTCCCGCACGGCCGCGACGTCCGTCGTGTCCGGCTCCGCCGCCGGCGCGAAGTCGATGTCCCGCACCATCGCCGCGTCCAGAAAATCGGCGACGTAGGACGCCGCCTTCGGCGTGCCCGAAAAGTCCATCGTCAGCTCGAAGGTGGCCCGCCCGCGGTTGACCGTGAGGGCCACTTCCTTGCCGCCCAGGCCGAACCAGCGGCTGTGCGCCTCAACCCCCACGAGGTCCGGGTAGCGCACCGTCTGGGTCGCCTGCAGGTCGTTGTTCTGAAAGACAAACCGGTCGGGGGCAAAGACGGCCCCGTCGCCCCCCGTCCCGCTCAGGGTCGCGTCGTACAGCGCCAGCACCTCGCCCCGTTCTACCTCGGTCGCGTAGTCGGAGAGCGCGTTGTCGAGGCGCCCCGACGGCAGGTTCGGCGTCACGAAGAGCCCCATCTGCGGGGCATGAGGGAGCCGGTCGCGGAGCAGCGCTTCCATCCGCAAGGCACGTGGATTGGGGAAGTGCGAGCGGGTCGGGCCGGGGGACGCGGTCGTTCAGGGCGCCGTCGCCATCGCGGTGGTCTCGAAGAAGCCCAGCGTGGTCTCGAGGACGCCGCCGAAGAAGACCCCGAGCACGACGAGCGCCACCGCACACACCACGAGCGTGCCCGTCGCCGCCACCGTGGCGCGGGGGAACGCGGCCGCCCGCACCGGATCGGTCGCCGCCACCTCGTCGGCCGACTGCATCCAGAAGACGTACACGACGCGCAGGTAGTAGTAGGCACTCAGGGCGCTCATGAGCACGCCGATCACCACGAGCCAGGTGAGCCCGGCGTCGACGGCCGGGGCGAACACGAGGTACTTGCCGATGAAGCCCCCGAGCGGCGGAAACCCGATCAGGCTCAGCATGAAGACGCCCATCGTGCTGCCGAGGACGGGGCGGTCATTGGCGATGCCCGCCAGGGAGGACAGCGTCTGTTCGCGCCCCTCCTTGCCGTCCCACTCCAGCATCGACATCACGCCGAAGGCCCCGATGTTCATCACCGCGTAGACCAGCAGGTAGAAGAGGGCGCCGGCGTATCCGGCCGACGTTCCCGCCGAGAGCCCGACGAGCAGGTACCCGGCGTGCGCGATGGACGAGTACGCGAGCAGGCGCTTGACGTTGGTCTGGGCCAGCGCCATCACGTTTCCAATCACCATCGTCAGGACCGCCACCGCGGCCACGGACAGCTGCCACTCCCCGCCCGGCACCGCGTGGACGAGGACCAGGATGAGGGCGGCGAACGCGGCGGCCTTCGTCGCCGTCGACATGTACCCGGTGAGGGGCGTGGGCGCCCCCTGATACACGTCCGGGGTCCACATGTGGAAGGGCGCCGCGCTCACCTTGAAGAAGAAGCCCACCAGGAAGAGCGCGAACCCGCCCCAGAAGAGGAGCCGCGTCGAGAGCGTTCCAAGCTCCGCCGCCGCCATCGCCGGCAGGGCCATCGTCCCCGTGGCGCCGTACATGAGCGCGATGCCGTACAGGAAGAAGCCGGTCGAGAACGCCCCGAGCAGAAAATACTTGAGCGCGCTCTCCACCGCCCCTTCATCCTCCCGGATGAACCCGGTCAGGACGTAGAGGCACACCGACATCGTTTCGAGCCCGAGGAAAATGCTGACCATGTTGTTGGCCGAGCCGAGCATGATCATGCCGACCGTGCAGAACATGATCAGCGCGTACACCTCCCCGTAGTCGTACCGCAACTGGTTCAGGTAGGGCACCGACAGGAGGATCGTGGCCAGGCCCGTCAGCAGGATGATCAGGTTGATGAACGCCACGAAGCCCCCGGTTCGGAGGGTTTCGAAGAACACCGTGCTTGGAGGGGCCCCGAGATGCGTGATCTCCCAGACCGCAGACACGCCGAGCGCCGCCACGCCGAGCCAGGGAATGGCCGGGTGGTCGTTGCGGAACGCATCGAGGACAATCATCGCAAGCCCGACCCCCCCCACGACCGACATCGAAAAGGCGGCCGGCAGGTCGGTCACGAGCGTCGGGAATGCAGTCGACAAATCCATAACCCAAATCGAATCGTTGGTTACGCAAAAATAGCCCGCCGCCCCCACGCGGCGATCTTTTCGCCCCGCGCCGATGCCGCTCCGTCTACGCGAGCTCCTCGATCTGCGAGGCGAGCTCCACGTCCATCTCCGTCACTTTGCCCCCCGCATCGTGGGTCGTGAGGGCGATGGAGACGGTGTTGTAGACGTTTTCCAGCTCGGGGTGGTGCATCATCTCCTCGGCGTAGAACGAGAGGCGCACGACGAAACTGATGGCCTCCCGAAAGTCGGAGAACTCGTACGTCTTGTGGAGTTTGTCGTCGGCGTGAGACCATCCGTCCAGGTCCGCCAGGGCGTCGTCGATTGCGTCGTCGGAAAGGGGCTCGCGTGAAGGCATACGTTCAGGCTGATGCTCCGAAAGGAAATTAGAAAAGCCGGATTCCAAAATGGGCGCGTCGGGTCGTAAACGGGACGACCGCCGCGACCGGTTCAAGGGGAAATCGACGGGACGTCGATGGACACGTCTTCGGCCTCGGGCGGGGCGGTCGGCACCGGGGTGGGCTCGTCCGCCGTGGCGGCGGCCTCGTTCTCCATCCGCTCCACCGCGGCCCGTTTTTCCTCGACCGTCTCCAGGAGAAATTCGGTGGTCGGGGCCGTCTGTCGCAGGAACGGGCCCGGGTAGAAGCCCAGGACGAACATGAGCACGATGAGCGGCACCATCAGCCCGAACTCGCGGGCGTTCAGGTCCGCCATCTGCGCGTTCGCCGCGTCGGTGAGCTCGCCGAAGAAGGTGCGGTAGACCATGTGGAGCAGGTACATCGCCGCCAGGATGACGCCGGTCGTCGCGAAGGCAATGAGCACCGGACTGTCGATCACGGTGCTTTTGAAGGACCCGAGTAGGATCAGAAACTCGCCCACGAATCCGTTCAGGCCCGGCAGCCCGGCCGAGGCGAGCACGCTAATCACCATGAGGGTGGTGAGCACCGGGACGGACGTCGCCAGCCCCCCGTAGTCGTCCATCAGGCGGGTGTGGCGCCGCTCGTAGAGCATGCCCACCAGCAGAAAGAGGGCCCCGGTCGAGAGGCCGTGGTTGACCATCTGAATCATGGCCCCCTGCATCGCCTCCGTCGTGAAGGCGAACAGCCCGAGCACGACGAACCCGAGGTGGCTGATGGACGAGTACGCCACGAGGCTCTTCGCGTCGTCCTGGACGCGGGCCACCAGCGCGCCGTAGATGATGCCGATGATGGCGATCACCGCGAAGAGGCCGGCGTAGCTCTGCGCCACGTTCGGGAAAAGCGGCAGGCAGAAGCGCAGCAGGCCGTACGTTCCCATCTTCAGCAGCACCCCGGCCAGAATCACCGAGCCCCCTGTGGGGGCCTGCACGTGGGCGTCCGGCAGCCAGGTGTGCAGCGGAAAGAGCGGCACCTTGATCGCGAACGAGAAGGCGAAGACGGCGAAGAGCCAGCCCTGCACCGCCAGCGGAATGTTGTACTCCAGCAGCGTGTACCAGTCGGTCGTAAACACGCCGTTGTTGACGGCGTCCCCCGCCGCGTACCCCAGGTACAGAATGCCGACGAGCATCAGGAGCGACCCCACGAGCGTGTAGATGACGAACTTCACCGCCGCGTAGATGCGCTCCTTCCCGCCCCAGATCCCGATGATGAAGTACATCGGAATGAGGGTGAGCTCAAAGAAAATGTAGAAGAGGAGGAGGTCGAAGCTCGTGAAGACCCCCGTGATGCCCGTCTGCAGCAGGAGGAGCAGCGCGTAGTAGCCCTTGTGCTTCTCGCCGATGTAGGTCCAGGACGAAAGCACGACGATGGGCCCCAGGAGCGTCGTCAGCATCACGAGCAACAGGCTCAGCCCGTCGACGCCCACGAAGTACTTGACGTCATAGCCGTCGGGCAGCCACCCGGCCCATACGTCCGCCAGCTGCGGGCCCAGGGCCGTGCTCACCGATGGATCGTAGCCCACGAAGAGCCCGATCGAGAGCACAAACGTGACGGTCGTGGTCGCCAGGGCCGTCCACCGAATGGCGGAGGCGCGCCGCAGGAAGAGCGTCAGCAACGCGCCGGCGGCCGGCAGGAAGACGACGAGGGATGTGAGGTAGGGAATGTCCATCAATCGTAGCAGTGCCTAATCGGCAAACAAGGAATCACCAGGAATCTCTGCACTCACGTGCCGATCGCGCGCGGTTGACGTCAAAGTCGGGCCCGGGGCGACCGTTCTACATCACAGTGCCCGCTCAAACCCCGTACATCAGCAGCCCGACCAGGAGCGCGGCCCCGACGGTCAGCGCCAGGGCGTAGTTCTGGACCAGGCCCGTCTGGACCCGGCGCAGCAGGCCACTCGCGTTCTGGGCCGCGCCGGCGACCCCGTTGACGGCCCCGTCCACCACGGTCGTATCGAAGGCCGCGAGGCCCTTGCGGGCAATGCCGTTGATGAGGGAGTCCACGACCACTTCGTCGTAGAATTCGTCCCAGTAGTACTTGTCCGACCAGGTCTGGTAGACGCCCCGAAGCTGCCGTTGGAGGGCGGCGTCGTACTCCAGCCCCTGCGTCCCGTAGACGCGCCAGGCGTAGTAGACCGTACCGAGGGCAATGACCGAGCTCAGCAGGATGAGCCCCCACTCCAGCGCCAGCGGCACGTGGCCGTGGACCGACGCCTCCGCCACCGGCCCCCCGTACTTCGCGCCGAGGTAGTGGTGGATCCAGTTGAGATCGCCCCCCTGAATGACCGCGGGCAGCCCAATGAAGCCGCCGACCAGGGAGAGAATGCCGAGCGTCCAGAGCGGCCCCGTCATCGTGGACGGCGACTCGTGGGGACTCACCTGATCGGAAAGCGGCCACCGGGGCTCCCCCTCAAACGTGAGCATGTAGGAGCGCATCATGTAGAATGCCGTGAGCACGGCCGTCACGATCCCGACGACCCACACCGCCATGGCGTAGGTGGACCCGTCGTAGCCGTACTCGAACGCCTTGAACAGGATCTCGTCCTTCGAGAAGAACCCGGCGGTCAGCGGAATTCCCGAGATCGCCAGGGTCGCCAGGAGGTACGTCGTGCGCGTAGCGGGCATGTACTCCCCGACCCCGCCCATCGTGCGCATGTCCTGCGGGTCGAAGTCGCCGGTGTCCCGCCCCTCCTCCTCCAGGCCGTGCTCCACCTCTTCCATCCCGTGAATGACGCTGCCGGAGCCGAGGAAGAGGCAGGCCTTGAAGAAGGCGTGGGTGATCACGTGGAAGATCGACACGAAGAACGCCCCCACGCCCGCCGCCATGAACATGTAGCCCAGCTGCGACACCGTGGAGTAGGCCAGGACCCGCTTGATGTCGTCCTGCGCGATGGCGATCGTGGCCGCCATGAGGGCCGTGGCCGCCCCCACGATGGCGATAATCATCATGACGACCGGCGCGCCCAACACCAGCGCCGAGAGGCGAGCCAGGAGGTAGAGCCCGCTCGTCACCATCGTGGCGGCGTGGATGAGGGCGGACACCGGCGTGGGGCCGGCCATCGCGTCTGGCAGCCACACGAAGAGCGGGATCTGCGCGCTCTTGCCGGTCGCTCCCACGAACAGCAGGAAGACGATCCAGTTGAGCGTCGCCTCCGGAAGATTGGGCCCCTCCGTGAGCAGCACGTCAAAGCTCAGCGAGCCGAGCTGCTGAAAGACCAAAAACATGGCCACCAGGAAGGCAAAGTCGCCCACCCGGTTCACGATGAACGCCTTGTTGGCGGCGGCGCTGTTGCTGAGGTCCGTGTACCAGAACCCGATCAGCAGGTACGAGCACAGGCCCACCCCTTCCCACCCCAGAAACAGCACGGGCAGGTTGTTCGCCAGCACGAGGTTGAGCATGGCGAAGATGAAGAGGTTGAGGTAGGCAAAGAACCGCCAGTACCCCGCGTCCCCGTGCATGTACCCGATCGAGTAGAGGTGAATGACGCCCCCCACCCCCGTCACGACCAGCGTCATCAGGAGCGAGAGCTGGTCAATCCGGTAGGCAAACGACAGGTCCAGGTCGCCCGCCGCCATCCAGGTGAAATAGTCCGCCACGATCGGATCGCCGCCGAAGGTGACGAACAGATAGACCGTCAGGACGAACGGAATTGCGACGACCGCCGTGCCCACCGTCCCCACGAGCGTCTCCCGGGTGCGAAGGTGCTTCAGAAAGAGCGGCGCCACGCCATTCAGGACCGCCCCGGCGAGCGGCAGGAGAAGAACGAGACGAAGCAGATCGGCAGAGGTCATCAACGCGACAAGGTCCGATGGTCAAAACGGGCGCAACAAAGACGTGGCGCGGCGACTAGTGCTTGAAGAGGTTGATCTCCGTGATGTCCACCGTCACCTGGCTTCGGAAGATGGCAATCACGATCGCGAGCCCCACGGCGGCCTCGGCGGCCGCCACCGCAATCGAGAAGAAGACGAGCAACTGGCCGCTGGGATCGCCCATCGACTGGCTAAACGTCACCAGCGTGAGGTTGACCGCATTCAGCATCAGCTCGACCGACATCAACACCACAATCGCGTTGCGACGGAAGAGCACCCCGAACGTGCCGATGGTGAAGAGCACGGCGCTCAGGGCGAGATACCAGTTGGGAGCAACGTCCATGGTGGAAGAATCAGTGCTGGGTTACGGAATGTCGCGTGCGGATGTCGCGTGCGGCGGTTCGTGCGCGGCCGGGCGGAGGTGCCTCCTCCCCTCCCCCGCCTCGAAACGACCGCGGCTACTGAAAGCGGCGCTGGGCAAGCAGGACCGCCCCGACGGTTGCGGCCAGCAACAGAATGCCCGCCACCTGCAGGTGCAGCGCGTAGCGGGTGAACAGGATTTCGCCCAGGCTCGCCGCGCTTCCCGCCTCCGCCGCGGCCTCCGCCCCAATCGGATCGACCCCCAGTTCAAACTGCAGGGCCACCACGTACAACAGCTGGCTCAACAGGACGAGCCCGACCGCAAACCCCCCGATGCTGGCCCACTCGATTTCCTCCAGCTCGGGCAGGGCCGAGAGGTTGAGCAGCATGATCACGAACAGAAAGAGGACCATGATGGCGCCGGCGTAGACGAGAATCTGGATGACGCCGATAAAGGACGCGTTCAGCGTCAGATACAGGCCGGCGATGCAAAACAGGTTGAGCACCAGCCAGAGGGCACTCGACACCGGATTGCGGGCGATGATCATTCCGAGCGCGGCGGCCACCGCGACGGTCGCCAGCAAAAAAAACATGGAGGGTGCGGCCATAAGCCCGAGTGTCCTAGCGGGGAAAATCGTCCTGTGCGAAACGGCCCGGGGTGCGTGTCCGGGCGGAATGGAACGAATCCGTGATTGTCCACCGGGCGCAAAGTAACGCGCCACCGACGTAGGGGCAAGATACGGGGCGGTTAATCATGCATGAATTGAAATCGGGCCCGCCCGACAGCCACGACGGCGCGTGCGGCCCTACGACTGCAGGGACGGCTCCGGAACCCAGGTGGGGTCGGACTCGCCGGGGGCGTGGGTTGGAATTTCGGTGGGGGTGACGTGCAGGGCCCGCCCGAACGCGTCTTCGAAGAGCCCCCCATTCGTTTCGGCCGCCCACACCTCAAGCTGGGGGTCCGCCTTGGTGGCCACCAGCACGTGCAGGGCCGCGTCGGTGAGGGACGTGCGTAGCGCCACCACGTTCTGGAAGTGACTCCGATCCAGGTTCTCCGCGACGCGCAACAGGGCCGCAAGCTGGCGGGCCCGCCGCCGACGCCCCGGCGACAGGCGACCGAAGTGCTCGTGCGTGGCGTCCGGCACGGCCCCGCGGTGGTACCGCGCCACCAGGGCCATCATCGCCACCTCGTCGGCCCGAAAGCCCTGGAGGTCGGCGTGCTCGATGAGGTACCGGGAGTGTTCGTGGTGTTCGTCGTGCGTCACGAGGTGGCCGATGTCGTGCAGTAGGGCCGCGTACTCCAGAAGCTCCGCGTCGCTCGCCGGCCCATCGTAGAGGGGGCGACAGACGTCGAATAAAAAGGTCGCCGTGGCGGCGACATGCTGGGCGTGCTCCTCTTCCCACTGAAACCGGTAGGCCATCTCGTGCACGCTGCGCCGCCGCGGATCCCGGAACCGGGCCATGCGCTGAAGGCGGTCACTGTTCGCGTTCAGAAAGTGCACCACCATCCCCTCCCGCAGGGCATTCTGCGACACCCCAAAGCGACGCGCCAGGGGCAGGCCCGTACAGACCGTATCGAGGAGCACAGCCCCCGCTCCGATTTGGTCGACCCGTCGCGGCTCAATGGCCGGATGGGCCGTTCGCTCGTCGGCCGTGGCCTGCATGACCCACCGGAGGGCCGACCGCACGTTCTCGATGGGAAACGCCCGCTGAAACGGCGACCGGGCCGGCGTCTCCTCCCTCTCCAGCGTCACGCGCGCCAGGCTTTTCATGGTCCCCGACGCCCCGACGACGCGGGCCACGCCGTGCTTCCGGCAGGCCGCCAGCACCCCCTCGAGCGCGCCCTTGTAGTGGGCCCGCAGCCGTGCCTGCTCGTCCTCCGACATCGGGTCCGTCGTCACGAACTGCTCGGTCATGCGGGCGGCCCCGAGCTTCAGGCTCGTGCTGAAGACCGGCGCGTCGTCGACCACGACGATACACTCGACCGACCCGCCGCCGATGTCCATGACCAGCGTGGGGTCAGCAAACTCTTTCGTCCGGCTGACGCCCTGAAAGATGAGGTGGGCTTCCTGTTCTCCACTGATGGGGCGAATGCGAAGCCCCAACTCGTCGTGCGCCCGTTCGATAAAGTCGCCCCCGTTGCTCGCCTCCCGGATCGCGCTCGTGGCGAACGACAGGTATTCGCGCGTGTCCCACCCGTCGGCCAACAACTTGATGCGGGTGAGGGCCTGCAGGCCGCGCTCCATCGCGTCCTCCGGCAGGCGATTGGCGTCCAGCCCGTGCTCGCCGAGGCGCACCATCTCTTTCAGGCGGTCGACCACCTGATAGCTGCCGTTCGGGTGGACGTCCACGATGATGGCGTGGAAGGAGTTGGTCCCGAGGTCGATCACGCACACCCGGATTGGCGAGGCCACCCCATTGGCCCCGTAGGTGGTCTCCGGAATAAGGGTGCAGGCGGCACGCTCGTGGGGGATAGGCATTGGCAGTTCGGGGTGGTGCGGACTGACGAAGGGAGGGGGCGGCCGCGGCGGGCGCAGCGGGCACGCCCAATATACCAATCCACAGGATGAAAGCAAGAGAATGGTACCCGCGTGCGTCCTCTCTGGTTCGGGATTTCCCGCTGCCCCCCCTGTGGCCCGTCCCTCGGGGGCAGCTTACGCCGATTGTTGTGGCTGCCCCTGGACCCGCCCCGCGATGGCGTCGGCCAAGTCGGCCGGCGAGGTGCGAGGGGTCCACCGCACTGCCGTTAGCTCGTCCCGGTGCGCGTAGACCCAGTGCGAGAGCAGCCGAATTTCGGTCGCGTCCCGCTTGGAAAACGTCTCGGGCGGATCGGCCTCCACGTCGAAGACCGACCGGCAGCGCTCCAAAAGAGAGTCCCGCTCCTCCGGCGACGGCGGCGCCGCACACGCAATCGATTCCTCGAACCGCCCGAACCGCACCAGCATCACGTCCACGCGGCCCGCCCGGTCGGGGGCCTGGTGGACGAGGGCGGCGTTGTGCTGCCGCACCGGCGCCGCCGCCACGCGCTGCTTCTCCAGGATGCGCTCCAGTTGCTCCAGCGTGTCCCGCAGCTCGGCGGCCTTCTCGAAATTGAGGTTATCGGAGGCCCGTTGCATGCGGTCCCGCATCGTGCCGAGCACGCTCTGGTCCTGTCCGGTGAGGAAGGCCCGCACGCGCTCCACGACCGTGGCGTACGCCTCCGCGTCCTTCGTCTCGCACGGCACGGTACACCGGTCCATGTCGGCGTAGAGGCACCGCTGGCCCAGGTGCAGGCGCTCATCGTCGCACTCGCGGAGCTGAAAGAACCGGCCGACCACGTCCACCACCATCTCCGCCTGCTCGGTGTTGCGCACCGGGCCGTAGTACTCGGCCCCGTCCGCCTCCAGCCGACGGGTCCACGACACCGTCGGGTACTCGTGGGCCGTGTCCAGCCGGATGAAGGGCCGGTTGTAGTAGCGGCGCTGCGCCCGGTTGTACCGGGGCTTCTCCGCCTTGATGCGCCGCGACTCCAGAAGGATGGCCTCCAGCTCAGTTGCGGTCGTCGTCCAGTCCACCGACCGCACCTTCTGGAGCATCTTCCGCTTGCGGGCGCCGCTCGACTCGACCGCCGTGAAGTGGCTGCGGAGGCGGTCGGGCAGGCGCTTGGCCTTGCCGATGTACAGGGGGGTGCCCGAACGGTTCTTCATCACGTAGACCCCCGGCTCGTCCGGCACGTCCGGCAGGACCTCGTCCCGGATGGACTCGATGTGCCCCGGCACCTCCCGCACCGTCTGGTAGCTCTGGTGCTGAAAGCGCAGCAGGGCCTCGACGGTCTCGACCTCGTGCTCGAAGGCCAGCTGGCTGACGAACCGGCGCAGCACCACGCTCGTCGCCTCCGCGTCCCCGAGCGCCCGGTGTCGTCCCTCCACGTCGATGTCGTAGAACTGCGCGAGCCGACTGAGGCCCTTCGAGTCGAGCCCCGGCAGCAGCCGCCGTGCCAACCGGACCGTGCAGAGCGTCTCGTTGGGAAGCGTCTCGTCTCCCATCCGTTGCAACTCAGCGTCCAGGAAGGACCCGTCGAACGACACGTTGTGCGCGACGAGAATGCCATCCCCCAGAAAGGCGCGGTAGTCCGGCAGGACCTCGTCGGCCGGCGGCGCCTCGAAGACCATGCCCGTCGTGATCCCGGTCATCTTGGTGATGCGCCCCGGGACGGACTGCTGGGGATTGACGAGCTGCTGGAAGCGGTCGACCACCGCCCCGTCCCGTACCTTCACCGCCCCGATCTCCATGATCCGATCGTCGTCCGGCGTGGTGCCGGTCGTCTCCAGGTCGGTCACCACGAACGTTGCGTCGGCAATGTCCATGCTATTGGGGACGCTTCGGCGTCAGGTGTTCGTGCTTGGCCTCAAGACGGGAACGAGGCGGTAGGCCGTACTCAAAATCGTACAGCGCTGCCTCCCAGGATCCATATTGCGGATTGGGGAGGACGATCCAGCGGGTGCCCCAATATTTTCGGAAAGACCGGGCCTTCACACGGCGGGCCGACACGCTCGTGTCCGCCGCCGCCACAAAGTCCCCAAAGTTATCGCCCACGAGCAGAAGAATGCGGTACCGCTCGGCGACCCACCGGCGGCGGGCTGCCTTCGGGGTCCAGCCCTCCCGTTCGCCCTGGGTGAGCACGGCGTCCGGGGCGTCGTCCACCGGGAAGCCGAGATTTCGCAGGTTGGTGCGGGTGGCCGCCTCCAAAGACGCGTCCCGGTTGGTCAGGTAAATCACCTGCACGCCCTGGGCCGTGGCCGCCTGCGTGAAGGCGCGGGCCCCCGGCACCGGGGCGGCCTGCTCCTCCCGAACCCAGTTTGCCCAGCTCTCCGCGCTGTACGCGGCGTCGTCACGAACGAGGCGGGCCTGGTAGGGGCTGTTGTCGAGCACCGTCTCGTCGACGTCGAGGACCACAGCGGGGGGCTTGTCACTGTACGTGTCGCTTCCCCGGTTTGCCTGCTCGAGTGAGGCGGTCCACAGGCTGTCGGCCAGCGCGCGCCGCATCATGATCTCCGCCATCCGGTACGCCTGTCGGGTCGTTCCCTCGTACTCGACCGCAGTCTGGGTCCAGAGCGTGCTGTTCAGGAGCGGGTTGCGGAGGGTCGCCGTCCGGGCGAGGCGGTCGGCCCGCGCCTCCAGCGAATCGATACGGGCCCGGAGTGCAGACGGGTCCTCGGTGGGGGAGCCGGACCGAAGGGTCTGACAACCGGTCAGGGCGAGCACGAATGCGAACGCAAACCACGCGGCGCGTCGAGACACAGGGCGACACAATCAATTCCGAAGGCGGTGCGGCGATTTTGCCGTGCGCATCGACAAAATAGCCATGCACAACATATCTGGAGTCTCCCTCAGGGGCAACCCCGCCCCGACTTCTTCCGGTGAGATTACACCATGGGGGCGCAGAGCCGCCCGCCAAAGGAACGATATGGCCGTTAGGAGGTGCACAATGCCGCGAGGTTCTCCCTGATCTTCCCGACGCCTTCTATGCCTGACCCCGACGACTTTCTGCAGTTTAGCAAAAGCATGACGTCGCTGCCCAGTAGCATTTTTCAGGGCGGCCTCGGCGACCAGCCGCAATCCGGGCTCGTCCCCAAGGTCGTGGAGCAGACCACTCGCGGTGAGCGGGCCTACGACATCTTCAGCCGCCTACTGAAGGAGCGGATCGTGTTCATTGGCACGCCGATCAACGATCAGATTGCCAATCTCACGGTGGCCCAGCTCCTCTACCTGGAGAGCGAAGGGTCCAGTCAGCCGATCAACATTTACATCAACTCCCCGGGCGGTGTCATCTACAGCGGCCTGGGCGTGTACGACACCATGCAGTACGTGGAGGCGCCCATCTCCACGACGTGCGTCGGCCTGGCCGCGTCGATGGGCTCGGTGCTGCTTGCCGGCGGCGAAGACGGCCAGCGGGCCTGCCTCCCCAACTCCCGTGTGATGATGCACCAGCCGATGGGCGGAACCGAAGGACAGGCCTCCGACATCGAGATTCAGGCCAAGGAGATGGCCTGGCTCAAGAAGCGCCTGTACCAGATCCTTTCCTTCCACACCGGCAAGGACATCGACCAGATTGAGGAGGACGCGGATCGGAACCACTGGTTGAGCGCCGAGGAGGCGCAGGAATACGGGCTCGTCGACCAGGTCATGAACGAGGGCAACCTCGACGCCCTCAAGTCCATCCACGCCAACGGCGAGGCCAGCGACGCCGACTCCGACGAAGAGTAGCCGCCCTTCCGTCTTCGGATTCAGTGCCCATCTCCGGTCGCCCCCGGGGATGGGCTTTTCGTTTGGCCTTCCGGGGGACCCTGCCCACGCCCCGTCACGGCTTTTCGGTCTCCGTAAAGACCGATACGTTTTCGTCGTTGATGTACCGCTGGTTGGCCTCCAAGAAGTCCATTTGGGAGCCTCGTCGCGACCGTGTGGCGGAGTAAATCGCCCCCCCGAACGCCCCGGCTGCCAGTCCCGCGCTGTAGGCGGTCGTCCAGAGCCCCCAGAGATACTGCATGAGATACGCGCCCAGGCCGCCCATCAGGAGGCCCAGGGCGGTGTACTTCAGTACAGGAATGAGACTTGTCAGCGCGTCTCGTCGCCACAAGTGCCAGGCCCGGGGCGCACGCTGCCCCAAACACCGGAAGGCCTCCCGTCCCGTGACGAGCCAGGCAAGCATGCCAACGCCACTGCCGATGGCAAAGACGCCGGCGGCCTCGGCGTTATTCAGCACCACAGTCCGGTCGAGGGGCAGCCAGTCCAATATCCCGATGAGGACGATCGCCACCTCGCTGTTCGAGGCACCGAGCCACAGCGTGAGGGCGAGGGCCGCGGCTCCCCCCATCACTCCGTATGCGATCCGAGTGCCGTATTTCATTCCGGGGACTGAGCGGCAGTGTTAGAAGTCGGTGTCCTGGGCGCCTCACGGACAGTGCCTTCTCTTTTTCGGACAAAAACCAGGCCAGTTTGCATCAGCAGGCGCATTGTGCCCGGGCCCCATCATCAGGATGACGGCCGCCCCGTCCTCGCGCCTCCTGCAGACTGGGACGGCCCCCGCTTCTCCACTCACCCCCGAGAGGCAGCGGTCTCGGCGTCGGCCACATCCCCGTTCACCTGCAACTGGTACGAGGCCCCTGCCCGGTCGAGGGCCGGCGCGTCGCAGAGAAGGGTGTAGGGGCCGTCCCGTTCCAGCAGCCGCACCCGCAGCACGACGGGGATGTCGTCCGACTCCAGATCGCTAAACCGATTGGACAGGAACTGATCGTTGAACCGAGCCTGAGCCTGGACGCCGCCGCCCTCGGCGACGAGATGACCCGTGGTGAATCCGTGGAGGGGACGGAAGGCCCCGTCTCGATCCTGCCGTCGCCACTGGACGTTCGTGAGAAGGTATTCGCCGTCGGGGAGCGCGCTCATGGTCGAAAAAACGTTGCTGGAAGGACGAAAAAGTGCAGCTCCGGGTCCGTCCCCCCACGGCCCCCGGAGAGCATTGCTATCTTGGATGGTCATTGGCACGTTTGAGCGATCCTACGTCGGGCGCTTTTGGAAGTTGCGAGGCCCGCCACGGATCCAGGCGCCGAGCAGCCCATTGCCGGATCGGTCGCGACTTGTATTCTTCGCGCCGTCCCTCCACCTCCTCGTGTCTTCAAGGCCCTTTCTCCTCCCGTGCCCAGTCTTCCCCCGTGGTTCGAGCAGCTCTCGCCCGTCCTTCAATCGCTGCTGGCCGGGGGGTTCACCTGGGGGGTCACCGCACTCGGGGCGTCCGTCGTCTTTTTCACCCGGCGCGTGAACCAGCGCCTCCTCGATGCGATGATGGGGTTCGCGGCCGGCGTCATGATCGCCGCCAGTTTCTGGTCGCTGCTCGCCCCGTCCATCGACATGGCCGCGGCACAGGGCATCACCGAATGGGTGCCCCCAACGATTGGATTTCTTCTGGGCGGTGTGTTTCTCCGCCTGTCCGACGCCCTCCTCCCGCACCTCCACCCTGGAGCGCGGCGGGCCGACGCCGAAGGCCCCACTACGTCCTGGCGCCGGGCCACGCTCTTGGTCCTCGCCATTACCCTGCACAACATTCCCGAGGGGCTCGCCGTGGGCGTGACCTTCGGGGCCGCCGCCATCGAACTGGAGGTGGCAACCGGGGCAACACTCGCGGGGGCCCTCGCCCTGGCCCTCGGAATCGGGCTACAGAATTTTCCCGAGGGCATCGCCGTCGCCATGCCCCTGCGGGGAGAGGGCCTCTCGCGGGGCCGGAGCTTCTGGTACGGGCAGCTGTCCGGCATCGTCGAACCGCTCTCCGCCGTGGCGGGGGCCCTCGCGGTCGTAGGTGTGCGCCCGCTTCTGCCCTACGCCCTCTCCTTCGCCGCCGGCGCCATGATCTACGTGGTGGTCGAGGAGCTCATTCCCGAATCACAACGCCACGGCAACACCGACCTCGCCACACTCGGGGTCATGGGCGGCTTTGCGGTCATGATGGTGCTCGACGTGGCCCTGGGCTA
>ERZ1034573.125-NODE-125-length-20829-cov-68.269712_pt1 | contig 20829 bp, 19 predicted proteins | sample MGYA00520641_ERZ1034573 | MGnify/ENA primary metagenome ERZ1034573 (study PRJEB33760, sample SAMEA4777724) | hypersaline lake metagenome | biome: hypersaline environment; feature: brines | place: Spain | collected 2014-08 | depth 0 m ...
CGGCCGCAGACGACGAGGGTGACACCGCCGAGAGCCACGCCACCGAGAGCGCCGCCGCCACCGAGAGCCACACCACCGAGAGCGCCGCTGCTGCCGAGAGCGCGTCGACGACGGCAGACGCTGGCGCCGGCGTCACAGCCGACGTAGAGTCTCCAGACCCCGGCGCTGCCTCCGAGGCCGCAAGAGACGGGCCCGCCACAGACGAGCCGACGGCTCCCACATCACCCGTCTCGGAATCCGATTCGGCATCGGCTCCACCTGAATCCGACGCGGGCTTCGCGCCACCGGCCACCGGTGCCGGGGCTCGACGGGCGAGCACGGACGTAGACGACGTGACGGCCGCCCGCGACGCCATCATCGAGACGCTGACGCGGTTCGCCCAGGCTGCGGCCGAAACCGACGACCCTCGACGGGCACGCGAGCGCCTCGCTGCGGCGAAGGAAGCAGCAGAGACGCTCGCGGCGCTCGATCGCTGAACGAGTTCGTGTAGGCGCGCCCAGGCTCCGACGATTACGCTCGACCACTCTCGACCGCCTGTTCCATCTCCGCGGCGAGCGTCTCGGCGCGGTCGACGTCGCTCGACTCTGCGTAGATCCGGATCTTCGGCTCGGTCCCGGAGGGTCGAACGAGCACCCAGGCGTCGCCGTAGTCGAGTCGGTATCCGTCCGTGGTGTTCGGTGTCGCGTCCGCCGCCTCGACGAACGCTCGTGCGGCCGCAAGCATCTCGTCGCGCTCGGCGTCGTCGTCGTACGACACGTTGATTCGGACGAAGTGGTAGTCGGTGTACGGGGCGAGTACGTCGCTGACGCGGGCCCCACCGGACCCGGCGAGCAGCTCAAGGAAGCGCGCCCCGATGTAGGCGCCGTCCCGCGAGAGCCGGTATGGAGGAAAGAACACGCCGCCGTTTCCTTCTCCGGCGATGGGGACGTGGACGTCTTCGTCGTCGAGCTCGCGGGTGCGCGTGATGATGTTCGTCGCACCGATCGGTGTCAACTCGAGGTCGGCGTCGTTGGCCGCACAGACGTCGACCACCCGCTGTGAGACGTTGACCGCGCTGACGACGGCGTCGCCGGGCGTGAGCGTGTCGTCGGCGAGCGCCGCGAACGAGGTGTCCCCGTCGACGACCGTGCCGGTCTCGTCGACGAAGACGGCTCGGTCGGCGTCCCCGTCGTGGGCGATCCCGACGTCGGCGTCGGTGGTCGCCACCAGCCGCGAGAGCGCGGTGAGGTTGGCTGGAACTGGCTCCGACTCCCGCCCCGGAAAGTGCCCGTCTGGGGTCGCGTTCACCGTTCGTACTGCACACCCGAGTTCGCGGTAGACCCGCGGCGAGGTCGCCGAGGCCGCGCCGTGACCGGGGTCCACGACCACGGAGAGGGCCGCGTCGGCGATCGCATCACCGTCGACCGCGTCGACGAGCTGGTCGACGTAGCCGTCTTTCACCCCGTCGACGTGGCGCTCGCTCCCGGCGGCCTCCCACTCTGCCGTGGCGTAATCGTCGTCGAGCACCCGCCGTTCGACGCGCTCTAAGACGTCGACGGAGAGCTCGACGCCGTCGGCCCCCACGAGTTTCACGCCGTTGAACTGCGGCGGGTTGTGTGAGGCCGTCACGAGGACGCAGGGACGCGCTGTTGCCTCACAGTACTGCCCGACGGCGGGGGTCGGAACCACGCCGAGCCGGTCGATATCACAGCCGACGGCCGCGAGGCCGCTCGCGGCCGCGTTCGCGAACAGCTCCCCCGTGGTGCGGGTGTCGCGGGCAACGGCCACGCGGTCGGCTCCCCACACCGACCCGGCCGCCTTCGCGATGTCGAGGACGAGCTCCGGTGTCAGGTACCGGAGCGCGACCCCGCGAATGCCGCTGGATCCGAACAGCTCCATACGCGGGCATGTGCCGCCGGACGGGAAATCGGTTCCGAACGGCTCGCCGTCACCCGCAATCGACCGACTGTCACACACTCGTCGGGTTCAAGCCGGTCCACGCCGTATCGATCGTGTGACCCGACACCGACGTGACCTCTTGTCTGTCGTCGGCGCGAGCCTTTCGGCGGTCGCCATCGGCGGCACCGCTGGCTGTCTCGACACCGCCGCCGGAGACGGTCCCCAAGGGCCGACGGGGACGCCAGCGACGCTCTCGTGTGCCGACGACGACTTCGTTCGCCTCTCACCGCCAGTCACGGAGCCGGTTACGATGCGCACGGTCGAGACGTCGGCAACGAGCCTCGAACTCTCCACAGAAGGAACCGCAGAGACGTACGGACAGTCGCTCCGGCTCGTGCTCAGAAACACCGGTGACCAGCCGGCGACCACCCGCGGTGAACACGCGTACGCGATACAGCGCGAGACCGAGGCCGGGTGGCGTGAGGTTCGCGGAACGACGGCCGAGACGGCTCCCGATCTCGGCGGTGACACGCAGACACTCACGGCGGGCGACACCTACAGCTGGTCGTTCGAGCTCACCGAGGCGGGCATCGCGGCTGCTGGCCCAGGAGACGTACTCAGCGTCTGTCCACCGCTAGGGCCCGGCTCACACCGCTTCGTCTACTGGGGGGTACACGCGTCGCCGTCAGTCGCCGTCGAATTCGATCTCATCGGGTGAGCGGCCCGCGTCGGCTCGGCTCAAATCGGCATCCACGGTGAGGGCTCCCCGAGTCGGTCGCGGACGCGAAACTCACGTTCGTCGTCGACGCGCGTCTCGACGACGGTCTCGAACGGCTCGTACAGCGTGTGCACGACCTGCTCGTCGTGAGCGGTCGAGCCGACCACGCCGACGAACGGCCACCCCTGCCCCGAGGCCTGTGATGCCAACACGCGGGTGAACTGGTAGATCCGGTCTGGGTCCCAATACTGGAGAAGCTCGGAGAGTGAGTACACGCCGACTGCGCGGTCGACGCCCTTCGATGACTCGACGACGTCGGTGAATTTGACGCCGATAGCGGTGAGATCGCCTGGGTTCTTGACGTACTTCGTCCGCTCGGTGTCGTTGCCGCCAGTGCCCTGCTGACTGCTCTGACAGTCGATGACGACGAGGTCGGCTGCCGAGTGCCCGATCAACCGCTCGTAGTCGCTTCGGACCGTCTCCGCGGTGCGTCCGGTCGAGACGAGAATCGGCGCGTCGGCCCACCGGGCCAGCAGTCGGATACACAGGTTGTACTTCCCGCTCATCGGTGGCCCGCTGATGAGCACGCTGTCGGCCGCGGCGACAGCGTCGGGAACCGTATCCATGGTTTACACTTCAGGCGTCCCAGATAAAACCGTTCCGAGACCGTCTGTCTCTGGCGTGCGGGAGCCGCCACACACCGTCTCGAGCGTGCGCCCGTCGGGCCGACGAGACGACTCGTGACAGTTCACTTCGTGAGTTCGCCCTGGCGGAGACGACACCGCTCACGTCGGCGTCGCTGCGCCTCCCGTCGTCTCGGCGGTGACACTCGGGGTGACCCAGACGACGAACCGGTCGTCGGCGGTGACGATCCCGTGGACACCGGGGTCGTCGGCCGCAGTCCCCCCGTCGACGTCCGCCGGTTCGACGTCTCTGACTTGGAACACCTCATCGACGATCCAGCCCACGGTACCACCCGCCTGTACGTGTTCGTCGTCGAAGACGACGATTCGCTCTCGTGACCCTGTCGCACCGATCGAAAACAACGTCTTCGGGTCGACGATGGTCGTCGTTCGGCCCCGAAGGTCCATCACGCCCTCCACGTGTGGCGGCGCGTTCGGGATGCGAGTCAGGTCACCAGCGTCGACGATCTCGTCGATGACCCCGATGTCTAAACAGTACGTCTCCTCCCCGAGTGCGAACTCGAGCACCTTCGTCGGGTCGCCGTCACCGTCGTCTGTCGGCTCCATATCCTCGTTCGCGTCGACCCGACACATAACCGTACCTCTCGAATTATCAGGGGTGATTCTTGTGGGCGTGGGTTTATGCCCGGGCCTAGCACGATACCGGGTATGAGCAGATCGACGGACCGACGCTCCACGTCCACCGACGCACCGCGCGTCGTCGTCGTCGACGACTCACCATTCATGCGCCAGCTGATCAGCGACATCCTCACGGACGCTGGTGTGGACGTCGTCGGTGAGGCTGGTGACGGGGACGCGGCGCTCTCGGTTATCGAGACGACTCGACCCGACGTAGTCACCATGGACGTCGAGATGCCCGGGGTGGGTGGTATCGAGGCGGTCGAGCGGGTGATGGCGACAGTTCCGACGCCTATCCTGATGTTGTCTGCACATACCGCGGACGGGACGGACGCGACGTTCGAGGCGCTCGAACGCGGCGCCGTCGACGTCTTCACGAAACCCGGCGGCGAGGTCTCTGCAGGCGTCTCACGAGATGCCGACCGGTTGGCCGCCGCGGTTCGGTCGGTCGCGACGGCTGACCTCAATGCGATGTCGACGACGTCCCGGCCGCCGGCTGCAGACGCCACCGCCGACTCCGCTTTCAAGTCGGCTCCGACTCCGTCCGGCGCGTCTCGGCCACTGGTCGAGGATCTCGAGGCGCCATTGACTGCCGTCGTCGGGGCCTCGACCGGCGGCCCGAAGGCCGTAGAGCGGGTGCTCGCCGGGCTGCCTGCGGCCGACTGCCGGGTGCTCGTCGTCCAGCACATGCCGGCTGGGTTCACCGGTCGGTTCGCAGCGCGCCTCGACGACGCCTGCGCTTACGAGGTGCGTGAGGCCGGCGATGGTGACCGCATCGGGGCCGGAGAGATCCTCGTCGCGCCGGGTAGTGCACACCTCGTCGTCGCCAGCTACCGGGCCGGACGCCTCCGCGTACGACTTCGCGAGCCAGCCGACACGGGAGTCACACCGGCGGTCGACGTTACGATGCGGACGGCCGCCGCCGCGGTCGATGATCCGCTCGTCGGGGTCATCCTCACCGGCATGGGTGATGACGGCGCTGCCGGCATCCGAGCGATGGCGGCCGCTGGAGCCCACACGATCGCCCAGAGTCGGGACAGCTGTGTCGTGTACGGGATGCCAAAGCGCGCGGTCGAAACCGGTGCCGTCGACGACGTCCGCGACCTCGACGACGTCGCCGACGCCATCTTCGGAGGTGTCGCCTGATGGACCCCCACCGCGACGCCTTCCTCGCCGAGGCCGACGACGGCATCACGGCGCTCAACAATGCGCTCTTAGCACTCGAGGCAGACCCGACGGACGAGGCCGCAATGGACGACGTCTTCCGCGTCGCACACACGCTCAAAGGAAACGCCGCCGCCATGGGCTACGACGACGTCTCGTCGCTCGGACACGCGCTCGAAGATCTCCTCGATACCGTGCGTGCCGGCGAGCGCGACGTGACGCCCGAGCTCATGGACCTGCTGTTCGAGGGTGTCGACGCGGTCGAAGCACTCCTCGCGGAGATTCGTGACGACGGCGCAGTGACGACCGATCCGACGCCGATCGCCACGCGACTGCGAAGCGCCCGGTCGGTGGATGATGCTGCCTCACCTGCTCTTGCCGGTGACGCCTCCCCAGACGCCTTCCTCGACGAGGACACTGTGGACGCTCCCGCCGATACGCTCGCATTCACCGATCCCGTCGACGCCGACGCGGGTCACCTCGCTCCGACCGGCGTCGACGAGCCGGCTCGTCTCACCGTGACGACAACGGAGACCTCGATGCCAGGCGCCGACGCGGCGCTCGTCCTTCGCGCGCTCGCCGAGTCTGCCGACGCCTATGCCACCGATCCAGCACCCTCGGTTCTCGAAGACGGTGCGTACGACGGCCAATTCGAGGTCTTCGTCGCCGATGCCAACGCGAGCCAGATTGCTGCCGAACTCGAAGCGCTTCCGCAGGTCGCGGCGGTCGCCGACCCTGACGTCTCTGCGGAGACTGATGTCTCCGAGGAGCCGATCGTGCTGGACGACGGTGTGACAGCCGACGGTGCCGGAGGGACCGAAACCGGGGATGACACGCCCACTGACACCCCGGCAGCTACAGACACTGCCGACGAGATCACGTCCATCCGAGTTGGAGTCGATCAGGTCGACGAGCTGTACGGACTGGTCGAACAGCTCGTGACGAGCCGGATCAAGCTCCATCGCGAGCTCGAGGCGGTCGACGTCGACACGGAGGCGCTCGCGGAGCTCGACAAGCTCGCCGCAAGCCTCCAAGATACCGCGATGAACATGCGGCTCATTCCCTTCTCGCAGGTCGCGGACGCGTTCCCACGACTCGTCCGCGACGTTGCTCGTGACCTCGACAAGCGCGTCTCGTTCGACCTTCAAGGGGCCGATGTCGAACTCGACCGGACGATCCTCACCGAGATGCGCGATCCGCTCGTCCACGTGCTCCGGAACGCCGTCGACCACGGCATCGAACCGCCGGACGTGCGGGCAGCGGCCGGGAAGGACCGAGCTGGCTCGGTCCGGCTCACCGCCGATCGCGAGCGCGACCACGTCGTCATCGAGGTCGCAGACGACGGCGGCGGACTCGACGCTGACCACCTCCGAGCGACCGCTGTCGACGAGGGGATCGTCTCAGCGGAGGCGGCTGCGTCGATGCCCGACGAGGAGGCGTACGACCTCGTGTTCCACCCAGGACTTTCGACGGCCGACGCCGTCACGGACGTCTCTGGGCGGGGCGTCGGTATGGACGTCGTCCGCACCACCGTCCGCGATCTCGACGGCTCCGTCTCGATCGAGAGCCAGCCCGGTGTCGGCACCACGATTCGGTTCCGGCTCCCGGTGACCGTCGCCATCGTGACCGTGATGTTCGTCGACGTCGCTGGCACCGAGTACGGCATCCCGATCAAGTCGATCGCGGAGGTATCGTCCGCCGATGGCGTCGAGACCGTCCACGGCGACGAGGTCGTCAGACACGACGACGACCTCTATCCGGTCGTCCGCCTCGCCGAGCGACTCGAGACGGCCGGCGATCGAACCGGCGACTCGAGCCAGCCACTACGCGCACCCACGTCTACAGCCACGCCCGACGGCGGTGTCGACGTCGAATACGGCCATGAGTTATCAGGCGACTCCGACACCGCACACGCCGACGGTATGCTCGTTCGAATCCGCGCGGGCACGCGCCGGGTCGCGCTTCACTGTGACGCCGTCTTAGATCAAGAGGAAGTGGTCGTGAAGCCGCTCGACGGTCCGCTCTCGGGGACCGCAGGACTCGGTGGAACCGCCGTGCTTGGGGACGGAAACGTCGTCGGCATTCTCGACGTGGTGAGTCTATGACGGCTCGTTCTGCCTTCGAGGGCGTCTTACGAGAGATCGACGACTCGGTGCCGTTCGAGCCGGGGTACTACAACGAGTCGTACCTCGACCGCCGGATCACCGCCCGAATGCGGCGACGCGGGACCGACTCACACCGGGAGTACGAGCGACTGCTCCGCGAGGAAGCCACCGAACGAGAGGCGCTGCTGGACGCGCTCACGATCAACGTCACGGCGTTCTTTCGCGACCCCGAGCTCTGGACCGCGCTTCGCAGGGTTCTCCGCGAACTCACCGCCGCGCAGCGCCGAGTCCGCGTCTGGTCGGCACCGTGTGCCGACGGTCGGGAGGCGTACTCACTCGCCATGCTCGCGTGTGACGACCCGCAGATCGACGAACAGGCCGTGACCGTTCTCGGCTCCGACATCAGCGAGGACGCGCTTGCAGCCGCTCGAGAGGGCGTCTACCATACGACACGGACGACCGACGTCGCCGCCGAGCTTGCCCCGCTCTCAAACCCGTCCCGACTCGTCGAGCAGGACGGTGATGTCTTTCGCGTGCGACGTGCCCCGCGCCGACTCGTCGAGTTCGATACGCACGATCTAATCCGCGAGGGGTCGCGCGGGCCCTTTGACCTCGTGTTGTGTCGGAACCTGCTCATCTACATCGCGACCGAACACAAGCCGGCGCTCTTCGACACGCTCGGCGCATCGATCGCCCCCGACGGGGTGCTCGCCATCGGGATGACAGAGAGTGTGCCGCCACAGCTGGCCGACGAGTACGACCCGATCGACAAACGCCGACGCGTGTTTCGGAGACGCTGATGTCACTGTATCAGTACGCCCGCGAGGGTGACGTCGAGCGGATCCGGGACGCGCTCTCGAGTGAGCGTGCGGTCGTCCGACGCCGTGCGGTCGAACTCCTCGGAGAGCTCGCCGCCCCAGACGACCAGGCATCCATCGACGCGCTGCTCCGGGTGGCGAGCGACGACGCCGACGATCAGGCTCGTGCAGCCGCCGTCGACGCACTTGCAGAACTCGGCGGGACGGCGGTCGAACAGCTTCTCGCTGCGTTTACCGGACACGAAGCGGCTGGTGCCGAGTGGGTCACTGCTCACCGGCTCGCCGCGGCGCTCGACGCCGACAGACCGGAGCTCCGAATCGCGGCGGTACACGCGCTCGCCGGGCTCGACGACCCGAGTACCGTACCTGTCGTCGTCGATGCGCTCTCCGATTCGGACAGGCGGGTGCGACGGCGCGCCTGCAGAGCGTGTGGAACCATCGCTGACCCCCGTGCTGTGCCCGCGCTGGTCGACCGGCTCACGGACGTTTCACCGGTCCGACGCGCGGCTGCCAACGCACTCGGGAGCATCGGGACTGACGCCGCGCTCGACCCGCTCATCGACCTCCTCGGCGACGCCGACGAGTCGATCCGCCGGACGGCGGCTGGCGCTCTCGGCGGTGCGAGCACCGCTCGTCCGGTCGAACCGCTTGCAGAGGCACTTGGCGACCCGAGTCCAGTCGTCCGTGAGGCCGCGGTGTACTCGCTGCTCGGACTACTCTCGAACGCGCCGACAGAACGGAGCCACGCGATCAGAGATCAAGTCGTCGAGACGCTCCGTGACGTGGACGACGATGGCGTCGTCAACCCGCTCGTCGAGATTCTCTCTGCGGGCCAGGAGACACGTCAGCGCCGAAATGCAGCGTGGATCCTCGGCCGAATCGCCGACCCACACGCGAGTGCAGCCGTCGAAGCGCTGGTTGCGGCGCTCGGCGACGACGACGCACAGACGGCTCGGTTCGCGACGACGAGTCTCGCCGCGCTCGGTGGCCCGGTCGTCGAAGACCGGCTACTCGACCGACTCGATCCCGAGTACCCGGCGTCGGTGCGGGCGAACGCGGTGTTCGTTCTTGGGCGAATTGGTGGCCGTGAGACGCTCGAACGGATCGAGGCGCTGACCGACGACGAGAGCCCGGCGGTCCGCAAACGAGCGTTCTCGGCGGTGACGGCGCTCCGGTCGGGGGGCGTGTAGATGTCGGACACGGACCGCGAGTACAAGCTCGCAGACACCCGCGCGCGGTTCGCCGTCGCCGTCCGCGAGGGTCGGGCGGTGACCGACGTCGCGTGGACCCCTGGACGCGTGTTGTTGTCCAACCGGCGACTCGTGCTCGCCGGCAACGACGGACGACAGACGGTGCCGCTCTCGCGGGTCGACGGGCTCGGCGGCCGCCACGACGCCAACCAGACGATCGCCCGCGTCTCGAACTACGTGAGCTTCGAGCTCGACGAGCGGGTGTTGTTGGTCGCCGCGGTGGACCACGAGTCGTTCGAGCGGGACGTCTACCGCGCACTACTCGACGGGGCGACGCCGCTCGTCCGCCATCCCGCGGTCGTCGGTGGGGTAGTGAGCGACGCGGACTGGGAGCGGGCACGGCTCGGCGTCGACGAGGACGGGCTGAGCGCTGCGCTCGAGAGTGGCACCTTCGTTCGGTTCGACCTCGACGACGTCAGCGGGCTCGAAGCGACGGAACGGACGGTCGCCGACCGCAAACGACCGGTGCTCGAGGTGGCCCACACCGACGACGACGGCACCAGCGTCGAGACGCATCTCGGCGGAGACGCACGACAGATGCGGTTCGTCGAGGCGTGGCTCCGCAAGGGGACCGCCAGAAGCGAGGCGAACGTCGAGCTCTCGAGTCGCGACCGGGAGGTGTTGATGGCGCTGTACTCTGGTGTCTCGCCGTTCGAGATCCCCGCGTTCCTCGGCGCCGAGATCGACGCCGTCGAGGAGACGTTCTCCCGGCTCGTCGACCTCGAGATCGTCGAACTCGTTCGCACCCGTCAGGAGGTGTCACTCAACGCGCGCGGCCGCAACATCGCCAGCGAAGCGATGAACGAACAGTGAGTCGAGTGACGATGGCGAACAGCCGGCGACGCCGCGGTGCTCCCGGTCGGGTCGCCGGACGCCCGCCTCGCCCAGACCGGGTCGATGATCAGCGCACGGACCGACTGGGCCCGTCGTCGTATATAGCCTGTCGGGTCCGGAGACGTGCTCGTCGTCGTCGACCCACGTTTAAGTGCAGTCGCGTCGACCCGTCGATATGGTATCGTCTCTCGTCGACTGCCGGCAGGCCGCCGATGCAGGCACGGTTGAGGCACGCTCACAAATAACTCGGTGCCGTTGGCGGCAGTATGAGTAACCCCACGATTGACAGTCTCGAGCGCTCACTATCTGTCGACCCTCCGATGGTCGTCTCTGCCGGCCACCTGAACTGGGACGTGACGATCCACGTCGACGAGTTACCGACGGGTGACGGCGAGACGCGGATCGAGCGACTCGAGCAGTCTGGCGGAGGGAGCGCAGCGAACGTCGCCGTTGGGCTCGTTGGCCTCGAGGGGGAGGCGGTCGTCTTCGGCAGCGTTGGCGGCGACGAATCCGGGGCGGTCGCGCTTCGTGAACTCGCGAGCGCGGGCGTGAATCCCGGCCACGTCCTCGTCGACCCCGACGCACAGACCTCTGTCACGTACGTTATCGTCGATGCCGGCGGCGAGGTGTCGCTGCTCGCCAACGAGGGGGCAAACGAGTCGTTCGCTGCGGCCGGCCTCGACGACATGGTGTTGGCAGACGCAGATCACCTCCATCTGACCGGCCAGGGACCGGAGACCGCGGCGTCGCTGGCGACGATGGCACGTGATCACGACGTCCCTCGAAGTTTCGACCCCGGTCGTCGCGTGGGCGATCGCGCGTACGACGATGCGATCGACCTCGTGGACCTCCTCTTCGTCAACGACCGCGAGGCGGACGCGGTCGCGGCCGCGACCGACGTCGACCCACGCGAGCCGACGGATCACGTGGTCGTGATCACTCACGGTGGCGGCGGGGCGACGGTTCACACCCCTGAGGGCGCCGTTCATCACCCCGGGTTTCCGGTCGAGGCGGTCGATACGGCCGGAGCGGGTGACGCGTTTGCGGCCGGCTTTCTCGCCGCGTCGTTTGGTGACCCGGCACTCGCCGACGAGCCGTTTCCGGCCGACCCCGACAGCTACCGGACGCCACTCGTCGTCGCCAATGCGTGTGGTGCGATCGCCGCGGAGACGGTGACTGCCAGGGCCGCGCTCTCGTGGGACCGACTCCGGCGGGTGGTCGATGCGGACGTCTCGACGGTCCGTCTCGAGTGAGGCGATCGCTTCGACGGGCGGGGCGGCGAGGTTCTCCGGTCGCGGAACCGATAAGGCCGTTCCACGTCGACAGCTGGTATGGACATCGCACTCCTTGGCGGTACGGGCGATATCGGCGAGGGACTCGCGCTCCGGCTTGCCGCCGACACCACCCACGACGTGATCGTGGGCTCGCGAGACGCGGCGAAGGCGGCGGCGAGTGCGACGGCGTACTCGGAGACGCTCGCGTCGATCGGCGTCGACCGATCGGTCGTCGGGATGGAGAACACGGCGGCGGCGGCACGCGCCGAAATCGCCGTGCTCGCCGTCCCACCGTACCACGTCGGCGACACCGTCGAGTCCGTCGCTGACGCCTTAGACCCGGGCAACATCGTTATCTCGCCGGCCACCGGGATGAAGCGCGACGAAGACGGCGTTCACTACCACCAGCCGAGTGCGGGTTCGGTCACGCAGATCGCCGCCGGCGCGGCGCCGGACGGCGTCCCGGTCGTCGGTGCGTTCCACAGCCTCGCGGCCGGTCGGCTCGCGGACCTCGACGCCGAGTTGGGGATCGACACGCTCGTCGTCGGCGACGACGAGTCGGCCAAACGCACCGTCGCCGAGCTCGCCGAGGAGATCGATGGGCTTCGCGCCCTCGACGCCGGCGGGCTCGCGAACGCGACCGAGATCGAGGGGCTCACACCACTCATGATCAACATCGCGAGCAACACCGAAGGCGTCGGCGACCTCGGGGTACGGTTCCGGTAGCTCGTCGTGTCCCTCGCGAGCGGTCACGTTCCGTCAGGCCTTTGCGCGGTCGGCCCTTCAGAACGGTAGATGGAGTACCTGGAGCGCCGGGTCGCGCTGGTCGAAGACGAGCTCGAGTCGGTGATCGGAGACGTCGAGCCCGACGAGCTGTCGGACGAGCTCGCCCACGTCGTCCTCGCCGGTGGCAAGCGCGTCCGACCGGCAGTGACGATCCTCGCCTGTGAGGCGTTCGACGGCGACCCCGACGACGCCGTCGACTTTGCCGCCGGGATCGAGTTCGTGCACAACGCCTCACTCGTGATAGACGACATCATCGACCGCTCCGACGTCAGGCGTGGCACCCCGTCGGCGTGGGCCGAGTTCGGGTACGGTCCGGCGATACTCACGAGCGACGGGCTGCTCGGCGAGGCGTTCGCGCTCTTTTCGAGTCACGACCGCGCGATGCGCACCGTCGCCGAAGCGATGGTCGAACTCGGTGAGGGTGAGGCGACCGAGCTGGCCGCCCGTCCCTCCACCGAGGCGGAGTACATGCGGCTGGCCCGCCGAAAGACCGGCGCGCTGTTTCGTGCGGCGGCTGAACTCGGTGCCCTCGCTGGAGGGGCCGACCCGGCAGCCATCGATTCCTTTGGCGAGTACGCAGAACGGGTCGGCGTCGCCTTCCAGATGCGTGACGATGTGTTGGACGCGACCGCGGACGCCGCAGACCTCGGCAAGCCCACCGGTCAGGACGCCGAGATGGACCGGCCGAGCGTCGTGCAGGTCACCTCGCTCACGCCTGCAGAGGTAGACGAGCGAGCGCGCGAACAGTCCGAACTCGCACTAGCCGCACTCGAGCAGGCCGACCCCCCGGAGACGGAGGCGCTCGCGTACCTACGCGATCTCGCCGAGTTCGTCGTCGTCCGCGAGCGGTAGTTCACGAGAGACTCGCCCCGTTCAGTCGTCGGCGGCGTTCTCGCCGATTGGGTCGCTCTCCCAGTAGGAGTGCGTCGAGTCCGCCCGGAGACACCGGGCTCGTTGGTCGGTGCCCACGTCGTACGCCTGCGGCGTCTCGGCGCGACACGCCGCACGCGCCTCGGGACACCGTGTGTGGAAGCGGCACCCCTGTGGCGGGTCGCGCGGTGACGGCACGTCGCCGGTGAGCGTGGCGAGCGGTTCCTCACGACGGGCTGTCTTCGTCCGTGGCACACTCGAGAGCAACGCCCGTGTGTACGGGTGTGCGGGGTCCTCGAAGACTGCGTCGACCGGTCCGATTTCGACTATCTCGCCGAGGTACATCACCGCGACGCGGTCACAGACGTGTCTGACCACCCCGAGATTGTGTGCGATAAACAAGAACGTCAGCCCGAGATCCGCCTGGAGGTCCCGGAGGAGGTTCAGAATCTGTGCCTGCACCGAGACGTCGAGCGCCGACACCGGCTCGTCTAAGACGACGAACTCCGGGTCGAGCGCGAGCGCCCGGGCGATGCCGATCCGCTGCCGCTGCCCGCCCGAGAACTCGTGGGGATACCGGTCGAGTTGGTCCGCGGAGAGCCCGACGCGCTCGAGCAGGTCGCGAGCCGTCTCCCGCCGCGTCTCTCGGTCGCCAACGTCGTGGATCCGCAACCCTTCGGTGACGATAGCCCCGGTCGTCATCCGTGGGTCGAGACTCGAGAAGGGGTCTTGGAAGACGATCTGTGCCCGCTGTCTAAACGCCGTCAGCTCTTCGGACGTCATCGCGCCGACGTCGGCGCCGTCGAACCGCACAGTTCCGGCCGTCGGGTCACGGAGTCGCAACACGGTCTCGCCGGTCGTCGACTTCCCACAGCCCGACTCGCCGACGAGCCCCAGCGTCTCGCCTTCGTGCACCTCGAAGGAGACGCCGTCGACGGCTTTCACGCTCGCCGACTCGCGACCGAGCAGCCGGTCGATCATCGAGGTGTCGGTACCGTAGTACTTTTTCAGCCCCTCGACGGACACGAGTGGATCGCTCACGAGCCCTCACCTCCCGGTGTCGGGTCGTCGCCCGGGGCGCCGTGGCCGGTGTGCTCGTCGGTGAGCGCGTGTGCTGGGTCGTACTCGCCGTCGGCGAGGACACACCGTGCGGCGTGGTCCGCGTCCGCATCGACCGTCGTCTCTCCGATCGGCTCCACACACGACTCCATCGCCTTCGGGCACCGATCGGCGAAGTAACACCCAGGGCCCATCTCGGCGTCGAGCAGGCTCGGGACGTTACCCGCGATTGGCTCGAGGCGCGAGCGGGGTTCGTCGACCTCTGGCATCGACCCGAGGAGTCCCTGCGTGTACGGATGAACCGTCTCTTCGAACACAGCCGAGAGGGTCCCCCGCTCGACTATCTCTCCGGCGTACATCACACACACCCGATCACACATCTCGGCGATGACGCCGAGATCGTGGGTGATCAACACGATACTCATCCCTCGGTCGGCTTGAATCTCCTTGAGGAGGTTCAAGATCTGTGCCTGGATCGTGACGTCGAGCGCGGTCGTCGGCTCGTCGGCTATCAGTACGTCCGGTTCGCCGGCAAGCGCCTGTGCGATCATCGCGCGCTGGAGCATCCCACCGGAGAACTGGCCGGGATACTCCTCGACCCGTTCTTCTGGGTCGGGGATACCGACTTGCCCGAGGAGTTCGACGGCCCGCTGCATACTCGCGTCGCTCGTGTACCCACGACCGGGGACGATCCCATCGAGGAGATACTGCCCAAGGCCGTACCCGCTGCTTCGTGCCCGTGTCGAGCGCGGATTGGCACGGGCGCGCCGCTGCACCTCGACCGCCTCGGCTATCTGTTCGCCGACCGTAATCGAGGGGTTAAAACTGCTCATTGGGTCCTGAAACACCACGCTGAACGACGGACCGCGTAGTGATCGTCGCACGTGAGCTGGCACCGTCCGGAGGTCGACGTGGTCGCCCGCCACGGTGACGTCGTCATCGACCGAGTCGGCGAGCACCGGGTCGCGGTACCACACCTGTCCGGCGGTAACCCGGCCCGGGCGCTCGACGAGGTCGACGATCGACAGCGCGGTCACCGACTTACCCGACCCGGACTCACCGACGACTCCCAGGATCTCGTCTTCGCGGAGGTCGAACGACACCGATTCGACCGCATTGACCTGCCCCGACTCGGTGAAAAAGCGGGTTGAGAGGTCACGCACTGCGAGCACGTCGGTCGGTGCCGGCGTATCACGCGGCGGGGAAGCGTCGCTCATGCTGCCCCTCCTTCGCCTTCGATACCGGGGTCGAGTGCATCACGCAGCCAGTCGCCCAACAGGTTGATCCCGATCACAGACACCATGATCGCGAGTCCAGGGATGGAGGCGATCCACCACTGTCCCGAAGACACGTAATCACGGCCCTGCGCGATGTCGAACCCCCACGAGAGTGTCGTTCCAGAGAAGCCAAGAAACGACAGCGAACTCTCCAAGAGGATTATCGCGGCCACCTGCACCGTGCCGAGCACGATTATCGGCGTGATCGCGTTCGGAAAGACGTGCCGTGCGATGATCGTGTTGGTGTCCGCTCCGAGCGCCCGCGATGCTTTGACGTACTCTTGACCCCGCAACGAGAGCGCCTCTCCGCGTGCGACGCGGGCGAACCACACCCAGTTGACGAGCCCGACGACGATCACCACCGTTATCGGAAGCACGAAGCTGTCCGGCATGGCGGGCGCGAGCCCGACAGCGACGAACGGATCCGGAACGTCGACGGCGGCTCTTCCCCATAGGCCGATCAGCGCAACCGCGAGGACGAGCGAGGGGAACGCGAGGCTCACGTCGGCGATCCGCATGAGGGCGTCGTCGACGCGACCGCGGTGGAAGCCAGCGAGTAGGCCGATCGGAACGCCGATCGACGCCGCTAGCAGGGTCCCCAACACGCCGACGACGAGCGACGTCCGTGCGCCGTATACGACCCGTGAGAACATGTCTCGACCGAGGCCGTCGGTCCCGAACACGTGAGCTGGGTCTGCGGTAACGGCGACCGTCTCTGTCACCGTCCGGATCTCGCCGTTGACCATCTCGGACGTCGTGCGTTCTTCGGTCTCTGAGAATCCTATCGGTGGTAGTTCGCTCTGATCGAGGTCCTGTGCGGTCGGGTCGTGGGTCGCGATGAACGGCGCGAACACGGCGGTCAACACGACAAGGACCACCAGCGCCAATCCGAGCTTCGCGAGCCAGCTTCTGTTGAACTCCGTCTTGAGATTCTGAATAACACGTGCTGAAACCATCTTACTCGTTCACCACCTCCGGGTCGAGCGATGCGTACACCGTGTCGACGAGGACGTTGACGACGACGAATCCAGTCCCAATGACGATGAGACTTCCTTGGAGCGCCGGCCAGTCGCGCTGGTTGATGCTCTCGATGACGAGCGTGCCGAGCCCGGGCCACGAGAACACCGCTTCGGTGATCACGGCGCCGCCGATCAGCGTCCCGAGCTGTAATCCGAGTACGGTGATAACCGGGATGAGGGTGTTGCGGAGCGCGTGCTTGTACCGGACGAGCGTCCGCGGCAGCCCCTTCGCCCGGGCAGCTTGTACGTAGCCCTTGCCGAGTTCGTCGAGCATCCCCGACCTGGTGAGCCGCGTGATGAGCGCCATGAAGTAGGTGCCCAACGCGATCGCGGGGAGCGTGATGTACGCGAGCCACGAGAGCAGTGCGCCGACGAACGGCTCGCTCCCGCCTATTGCGAGGACGACGTCGCCGATATCGGTACCACGACCACTGGTGTTGAATACGTCGAACTCCACTGCAAAGACCAGGATCAACATGATCCCGAGCCAGAAGTTCGGCGTGCTGATACCGCCGAGAGACACGAGCGTCGCGCCGTAGTCGACGGGCTCGTTGCGGTGGGTCGCACTCGCCACGCCGAGTGGGATCGCGAGGACGATGGCGACCACGCTCGCGGCGACGGCGAGCTCGATAGTCGCGGGAAGCCGACTGAACACGAGCGAGACCACCTCTTGACCTCGGATGTAGGACCGGCCCATGTCACCGGCAAGTAGGTCGAGGATGTACTGTGCGTATTGCACGTACAGTGGCTGATCGAGCCCGAGCTCTGCGGCGATCGCCTGTCGCGTCTCTTGACTTGCGTCTAGCGGTGCGACCGCGTTTATTGGACTCCCGGGGGTGACGAATCGGAGCGCGAACACGACGGTCACGACACCCCAGACGACGCCGACGCCCTGGAGGCTGCGTTTGAGTACGAATCTTCCAACTGACATTCGAGGTGCTCGATACCGGCGTTACCGCCGGGTTGCCGTGTCGGGGTCGATGAACTCGTCGGCTCGCGGCTCCCACTCGATCTCCGAAGAGACCCCGTAGACGCTGAACTGCTGGTGTAAAAACACCCACGGCGCGAGATCGTGTGCAAGCTCGTTCGCCGTTTGGAGCGTCTCGACACGCTCGTCTGGGTTCGATGTCTGTTCAGCCTCGGCGAGTAACGCGTCTAGATCCTCGTTTTTCAGGACGGTGAGTGCCCCGTCGGAGGACAACAGCGGGGTGAGTGTCTGGCTGCCGTCGAACTCGCCGTTCCCCCAGCCGAGGAGGTTGAACACGGGTCTGTCTTCGATGTTCGGCGCCGTGATGTCTTGAACGAGCGAGGAGAACTCCCGCTGCTCGAGCGAACAGGAGACGTTCGAGAGTGAGTCGATCTGGTCTGCGGCCGCCTGGGCGATCTCGACGTCTCTGAGGTACCGGCCGATCGGCGTCTGGAGCGTGATCTCGACGCCAGCGTGGCCCGATGCTTCGACGAGGCGTTCGGCCTCGGCGGGGTCGTACGGATACGGATCTACGTCGGGGTTGTGGCCGACGTGACCCTCCAGCGTCGGTTGGGAGGTGATCGCACCGAAGCCGTTGAGCACGTTTTCGACGATGCTCTCGACGTCGACCGCGTAGTTCATCGCTTGGCGGAACTGCTGGCTCGAAAACGGCTCCACGTCGTATCGCATCTGCAAGAAGATGATGCGTGCACTCGCGACCGAGGTGATAGACGCGACGTCTGCGCTCTCCACGCGGGAGACCTCGTTCGGCGGCACGTTCGTGACGATATCGGTCTCTTCGGCGAGCAGTCGGTTGACGCGCGTACTCGACTCGCTCGAAGCCCCCATGGTGAGTGTGTCGGCGGCTGGCGCACCGCCCCAGTAGTCGTCGAACGCCTCGTAGACGACCTCGTTGCCGGAATCGTACCCGGTGACCCGGAACGGTCCGGTTCCGTTGGTGTTGCGGTTGATGTAGTCGCCGTCGTTCGACTCGATCCACGACTGCTGGACGATCTCTCCGTTCGTCGCGAACAGCTGGAACGCGATCGGATTGTATCCCTCGAACGAGACGGTCACTGCGCCGTCGCCGGGCGTCACCTCGGTCACCGAACCCAAGTCGTTCGACTGCGGGCTGACGATGCCGACGTCGTCGAAGACAATCCGCCGGATGCTGAACGCGACGTCCTCTGGGGTGACTGCGTCGCCGTTGTGGAACGTAACCCCGTCGCGCAAGGAGAACCGTACCGACCCGTCTTCGGTTCGTTCCCACTCGTCTGCGAGGCCGGCGATGATTCCGCCTGCTTTGTCTCGGTCGAGGAGTCCCTCGTACGCCTGGCCGACGATTATCTCGGTGTTCGTCTCCGCGTGGTCTTGTGGGTCGAGCCCAGAGTCCATCTGCCCCATCGTGACGTCGATTGCGAACTCGTCGCTCGCGTCGGCGTCGGCAGCGTCGTCGGTCTCCGTGGACCCGTCATCTGACGCGTCGTCGCCGCCATCGGACCCGCCGTCTCCAGCACAGCCAGCGAGACCGACGGCGCCAGCCGTCCCAACGTAGGTAAGCACTGTCCGACGGTCGATATCTTTGCGGGTATCAGTAGGCACACCGAAAACCAGACGACTGATCATTATCAACGTATCGACCCGCCCCCCACGTTCAGCCGATCGAATGACACGACGGGGTCGGGGTGATGGCGTCGCGGGTCCGCCTCCGCTGTCACTGTCAGTCGGGTCGATAGTCGGATCGACGCGTATGTACGGTCCGAGCCGCATCTGCTACGCATGGTTCGTGTCGACCCAGGAGATGCGTGGGAGGCAGTCGTCGCCGACGCAGACGCGGTAGCAACGTCCTACCGCGACCGTGGATGGACGGTGACGACCACACACCCCGGCCATGTGAACCCGGTCACCGACGCCGCCCGAATCGACGTCCTCCTCCCGGATCCAGAGTTCGAGACGGCACACGAGGCGGTCGCCACCGCCAACCTCGATGCCGTCGACGTGTACGCTGCCGCCGAAGACGGCGTTGCCTACCGGGTCGTCGTCGCAACCGACGAATCGGCAGCCGTGGCGGTCTCCGTTCCAACGTACCTGTCGCCGACAGCGCTACGCGCCCTCGGTGCGTCGGCCGACGCAGTCGGCTCGCTCACGGTACGACTCCGTCCGCTCGACGACCGTGCTCACGCCGAGATCGTGATCGACGGGGTCCAGCGCTTCGTCGACCCTCCGGCGTCGGCGGTGTCGTCTCACGAGTGAGTTGCCGGATGCGGTTCGGTGTAGCCACAGGCGAAATAGCGAGCGTAGAACCCACACCCGTGGGTGACTGACCCGCCAGGACACATCGCTGTATTCATGCTTGTGTGATCACGATCACCGATATGAACCGTGCAGAGAAGGCGGCCCTCCAACTGCGGGCGGTCGCCGTGTTGCGGACGCTAAAGGAGACGCGGACCTACGAGGAGCTCTCGTCGCTCACTGGGTTGCCGCCGGGTGACCTCAACCGCTACGTGAACGGCCACGTGCTTCCGGGTGCGGGGCGCGCTCGAACGATCGTCGCGGACGTTGGCCGCGAGGCCCTCGCCGACGAACTCGTCGCACGCGTCGCCGTCGACGACGAGGGCTACGTCGACAACTCCGGTGTCGTCTTCGACCAGTCGTTTCTCGACCTCGTCGCTCCGGTCGCGGCCGAGTCGTTCGCGTTCACCACGCCGGACGTCGTGTTGACCGCCGCCACCGACGGGATCTCACTCGGCGCGGCGATGGCGTCGTTCTTCGACGCCCGCCTCGCGTACGCCAAGAAGTCGAAAGAAACCGCCGTCGAGGAGTTCATCGAGTCGCGACAGCGGCTCGCCTCCGGCATCGAACTCACGTACTACCTTCCCGCGCGCGCCATCGATTCGGGAGACGTCGTCCTCGTCGTCGACGACCTGATCCGCTCTGGTGAGACACAAGAACTCCTGTTGGATATCGCGCTGCAGGCCGACGCCGATGTCGCCGGTGTGTTCACCCTGATCGCGGTCGGCGACGAGGGACTGTCGCGCGCCCGTGAAATCACCGATGCGCCGGTCGGTGCGCTCACGACGTTCGAGTGACCGGCCAGCGGGTACTCGTCAGACTGGTGTGTGCCCGACCGTGACACCCGTCTGTGTGTGCACGTTTGGCCAGTTTATCACCTAGCCAAGCCGTATTATCTGTATGAATACTCACATATGCGTATGACTGGCCATTTGAGGTAGAAAGTATTATATTTAGACGGCTGAGTATACACGATTACCCAATGGGGCTCGCAGATTCTGTGACAGCGCGGTTCGACGTAGAACAGCATGGCTCCGACCTCCGGACCGAGGTCGTTGCCGGGATCACGACGTTCCTCGCGATGTCCTACATCATCGTGGTGAATCCGTTCATTCTCGCGGAGGCGGTCCAGATACCGGGATACGAGTTCATCGAGGTCGTCCAGATGATCGCCATCGCGACGATCCTCGCCTCGG
>ERZ1034573.126-NODE-126-length-20810-cov-7.878921_pt1 | contig 20810 bp, 20 predicted proteins | sample MGYA00520641_ERZ1034573 | MGnify/ENA primary metagenome ERZ1034573 (study PRJEB33760, sample SAMEA4777724) | hypersaline lake metagenome | biome: hypersaline environment; feature: brines | place: Spain | collected 2014-08 | depth 0 m ...
AAGCAGAGAGGGAAGGTTAGCGCGGGCGAGCGCGGTGGTGTTGGCAGCGGAATTGCAGCACTCGATGTTGTTTTGTGAAGCGGAAAACGGCATACGAGTTTTCTGCCTGTCTGGTGGGCTCGGAGATATGTATAAGAGGCAGCTACCCGCCCTACCCCGCCGACGAACGGGCGTTTCTCGCGACGATTCTGGAGTTCGTCTCGGACGCGGTCGAGGGGCGGGTCGAGGGCGCGGTCGACTGGCTCCGGACCCGTCGCCGCCAACTCGACGCCGGCGAATTGAGCTACGTCGCCCACGGCTACGACGTGCTCTACCGCGTGCCCGGCTAGCGATGCACGCTCGGGGACGGCGGACGGCGGACGGCGGCGTAGGGCATGAATCTTAGCTGCGGACCGCCGGCGACGCCGTCCGCGCCGTGGCGTTCTGGCTTCCGACGCTCGGCGGCGGTGTCACCGGGCGGCTGAGGCCGCGGCCGCCGACTCCCGACGGTAGAGGATCACCAGGATGGCGATCAGGGCGACCTGCACCACCTTGTCGCCGATGCCGCCGGGGCTGAGCACGTTCGGCCAGTTCAGATAGAAGTAGAGGACGACCTGAACGCCGGTGAAGGGGATGCCGGCGAGGTAGAGGAGCGGGCGACGCACGTCGAGAAGGAGGAGACCGATGGCGACGAAAAAGGCGATGCCGGCGAGGACGAAGCTGGCGCCTTGGAGGGTGTCGAGTGCGAGAACGCCGAAGTAGAGGTGGACGATGCCGGTGATTGCCGCCAGGACGATGCCGATCCAGTGGAGGCGCGTGAGCGACTCGGTTTCGAACGTGGTGACCATGTCTGATCGTACCACGGCGACGGATAAAACGGATGGGATCGGGGGGGACGCCAATCGGCCACGCGCGTCACGGGGTGGTTGTCGGGGTCGCGTGCGTCCGACGGGCACGGAACGCGGCGATCCCCGTCGTCGTGCCGTCGGTTCCGGCGGACGACCGCGGACCGACGATGGTCCGTCCGAGGGCCCGGGAGGCGGACGTTCCCTACGAGGTCGTCCCCGTGAACGACGGCGACGTCGACCGGTCGACCGCCCACAACGGGGGTCGGAGTCGGCTGTACCCTCGCGGCGCGCCGGACGGTCGCCCTCGACGTCGGGGGCTTCCGGTCGACGTTTCTCGAGTGGCGCGAGGACGTGGAGTTCGGGTGGCGGATGGAGACCGAGGCCGACGGGCGCGGGCGGCGGGGATCACGCAGTCGATGCAGCGTGTGCGAAACGAGATCGGGCGGCAGCTCTGGGGGGAGCGTCGCGGCGAGTCACGCGTCGGGTGGGAGTTACCGGCGGCGAGCGAGCGAGCCGTAGACGGAGCAGTCGTGGAGCGGCGCCCGGAGCGCGGAGACGAGGAGAACGGGGAGCATCACGACCGCGGCCGTGGCGGCGACGGTCGGGTCGAAGAAGGTCGCAGCGAGGGCGACGACGGCGGCCGTCGTCAGCATCACTGCCCCGAGCGTGACTCGGGGTCCATCTCCACCTCCACCGGCTGTAGTCCCCCACTGATTCGAGTCGTCGACGGCGGCCATCGTTCTGCTAACAAATTATGGTGGGATCGAGATATACTTGCCGAGCTAATTATCGTTCGTGATTGAGATGAACGATACTAAAGAAATCTGCCGAAAACCGACACGATCGTTACGGAGGATGAGCGGACGCTCAGGGGTCGAAGTTCGCCATGTAGGAGACGTGAAGGTAGTAAAACAGCACCATCCCGCCGATCCAACTGAGGATTCCGTATGCGACGTACGCGAGGTCGGGGAGTTCGAGGTAGAAGTACATGTACGATCCGACGAGGAGGTAGACGGCGACGAAGACGCCGAGGATACGGATGCCACGACTCGAGACCTGTTGTTTCGGATTGACCATAGACATCTGCTGCCGGTGCTGGGCAGCCCCGCTCATTAAATACGAAAGTTCATGCAAAATATGCGACTGACGCCGGCACTATGTGACGGAGCGGTCAACGACCGGTATGATTCGCGTAGGCGTCAACGGCTACGGTACTATCGGCAAGCGCGTTGCCGACGCAGTGAACTCGATGCCCGACATGGAACTCGTCGGTATCGGCAAGGCCAGCCCGAACCACACGGCGGACGCGGCGGCGGAGCGCGGTTACGACATCTACGTACCCGACGGGCGCGAGGACCGTTGGGAGGACGTCGGCATGGCCGTCGCGGGCGATATCGAGGCCCTCGTCGGCGCGAGCGACGTCGTCGTCGACGCGACGCCGGCCGGGATGGGTGCGGAGTACCGCCCGGTCTACGAGGAACACGACACGCCCGCTCTGTTCCAGGGCGGCGAGGGTGCCGACGTGGCCGAGGCGAGTTTCACCGCCCGCGCCAACTACTCGGAAGCGACCGACAAGGACTACGTCCGCATCGTCTCCTGTAACACGACGGGGCTGAACCGGATGTTCGCGCCGCTCCACGAGGAGTACGGCGTCGAGCGCGCGTCCATTACGCTCGTGCGCTGTCGGGGCGAGCACGCGGTCATCTCGGCCGACCCGGTCGGTCTCCCTTCCCACCACGGCCCGGACGCCCTCGAAGTGATCCCCGACATGGGGCCGGTGATGACGATGGGCATGAAAGTGCCGACGGTGCGTCACCACTTCCACGGAATCAACGTGGAACTCGACGGGGAGCCGAGCGCCGAAGAGATCCGCGACCTGCTCGCCTCGCAGTCCCGCATCCACGTCATCGACGGCGACTTGGGTATCGACTCCGGCTGGGAGCTACAGGAGTTCGCCCTCGACCGGGGGCGCGACCGAATGAACCTCTACGAGAACCAGATCTTCGAGGACTCCATCGACGTGGCGGGTAACCAGCTCCACCTCTTCCAGTCCATCCACCGCGAGAGCGACGTGGTGCCGGAGAACGTAGACGCCATCCGCGCGATGATGGGCGAGGCCGACGCCGAGGAGAGCATCGAACTGACGAACGAGGTCATGGGCATCGGCGACGTGTAAATGTCGAGCGAGACCGAAACAGTCGAAGACGGGGAGCCGGACCCGGGAGCGGAGCTCACGACGGGCTACGGCTCGAGTCCGGGCGTCGCGACGGGTCCCGTGAAGATCATCGAGGACATCGAGGAGGCGGACCGCATCGACGAGGGCGACGTGATCGTCACCGAGATGACCGCGCCCGACATGGTGCCCGCGATGAAGCGGTCAGCGGGCATCCTCACCGACGAAGGGGGGATGACCTCCCACGCGGCCATCGTCTCGCGCGAACTCGGCGTCCCCGCCATCGTCGGCTGTGGCGACGCGACGGACGTGCTGAGAGACGGCCAGCGGGTGACCCTCGACGGGCAGAAAGGGACGGTCGTGGCCGCCGACGCCGAGGGCGAGGCGGCCGAAGAGGCCGATCCCGGGGGGAGCCGCGACGTGGAGGGTGGCGGCGGCCCGCCGACCACGGCCACCGAGGTGAAGGTGAACGTCTCCATTCCGGACGCGGCCCAGCGGGCGGCCGACACTGGCGCCGACGGCGTGGGGCTGCTCCGTTTGGAACACATCCTGCTCTCGACGAGCAAGACGCCGGAGAAGTACGTGGCCGACCACGGCGAGGAGGCGTTCGTCAAGGAGATCTCCGAGGAGATCCGGAAGGTAGCGGACGCGTTCTACCCGCGGCCGGTGCGGGCCCGCACCCTCGACGCGCCGACGGACGAACTCGCGGAGCTAGAGGGCGGCGAGGAGGAACCCCACGAGCACAACCCGATGCTGGGCTATCGGGGCATCCGACGGTCGCTGCAGGAGCCGGAGATGGTGAAACTCGAGCTGCGGGCGTTCAAGCGCCTGCACGACATGGGTTACGACAACGTCGAAGTCATGTTCCCGCTGCCGAACGACGCCTCGGACGTGCGGCGGGCGCGGGAGCTGATGGACGAGGTGGGCATCGACCGGAAGCAGCACGACTGGGGCGCGATGATCGAGACGCCGGCCAGCATCCGCGCCATCGACGAGATCATCGACGAGGGCATCGACTTCGTCGCCCTCGGCACCAACGATATCGTGCAGTTCATGCTCGCGGTCGACCGCAACAACGCACAGGTCGCCGACCGCTTCGACGACTTCCACCCGACGATCCTGGAGGCGATGTCGGAGGTCATCGAGGCGTGTAACGAGAACGGCGTGGACACGACGATCACCGGTCAGTCCGGCTCCCACCCGGACATGGCGAAGTTCCTCGTCGAGACGGGGATCACCTCCCTCTCGTCGAACATCGACGCCGTCGACGAGGTGCGGCGCGTCGTCGCCCGCGCGGAGCGGAGGCTCCAGCTCGACGAGGCGCGAAAGAACGTCGACGACCCCGGACCGCGACTCGGGTGAGCGCGGCCCGCGGCCGGCTACTCCTCCAGCGGGAGAGTGCTCCGGCCGGTGACCCGAACCGTCTTTTCGAGGAGGCCGGGACTGGATGCCCGTAGCGTGAACGCGCAGTGCAACCGATCCGGAAGCGGGGCCGCGCCCGGGTCGAAGGCGGCGGGAATCCCGACAGTCCCTTGCGTCTCGGCGTTTCGGAGTTCGACGGTGGTCCGGCGAACGTCCCCGCGGAGGTCGTAGTACGTCGAGAACTCCTCCCATCCACCGGGCGGCGCGCCGGGCGCTGTGGTGGAGCGTCGCCTCGTACGTCCTCGGCGGCCACAGTCGGTATCGTACCCGGTCGAGCCGGTAGCCGCGGTACGGCTCGCTCGCGGCGATGCCGCCGACGGTCGAGTCGAGCGTGAGCCACAGGGCCGGCGGGAGCGACGCCCGTCGGAGGGGAGGGTCGGCCGCGACCCCGACGTAGCCGAGGCCGTCACGGTCGTCGCCGCGGGAGTCCGTCGGGGCGCGTGGAGGGCGTGGGATGCGCTCGTCGGCTACGGGGGCGACGATCAAATAGCCGGCGGCGAGCGGCGTCGCGGCTGGCGAGGTGGTGCAGTCGAAAAAAGCCGCGGACGGGGCGGTCCCGGCGGACGGGTGGCCGCTTACAGCAGGCCGACGATGGTCTCGATGGAGCCGCGAGCCTCCCAGAGACCGGACACGATCATGACGACACCCGCGAAGACGGCGAGGGCGACGGCCCACTTGCGCACGGGCGAGAGCGAGTTGATGTCTATCTCGAAGGACATGTACATCACCGCGAGATACATCAGCCCGATCACGGGCGCGAACAGCGCGCCGGAGAGGGCAAAGAGGATCAGCGGCGCCTCGATGAAGAGGTTGAGCGCGAGCGGGATCGCGCTGAAGAACACGATCGTCAGCCGGAACGTCGTATCACGCGTGATGTTGTAGTTGTCGAACAGGCCGTGGAGCGCGAAGGCGTCCTCCCAGAGGCGGGACATCCCGTACAGCGGGCCGATGAGCGTCGAGAACAGCGCGGCGACGGTGGTCAACAGGAACAGGATGGCGGACCACTCGCCGAACTGCGTCGTGAAGATGCCCGCCATCTCGGGGATGACGGTGAAGCCGCTGGGCTGGATACCGCGGACGTGCAGGGTCGCGGCGGCGGCCGTCCACATGAAGAAAGAGAAGACGGCCAGGATGGCCGACGAAAGCAAGTTCTGCCAGAGGACGATGTCGCCCCAGCCCTTGAGTCGGTGGACCTCCTCGTCGGTGAGGTCGTACTTGTCGATCTCGACGCCGTCGTCGAGGGGTTCGAACATGCCCATGACCTTGTCCTTCGCGAACCAGACGTAGGAGACGGTCGGGCCGAAGCCGGCGCCGATCCAGCCGAACATGGTCAGCACGAAGGCCATCCCGCCGACGCCGAGTCCCTCGACGCGGCCGGGGATGGACGGAACGAGGCCGGTCGCGAGGTTCGGCGCCCAGATGCCGGCCGTCCGGAGCGAGACGAACGCGACGAGGATCAGGAAGACCCACAGCAGCGTCGTCGCGATCTTCTCGATCACGCCGTAGGATCGCAAGCCGACGATGGCGAGGCCCGCGAGGACGGTGGCGATCATCCAGACGTTCGTTCCGACGGCCGGTATCAGCGAGTTGAACGCGCCGGCGGTCTCGCCGAGGTGGCCCGAGAGACCGATCGCGTAGATGATGCCGCCGAGGAACACGTAGTAGAAGATCCACTTCAGCCACCACCCCTTCTCGTAGAGCGCGTCGAGGAAGGTGTCGCCCGTCATGACACCGTAGCGGACGAGGTAGTACTGGCCGAAGATCTTCGTGAACGTGATCAACGGGATGAGCCAGATACCCTCCATCCCGAGGTAGGCACCGCCGAGCGGAACGCTCAGCACTTCACCGCCGCCGATCTGGGAGGCGGTGAACACCCACGCCGGCCCCATGTAGCTGAGAAATTCCTTGAGCGACGAGGGCGGCTCGGATATCCGAGTCTCCGTAGCGTCCGCCGTGCCGGTACTCACGTTCGATCACCGTCCGCAGGCGCGAAACCTGGCTGGAGTTGCTCGATGCGTGCCGCCGTGTCGAGTGAAGCCGGATCGCAAGCGAGCCGGGATGGTCTCTGCCGCATGTGTAATCCGACGAAAGATAGTGAAGATGGTATAAATGGGGAAAGCTGCACTTTTTGCATTATTTATCATGAACCCTAAATTCCTTAAGGTGATTTAACACGTCGATCGGAAGCGGATCTGCCGACGGCGGACGGGGGACGGCCCGGCACCGTGAGTGGTAACGAATGACGCGGTCGAAAGCAATTTAATTATCGTTAGGGATTACTGGTACCATGGCGATATTGACGGCCATCGACAGGGACCCTGGCTGCAAAGGGGTCGTCGAGACGGCGTACGACCTCGCGACGAGCATGGACATGGAGCTGGTGCTCCTCCACGTGGTCCCCGAGGACGGGGACGAGGGGAAAGCACGGGCTGAAATCGAGGACATCGTCACGTCGGTGATCGGGTCGCTCGAGGGCGTAGACCTCCGCATTATGCCGGAACAGGCGCGCCGTGATCTGCCGACGGGGCGGACGGCGAATCACATCCTGCAGGTAGCCGAAGACATCCGCCCGGACTACATCGTCATCGGCTCACGAAAGCGGACGGGGCTGGGAAAGATCCTGCTCGGGAGCGTCTCGAAGCTCATCCTCGCCAACGCGGACGTGCCCGTGGTGACGGTCGAACAGACGCGGAAGGCGGAGGCGACGTAGGCTACCGCGTCGCGAGGAGATAGCCGCCGCCGGCGACGACGGCGACGGCGCCAGCGACGACGAGGAGCAGGCGGTAGCCAGCGACGGTGTTTTGGAACGCGACGTCCGCGGTGGCGGTGAAGGCGACCGGACCGACCGTCTGTCCGAGACGAAGGACGCTAGTTCGGAGTCCCATCACGCCCGCACGAAGGTCGTCGTCGACGAGCGTGACGACGGTCGTATCGATGGCGGGCATCGCGACGCCGAAACCGACGCCAAACACGAGGAGGGCGGCGGCGACGGCGAGCGGCGACGGGGCGAGTCGGACGCCGAACAACCCGAGTCCGTAGGCGACGAAGCCGACGGCGACGAGCCGTGGCGCCGTCAGTCGGTCGGAGAGGCGGCCGTACTGTGAAGAGACGACGGCGCTCGCGACGGCGACGGCCGAGAGCGTCGCGCCGATGCGGCCGGCGCCGAGGCCGTAGGCGTCACGGAGGAGCAACGGGAGCGCGGTGAGGACGGCGCCGTAGAAGATGAGGAAGGCGGCAAAGAGCGCGACGAAGATCCCCAGCGCCTGCGGGAGGGTGGCCACGGCCCGAAGGCGGGTGAGGTACGTTCGCACGTCGGTCGAGCGCTCGGCGTCGGGTTCGTCGAGGGCGACGACGGCGGCGACGGCGACGACGGCACCGACGCCGAAGAAGAGGAACGGCGCCGACCACCGAATCCCGGCGAGCGCGCCACCCAGAAGGGGGTAGAAGGCCGCCCCGGTACCGATGGTGCTTCCGTTGACTCCAATCACCGCGTCGCGGCGCGGTCCGTCGTAGACGTCGCCGATGAGCGTCACCGCGAGCGTGATGAGGGCGCTCGCGCCGACGCCCTGAAGAAAGCGGAGGGCGATCACTTCCGCGAACGTGCGGGCGACGGCGACGCCAGCACCCGCGACGGCGAAGAGAACGAGCAGGGGGACGACGACCCGCCGGCGCCCGAGTCGGTCGGCGGCCAAGCCGACGAAGGGCGTGACGACGACGCCGGGGAGGGTGTAGGCGGTGATCACCAGTCCCACCTGCGCGTCGGTGACGCCGAAGACGGGACGGAGGTCCGGAAGGACGGGGCTGATCAGGGAGACGCCCATCACGCCCATCAGCGAACACGAGAGGATGACGTAGAGCGTCGAGGACCGCCAGGGAACGACCGCCAATCCGCCGTCGAGGTCCGACACGGTATCGGCGTGGGACCCGTGGCTTGTTAGCGTAGCGTTTGTCCGTCATCGCGCCTCGGATCGCAAGGCCGCGCTCGATCCAACGTGTGACAACTATTCACAAAAATAGATCGTCGACCGCTCGGCGGCCGAACGTTCATGGAGTCCGGGATGCAAGGACTCGATACGGGCACGAATCGACCGCTTGCCCGGGGACTCATGACGAATCTGCGTGCCGCCGAGGTGAGTTATGAAGTCGACGGCGACCGCATCCTCGATCGGGTGTCGCTCGACGTCGCGAGCGGGGAAACCGTCGCCATCGTCGGGCCGTCCGGCGCCGGCAAGTCGTCGCTGCTCCGGCTGTGCAACCGACTCGACGAACCCACCGAAGGGACGGTCTACCTCGACGACACCGACTACCGGACGCTCCCGCCCGAACGGCTCCGCAAGCGGGTCGGGCTGGTGCCTCAGAATCCCGCGCTCCGTGACGGCAGCGTGCGCGACAACGTCACCATCGGCCCGCGCCTGCGGGGGGAGTCGGTGAGCGAGGATCGCCTCGCGGCGGTGCTCGACGCCGTCGGTCTCGGCGGCTACGCCGACCGGGACGCGGGCGACCTCTCCGGCGGTGAGGCCCAACGGGTCGCCATCGCCCGGACGGTGATCAACGAGCCGGCGGTACTCCTGCTCGACGAACCGACGTCGAGCCTCGACAGCGCGGCGGAGGCGGAGGTCGAGCGCCTGCTGGCCGACCTGCTCGCGTCGGGCGAGCGGACCGTCGTCCTCGTCACCCACGACGAGCGGCAGGCCGAGCGGCTGGCCGATCGGGTGGCACGGATGGCCGACGGGCAAGTCGTCGCCGTGGGGACGCCACGGGAGGTGATCACGTGAGCCTAAGCGCCATCCCGAACCAGTTGACCGATCCCGTCGTGATCGAGGGGCTGTTCCAAGTCGCGGCGGCGGCGGCCATCGCGGCGGTCGTCATCGCCATCTCGTCGCTCCGCGACCTAGGGCTGGAGCGGGAACTCGGCGGCTCGTTCGTCCGCGGGTTCGTCCAGGTGCTCGCGATGGGCGCGCTGATCGGCGTGCTCTTTACCATTCCGCTCGCGTTCTCCGGCCTCCTGCTCGCGGCGATGGTCGTCTACGCGGCGTGGGAGTCGCGCAAGCGCGGCGACGGCGTCCCCCGGGCGTTCCACATCTCCGTCGTCTCGCTCGCCGTCGGGTCGGCCGTCGTCATCGTGATCATGGTCGCCGCAGGCGCCATCGAGCGAACCGTCCGCAACCTCGTCCCCGTCGGCGGGATGATCATCGCGAACGCGATGAAGACGAACTCGCTCACGCTCGACCGGTTCCAGGGGGAAATCGAGTCGAACCGGGACGAAATCGAGGCCGTCTTGGCGCTCGGGGTCCCGCCGGAGCGGGCCATCTCGGAGTTCGTCACCGAATCCGTCCGGGCATCGCTCATCCCCGTCGTCGACGCCATGCGGACGCTCGGGCTGGTCTACATCCCCGGCATGATGGCGGGGATGATCCTCGGCGGCGCCAACCCCATCTACGCCGCCGAGTACCAGTTCGTCATCATGGGCATGATCTTCGCCGCCGGCGGGCTGACGAGCATGACGGCCAGCCTCCTGTTGGGCCGAGCGGCGTTCACCGACGCGGCACAGCTCCGTCGGTTCGAATCGACCGATCGAACGCTGTTCGCGACGCTTCGGACGGCGCTGGGGCGGTGACGGTCGCCCGGTGTACTTGTCGGTTCGCTGCCCGAGGGTGTCGGTGGAAACGGGACCGGAGACTGTGCCGATGCGCGTCCTGCACGTCGACGACGACCCACGTTCCGTGAGGTGGTCGTCGTCGTGCCGCCGTCCTCCGGCACGGGGCGGACGCGGGTCCTGGCCATCTACGCCGACAGCCCACACGCCTTCGGCGAGGCGGAACGGCGAGTTCTCGAGGAGCTCGGCGAGGCGGTCGAGCGGGCGCTCGAAACCACCGAAACCGGACGCCAGCTCGAATCGGAGCGGAGGGACGCCGACGGCGGTGCCCGGATGAAAGTGCGGGGCGTCGAGTTCGACTACGCCGCGCGGGCGGCGTCGAGGACGGCCTCGTAGTCCGGTTCGTTCGTCGGGTCGTCGGCCACCCAGCCGTACGTGACGGTTCCCGCGTCGTCGAGGACGAAGACGGCGCGGTTGGCGATGCCGTAGAGGCCGAGATCCGGGATGTCCATCGTCAGCCCGTAGGCCTCGATGGTGTCGCCGTCCATGTCGCTCACGAGGTCGAACTCCAAGCCGTGTTCCTCCCGGAAGGCACCCTGCGAGAACGGCGAGTCGGCGCTGACGCCGAACACCGTCGCGCCGGCGTCGTGGAAGTCGTCGAGGTGGTCCTGAAACCCGAGCATCTCGTTCCGACAGGGCGGGGTGAAGGCGCCCGGGAAGAAGGCGAGGACGACCGGGCCGTCGCCGAGGTGGTCGTCGAGGTCGAACGAGTCGTGTTCGGCCGTGCCGCGTGTCGCGGTGAACGTCGGGGCGGTGTCGCCGGTGGATACCATGTGGGGAGGGAGGGACCCGGACCGCATAAAACCCGCCACGAGCGGTGCGCGAACGTTTACGGAAGATTCGAGGCGAAAACCTCGCCGTTCACGGCGGGGATGAAGCCGACGACTAGGAACCAACCATATTCAGAGACACGGCTGGATGCTCCGTTCGGCGAGGTCGGCGGTGACCTCCGCGAACGCCGTCCGCTCGGCCTCCGAGAGGCTCTTGAGGAAGTCGACACGACACCGGATGGGGTCGAGCCCCGGCGCCCACTGGGTCAGCGTCACCTGCGCGATCGTCGACGTGATCTGCGCGGCGACGGCGTGGGGCGTGATGATCTCCAGTCCGTCGACGACGCCCGATCGCATCCCCTGCAGCGTGTCGGCGAAGGAGATGGTGATGGGGTTCGTCCCGAGTTCGTCGAACGTCGTCGAGATGACTTCGCTCTGTGTGGTCCGGATCTTCCGCCCCTCGAAGTCGGCCGGCGAGGTGACCGGGCGGCCGGGGTCGCTCCCCGTGCCGATGAGGTGGGCGCGGTAGCCGGGCGGTCGAAGCCGACCGGGACCGCGTTGTACTTCGTGGCGAAGGGAACCCAGTACTCCGCCCACGTCGTCGGATGGACGAAGCTGTAGCCGATGGCGGCCCGCTGGTGAACCGGGAACGTGTACGGGATGCTCCGGAGTTCGTTCTCCGGCCAGATCTTCGCCGAGTTGGCGGCCGAACTGCTTCCGAGGTGGATGACCTTCGAATCCAGCTTCGACATGCAGGACTGCTCGCTGCAGAGCTCCTTACTGCCGACGAGGGCCATGTCCGGGGCGTCCTCGCGTTCGTCGAGGCGGCGGCCGAGTTCGAAGACGGGGGAGACTAGCCCGCATCCCTCCGGTCCCTCGGGGAGACTCCCGCCGAAGTCCCGACACGTCGTGTCGGGGTTCTGCGTCCCGGCCCACCGGGCCGTGGTCCCGCCACTGCCGTCGGTTCCACCGCCCAGACAGCCCACAAAGCCGGCCGCGAGGGCGCCGAGCGGGGCCGTCCTGAGCAGGTCACGTCTGGAGTGACCGGCCGATTCGTCGCGTGAGTCGGTGTGTTCGTCCCTCATGATAGGTGTCGAACGTTGACGAGCGTCCGCCGGTCCACGGCACGTCGCCGCTGGACCGCGAGCCGTCCGTCAGCCGTCGGTCGACCGTGCGTACGCTCGTGTGGGTCGTTCCTCTGTCTCCCTCGACACCATTTTCCGAGACGCGTGACACGCCGTGTGGGCGCCGGGGGGAATGAGACTGTACGTATCGGCGACGAGTTGGCAGTGTCCGTTACGTATCGGTCCCGAATCGCAAGATATCCGCAAGACCCTACGTTCGACACTCGGTGCGGACGGGCTCGTGTCCCGCGGACAGCAGCAACAATTGCTGGTTGTGCCCGTTACGCCCGCGGCTCACGCCGGCGTTCAGCCGCCACCCCCGTCCAGGCGGTCGCCGAGGGTAGTGAGGACGTCGTCGAGCGACCGGCCGGCCTCGGCCCGCCGGAGCGTCGAAAGGATGGCCGGATGGATCGGCGGCGAACGGACGAAGACGGCGCCGCCGGTGGCCGTCGTCCGGAGGAGCCAGCGGACTGCTCGACGGGCGAGGCCCCACCCCACGTCGGTGAGGACGGTCGCGACCCGCCACGCCCACGCCCGTCCCTCGGTCATCGAGAACAGGGAGAGCGCCTCGTCGAACCGGCCGAGCGTCGCGTCGACGTCGTCGATGCCCGGTGCGTAGAGGTCGGCGAGGGCGACCTGCTGGGCGTCGATCAGGGCGGCGAGCACGTCGTCGATCCGGTCGTGGTCGGTGTGTTTCCGCCGGCGGTGCGGGTCGATAGCCACGTCCCGCAGGGTCAGGGCGAGGTCGTAGTTGATGTGGGCGTTGACGCCGAGGAAGGCGTCCTGTGCGACGAGAGCCGATCCCGCGACGGCCGTCGAAAACGCGACGATCCAGGGGTCGGGGACGGCGTCGAGGGCTCCGCGCTCGAAGTCGCGGAAGGCCCGACGGTAGTAGTCGGCGAAGGTGACCGTGTAGCGGCGCATCCAGTCCGGATCGTCGAAGCGGCCGGCGTCGATGGCGTCGCGGACCGCGGCAGTCATTCGGGTGTAGATCGTGAGGAAGACGGCGCGACGGTCGCCGGCCGCCCGGAGGCGGTCTTCGAGTTCACGGAGACGGTCGAGGACGCCGTCGACGGTGTCGAAGGGGGCCGTGACGGCGGCGACGAGTTCGGGGTCAGGATCGCGTGGCGGCGCCGCCGACGGATCGGTTCGGACGGCGAGGCCGGCGGCGCGGAGGCGGCGCGCGTCGAGCAACCGGGGAAGCGTGGCGTAGCCGGCCATGCGAGATGGTGACAGGGCGGCGCAAAGTAGCTGGCGCCGGGGGCGTCTCAGTTTACGTCGTCGAAGAGGTCGACCACGTCGTCGAAGTCGAGGCGGCCGTTCGCGTTGAAGTCGTACGCGGACTCGTTCATCGCGACGCTGTCCGACTCGAAGTTGTCGAACAGCGTCTGGATGTCGTCGTAGTCGAGGCGGCCGTTCCCGTTCACGTCCTCGTAGCGCCCGTCGTTGTCGGGGTCGGTCGGCGCGTCGGGGCCCTCGACTGCGGGCGGGCCGACCACGAGGACGCCCGGATCGGCGTCGGCGTCGGGGGCGTTCCCCGCGTCGTCGTCCAGGTCGTCGACGGACACTCCCACGTCGGTCGTCCCGGCGGCGTCGCCACGAACCGTCAGGGTCGCGAGGGGTACGTCGGTGCCGCCGGCGACGGGACCGACGTTCGTATCGAGGTCCGCGAAGCGGACGGTGACCGAACTACCGTCGTCGGAGACGTTCGTCTCCGCGATGCCGAACGCGTCGTCGACGGCTGCGCCGGTGAACGCGGCGACGTCGGGGTCGGAGAGCGAGACGGTGACGGTGCCCCCCGAGAGCCCCTCGGGGAGCCAGCGGGCGGTGAGTCCGAGGTCGGCCGTCGCGCCGTTGTCGACCGCCATCGACGCGGCGACGACCGTCGGCGACTGGGGCTGGAGCCCGGGCTCGCCCGCCTTCAGCGTGAACGTGGCGTCGGTGCGGATCGGGGACCCGGGGTCGGAGACGTATTCGAGCACGCGGTACTCGGTCGTCCAGTCGTCGGGCGTGAGCGTACACCGGGTGTAGCCGCGCCGACCGGAGTAGTATTCGACGTTCTCGTTGTCGGCGATGACCTGACGGCCGAACGCGTCCATGTCTCCGCCGTCGCCGCCGGAGGAGATGGACGTGCCGACGAACTCCGCGCCGATGGCCTCCTCGGAGTCCTCGGCGAAGCTGACGAGGTCGCTCGCCCAGTGGCGGTGGATATCCCCGGTGACGACGACGGGGTTCTCGACGTGCGCCTCGAAGGCGTCGTACACCGCCCGCTGGTCGGCCACGTAGCCGTCCCACTGATCCATACGGAACCCCTCCTCCTCCCCGTCACCGAAGAGGTCGACCTTGTAGTCCATCCGGGCGATGGGAAGCTGGTTCGCGAGCACGTCCCACGTCGTCTCGGAGGATTCGAGATTGTCGAGGAGCCACGACCGCTGGTTCTCGCCGAGGATGGTGCGGTCCTCGGCGAACCGCTCCTGACAGCCGACGACCGTAAACCCGTCGTCGCAGGCCTGATCGCTCCGGAACTCGCGCGTGTCGAGTACGTTGAACTCGACCAAGTCGCCGAAGCTGTAGTTGCGGTAGAGCTTCTGGTTCGCCCCGTCCGGCTTCTGTTCCATCCGGAACGGCATGTGCTCGTAGTAGGCCTTGAACGCCGCCGCCCGGCGCCTCAGGAACGCCTCCGTACTCTGCTCGTCGGGATTCTCGGGCACGTCGCCGGCCCAGTTGTTGTCGACCTCGTGGTCGTCGCGGGTGATGAGCCAGGGGGCGCTCGCGTGAGCCGCCTTCAGGTTCGGGTCGGACTTGTACAGGCCGTACCGGAGGCGGTACTCGTCGAGGGAGACCATCTCCTCGCGGTACCGGGGCGGAACCGACTGGTCCCGGGTGCCACCGTTCGCGCCGATGGGGTACTCGTAGATGTAGTCGCCCAGGTGGATGATCAGGTCAAGTTCGTCGCGGGCCATATACCGGTAGGCCGTGAAGTAGCCTTGTTCCCACCACTGACAGGATGCGAAGGCGAAGCGGAACTCGTCGACCGCGGCGTCGGGGGTCGGGGCGGTCTTGGTTCGCCCGACCGGGCTCGTCTCGCCACCGGACTCGAACTGGTAGTAGTACTCGGTAGCTGGGTCCAAGTCGCCGGCGTTCACGTGGAGCGTGTGGGCGTGATCGGGCGCTGCGGTTGCGGTGCCGGAGGTGACCGTCTCCGTCATGGCCTCGTCCGTGGCGACGGTCCAGTCCACCTCGACCGTCCGGTCGGGCATGCCGCCGCCGGCCGCCAGCGGGTCGGGGGCGAGTCGCGTCCACAGGATCACCGAGTTCGGAAGCGGGTCGCCCGAAGCGATCCCGAGCGTGAACGGGTCGGTCTCGAACTCGCCGTCCTCGGTCAGCGCCGTCGACCGGCTGGAGAAGCCGAGTGCCGCCGCCGCGGACGCCACGCCGGTTCGCTGTAGGAACTGTCGTCGGTTCTGCGCCGTCGGATCGTGGTCCGGGGGGTTTTCCAGATCCATATCAAATTGTCGATGTGATAGTTGTAGACGTTTTATAATTGGTATCCGTTCGGGACCGTCCGGTTCCCCGGTACGGGGTACCGGTACGGGCAGTCGAAACGGTGGTACGTGGGTACTAGAACGATCAGATAGCTATGGAGCGGTGGTGAGGGCGGAACGGATTTGACCGGCGAGTGCGGGGGGACGATTCGATGCACGAGCCGATCCGGGTCCTGCACGTCGACGATCAAGCGGGTTTCGCCGACCTGACCGCGACGGCGCTCGAACGGTGAACGGTCGCCGAGTCGCGGACGGCAGGGGGCGGGCCGCGGGGAGCCGGCCGGGGACGCTCGCCACCGCGCCGACTGTCGGGCGTGACGCCGAGGCGCGGCCGACGCGGACCGGACCGGCCCTCGGATCGCACCGCTTCGAGCGACGCGGGAGCGGTAGTCGCCGCCAGACGGACGTCGTAACCCAGCACCGGTACGCGGGTCCGACGACCCGTCTCAGTCCCGCTCGACCGTCGCCAGCAGACGGTCGATCCGTCCGACCGCCGTCTCGATTGCGCCGGCGTCGGTCGCGTAGGAGAGACGGAGGTAGTCCGCGGCCGCGTCGCCGAAGTCGACGCCGGGGGTGACGGCGACGCCCGCTTCCAGAAACAGGTCGGCGACGTCGAGGGCGTCGCCCGGCAGGCCGCTCACGTCCGCCAGCAGGTAGTACGCCCCCTGTGGCGTGTAGCCGAGGTCGAGCCCCCAGTCCTCGACGGCGTCGACCAGTAGGTCGCGGCGCTCGCGGTACGTTTCCCGAATCTCGTCGAGTCGGTCGGCGGGCGTCTCTAAGGCGGCGACGCCCGCGTCCTGCACGAAGTTCGGGGCACAGATCAACACGTTCTGGGCGAGGCGGTTCACCGCGTCGACGTAGTCGGGGGGAACGATCACCCACCCGAGTCGCCAGCCAGTCATCGCGAACCGCTTGGAGAAGCCGTTGAGGACGAACGCGTCGTCCGTGTATTCGAGCATCGTGTGCGCCGCGGCGTCGTACGAGAGGCCGTGGTACACCTCGTCGACGACGGGCGTCGCGTCGGCGTCGGCCGCCACCTCGGCGAGGCCGGCGAGCGTCTCGCCGTCCAGCACCGCCCCCGTCGGGTTGGCGGGGGAGTTGAGCAGGAGGGCGCTCGTGTCGGGACCGACCGCCGCCGCGAAGTCGTCGACGCGGGGCCGGAACCCCTCGCTCGCGCGGAGGGTGACGGTCCGCATCTCGCCCCCGACGAGCCGGACGAAGTTGGGGTAACAGGCGTAGTGGGGGTCGGTGAGCACCACCTCGTCGCCGGGGTCCACCGAGGCGGCCATCGCGAGAAACAGGCCGGGCGAGGTGCCGGGAGTGACGACCACCCGGTCGGGGTCGACGGTGACGCCGTACTCGCGGTCGTAGTGGGCCGCGATGGCGCGGCGGAGTTCGGGTTTGCCCCGCGCTGCGGTGTAGTTCGTGTGGCCTGCCCGCAGCGAGTCGACGGCCGTCTCGATCACGCGGTCGGGCGGGGCGAAGTCCGGTTCACCCACCTCCAGGTGGATCACGTCGTCCAGTTCGTTCGCCCGTTCGAGCACGTCCATCGCGATGAACGGGGTCACGTCGGCGGCACGTTGGGAGACCATCGGTGCCGCAGTAGGGGGGCGAGCGGGGAATACACTCCGGTCTCCCGGTCGGGGGTGTCGGACGGCGTCCAGCGATCCGAACGCGCGCTCGTATAATATTTTTGAATACTATACTCTACGGGGTGTGGATTTTTCTATATACCTATAATAGATATAGACGGCGCTAGGAGCCGCTCAATACCGGTATAGCCACTTATTCGGTTCGGATCACATCGGGACCCGGGTCTAAAAAGTAATAATTCTGATATAATCGCCGATTAGCTTTGGGGGCTGGTCCCGGTGGTTGATCCGCTTCCCCCATGAACGATTCCAACGACGACGGGAGCGGTATCGACCTCTCGCGACGGAAGGCGTTAGCGGCGCTGGGTAGCATCGGCGTCGCGTCGGCGGGTGCCGGTCTCGGCACCTCGGCGTACTTCAGCGATCGGGAGACCTTCGAGAACAACGCCCTGATTGCGGGCGAACTCGACGTGAAGGCGGCGTACGCGGCATACTACTCCGATTGGCGGCCGAACGGGGACGGTGTCGCCGAGGACGACGGCGTCGACGAGGTGATGATGTACGACGGCGCACCGGGGGCGGTTGGGAGCGCCGACGAACTGCCCGACGGCCTGACCGGCTTGCCGGCGGACGACGCGTGGCTGATCGCCGTCTCCGATCCGGATCGGTTCCTCGACAACACCCGGACCGGTGGGGCGGGGGTGGTAACCTGTCCCGACGGCACCGACGCCGACGAGATCGGCCAGCCGGTGGTCGACGTCTCGGACCTGAAACCCGGCGACTTCGGGGGGGTTACGATCGACTTCGCGCTGTGTGACAATCCAGGCTTCGTCGCCCTCGACGGACGGATCGTCGAGAGCGCGGAGGCCGGAACGACCGAGCCCGAGGCCGACGACCCGGACGAGCGGGCGCCGGGCACGGAGCTGCTCGACGGGGTGCAGGCGGCCGTCTGGGTCGACGACGGCGACAACTACCAAGATAGCGGGGAGTCGCCGGTCGTCGACTCCTTGCGGAACGTCCTCGGACTCTCCGCGGACGGCGCGGGTGTGGCGTTGAACGGCGACCTCGTCGCCTCCGAGGGTGGAGGTGTCGGCAGCCGAGGCTGTTTCTCGGCCGAGACGACCCACTCGGTGTCGTTCGCGTGGTTCGTCCCGACGAACCACGGTAACGAGATTCAGGGTGACTCGCTCACCTTCTCGGTCGGACTCGACGCCGAGCAGTGCCAGCACAACGACGGCACGACGCTGACCGTCCTCCACGACACGCACGTCGGGGGGCGGCTCGGTCCGGTCGACTCGCCCGAGAACGTCGAGAACTACGTTGGCCTGATGGACGACCTCTCGGCGCCCGGCCGGACGCTCCGCTTGGGGGTCGGCGACGACCTCGGGTCCTCGGCGCTTTCGACGGAGTTCCAAGGCAGCCACGTGATCGACCCCTTCGAGGCCGGCGATCTCGCGTACGACACCTTCGGCAACCACGAGTTCGACTTCGGTCCCGAGGTCCTCCGGGAGCGGGTAGCCGAAACCGAGGGATTCCGGTGGGTGAGCGCGAACGCCAACGAACCGACGGGCGAGGTGTTCGCCGCCGAACAGGGGGCGGCGCGGTTCGAGATCACCACCGTCGCGGGCGTTCAGGTGGGTATCACTGGCATCCTCACCCCGCGAGCCCGCGAGGTGACCAGCCTCGGCGACGCGACCGTCACCGACCCCATCCCGGTGCTGAACGACGTGGTGCCGGAGATGCGCGCGGCGGGTGCCGAGGTCGTGATCGTCCTCTCGCACGTCTCGAACGACCGGGTGCGGGGCGTCGACAACTTCGAGGGGCAGGGCATCGCGGCGAACGTCGACGGAATCGATCTGATCGTCGGCGACGACTCGGCCGAGGCGTTCGACGAGGCGGTCGTCATCGACGACACGATCTGTTCGTTCGTCGGCGACGAGTACGACTTCCTGGGCGAGGTGACCCTCGACGTCGGCAACAGCGTTCAGAGCTTCGATCGGATCGTCCACGATGTGAGCGAGACGGTGCCGAAACGCGGCGTGACGGCCAGCGAGCCGGTCCGCGAGGCGGCGAACGCCTACCGCGAGGGGATCGACGCCACCGTGATCGGCGAGAGTCTGGTCTCGCTCGATACCCGCGGGTCGGCGCTTCGCACTCGCGAAACGAACGTGGGTAACTTCGTCGCCGACGCGATTCGCGATGACGTGGGTGCGGAGGTTGCGATCCAGAACGGCGGCGGGATTCGGACGGGGACGCTCTACTCGCCGGGCGACATCACCGACTTCCTGATCGATCAGATTCTCCCGTTCCCCAACGTCACCGTCGAACTCGAAGTCAGCGGAGCGACGCTCCACGACGCCCTCGAAAACGGCGTCAGCGAGTTTGAGTCGCTGGAAGGGCGGTTCCCGCAGGTCAGCGGTATGGAGTTCGCCTGGGATCCCGACGGCCCATCCGACGTGCGGAACCCGCCGGCCGACGGGCGCGTCGATCCCGCCGACGTGACGATCGGCGGGGAGGCGCTCGATCTGACCGAAACCTACACCATCGCCACGAACGACTTCGTCGCCGGCGGTGGCGACGGTTACGACATGTTTACCGACGCACCCCGCACCGGCGACGGCGGGACGAACCTCGCCGAACTGGTGAAAGACCGCATTCGCGCGGGGAGTCCCATTTCGCCCGAGGTCGAGGGACGGATCGTGCGGACGTCGGGGGCGACGGCGTCGTCGCTCTCGGTCGGTAGCCGTCCCCACGGCCGGCATCCGAACGAGACGTAGCGAACCGGTTCGGGTGCGACCCACCGGCAGGCGGTGACGCTAAGCTGTCTCGGTCGGGAACGGGTCGAAGTCGACGTCGTCAAGCACCTCCGTCGAAATGAGAGGGGGCACGCCGGCGTCGCCCGTCCCGTCCATCCCGACACCGCCGCTGAGAGCCCCATTCCCGTCGGTCAGAAGGACGACGAACGCGGCAGCGAGAAGCGCTACCGCGCGCTCGTAGGGTGATTCGAGTGAACAGCGGGCACGGAGTAGCACCGGTGAAGTGCGCGCCGCGAGGGAGTGAATTAGATAACTGGTTGGCACGTCCGTGTCGGCTCGGTGTCGGGGGTCGTTACGGACCCCGATCGGTGGTCCGACTCAGTCCAGGTCGAACCGGTCGTTGGTCATCACCTTGTGCCACGCGTCGACGAAGTCCTCGACGAACGTCTCCTCCTCCGACTCGGAGCCGTAGACGTCCGCGATGGCGCGAAGCCGGGCGTTGGACCCGAAGATGAGGTCGAAACGGGTCGCCTCCCACCGGACGTCGCCGGTGTCACGGTCGACGCCCTCGAACACGGTGTCGTCCTCGGAAGTCGACTGCCACTCCGTCTCCATACTGAGCAGGTTCGTAAAGAAGTCGTTGGTCAGCGTCCCGGGGCGGTCGGTGAGGACGCCGAGGTCGGAGTCTCGGTAGGTCGCACCCAGCGCGCGCAGGCCGCCGACCAGCGCCGTCATCTCGGAGGCCGTCAGGTTCAGCAGTTCCGCCTTATCCACCAGTAGTTCCTCGGCCGGCCGGTCGATATCGTCGCGGAGGTAGTTGCGGAACCCGTCGGTCTCGGGCTTGAGCGCCTCGAACGAGTCGGCGTCGGTCTGCTCCGGTGAGGCGTCCGTGCGTCCCGGCTCGAACGGGACCTCGACGTCGTAGACGGACTCGGCCGCTGCCCC
>ERZ1034573.127-NODE-127-length-20788-cov-74.861718_pt1:2500-20788 | contig 20788 bp, 17 predicted proteins | sample MGYA00520641_ERZ1034573 | MGnify/ENA primary metagenome ERZ1034573 (study PRJEB33760, sample SAMEA4777724) | hypersaline lake metagenome | biome: hypersaline environment; feature: brines | place: Spain | collected 2014-08 | depth 0 m ...
ATACGCACCCGTCCGCCACTGTACTTGTTCTGGCAAAGCCAGAACGTTCTCGTGCGACTTGCATGTGTTAAGCCTGCCGCCAGCGTTCGTCCTGAGCTAGGATCAAACTCTCCGTAGTAGGAAAGTTCGGTCTAGCTCGATCGCATTCATTTTCTGCCCGAGGGCAGAAAGGAATCGACAAGGACTCGCTGTGCTTCCAATTCCGTCAAAGAACATTGCCGCGTCGCCGTTTTTCCGGTGAGCGCGGACTATCACAGTACGGAGATCTGCCTTCAATGTCAAGGCCTGCGTTCCTTGTTTCACATTCTCTACAAGGACCGTCTTCTCTCCGCGAGATCAAGCGGGCGTCGTCTCGCCCTCTTGTCTCACTGCGTCCGCATTAGACCCAGCGAGGAATCGTTGGTTTCAACGCCTCGCGTGAATCGAAGTTAAATTGGTTGCGGACTGCATCCCTCCGTGGAGGGCGTCGGCTGCGCCGTCGCCTCCCGTTTCGGGACTCGCATTAGACCTTCTGCCTCTTATGCTGTTCCTCGTCGTCGTGTCAAGAACGAGTGGAGCCCTGACGGCTTCGTTCTCCTCCTCAGCCTCCGGAAACTGCAGGGGTGCACTCGTGTTACTCTGCCGTCACGCCGAGCAGGGGCTCCGGCCCGTCGTTCCGGGTCCCTGCCGCCCATTGCCTCCAGTGTCTCGCTACTGCCTCCCAAGCGATGCGCCTCCCTCCGCCCCTCCGGGCCCTGCTGAACTGGTTCCGCACCCTCCTCCGAAATACGTACTTCTGGGGCGGGCTCGGCGGCCTTCTGCTACTCGGCGTGGGCGCGTATTTCCTGGTCGACGCTGTCCTCATGCCGACGTACACCCGGCACGGGGTGTCCGTCCAGGTCCCCAACGTGGAGAGTCAATCGTTTCTGGAGGCCAAGAAGCGTATTGAGGCCCGAGACCTACAGGTCAAGCGTGAGGTGGGCCGTTTCAACCCGAACGTTCCCCGGGAGACGGTGGTGGACCAAAATCCTCCTCCCAACTCGGGCGTGAAGCCGGGGCGACGCGTGTACCTGACGGTGAACGCGGGCGAGGCCCCTGTGGTGAACATCCCCGACCTCAACGGCATCTCGGTGCGGGAGGCCAAAAACCGGGTCTCCTCACTCGGCCTTGCCGTGGGTACGGTCGAGCCCGACTCGCTTCCCTCCCCCTACCCGAATACGATCACCCGGCAGCGCCCGGAACCGGGCGACTCCTTGAAAACGGGCGGCACCGTAGACCTTTGGTACAGCACGGGGCTCGGCACGGACACTGTTCAGGTCCCCAACACCGCCGGACGGACGGTCGAACGGGCCCGACGTCTGTTGCGGGCCCGGCAACTCCGGGCCATCGTTCTGGACCCGCGTACAGCCGACCCGTCCGACGCCCCCAGCCAACCGTCCGACACATCGTCGTCCCGGCGTTTTGTCCAACGTCAGGGCCGCGCCCCAACCACAAAGGTGCGTGCCGGCACCGAAATTCGACTCTTCACGACCGACGACTCGACTGCGGTGCCCAAGCCGGACTCCATCGCTCAGGACACCACGGCCCCCAGTTGATACCGACGAGGAAAAGGGCCTTTAGAACCTGTTTGGCGGACTGTCTATGGCCTGCGACTTCGCGGATCTCGTGCAGAACGGGTTCTGCACTCGCCCGGTAGCGCCGCTACAGGGCTCGTTTGGGTCCCGTTCGTGCACATCGCCCGCTGTGTCTCGGCTAAATATCCATCCACCAAACAGGTCCTCAATCCTCTACATATACCGCAAACTCGCCGTCGGCCTCCACGACCACCTCCTCGTCGTGCTTCGTCTGGAGGCGACGGCCGGTGAAGTCCGGCTGGATGGGATACTCCCGGTGCCCCCGATCAACGAGGACGACGAGCTGAATGCTGCGCGGGCGCCCGTACTGAAGAACAGCGTCGAGCGCGGCCCGCGCCGTACGGCCCGTGAATACGACGTCGTCGACGAGAATCACGTCCCGATCCGTCACGTCCACGTCGTGGGGCGTCTCCTCAGGGGGGGCCAGATCGGGGCGGTCGTCCCGAAAGGGCGTCACGTCGAGGTCGTAAGGCTCCAGGGCCTGTTCCTCCACCTCCCCAATCTCGTCGGCCACGACCCGGGCCGGCGGCACGCCGCTCCGTCGGATCCCGAATAGCTCAAGCGATTCGGCCCCGCGATTGTGCTCGATAATTTCGTATGCGAGACGCCGGAGCGTGCGGCGGACTCGCTCCGGAGACATGATGCGCGTTCGGCCCATGTGTTGGCTCGACGTGATCGATCTGAGAGCAAAGAAGAGGGACACGTGCAGTGTCTGTTCGTCCTGGCTCGAAGGTACGACCTGGCGGACCGAATGTCGAAGGCATGCGGCCAAGCGACAATGGCCCCTTCCCCCCGCCCACGAGTCGCTGCCCTACGTCCTCTATTTCATCACGGAAGCCCCCGGCATGGCCGCGGCGGCACAGCCCACGAGCCCCTCGGGGGCCGAGACGTTTGGGCCGTCCGCGAAGTATGCCCGAAACAGCGCCGTGGCCGTTTCTCTTCTGGAGCCTCGACCCTGGGCTCAGAGAACGAGCCGGTGCGCCTCGGTCGTATTGGGGGCCGCATCGATGGCCTCAAGCGTCGAACCGGAGTCCCTCCGCTTCTCCCATCTCTCGACCCCGATCAAACATCTGCTGCACGCGGCTCCCGTCGCCAAACGTTTCTTCGACGACGAAACGAACGGTGCGCCCCACGTAGCACCAGGGACACGCGATGGCGGGGTAGACGTCAATGGTCGCGGCAGTCGGGGAACGGGGAGAAGCGAATCAGTCGGTGGTGGGGGATAGGCGTTCGACGACGGACGAGGTGGCGGCCCCGATGCCGGCGGCGGGATTGCCGCCGATGGCGTAGATGTGCCCCCCGAGGGCGGCTCCTGCGAGGCCGTGCCGCGGCGTCGGCATGGGGTCGTGTTGGGTCCAGGCGTCTACGTCCGGGTCGTACGCCCACGTGCGTCCGTACACGCCCCCATCTCCCGAGAAGTACTCGCCCCCGAAGACGTAGAGCGTACCATCGAGCGCAGCCCCCGCCAGCCCCCCGGACGGCTGGGGCAACGGGCGCAATTCGGTCCACGTGTCCGTCGTCGGCTCGTACCGCTCCACCGCCCCGAGGTTGGTCACCCCGCCATCCGTGCGACGTCCGCCCACGACGTAAAGGCGCCCGTCAATGACCGCCCCTGTGGCACTGCTCCGGCCCGTGGGCACCGGGCGCGCCTCGCTCCAGGCATCGGCGCCGGAGTCGTAGACCAGGTGGGCACGAGAGGCCCCATCCGACGCGCCGTCGTCCGGGTGGAGACTGCCCGTCACGAGGTGGACCCGCTCCTCGACCGCGAGCGCAACCGTCTCGCCGAGCGGCGTGGGCATTGTCCCGATGCGGGCCCACTGGCCTCCGTCGAACGCGTACACGTCGGGCCGGAACTGAAATCCGTCGCGCAGGGTCTCTCCCACGAATCCCCCGAACCCGTACACCGTGCCATCGGCCTCCGCGAGCACGATGTGGTGGCGCGGGGACGGAAGGGCCGGCCCGCGCGTCCACGCCTCCGTAGAGGGATCGAAAAGGGCCGTCTCTTCCAGCGTCGTGAACCGGCGGTCACGATCGGCCCCGGAGCGGAGTCCGCCCGCAACCACGATCCGCCCGTTCCACGTCGTGCCGTAGACCTCCTGGGTCGCCCAGGGCAGGGCGACGCTCGCCTCCCACCCGGCCCGGCCGGCCGCCCACAGCAGACGTTCGGGACGCAGGGCACACGTGGCGGCCCCCGCCGCACCAAGGGTGAGGAATCGACGTCGGGAAAGGGACATGGGGGGACGGCCGGTTCTGAACGAGCACAGGTGCGTGGGCGTCTCAACAGGCGTATCCGGCGGCGCATCAGGTGTTTTTTGTCTCCGCCGCGCCCGCGAGGACGTGCGCCTGCCGTCCGGCCCTCCAGGTGCGTCAAATCTAAATCGACGGAGAATTCGGGACCGAGATGGCCCCTTCCGCGTTGCTACAATCACGAAACGCATTTGCAACGATCGGGGTGCCCGTTGAGTCTTTCGACCGGCGCTTTCGTTCTGTATTTGCCATTGTGACATCCCTTTTCCAAGCGACCGTTGCCCCCAATGACGCCCTACGAGTTCATACAGCGCTACGACCGTGAGGAGTACAACAGTGACCCCCGTCTGGTGGAGGGGGAGTTTTTTCCATCGGCCAAGCTCGGCGTGGAGTCGGGCGATACGGTAGGGGTCGTGCTCCTCAACCTGGGCGGCCCGGACGGCGAGGAGTCCGTGGAGCCGTTCCTCTACAACTTGTTCATGGACCCGGCGATCATCGACTTTTCGGAGGTCGTCTATTTCCAGGCGCGGGGCCGCGTGCGACAGGCGTTCTCCAAGATTATCTCGTACTTCCGGTCCCAGTCGGTCGCGGAGGACTACAAGGAGATCAGTGACGACGGGGGCTCGCCCATCAATCCCCTCACCCGCGACCAGGCCGACAACCTGGAGCAGACCCTCAACGAGCAGTACGCCGCGGAGACGGGCGCCACGTTCAAGACGTACATGGCGATGCGCTACTGGGAGCCGTTCAGCGAAGACGCGGCGGCGCAGATGCAGGAGGACGGCGTCGACAAGGTCGTGCTGCTCCCCCTCTACCCCCAGTACTCCAAGACCACGACCGGCGCCTCGCTCGTGTACTGGCACGAGCTGGAGAAGGCGGGCGAGATTCCGGCCTGGCCCACGACTTCCGTCTTCGAGTACGCCACGTACCCGAAGTACATCGAGGCACTGAGTGACCGGATCGACGAGGGCCTGGAGCGCTTCCCGGACGACGTGCGGGACGACGTGCACCTTCTCTTCAGCGCGCACGGGACGCCCCTCTCGGAAATGAAAGACCGGGACGACCCGTACTGCTGTCTCGTCCACTCCACGGTGAAGCACTTGATGGAGCACCGCGGGTTCGACCACGACTTCAGCACGGCCTTCCAGAGCAAGGTCGGGCCGTCGGAGTGGCTGACGCCCGCGACGGACGACACCGTGGAGGAGCTGGCCGAGGAGGGCGAAGACGTGCTCGTCATTCCGGTGGCGTTCGTGACGGACCACATCGAGACGAGTTACGAGCTGGCCATCGAGATTCCGGAGGACCTCGAAGAGGAGGGCGCCCCGATCCCGGAGCACTACGAGGTCATGCCGGGCCTGAACAGCCACCCCAAGTTCATCGAGACGCTGGCCGACATGACGGCCGCCCAGCTTCAGTTGCCCAACGTGCAGACCCCGACGCCGGCCTCCGAGCGCCCCTGCTGTCAGGTTCAAGACCGCGACATCCGGTGCCACCAGTGCCAGCACGTGGCCGAGGCGACCGACTGGAGCGCCCCGGAGGAGGAGCAGGCGCGCGAACTGGAGACGGCGTAGGCGTTTGGGGATGGCGCGTGGGGGCGCAAGCGGCCGCGGCGTCCCGGACGGGCGTCTCGGCTACTCGGTCGGCGGATCCTCCAGGGGCGGCAGGGCCTCGTGGGAGGGCCATTTGGCCCGGGACGTGAGGCGCAGTGCGGCCGTCACGGCGCAGTGGTCGGACGGGGGCGCGGGCCTGCCGCACCATCGCTGTGTGTCCACCGCCTCGAAGAACTGAGGGGGATAAAAGATGTGATCGATCGTTCGGGCAGGAGCGTCGGCCGGGTACGTGGCGCTCGCCGTGTCGGCCGAAGCGGTGTTGACGGCCGAGCGCAGGTCCGTGCCCGCCAGTATGTGCTGCATCGTCGCGTCCTCCGCTCCGGCTTGCCCCCCCTCCTCGCCGGACGAGAGGGAACTGTTGAAGTCGCCGAGCAGAAGCGTCGGGATGCCCCTGTCGGCGAGGCGGCGATAGAGATCGTTCACGACGCGGGCCTGCGTCTCGCGCGTCCCAACGTCGAAGGCCTCCAGGTGCACGTTGATGACCGCGAGCGGGCGGCCGTCCACGTCGACCACCCCGACCTGTGCCAGGCGGTCGAGGTAGAACGCGTCCCGGAAAAACGGCTGCGGCGGACGCGGGAGCGTCCTCCGCACGTGCCTCCGGACGGGGAAGCGGCTGAGGACGGCCTGCCCGGAGAGGGTGCGCCCGAAATGCACGGCGGGACGGCCGTACGGAAACGGCAGGTACCGCTCGTCCCAGTTCACGGCCTGCGCCGCCCCCGGGTACCCGAGACGGGCGGCCAGGGTATCCAGCTGGTGCACGTGCGCGGCCCGGGCCCCTCCAAAGTCGATCTCCTGAAGGGCCACGATGTCGGGGGCCGCCGCTCGGAGATAGCCAGCGGCCTGGTCCATGTTCGCGTGGAACAGGCTGTCGGGCCGCACCACCGGCTCGTTGTTCCTCATGCCGGAGAGATAACCGATGTTGTAGGTTGTCACCGTGAGCGTGTCCGGCCGCGTTGTGTCGGGCTGCGCCGTGTAGGTCCGCACCTGCGCAAGCTCGTCGTCGGACAGTGCCCCGGAGCTCGCCCAGAAGAACACCCCAGCGAGGCCGAGGACCAGCCCGCCGACGACGAGCCCAAGAATTCGAAGTGCTCGTTTCATCACTCTGCTGTTAACCGATGCGTATTGGACGGAGCCGGAACAGACCGGGGCCTGTCGCCGGAGGGGACGTTCTGGGGCGGACGGTCGTGACGCTGGGCCTCCTGCTTGTTGCCACCGCGGGACGGCCCGCGCAGGCCCAGTCGCCCCGGGCGGCGCTGGAGTCGCTCACCGGCCACTGGACGGGGGCGTTCGTGGTGTATGCCCACGACGGGACGCAGGTCGACTCCCTCTCGACGGAGCACCGCTACCGATGGGAGGACGGCGTGCAGGTGGGCACACAGATCGATCGGTATCCGGACGGGCGTGTCGTCCGCAAGACGGCGCGCAACTACGTCACCGACGACGGAACGCTGATCTGCGAGGTGAATCCGCCCGACGGGGCCCCCATCACGTACCGCGGGCGGGTGTCCGACGGCGCCATCGTCTGGCACCGCAAGACCGACGCCGGGGTCGTTGAGAGCTTTCGGGAGCGGGTGGTGGACACGCCCACGGGCCCGGAGTACCGGATCAACGGCTTTGGCGTCTACCCGAGCGGGGACGGGGCGCGGAGCCATCTCCATTTTGTCGGGCGGTATCGGGCCGTTCACCAGGACGTGTCGACGGGGCGGGAGTAGTCCTGCGGGGGCGGGAGGACCGCAATGCGAACCCGCCGGTTCCGACGGCGCCCTCGTGCCGTTGCGTTCGACGCGACCGGGTCCGTGGCCCCGTAGGCGAGGGCGGCAAACTGGGACGGGGCCAGGGCGCTGCGGGCACTGAGGTAGCGCACGACCGCCGTGGCCCGGGCCGCCGAGAGCTCCCAGTTCGACGCAAACCGCTCCTGGAGGGCCTCACTCAAGGGGGTATCGTCGGCGTGCCCCTCCACCCGGACCGCCCGCGTGGGGTAGGCCGTCTCCAGGTGAGCAATCGTGGCCCGGAGCCGCTTCTTTCCCGCCGCCGTGAGGGTGGCCGTGCCGGCCTCGAACAACGAGTCGGCCGGAAGCACGCGCACCGCCCGCCCCCCCTGGCGGCGCATCTGCACCTCGTAGGCCAGGCGGTTCAGGCGGTCCGTCAGGACGCGCAGGTCGCGGTAGTACTGCCCCGTCGCAAGGTCGTCCCGAAACCGCAGCGAGTCTTCCACGCGGCGAAGCCGGCTCCGCAGCGTAGCATTCTCGGCCCGGAGGGAGTCCAGGCGCGACGAGGCGGACGCCCCCGGAAGCCGCGTCGGGGCGCACCCGACCAGTCCGGGAAGGGCAGCAGCAAGACCGACGAAGAGAAGAAGAGGGCGCATCGGGGAGGAGCGGCGGCGAGGCGAGCCCGAACGTCACGCTACGAGGCGGAGGCGGTCGTCTCTTTTCCGGCGGTGGATGGGCTCCAGGCCAGCAGCGCGAGCACGGCCCCAAACCCGACCAGGGCAAGGAGCACGACCGACCCGATCGGCTCGCCGGCCTCGGGGGCCCGCAGGACACGCTCGGCCCCGCCGTAGGGCCAGAGGGCCCGGAGCGCCCCGGCGATAAGCCCCACGAGCGCCGCCATCATTGCGTCGTGGCGGTGCGTGAGGAGCAGATCGAGCAGTTTCGCGAACGTGCCGAGCCCGACGGCCGCCCCGGCGCAGAACGTGAGCACGTACCCCCAGTCGAGCGCATTGACCGCTTCGAGCGTGGGGGCGTAGATGCCGAGCGCCTCCAGCAGGAACGCCCCGCTCACGCCGGGGAGAATCATGGCACAAATCGCGATCATGGCCGAGCAGAAGACCCGAATGAGGCTCGGGTCCGACACGGCGAGGGCAGGGAGGCTGGTCAGGAAAAACGCCCCGGCGGCACAGGCGAGGCCGATGCCCACCCGGAGGCCTGTGACCCGCTCGATGCGACGGGCGGGGATCAGAAGCGACGCGGCCACGAGGCCGAAGAAGAGCCCCCGCATGGGGGCCGGGTACGCCTCCATCAGGGGCGGAATCACCCGCGCCCCGCCAAGAATGGCGACCCCGATCCCGCCCAGGAGGGGGCCGATGAGGCGCCACGGCACCGCGGCCCAGTGTTGCTGGGCGGCCGCGCGGTCGAGGCGTAGCAGCGACAGCCCAAACGACACCGCCGAGCTGAGGGCCCCCACGAGCCGCTCGTAGATGCCGACGATGAGGGCCATGGTGCCGCCGCTGACGCCCGGAATCACGTCGGCACCGCCCATCAACACGCCGTACAGCACATGGCGGACGAAGGCAAACGGGGCGCTGGGCATGCAGGAGGGCGGATGAGTTCGGCAAGAGACCGCTGGTGCGGACGCGGCACTCGGCGCGACGATCCGGGCCGGGGGCTACGAATCGAGATCGAGAAGCCGCCGGACGCGGTCGTTGTCGTAAAGGGTGGGATAGGCCTTCTGGAACTCCTCCTTCTTCGCGGGATCGAGCCGAAAGGCCGTCTTGAGGGCCCGAATGCTTTCGTCCGCCCGCCCGAGCGCCAGCAGGGCCTTCGCCTGCCGGAAGTACGTGTTGGCGCTTTTCGGGTCGAGCTCCAGGGCCTGTCGGTACGCCTCCAGCGCCTCTTCGGGCTGCTCCTTCTCCAGAAGCGTCTCGGCGTAGCCCGTCCAGGCGTGCTCGTTCGACTCGTCGAGCCGCACGGCGTGCTGGTAGGACTCCAGCGCCTCGTCGAGCTTCCCCACCTTGTACGCGCAGTCGGCCCGCGCCGTCCAGAACTTGGGCACGTTCGCGTCCAGGTTCACGGCGTAGCGGAAGCACTCAAGCGCCTCTTCGGGGCGCTCGTCCGTGTCGAAGCAGCAGCCGAGGCCGTACCACGCCTCCGGATAGTTCGACTTGAGGTCGAGCGTCTTCTCGTAGTAGGTGCGCGCGGCGCGGAGGTCGCCCTGCTCCTCGTAGGCGAGCGCAAGGTTGTAGTAGGTCGCCGCATCCGGCCCTTCGAGCTCCAGCACGCGCTCGTAGCTCTCGACGGCCGCCTCCAGGTCCCCCTGGTTCGCCTCCGCGTTGCCTCGATTGTAGTAGGCGGAGGCAAACTCGTCGTGGATTGCAAGGGCCATGTCGTAGCTCTCTACCGCCTCTCCGAAGCGGCCCAGCCGGTTCAGCACAATGCCTCGGTTGTACCACGCGTCTTTCGAGTACGGGTCGATGTCGAGGTGATTGTCGTACGCCTCCACGCTCTTCTCGTCCTCGCCGAGCCGGTCGTAGCAGTAGCCCAGCTCGTACCAGACCTCCGGGTGCTCCGGATAGACGTCCGCACATCGCTGGAAGGCCTCCACGGCCGCCTCCAGTTGCTCGTCCCGTTCCAGCGTTACCCCGAGGTTGAAGAGGGCCTCCCCGTGCAGCGGGTTGATGGAGAGCGCCTCGTCGTAGGCCTCCAGGGCCTCGTCCACCCGCCCCAGGCTGTCGAGCGTAATCCCGAGATTGATGAGCGTTTCGGTGTCGGTCGGGTTCACGTCGAGGGCCTGCTCGTAGGCCTCCAGGGCCTCTTCCGGGCGGCCCAAGTTGTTCAGGAGAATGCCGCGCCGCATCCAGGCGTCGGAGGTGTAGGGGTGGAGCTCGATGAGACGGTCGATGACCTCGAGGGCCGTTTCCATCTCCCCCTCCTCGAAGTAGAACGAGGCAATCTCTTCGAGGTCGCCGGAGTCGAAGTACGCAGACGGGTCGTTTTCGTACGCGGCCACGAGATCTTCGAGGGGGTCCTCGTGTGGGGAGTCCTCGGAGTCATCGAAGCCGAAGTCGAACGTGTTCATACCACACCAGTACGTGAGTGAGGAGTGCGCACGGTTGTCACCGAATCGTCGTGCCGACGGTCCCGGCCGGCATTCGCTCCCAAAGTATAACGCCTCCGCGGAGGAACATCCAAAGAGAGCGCCTGCACGGGACGGCCGGCCGTCGCGGGGCGGGCGCCCGCCGGGCACCGAATTGATTCTCATGCTCTTGGGGTCCCCATGCTGCTTCTCACATTCGAAGGCATTGACGGAAGCGGAAAGAGCACGCAGGCCCACCGGCTCAACGAGCACCTGCAGGAGCGCGGGCACGAAACCCTTCTCGTCCGCGAGCCCGGCGGCACCGAGTTGTCCGAGCAGGTCCGCTCCGTTCTGTTGGAGCCTGCCCTAAACGTCCATCCGATGGCAGAGTTGCTTCTGTTCTCGGCCGCCCGGACCCAGCTTGTGACCGAGCGCATCCGGCCGGCGTTGGAGGCGGGGCGGATTGTCATCTGCGATCGCTTCTACGACTCGACCACGGCCTATCAGGGGGCCGGCCGCAACGTCGCCGATCCGGAGTGGCTGCAGTCCTTTCACCGTCGCGTGACGGACGGCCTCGTGCCCGACCGCACCTACCTCGTAGAACTCGACCCCGAGACCGCCCGTGCCCGGCGCACCGAGGGCGACGACGCGGCCGGCGACCGCATGGAGGCGGAGGACGAGGCGTTTTATCACCGCGTTGCGGCGGCCTACGACACGCTGGCCGACGAGCATTCCGCCCGCATTCATCGGCTCGACGGGCACCGGTCGATCGAGGCCCTGCACGCCGAAATTCGGGGCGACGTGGAGGCGCTGCTGGACGCCCCCCCCGGAACCCCCCACGCCGCCACCGGTTCGTCTGACCCGTGAGCAGGCCGGTCGTATCGGGGGTGCATCTGCTCTCTCGCCCGCACAACCCGACGCCCCCGTTGCTGTCGAACACAGGCCCACCAGTGGCATGTCGACCCTTCCCCAACAGAAGATCGACGAGGTTCGCTCCATCTTCCAGGCCTTCCTCAAAAAGCGCAACAAGCGACAGACGCCCGAGCGCTTTGCCGTCCTGGAAGAGATCTACCAGACGGAAGACCACATCGACGCCGACGAGCTGTACGTTCGGCTCAAGCAGGACGGGACCGAGGTGAGCCGGGCCACGGTCTACAACACCCTGGAGCTACTGCTGGAGTGCGACCTCGTGGTGCGTCACCAGTTCGGGAAGAACCAGGCCAAGTACGAGCGGGCCTACAGCTACTGGCAGCACGACCACCTCATCTGCATGGACTGCAATGAGCTGTTCGAGTTCTGCGACCCGCGGCTGCAGAGCATTCAGGAGATGGTGGCCGACATCTACGAGTTTGAGATTAAGCACCACTCCCTGAACATGTACGGCCACTGCATCCGCGAGAACTGCCCGAACCGGGCCGAAGACTCGGACCGCGACGAGGCGGACTCCGCCGACAAGACGACTGCAAAGAAGGCCGCGACGAACGAGGCAGAGTCGTAAACGGCCTGTTCTTCTGCTGCCCTGAGCAAACGCCTTCACGCGTTCAGAAAGACGTCTGCAGGTCCGGGGCGCCCGCTCCGCGAAGCCCCTCCTCTCCGTCCCCGAGAATCCCCCAACACCTTTCCGGCGCGTCGCCGCCACTCCCCGGTGGCGGACAGCAAGAACGAGTCCGCTCTTCGGAATCCGCGTCGCCCGTCCGTCTAGCAGGAACGTGTCTGCTCGGAGCGGGCAAACATGACTTCGTCGCCCGAGTCTACCGGCTCGTCCCGTAGGTCCACCGTCGCGAGCACGTACGGGGACGTAAGTGCCTGTGTAACCACACACGCGTCGCCCGGCTCGATCCTGGTATACTCGACACGCATCGTGCCCTGGTCCTCGTTGGCCATCACCCGGTCAATGTCGACCGAATACCCGCCGGTGGACCGTTCGCCCAGCACCACGCCCACAACTATCTGCGTCTCAAAATCGACCTGAGGCGGATCTGGGAGGGCATCTCCGCCCGCGCTGGTCGATCCGCCGTGCAACTCCGCCCAGAAGGCGGCGAGTTCGTCTTCGCTCCGAAGGACAACCTGTGTGCCCTCGACGATCTTGCCGTACGTTCCCTTGTCGAGCTCTTCGGTATCCACGGCCCCGGTCGCAACCGTTTGCGTTTCTACTTCGGTGTTGAAGCTCGTCTCGTCGGTCGGGTCGGACCCTACGCTGTTGCATCCTCCCATCAGTAGGAACAACATTCCCAAAACGAGAGGGGCCTGCAGAAGGGTCCATCGTCCAGTTCGAGGAGCGCCGTCGTGTTGCATCGTGGGAAGGGGAGGTTGGGAAAAAGGCCTCGATTGTCTCTGTGCATCCGTGTATCCTTACACGCACCCGTTCCCCTGACACACAGTTGAGGGCTTGTCGGCCTCGTGTCCTCAATTCCGCGCGCCCCCTACACTCGACCCCTCCGTATTATGAGTGGGATTTCAGTCCAGAGCCTCGTCGTCTCCCTCGTGATCGTCGCGGCGGGATGCCTGGGGGCGTACCTGTTATTTCGTGCCATCCAGTGGCTAAGTCGACGGGCCGACCGGGGACGGTACCAGATCGACGGCATGCTCCTCCGGATTTTCGGCCCTCCGATCAGCGTGCTCGTCGGCTTCGGCTCGGTGACCTACGCCCTGTACCGCCTCCCCCAGGTGCGCGAGCAGTTTAGCCAATGGGACGGCGCCCAGCGCGCCCTGTTCGTCCTCACGGGCACCTGGATCCTGGCCAGCCTGGTCAAAAACCTGATCCGCGAATACGGGCTGCCCCTCGCCAGCCGGACCGACACGGACGTCGACGAGCGCGTGGTCCGGCTACTGGACCTGACGGCGATCTACGTGATCTGGATTGGGGGCGTTCTGATCGCGCTGCGGGAGCTGGGCATTGAGGTGACCGCCTTCCTCGCCTCCCTGGGCATTGCCGGGCTGGCCGTGGCCCTCGCCGCCAAAACGATCCTCTCGAACGTGCTCGCGGGCGTTACCCTCACGGCCGATCGCAATTTTCGGGTCGGGGACCGGATCGAGGTGGGCGACTACATCGGAGACGTGCTGGCGATCAACCTCCACAAGACCGTCATCCGCACCCGCAGCAACGAGATCGTGATGATCCCCAACGACGTGCTCGGGACGGAAGTCATCGTCAACCACATGCTCCCCGAGCACAAAACCCGAATCGAATTGACAATTGGGGTGGCCTACGGGACAAACCTGGACCGGGCCACGTCGCTCCTCCACGACATTCTTCGGGGGACCGACCGCATTCTTCAGGCCCCGGCCCCGGAGGTGAACGTGGCGTCGCTCGGGGACCACGCCGTCGTTCTGCAGGTGCTTCTCTGGATCGACGCCCCCCGCGGAAAGCGGGCCGTCCGCGACGACGTGTATCGGCGGGCCCTGTCCCGGTTTGCCGAGGCGGGCATCGACATTCCGTTTCCCCAGCGCGTGGTCCGGATCACCGAGGGGGCCGGCCCCGTCGATGCCCCCTGAACGGGACGGACGCACGCGTCGGCACTCAGTCGCGGGCGGGAGCGGTCGTGGCCTCTACCTCCGCCCGAAAGTACTCCAGCGTGCGCCGGAGGCCCTCCCGGCGGTCCACCTCCGGCGTCCACCCGAGCTCTTCCCTGGCCCGCGAGATGTCCGGCTGGCGCACCTGCGGGTCGTCGGACGGGAGGGGCTCGTAGGTGATGTCGCTGTCCGAATCGGTCACCTCGATGATCTCTTCGGCAAACTCTTTGATCGTGATCTCGTCGGGGTTTCCGATGTTGACCGGGTCGGTCGCGTCGCTCATGAGAAGCCGGTAGAGGCCCTCCACGAGGTCGTCGACGTAGCAGAACGCGCGCGTCTGGCTGCCGTCGCCGTAGACGGTGAGGGGATCGCCCCGGAGCGCCTGCGACATGAAGTTGGGCAGGGCCCGGCCGTCGTCGATGCGCATCCGCGGGCCGTACGTGTTGAAGATCCGCGCGATGCGGGTCTCGACCCCGTGGTACCGGTGGTAGGCCATCGTGAGCGCCTCCCCAAACCGTTTGGCCTCGTCGTACACCCCGCGCTTGCCCACCGGATTCACGTTGCCCCAGTAGTCCTCCGACTGCGGATGGACCTGCGGGTCGCCGTACACCTCGCTCGTGGACGCGATCAGCAAGCGGGCGTCTTTCGCCTTGGCGAGGCCCAGGGCCTTGTGGGTGCCGAGGGCCCCGACCTTTAACGTCTGGATCGGGTACTGCAGGTAGTCGTCCGGCGCGGCGGGGCTCGCGAAGTGCAGGACGTAGTCGAGCTCGCCGTTGACGTGGAGGTAGTCGGTCACGTCGTACTCGACGAACCGGAAGCGGTCCTGTCCGAGCTCAAACAGGTGCTCGATGTTTTCGGTGTCGCCCGTAATGAGGTTGTCCATGCAGATCACCGAGTGGCCCTCCTCGATGAAGCGGTCGCAGAGATGGGAGCCGAGGAAGCCGGCGCCGCCAGTGATAAGGGTGCGGGGCATGAGCGTTGGCGTAGACACGTGGAAAAGAGAACGCGGGGCGCGCGGTGCTTACGGCTGCCCGTTTTCGACAATGGCCGCCTCGATGGCCTCCTGATTGGTCTCCGGCGCGTAGCTCGGCCGCCCGATGCTGTGGTACTCGAAGCCCATCTCGGCCATCCGGGCGGGATCGTACAGGTTGCGCCCGTCGAGCACGAGCGGGTTCTCCAGGTGCTCCCGCACCGCGCCCAGGTCCGGCCGGCGAAACTCGTGCCACTCCGTACAAATCAAGAGCGACTCGGCCCCCTCAACCGCCTCGTACATGCCGTCGGCGTACGCGATCTGGTCACCGAACGTCTCTTTCGTCGTCTCGATGGCTTCGGGGTCGTACCCCACCACGTCGGCGCCCCTCTCCAGGAGATAATCGATGATGACGTGCGAGGGCGCCTCTCGGGTGTCGTCGGTGCCGGGCTTGAACGACAGGCCCCAGACGGCAATCCGCCGCCCGTCCAGGTCGCCGTCGAAGTAGTCCTCCACCTGCTCGGCCAGGCGCCGCCGCTGCTGGTCGTTTACGTCGAGGACGGCGTCCAGGATTTGGAAGTCGTATCCCTTCTCCCGGCCCTTCCGGGCGAGGGCCTGCACGTCCTTCGGGAAGCAACTGCCCCCAAAGCCGATGCCGGCGTACAGAAAGTGCGGCCCAATGCGGTGGTCCTTGCTGATGCCGAGGCGCACCTTGTCCACGTTGGCCCCGACCCGTTCGCAGACGTTCGCGATTTCGTTCATGAACGAGATGCGCGTGGCCAGGAGCGAGTTGGCCGCGTACTTAATCATTTCCGCCGAACGACGGTCGACGACGAGGACGGGGTTCCCCTGCCGCACGAACGGCTCGTAGAGCCGCCTCATCGTCTCGGCGGCCCGGTCGCTCTCCGTCCCAATCACGACCCGATCCGGCTTTAGGAAATCGTCCACCGCGGATCCCTCCCGCAGAAACTCAGGATTGGAGACAACGTCCACCTCCCCGCCAATGTCGAGGCCGCGATCCGCGAATGCCTCTTCCACCCGATCGCCGGTGCCCACCGGCACGGTGCTCTTGTTGACGACAATTCGGTGCTCCGGGTCGTCCGCCTCCACGAGCAGATCGGCCACGTCGCCCGCCGCGTCCAACACGTACGAGAGATCGGCCGAGCCGTCCTCCCCCGGCGGCGTCGGAAGGGCAAAAAACACGATCTTCGAGCCCGCGATTCCCTCCGCCAAATCCGTCGTGAAGCGGAGACGGTCCTCCGCTCGCGCCCGCTCGAAGTACCGATCCAGGTCGGGCTCGTAGATGGGAATCTCACCGTCGGAGAGCTGGGCAACTTTCTCCTCGTCGACGTCAACACACGTGACGTCGTGGCCCATTTCCGCGAAGCAGGTGCCCGAGACGAGGCCAACGTACCCGGTGCCGATAACTGTGATGTCCATACCAGTGTAATTCGTTTCGAACTGTGGAGATGTGTGGGGTCCGCCCCGGCCGAACGGAACACTGCAGGGGGCATTCGTGACAGTTGCAAGGTGGAAACCGCTGCGCACAAACGCAACGAGGTTCCGCCCCGGTTCACTCTCGGGACGGCGTCTTTGAGAAACCTACGTATTTCCCGCAAAAAAATCGGTCCGTGCGGGGGAGAAGTGAGGAACACGTGCCCTGGGGCGTCGCCCCCACGCCCTACCCCAGTTGCGGACGCCACGACCGCCCGGGCCGTTCTGGCGAAAGGGTGAGCCCCAGGGCCGTTGAGGAACGGAGGCGTCGAAAAAATAACGGAAGTTTATCGGCAAGAACGGCGGGGGCCCGCCTCAGCCCCGACCACGGTTATCCACAACGCATCCACAGACTTCTTCTCTGTAGGACAATAACAGAACAACCAGAACAGTCCAATGACCCCGCTGAGCCCCTCCGTCCCGGCGGGGAAACTCTGTTATTGTTTCCAATGAGGGCTCTGTGCACTGTGAAGGGGGAAGTTATCCACAATCGGTGCACACTTCGTTCATCCGGACGATGGATCTCGCTCGGCCTCGAAAGGAGAGGAGACACACAGAAGCAGAAAATGCCGACCGGCCTGGAACGACCGGTCGGCAGAACGGCAGCGTGGGGACGGCCGCTTACTTCGAGGCGTATTTGATGGTGCACCCGTACGGCTCCGCGCGCTTGGGACGCACCTCTTCCCCGTTCATCGCGGCGTCGAGGGCCATCCGGACGTAGTTCGTCGCTCCCTCGATGTCGGCCTCGTCCGTGGTCGGCTTGTCGTCGATGCCCCCGCGGTAGAGCAGCTCTCCTTCCGGACTAATCACGTACATGTGCGGCGTGACCGTTGCGCCGTACGTCTTTCCGACCTCACCGTCCGGGTCCATCAATATGGCCGTCATGTTGCCGTCGTGCTTCTTCTTCTGTTCGACCATCTCGTCGGGCGGATAGTAGCCCTGCTTGCCGGGCGCCGAGGAGACAATCGAGAGCCACACGACGCCCTCGTCGGTGTAGGTGTCCTGGAGCCGCTGCATGTTTCCGCTGCCGTAGTGCTTTCCGACGAACGGGCATCCGAAGTTGAGCCATTCGAGCACGACGTACTGGCCCTCAAAGTCAGCCAGGCTGTGCTCGTCACCGTCGGCGGCCTGCAGGGTAAAGTTGGGCGCGGGCTCGCCGACTTCGGCCTGATTGGTCTGGGCCATGCTCGTGGCGGGAAGCGCAGCGGCCGTTAGCAGTCCGACGACGAGGGCCGCGCAGAGGACTCGGGGATGGCGTGTGGTCATGGGCACACGGGTGGTTGTTTCAAGAAAGCGGAGGGTCCCAAATTGAGAACGGGGGCGGAGGTTGCAACCGTCGTGCTACAGTTCAGTCAGTGAGGCTCATGCGTGGCAGCAACCGTCGAGGAGAGGTCGTCCAGCGCATTGAGGACCGCATCTTCCGTAAGCACCTCCGGCAACAGTTCGGGCTCGGAGCCGTCGCCCGCGTAGAGCACGTAGACCGGGACCCCGCTCCGGCCATGCGATTCGAGGGCACGGGTGATCTCCGGATCGCGGCTCGTCCAGTCGGCCCGCACGAGCGCCACGTCCTTCTCGTCGAACGCATTCTGCACTGATTCGGCCGTCAGTACACGGCGCTTGTTGACCTGGCAGGTAAGGCACCAGGCCGCGGTGAAGTCCACGAAAACAGGGCGGCCTTCAGCCCGGAGCGACTCGATGGTTTCTGGGGCGTAGGAGCGCCACGTCGTGTCCGTCCCCGACGCGTCCGTGGCTGTGGCCGTGGCCTGCTGCTCCGCGGGCGCCGAGCCGGCCCCGATGACCGCGACGGCAATGCCGCCCACCAGCGCGGCCCCCGCCAGCCCCCGCGTAACCAGCGTGGCCGTCTGCGAGAGCTGCGGCGCCGACCAGCGGTTCACGATCCAGGCCGCCACGCCCAGCAGCAGGAGCCCGGCGAGCAGAAAGGCCACCCCGCCGGTGCTCGTCTGCTGCCCGAAGACCCACACGAGCCAGATGGCGGTCGCAAACATGGGGAAGGCGAAGGCCTGTTTCAGCGTCTCCATCCAGGCACCCG
>ERZ1034573.130-NODE-130-length-20688-cov-14.279940_pt1 | contig 20688 bp, 14 predicted proteins | sample MGYA00520641_ERZ1034573 | MGnify/ENA primary metagenome ERZ1034573 (study PRJEB33760, sample SAMEA4777724) | hypersaline lake metagenome | biome: hypersaline environment; feature: brines | place: Spain | collected 2014-08 | depth 0 m ...
CTCGTGGCCCTGAGCAGTACGGCCGTGGTGCTGGGGCTTCTTTCGAGCCGGGGCGAGACGGACACGCCCATCGGGCAGCTCTCGTTGTCGGTCCTCATCTTTCAGGACCTCGCCATTGTGGCCATGGTGCTGCTCGTGCCCCTCCTGGCCGGCACCGGGGGATCGGGAGGGGCCGTGGCGGGAGCGCTGGGCACGGCGCTGGTCGTCATTGCCGCCACGCTGGTGCTGGCCTGGGCGCTGGTGCCGCCCGTCCTCAGTGCAGTGGCCGAGGCGCGGCGGCCCGAACTCTTTGTGCTTGCGGTGGCCGCCATCGCCCTGGGCACGGCGTGGCTCGTAAGCCAGGCCGGGGTGAGCCTGGAGCTGGGGGCGTTTTTGGCAGGGCTCGTCGTAAGCGAAAGCGAGCACCGGGAGCAGGCCCTCAGCGACGTACTGCCGTTCCGGTCTTTGTTCAACGCTGTCTTCTTTGTGTCGGTGGGCATGCTGCTCGACCTCTCGTTTCTGCTGGCAGAGCCGTGGATTGTGCTGGCGGCGATTGGGGGCGTGCTGCTGTTGAAGGCCCTGATCGTCACGGCCAGCATCCTGGCCCTGGGCTACCCCATTCGAGTGGCGGCCGGGGTGGGGCTGGCCCTGGCACAGATCGGCGAGTTTTCGTTCGTGGTGGAGCGTGTAGGGCGGGCCGCCGGGCTCTCGCCGTTCGGCCTGGGCACGGTGGGGGAGCAGGCGTTCGTGGTGACGGCGGTGGTGCTCATGTTGGCCACGCCCGGGCTGCTTCAGGTGGGGCCCCGTATCGGGCGCTGGCTGCAGGGCATAGGCGGGCGTTGGGGCCGAGGGCGGGCAGGCGTCTCGACGCCCGCCGCGGCCGTAGAGCACGAAGACCACGTCGTCCTCGTTGGCTATGGGCCGGCGGGCCGTCGCCTCGCACAGGTGTTGCACGACGATGGCCTGCCGTTTGTCGTGGTCGATCTCAATCCCGCCTCGGTGCGCGACGCTCGGGCGGACGGCTACACGGCCCTCCACGGTGACGCCACGCGCGGAGCCCTCCTAGAGCAGGCCGGCATCCACCGGGCCAAGCTCTGCGTGGTGGTGGTCAACGACCAGGATGCCGCTCAGCGAATCGTGCACATGGCACGCCACGAAAACCCCACGATTCAGGTGGTCGCTCGTACCCGCTACCTGGCCGACTTTGAGGGCTTCCGGGAGGCTGGAGCCGACATTGTCGTGCCCGAGGAGATCGAAACGACGGTCCAGATTTTCGGCCACGTCCTGCGCGCCTACAGGGTGCCGGAGGCGAAAATCCGTGAGCAGGTTCGGGTCATCCGGTCGCACGACTACGAGTTCCTGCGGGACGGCCGTGCCCACGCGCTCGGGTTGGAGGGGCCGGTCCCGGCAGCGATGCGCACGCGGACCGTACAAGTGCCGCCCGACTGTGCTCTCGCGGGGCAGTCTCTACAAACCCTTCGGCTGCCAGAGCGCTACGACCTGACGGTGCTGGCCGTGCGCCGAGACGACACCACGCAGTCGGAGCTCTCCGGAACGACGCGGATCGAGGCGGGAGACCGGCTCGTGATCATGGGTACGGCCGATGCCTTTCTCGAGAGCGGGCACCTCTTCCGGAGGGGGGAGTAGGGGAAACCGGCAATGGGACCGGCTTCTATGCTCGTCAGGTTCAAGTGCCTTCAGGCCCAGGATGCAGCGCGAAGAAAAAAGCACGGGCTCGGGCCCTGCGCGTTGGGCGTTGCTCCCAACGAGAGACGGAGGTCTTCGCGAGCGCCTCGCGTCGCCTGGCGAACGTCTACGCCTGGCGAACGTCTAGACGTCTCGTTCACTGCTCGCTGCCATCTCCGGCGCTTCCAGATTTGAAGTGATTGAGACGCCTTGAGGACGTAACGTTATTTGAAGTAACGATAGTGTAGCCTCGTTGCTGGGCCGCCCCCTGAAACCCGAAGGCCACACGCAGTTAACATGAGATGTCGTACGTTTTCGATCTCATCCCCGATCCCCTTCGGACCTTTCTCTCTGAGCCCTATGAAACGAATACCCTTTCTTCTTAGCCTTGCCCTCTGTGTGGTCGCGTGGAGCGGCCCTGCCGAGGCCCAGACTTCCCCCACCGGCACCGTGGCCCAGATGAATGGTTTCAGCCGGGCGCTCGATGTGGAGTCCGACCGCGTCTATGTCGGAGAGCCGCAGAACATCCACACGCCCGGTCGGGTCTATGTCTACGACAAGGGCGATGACGCCTGGTCGGAATCCGCGTACCTTGAGGCCAGCGACGGCGACGTGGGCGATGGCTTTGGGACGTCCCTGGACGCCTCCGGGCAGCACCTCGTCGTGGGCGCTCCGGCGGCCAACACTGCCTACCTGTTCCGCTTCGGCCCTGAGGGGTGGTCCCAGGAGGCCCGCCTCACGACTGCCGATAGCACCTCGGGCTTTGGCCAGAGTGTCCTGCTCGACGACGATCGCCTGTACGTGGGCACCTCCTCGACGGTGGCCATGATGGAGAGCGATACCCTGACGTCTGGGGCCGTCCATGTCTTTGAGCAGCAGGAGGGCGGGCAATGGGCGGAGACCGCGGTTCTCCGCAGTACCGAGGTCGGTGCAGACGCCGGCTTCGCGAGCGCCCTGCTTGCCTGGAAGGACCACCTGCTCGTGGCCGCGCCCAAGCATGAGAGCGGCGCCGTGGTTGCGTTTCGGGCCGGGGCGGACGGCTGGGCGGAGGCCCAGACGGTCACCGCCAGCGGGCTCAGCAGCAGCGCGCAGTTCGGAAGCGCCCTGCAGGCAGTGGGCAGCCAGGTGCTCGTGGGCGCGCCGCGAGCAAACGATGCCACCGGCGCCGCCTACAGCCTCTCGTTCGATGCGGAGGCGGAGCAGTGGACCATGGGCGGGCGCCTGTTGCCCTTCGACGGACTGTCTCGGCACCTCTTCGGATACGCCTTTGCGTACGATGGCTCAGACGTGTGGGTTGGGGCCCCGGGCGCGTCCGATCGTACAGGGGCTCTGTACCGGTACCGCTACAGCAATGGCACGTGGGGGAGCGTTGAGCGCGTGGCGTACCCGAAGGCCAGTGCTGGAAACGGCCTGGGCGCCACGCTGGCCGGAAGTGCGTCGACCGTGGCCGTGGGCCTTCCCGGCGACGACCACGGGGCCGGCACGATGGGGATCTACTCCGTCGCCGAGGACAGCTGGGCACAGGACGCGCCCCTTGCGCCGTCCGCCGGACAGGTCCTCAGCGCCCTCACTGGCGAGGAGCGCAGCTGTGCCGACGGCGAGGCCGCACAGTTTGGCTGCGAGAAGGTAGACATGAAGTCGTTCCTCCCGATCCGAGACATCGGGGGCGAGCGCGGCATCAACCTGAATGACATCTGGGGCTGGACCGACCCCCAGACCGGGACGGAGTACGCCCTGGTGGGCCGCACGGACGGCACCGCGTTTGTAGACGTGAGCGACCCCACAAATCCGCAGTACATTGGCGAACTGCCGCTTACGGACGGGGCCCGCATCAACTCCTGGCGCGACATCAAGGTGTACAAGAACCACGCGTTCGTTGTGGCCGACAACGCTGGGGACCACGGCATGCAGGTGTTCGACCTCACGCGTCTCCGCGACGTGGCACCCGAAGAGCAGCCGGCAACCTTCGATCACGATGCGCTCTACGACAAGGTCAACAGCGTCCACAACGTCGTCATCAACGAGGAGTCCGGCTACGCCTACGCTGTGGGCAGCAGCGGCGGTGGCGAAACCTGCGGCGGCGGGCTCCACATGATCAACATCCAGGATCCGCTGAACCCCACCTTCGAGGGGTGCTTCGCCGACCCGTCTACGGGTCGCTCCGGCACCGGCTACAGCCACGACGCCCAGTGCGTGATGTACAGCGGCCCGGACACCGAGTACCAGGGCCGTGAGATTTGCGTCGGCTCCAACGAGACGGCCATTAGCGTGGCGGACGTGACCAACAAGGACAGCACCTACGCGGTCTCTACGGCCTCGTACCCGGATTACGGCTACGTGCACCAGGGCTGGTTTGGCGAGAATCAGCGCTACTTCTACCAGAACGACGAGCTGGACGAGGCGCAGGGCAAGGTGGAGAACACCCGCACCCTCGTGTGGGACATGAAGGACCTGGACAATCCCAAGCTGGTGAACCAGCTGGCGCTCCCGGAGAAGTCCATCGACCACAACCTGTACGTGGAGGGCTCCACGATGTACCAGTCCAACTACAAAAGCGGACTGCGCATCCTGGATGTGAGCAACCCCACGGAGCCGAGGGAGGTGGCCCACTTCGACACCCAGCCGTACGACGAGAATGGTCCAGGCTTCCAGGGCAGTTGGAGCAACTACCCCTACTTCGAGAGCGGAATCATCATCGTGTCGAGCATCGGGGAAGGGCTCTTCGTTCTGGAGAAGCCGCAGCGGGAGCTGTAGTTCCCCCGGTTGGACCGGTTGGACTGCATCACTTTCGACGGAGAAGCGCGGGGGTGGACGCTGGCCCCCGCGCTTCGGGTCCACTAAACCAATCTTCCTCGAATGCCTATGCGTCGCCTGTTTTCGTTCCTTGTTGCGGTTGCGCTGCTGGGCCTTTCACTGCCCGCCCTGGGGCAGTCGACGAGCCCCAAGCTGTACGTCTGTAACCAGGGAGAAGCCACAATTTCAGTCGTCGACATGAACTCGATGGCGGTGACGTCTACTGTAGACTTGAAGGAGCGCGGCTTCTCGGAAAATGCGAAGCCGCATCACGTGGTGGCGGAGCCGGATGGCAGCCACTGGTACGTGACCCTGATCGGGGCCAACACCATCCTCAAGTTTAACCAGGAAAATGAAATTGTCGGTCGGCTGGACGACTTTGAAGTGCCGGGACTCCTGTCGCTCGATCCGACCAAGGACGTGCTCTATGCGGGCCGCTCAATGAGCGCCGTGAATCCCCCGAAAAGCCTGGGCATGATTCAGCGCTCCACCATGGAGGTGGCGGCACGGGTGAACACGTTCTTTCCCCGCCCGCACCCCCTGGCCGTGACGCCGAACGGGAAGCACGCGTTCATCGCGAGCCTGGCCACCAATCAGTTCATGGGCGTCGATACCGAGACGCAGGACACCGAACTGACCCGGCTTGAGGGCACCACGCAGACGCCCGTCCAGTTCGCCATGACCAAGGACGGCTCCCGGATGATCGTGGGAGGGCAGAAGACCGGTCAACTGCTCATTCTCGATGCCACGCAGGCCCCGTCGCTGTCCGTGGTGGACACCCTGCAGGTAGGGCAGCAGCCCTGGCACCCCGTCATCAGTCGCCAGAGCGGCCTCGCCTACGTCCCCAACAAAATGTCGAACTCCATCAGCGTGGTGGACGTGGACAATGCTTCGGTCACCGCTACTATTCGCGGCGACGGCCTCGCGCAGCCCCACGGCGCGGCCCTCTCGCCCGACGGGCGCTACCTCTTTGTGTCCAACAACAACCGTGAAGGGACCTACGAGCCGAGCGGGGAGAACGGAACTGTGACGGTGATCGACACCAACACGAACGAGATTGTGAATATTATCGAGGTGGGAGCCTATCCCACCGGCATCGGGACGTTTGGCGGGCAGCAGGCAATGGCGGCGATGTAGCTGCGCCCGGGCGGGCGCTCCCCTTCCACCGCGACGCTGTCTTTCGCCGATTTCCCGCAGCCCCATGGCCCGCCTTTTTGCAACCGCCGCCTGCCTTCTCGGAGTCGTACTGGTGGGGTGCGCCGGCCCCGCGCAGACCGACTCGGCGTCCGGCGGCCGCGCAGCGCCGTCGTTTCCGGACGGGTACCACCGAGTGGTGGCCCCCGCGCTGTCGGTGCGCGACCAGGACGGCACCCCCATCGCGAACCCGTTCTACGGTGGCTTCAATGCCCCGCGTCCTCAGTTTGTGGACATCGATGGGGACGGCGACTCTGACCTTTTCGTGCAGGAGCAGCCCGGGCAGGTGGCGTTCTTCGAGCACGTGACCCGGGGCGACTCCTCGCGCCTCGTGTGGCGCACCGACGACTACAAGGGCCTGGACATCGGCGAGTGGTACCGGTTCGCGGATCTGGATCAGGACGGCGCGATGGACCTCCTCACGGAACAGCCCTACAGCCACATCCGGGCCTACCGGAACGTGGGAACGGCCACCGACGCCGAGTTTGCGTTGTTCGCCGACACGCTGCGCACCCCCGCCGGCGAGCCGATCTTCTCAGACCGTCAGAACATCCCCAACGTCACAGATCTGGGCTGCAACGGAGCGCTGGACCTGTTTCTGGGGAAACTTGACGGCACCATCACCCGCTACGAGGCCGCTACCGACTCGGCCGGGATGCCCGTGTTCGCTCACGTGACCGACAACTTCGAGGGGATCAAGATCGTCGGCGGCACCGGCCAGAAGGGGCCGTCCCTCCACGGAGCCAATACGCTCACGTTCGCCGACGTTGATGGGGACGGCGACCCGGATCTCTTCTGGGGCGATTTCTTCGAACCGGGGCTTCTGCTCATCGAAAACACAGGCTCCTGTCGCAATCCCGTCCTCAGTGGCGAGCCGGAGCGGTTTCCGCTCGACGACCCGCTCCTGACGAGTGGCTACAACGCCCCGGCCCTCACCGACTGGACCGGCAACGGAAAAATTGACCTGTTTGTGGGGGTGCTGGGAGGATCGAACAACGCCAACGCAAGCCTCGCCGAGAACTTCTATTTCTACGAGCGCACCGACGATGGGTATCGACTGCGCACGCGGCAGTTTGCAGGGGGGCTCGATGTGGGCAGTGAAAGCACCGTAGCCGTGGGGGACATCAACGGGGACGAGCGCCCTGATGTCCTCGTGGCCAACAAGATTGATCCGAAGAAGGGAGCCACGTCGCTTGTGTACCCGCTTCTCCGCGGGGCATCTACCGCGGGGGGCACGCTCCGCAAGGGCGACGCCCTCGACCTTCCGGACGCCTACCATTACGCCCCGGCCCTTGCCGACCTGACGGGCGACGGGGCCGCAGACCTAGTCGTGGGGACCTGGCAGGGCGGGCTTTCCTACTACGAAAACGAGGGTGGGGGCAGCTTCGAATCGGTGGCAGACGGGCCGCTGGAGGGACTGCCCGGTGGCACGAATGTCGTCCCGGCCCTCGGAGACCTCACAGGAGACGGACGCCCGGACCTCGTGCGTGGCACCGCCAGCGGTACGGTTACGCTCCACCGCAACACCGGCACCCCGTCCGCGCCGCGCTTCGCCCAGACCCCCGACACTCTCGCTACGATCGACACCCGCGCCGCGCCCGCCCTGCACGACGTGGACGGCGACGGGCGCCTCGACCTGCTTGTCGGAACCAAGCAGGAACTGCTTCTGGCCCGCAACCAGGGCTCCCCGTCGGCGCCGGAATTCAACACCCCGAGGGCTGTATCGCTAGACGGTGTGCCCCGGCAGGCCACACCCGCCTTCGGAGATCTCACGGGCGACGGACGAGCCGAGCTTCTTGTGGGTGGGCAGCGCGGCGGGCTCGTGCTGTTTCGGCCGCGCGCTTCTCGGTAGCCGCACCGGTGCGCGAACGGGCTACCAAAGCCACGTCAGGGCCTTTTGCATAAAAGATGACGAGAGGGGCGAGGGCGGGGACTGTGAGTCCCGGTCTGCCCCCGGCGCGCCATCGGCCCGAAGGGCGCTGTTGAGGGCCTGCAAGTTCACGTGGAACCGTTCGAGCAGCTGCTCCCGAGTGCCGTCCGAAAGGGCCTCGTACGCCCCACTGCGCAGGGCCTTCAGGGCCCGGCGATGATGCTTGCGGGCCCGGCGGAGCTCATCGGCCGGTTGGTCCCGAAGCGCCTGCACCATGCTGTCATAGTCGGCCGGCCGATCGTCGAGGGGAAGGTAGACGGAAGAAAATGCGTGGGAGGACATGAGGCTGGCGGGCAGGAAATGAGAAGGATGGGCGTGAGAAGGGCGGAGCAGAGCAGCGGGCTCCTGCACAACCTAGATGGAGGAAGAAGTGAGAAAACTGATTTTGGAACCGCTTCCAAAAGGTAATGGACTGCACGGCCGGCTGTGTCAGAAACCGGTCAAGATTTGAAGACGAGCAGGGGAATCCATCCGGCGCGGGTGGGGCTCAGGCGGGCCCGGCCGGGGGATGCCGGTGGGCATTCATGCTGCCGGAAGTCGCGACGCGCTTGAAATTTCCCCGGTGTCGCCCGCAACCGCAGCGTCTCGCAGGGATTGCAGCCATGTTCACCCTACCGCAACGCATGCTCGCCCCCCAGTCATCTCGCGTCCCATGACGGAAGTCATCGACCGTCCCGATCGATTTCAGCTCGAGTCCGACTTCGAGCCGATGGGCGACCAGCCCATGGCCATCCGCGAGCTTGTGGATGGGGTGGAGCGCGGGGATGCGTACCAGACGCTTTTGGGGGCAACGGGAACGGGCAAAACCTTCACCGTGGCCAACGTCATTGAGGAGGTGAACAAGCCGACCCTCGTGATGAGCCACAACAAGACGCTGGCGGCGCAGCTCTACGGGGAGCTCAAGCAGTTCTTTCCCGACAACGCCGTCGAGTACTTCATCTCGTACTACGACTACTACCAGCCAGAGTCGTACATCGTCCCCTCGGACACCTATATCGAGAAGGACGTGGCCATCAACGACCGCATCGAGCGCCTGCGCCTGCGGGCCACCTCCGAGCTCGTGAGTGGGCGCGACGACGTGATTGTGGTGGCCAGCGTGTCCTGCATCTACGGCCTCGGCTCGCCGGCGGAGTTTCGGAAAGAGATCCTGCGGCTGGAGCGGGGCATGGAGGTCGAGCGCAACGACCTGCTCCGCCGCTTCATTGACCTCTTCTACGAGCGCAACGACATCGAATTCGAGCCGGGAATTTTTCGGGTCCGCGGCGATGTGGTCGACATCTTCCCGGCGTACCGGGAGGAAATCGCGCTCCGGATCGAGTTCTGGGGCGACGAGGTCGATCGGCTCAGCCTTATTCAGCCGGGGAGCGGGCGAGAAATTGAAGAGGTCGACCAGTTCACGCTCTACCCGGCCCAGATTTTTGTAACGCCCGAGGACCGACTCGAGCGGGCCATCGAGGACATCCAGGAGGAGCTGCGGTGGCGGCTGGCGGTGCTCCGCGAAGAGGGCAAGATGGTGGAGGCCCAGCGCCTGGAGCAGCGCACCATGTTCGACATCGAGATGATGCAGGAGGTCGGCTACTGCTCGGGCATTGAAAACTATTCGCGGCACCTGACCGGCCGCGAGCCGGGCGAGCGCCCCTACTGCCTGCTCGACTACTTCCCCGACGACTTCATGCTGGTGGTGGACGAGAGCCACGTCACGATCCCGCAGGTGCGGGCCATGTACAACGGCGACCGCCAGCGCAAGCTGAAGCTGGTGGAGCACGGCTTTCGTCTGCCGTCGGCCCTCGACAACCGGCCGCTCACGTTTGAGGAGTTTGAGGAGATGACCCCGCAGACCCTCTTCATGAGCGCTACCCCGGGCGATTACGAACTCCAGCAAAGCGGCGGCGTGTTTGTGGAACAGGTGGTGCGGCCCACCGGCATCCCGGACCCGGAGATCGACGTGCGCCCGACCGGTACGCAGGTGGACGATCTGATGGAGGAGATCCGAAAGCGCTCGGAACGCGGGGAGCGCGTGCTGGTCACGACGCTCACCAAGCGGATGACGGAGGACCTGGCCGACTATCTCGACAGCTACGGCGTGGACGTGCGCTGGATGCACTCCGACATCGACGCCCTCGAACGCGTGGACATCATCCGCGGCCTGCGCCTCGGCGAGTACGACGTGCTGGTGGGGGTCAACCTCTTGCGCGAGGGCCTCGACCTGCCGGAGGTGTCGCTTGTGGCCATCCTCGACGCCGACCAGCAGGGCTTTCTGCGCTCGGAGACGTCGCTCATCCAGACGGCCGGCCGCGCCGCGCGCAACGTCAACGGGCAGGTCATTCTCTACGCCGATGAGATCACCGACGCGATGCAGAAGATGATCAACGAGACGGAGCGCCGCCGCGAGCGGCAGCTTGAGTACAACGAGACACACGACGTGACGCCGGAGCCGATCAAGAAGTCGCCCGACGAGATCAAGATGGGCACGGCCATTGCCGATGAGAAGAGCAACGGTGAGGACAGTGGATCGCGGCACCATTACGGCAGCCCGGAGCAGCTTTCCAGTGAGGTGGCCGATCCGGTGGTGGAGTACCTGTCGGAGGACCAGAAGCGCGACCTCATTGAGCAGATGCGTGAGGAGATGGAGGCTGCCGCCGAAGAGCTCGACTTTGAGCGGGCCGCGGAGCTACGAGACAGCATCGAGGAGCTGGAAGAAGAGTTGGAAGACGGGTAGCGAGGAAAGATAGCGAAGAAAGGGCAGGGGGAAGCGTCCGAGAATGGCCCGTGCTGGAGTGGGACACCCGCCCCGGAAGGCTCCTCTTGCGAAACCGGAACGACGCACCGCGACGCAGCTCGCTTCACAATACGAGGCGTTTTGGGTACACTGAACTCGGTGAGGAGGGCCGCGCTCAGTTCCATCGCAGTTTCAGTCCCCATGAAGCCCCTTCTCTGGCTCCTCGCAAGCCTGCTCTGCGCCTCCCCTGCGCTGTCCCAGCCTGCGTCCCCGCCCACCATCACGCCCGGGGCCTATGTCGATCATCGGGGGGACGGGCCCACCGTCGCGGTGGAGGGGGAGGGAGCGACCGCACGGATCACGTTCTACCGCCCGTCCGTCGTGCGGGTGGACTGGCTGCCGCCCGGGAAGACGCCCGATAGCTCCCTCGCCGTCGTTCAGTCGCCCGAAACGGGCCTGGAGCCCACCGTGCACACGGGGCCGGATGCGCTGTGGCTTCGGTCGCGGGCCCTCACAGTTGCGGTGCAGAAGCGACCGCTGCGTCTCCGGTTCACGAACGCGTCGGGCACGCCGCTTCTGACGGAGGTCGACTCGGGCTTTGTGGCCCGGGACTCGGCCCGCAGCATTCGCTTCTCCCTCAAGCCCGACACCCGCCTCTACGGCACCGGCGAGCGGGTCCCGTTCGGCCTCCGGGGCGACACCCTCCGCATGGAGAATCGGGCCCACTACGGCTACAGCGAGCCGCAGCTGCCCATGAAGATCAACGTCCCGTTCCTGACCACAACGGGCGGCTACGGCCTCTTCGTCGACACCACGTACCCGGCCCAGTTCATGCTCGGCGCGGCCGATACGACCCGCACGAAGGTCGTCACCCCCGGGGGCGAGGTCACGTACTACGTCGTCGGGGAGGCGTCCATCCCCGAGCAGCTTCGCCAATACACCTGGCTCACGGGCCGCCAGCCCATGCCGCCAAAGTGGTCGCTCGGCTACATCCAGTCGAAGTTCGGGTACGAGACGGAGGCGCAAACGCGGGGTGTCATTGACACCCTCCGCCGCCGGGAATTTCCCGTCGACGCCGTCATCATCGACCTCGACTGGTTCGAACACATGGGCGATCTTCGGTGGGACCGGGAGGCGTTTCCGGAGCCCTTTGACATGATCGAAGACCTGCGCGACCGGGGGGTGAAGACCGTCAACATCACCGAAACGTACATCACCCGCCCCTCGCGTCTCTTCGAGCCGGCCCTCGACCGCGGATTCGTCGGCGAGCACGCGGACGGGTCGCCCTACGTAATGCCCGGCTGGTGGTCGTGCGACGAGTGCGACGTGGCGCTGCTGGACGTGACCGACCCGGCGGCGCGGGACTGGTGGTGGCGCCAGCATCCGCCGTTTATGGGCGACAAGATGGCGGGCTTTTGGACGGACCTGGGGGAGCCGGAGCGCCACCCCACGGACATGCAGCACCACCTCGGGCCGCGCAACAAGATCCACAACGTCTACAACCACCTCTGGGCACAGACGCTCTTTCGCGGCTGGCACGACTGGCGCGACAACCAGCGCATCTTTAACCTCACGCGCTCGGCCTCCGCCGGGACGCAGCGTTACAACCCGACCCTCTGGAGCGGCGACGTGGCAACCAGTTTCCGGGCCTTCCGACTGCAAATCTCGTTTCAGTTGAACGTCGGGCTGGCGGGGTTCGGCCTTTACGGATCGGACCTCGGGGGCTTTACCGGCAAGACGCCGCCGGAACTCTACGCGCGCTGGATGCAGCAGGGCGCCCTCTCGCCCTCCATGCGCCCACACGGCAGTGATAAGCCGACCGAGCCCTGGCGCTACGGGGACCAGGTGGAATCCATCGTGCGGGACGTGGTGCGCCTGCGGTACCGGTTGATGCCCTATCTCTACACCCTCGCCTGGCAGAACCACCGTACCGGCATTCCCCTCGCCCGCCCGCTGTTCTTCGCGGACCCGTCCGACGAGCGGCTGCACGAGGTGGAGCACTCGTACCTGCTGGGCGAGTCGCTCCTTGTGGCCCCGGTGCTGCGAGACAGCGCCCGGTCCCGCACCGTGACGCTTCCGGAGGGGACGTGGATCCATTACTGGACCGACGAGGCGATGGAAGGCGGGCGAACAGTGACCGTCGACGCCCCGCTCGACGAAATTCCGCTCTTCGTAAAGGGCGGTGCCATCCTTCCCATGCGACCCGTGGCGCCCCACACGGACGCCCAGCCCGCGGACACCCTGGACCTCGCGGTGTATCCCGATGCGGGCCGGACGGGCTCGTTTTCGCTGTACGAGGACGACGGCCGGACCCTCAACTATCAGGACGGGGCGTACGCGGTTACCGACTTTTCGCAGCGCCTCCGGTCCCGAAACGACGGCACGTCCGATCTCTCCGTGTCGGTAGGCGCAGCCGGGGGAACGTACGCCGGGCAGCCGGAGGCCCGCACGGTTCGTGTGCAGGTGCACCGCGTGCCCCGTACGCCGGACCGCGTTCGGCTGAACCAGGAGACGATGTCTCAACGTGCCCGTCCGGCGGGCAGGGGCTGGCACTACGACTCTGACGCCGACCTGCTCACGCTTCAGTTTCGGGCTCCCACGGACGTAGCGCACCGCGTCCTCGTCGAAAACGTAGGCCCGAGCGACCCCTTCTAGCCAAGCAGGGATGCTCTCGCCGCTTCTTCACGCGCCAGAGGGGCCGGACCGTGAAACCTCCAGCGTCTCGGGTCGTGTATCGATGCCGACATTCCCATCCCTTCGAACGCACGACTGAACCTGTCGCAACGCCATGAAAGACGGTCTGCACCCCGATTACAACGAGGTTACGATCAATCTGGCGGACGGGAGTGAAATCACCACCCGTTCGACCATGGATCAGGACACGTACGAGTCCGAGATCGATTCCTCAAACCATCCGTTTTACACCGGCCGACGCCAGTTCGTCGACACGGCGGGCCGCGTCGAGAAATTCAACCGCCGGTACGGCCTCAACCAGGACGACGAGGACGAAGCGGAGGACGAAGAGTAGTCCCTCCCACATTTTGCAGACACCAAGGGCCACCTGTGCCGAGCGGGTGGCCTTTTTATTTTGCGTTGGAACGTTGAACGTCATTGCGATGAACGTTCTCCTGCAAGGAAGATCAAGAAGAGAAGGCAACAAAAACGTCCCAACCTTCAATGCGCCAACGTGCCAACGACATACATGCGTGATCTCAACCCCGTCTCTCTTATTGCGGCGAAACGCGACGGCCAGACGCTATCCGACGCGGACCTGAAGGCCTTCATCGACGCGTACACGAACGGCACGGTGCCGGACTATCAGATGAGCGCCTTTCTGATGGCGGCCTATCTGAACGGCCTGTCGGCGGCGGAGGCCGCGGCGCTCACCGACGCCATGCTGGCTTCGGGCACACACATCGACCTGTCGGACGTGCCCGGCACCAAGGTGGGCAAGCATTCGACGGGCGGGGTGGGGGACAAGGTGTCGCCCATTCTGGTGCCGCTCGTTGCGAGCTGCGGCGTGCCCGTGGCCAAGCTGAGCGGCCGTGGCCTCGGCCACACCGGCGGCACGCTCGACAAGCTGGAGTCCATCCCCGGCTTCCACACCGACTTGAGCGTGGAACAGTATCGGGAGCAGGTGGCCACCCTGGGCGGCGTCATCTCGGGGCAGACCGGCGAGGTGGCCCCGGCCGACAAGAAGCTGTATGCGCTGCGGGACGTGACGGCCACGGTCGATTCCATTCCGCTCATCGCGGCCTCCATTATGAGCAAGAAGCTGGCGGAGGGCAACGACGCGCTGGTGCTGGACGTGAAGTGCGGGCGGGGCGCGTTCATGAAGGACGAAGAGGACGCCCGTGCGCTCGCCGAGAACATGGTTGCGATCGGGGCGGAGCACGACACGCCCGTCGTGGCCGTGATGACGGACATGGACGTGCCCCTCGGCCGTGCCGTTGGCAACTGGCCGGAGATCCGCGAAGCCATCGAGTGCCTCCGCGGCGAGCACGCAGAGTCGCCCCTCATGCAGGTGGTGCGGGGGCTGGCCGGGGAAATGATTGCGCTGGGAGGCGCCGCGGAGTCGCCCGAAGAGGGCCGGGAGAAGGCCCGCAAGGCTGTCGAGAGCGGCGCTGCGTGGGCCCGGTTTCGTCGTCTCGTGGAGGCACAGGGCGGTGCCCTGCCCGTCATTGAGGCTCCGGAGTCCCGTCCCGACAGCGCCGCGGTGGCCGAGGTGGAGGTGCCCGCCGGCACGAGCGGCTACGTGGCGGACCTGGATGCGCTCTCCATCGGCCAGGCGGCCGTAGAGCTGGGGGCGGGGCGGCAAACGAAGGAAGAAAGCGTCGATCCCGTCGCTGGCCTTACAGACCTGAAGAAGCCGGGCGATGCGGTGGCGGCGGGCGACGTGCTCGCCCGTCTGCATTCCAACGAATCGCCCGACCTCGGGGCCGTACGTTCGGCGGTCCAGGAGGCCTACCGCTTTTCGAAGACGCCTCCCTCGACTCCTGCCGCGGTGAAGGCGCGGTACGACGCAGAAGGCTGGACCGACCTGGCCGGCGATCTTCACGACGAGGTGTAACAATTTACGTTCGTCGAAGGTATATAAAAGGCGTATTCACAATCTACTCGACACCAGCCCGCTGCTATGTCTATTTGGTCCCGGTTCAAGCGTGCCGTAAAGTCGCTCTTCGGCGGTGCCGTCTCGGCGATGGAAGACCCCCGCACCATTCTTGAGCAGAACATTCGAGAGCTCAACGACCAGGTGCCGGAGATGAACGAAAACATCGCCACGGTGAAGGCGAACAAGATCATGCTCGAGAAGGAGGTCAAGAAGACGAAAGACCAGGTCGAGCAGCTCTCCAACCGCATCCGCACGGCGTTGAAGTCGGACCGCGAAGACATCGCCAAGAAGTACGCCAAGCGCCTGGAGGACAAGAAAGAAAGCCTGGAGCGCACCCGGGAGCAGCTGCAGGGGGCCGAGCGGGCCTACGAGAAGGCCCTGAAGGTGAAAAAGGCCTTCATGCGCGAGAAGGAACAGAAAATTCAGGAGGCCAAAGACGCCCTGCGCCAGCACGAGCGGGCCCAGTGGCAGGCCGAGATTGCCGACACGATGGAGCAGTTTGAGGTGTCGGGCCTCGACCAGACCCACGACGAGATGGTGCGGCGCCTCGACGAGGAGTCGGCCAAGAACGAGGCCCGCATGGAAATGGCGCTCGACTCGGTGGACACGGAGGCCATGCAGATTGAAGAAGACGCCGAAGACCTCCGCGCCCAGCAGGTCGTCGACGAATTCAAGGCCGAGTTGGGCATGGCGGAGAAGGAGGGGCTGACCGACGAGGAGACCGAAGAAACGATTGATCTGCCCGAAGGCGAGGAGCTGGAGGAGCCGTCGAAGACCATCGGCCAGCAGCGCAGCACGTCGGAGTAGTCCGTCTCGAGCTGCGAGTGCCTGCCCCGGCCCCCGTCAGGGGCGAATGGTGAATTTGCACACCCTGGACTCGGCCCCCGAAACCTGATCCGCGACCGTGCCATGACCGACGAAGAATTCCAACGCCTGAAGGAGGAGGAGAAAAAGCATCTCCGCGCCAAGAAACGCCTTCAGCGCACGCTCCGGGCGCTAAGGCAGCGCAATGAGGCGCAAGGCGTTCTGCAGCGGATGAGGCGGGCGGGCGCACGGGTGCTCGACGAGACCGAATCCCTCGTCGACTCGCTGCGCCGAGCCGTGGCTCAGGATCAGGCCCGCTTTGAAGTCGCGCTCAGTGACGAAATGTCGGAGGCCGAAGACCTTCACGAGGCCGAAGAGGCGCTCCGGGAGGAGCGGGCCGAAGCGCTCCTGCGCCAAATAAAGGAAGAAGAGACGTCGTCTCGTTCTCGTCCGTCCATCTCCGAAGACGACGAGGCGTCCGAGGAGCAGCCTGAGGACGCCCCGACGCAAGATGGACCAGACAACACAGATGGACCAGACAAAACCATTGGTCGCATGGGCGATCTCCAGGGCGATCTCCGATCCGAAGAGTCCTGAGGCTGTCCGGTTTGCCTGTCGCCCCCAGCTTCTCATGCACCGCGCCCCATCCCATGGACGACATCAACTACACCAAGGAGGCCCTTTTCAACACCTGGAATCTGGTGTTTCTGATTACGGTCGTGGCCGTGTCGGCGGCCCTCGGCCTGGTGGGCATCTTTCCGGGATGGCTTCCCGAACTCCTGCTGCTCATCGGGGGAGGGGCCGAGCTCGTGTACCTGGGCGTCATGCCCCGTCACAAACGGTTTCAGCGCTACGTCCGCGCCAAGAAGCGGGCCGAGCGCCATCAGGCCCCGTCCCAGCGGGAGATTTTCAGCCAGCTCCGCAACCAGAGCCAGCGCCGCTACGCCAAGCTGCGCAAGCTCAAGGACCAGATCGAGGCGAATTATCAGAAGCTCAGCTACGCCTCGCAGGGCATCCTCACCAGCCACGTGGACAAGATTGACGGGCTTCTCGACTCCTATCTCGATCTTTTGCACCAGCGGGAGCGGTACCGAGATTTCATGAATAGCGCCACGGAGGAGCGCATCCTGGACGCCATCGAGGCGCTGAAGAAGGACATGGCCGACGACCCGGATCGCGTGCGGGCCGTGAAGCAGCGTCGGCTCAAGGTGCTGGAGCGGCGACTGGCGCGTTTCCGCAAGGCGCACGAGAACCTCGAGATCATTGGGGCACAACTCAGTACGATTGAGGACGTGGTGCGCTACATCCACGAGCAGTCGTGGACCTTGCAGAATCCCGAGGAGGTGACGACGCAGCTCGATACGCTTATGCGAGAGGTAGAAGAGACGCAGAGCTCCATCCGCGAGATTGAAGACGTGTTCGCGGCGCCGTCGGACTACATCGATGAGGAGGACGAAGACCTCGAAGCGCTTGACGCGGAGCTGGAGGCGGCGGCAGACGGGCCTCTCGCCAGGTCGGACGAGGCCGAGTCGGAGCCCGATGAGCGTGCCTCGCGGCGGCGTGTCCGCGAGTGAGATCGTGGCTTCCTGCCACAGCAGACACACGGGACGGGGGCCTACGCAGCCCCGGCCGCCTCGCTGTCGCCGCCGGTGTTCACGGGCGGCGTGCCGCGACGACCATAGGCCAGCACAAGCTTGAGATGCGCGACTGCTGGATCCACGAGCCCTAGCTTTTCCAACCGCTTCTGCGGCATCTCGGGCAGCTTGGGGGGGCTCACGCGCCCCATCCACAGCTCCATGGTGTCTTGCATGGCGTGAGGGCCAGGAAACTGTCCCTCGGGCAGGTGCGTGGCGTAGAACGCCCGCTTGTTCTCTAAACGTTCGTGTACCTCTTCCGCTACCCCCGACAGCTCGGGCCGCTCATCGGCCACCATGGCCTTGCCGATCAGGTAATTCCGGTAGGTAAACGGCGTGTTCAAGAGAGCATTGACGATGGGTGGGGCGTGGCGGGCCTCCTCGGCCAGGCCTACCTCGGCGGCGCGGGCAGTGGCGATGGCCACGAGAGAAAGCGTCTCCTCGGCCACGAGCTCCGGATCGGCACCGTCCAGGTCGCCGATGCTCTCCAGCACCGCGTGCGTGAGATCCTGCGTCAGGCCCAGGATGCCCAGGGTGGCAAACGAGGTGAACTGAGCCACGCGAGGGTCAGAAGAGTCGGGGGCGTCGGGCATGAGCGAGAGGGCGGTGGGCCGGCCGGGCAGCGGTAGAGGCGCGTCGTCAGGGAGAGACGCGTCGTCGAGAGGGGTCGCTCAAGAGCCGTTCTCTGATTCGCTCTTCCAATTCCCACTCTGTCCTCCGGTCTTTGCCCGCAGGTGCACGTCCCCAATCCGGATGTCTTTGGTGATGGACTTGCACATGTCGTAAATCGTGAGTGCGGCGACCGAAACCGCCGTGAGGGCTTCCATCTCCACGCCGGTCACGCCGAAGGACTTGGCGAAGGCTCGGATATCGATGGCCTGTTCCGCCTCGTCGAACGTAAAGTCGACCTCCACGCCGTTGATTGTAACGTCGTGGCAGAGAGGAATGAGCTTGTCGGTTTGCTTGGCCCCCATGATGCCGGCGATCTGGGCGGTCGTGAGCACGTCGCCCTTCTCAATGTCGTGGTCGCGAACCCGTCGGAACGCCTTCTCTCCCAGATGCACGCGGCCGGCAGCGACGGCGGTTCGGGCAGAGTCCGACTTTTGAGAGACGTCCGTCATGCGAACGCCTCCTGTGGGCTCCGGGGGGGTGAGTGTAGAGGAGTCAGCCATGGGTCGAGCGGCGCAGTGAAGGAAGACAAGCACGGGCGCGTGTTACCGGCCCGCGGCGGAGTAGAGTCCGTCCCTTGGAATCGGAAGGGGGCCTCTTGGTTTCGATGAGAGATCGTGAATGCCCCCTCGTCACGCCTGCGGCCAGGGCGCCTGGGCGTAGAGGAGGCGTCCGTCCAGGTAGGTGGCAATCACGTCCGTGTCGGGCAGGCGGCCGGCCGGCACGCCCATGAGGTCTTGCGAGAGTACGGCAAAATCGGCCCGCTTGCCCGGGGTTATGGATCCTACTTCGTCCTCCTGAAACGCAGCGTAGGCGGCCCCCAGCGTGTAGGCGCGCAGGGCGGCGGCCCGCGCCAGTGGAGACGCGAGAGGCACGGCGTCTGGGGGGGCGACGCGAGGCGGGGACACGGCGGCGGATAGGCCCCGCAGGGGGTTGATGGGGTCCACTGGAGCGTCGGAACCAAAGGCGAGGGGCGCCCCGGCATCCTGCAGCGCAGTCCAGGCGTACGCGTAGGAAAGGCGCTCCGGCCCGAGCCGGTTGGGCGCCCACGACTGGTCGCTACGGACAAACCCGGGCTGCACGGAGGCCACAACGCCCAGGTCTTCCAGGCGGGCCCGGTCGCGGGGATGCATCACCTGAGCGTGCTCGATGCGCGGGCGACGGAGCGGGCGCGCGCCAGCGCTTGCCGCCGCGTAGGCGTCCAGCACAAATCGGTTTGCCCGGTCGCCAATGGCGTGCGTATTGACCTGAAAGCCCGCGTCCACCACAGCCGTCACCGCTTCCCGAAAGTCCTCCGCGTCGTGCAGCAGCAGCCCGCGGTCGTCGGGGGCGTCGGCGTAAGGCTCCAGCAGCGCAGCGCCCCGGCTGCCCAGGGCCCCGTCCGCAAAAAACTTCACCGATTCGACCGTGAGGCGCCCGGAGGGGTGGTGAAGCGGGCCCGCGTCGCAGAAATGAGCGAAGGCCTCGGCCCGCCCGTCCATCATCGCGTACACGCGGAGCGGAAACCGGCCGTCCTCGATGCGGCGACGGAACCGTCGGATCCCCGCGAGGTCCACCCCTGCGTCGTGCAGGCCCGTGAGGCCGTGGCGGGCCGTGTGGCCGAGCGCCGTCGACAACGCCCGGTCCAGCCGCGCGTCGTCCGGCGGCGGAATGTGGTCCTCGACCAGGGCCATGGCCGCATCCACGAGTACGCCCGTGGGGCGCCCGGCCTCGTCCCGACAGATACGCCCGCCCGCGGGGGCGTCCATCGCCGCGAGCCGATCGAGCCCCACCGTCGCCTCCAGGGCTGCCGTGTTGGCCCAGCCGGCGTGCACGTCCGTGCGGGTGAGCCACACAGGCCGTTGGGGAAAGGCCCTGTCCAGCGCAGCACGAGTGGGAAACCCAGGCGTCTCCCACGCGGTCTGGTCCCAGCCGTGGCCCCGGAGCCACCCTGCATCGCCCGATCTTTCTTCCCGGTCGAACGCGCGCAGCCGACGGACCACATCGGCCGGGGAGGAGGTGCCCGCAAGGTCGGCCCGGCAGAGCGACAGGCCAAGCTCGTGAAGGTGCGCGTGCGCGTCAATGAAGCCAGGGACGATGGTGTGCCCCGCGGCGTCGAGCCGCGGGGCGTTCGGAAAGGCATCGAGCAGCGCCTCTGTGTCACCTACCGCCGCAAACCGCCCGTTCCGAATCGCGAAGGCGGTGGCCGTCGGGGTGTGAGCGTCTACGGTGTAAATCTGACCGCTGTGCACCAGCAGGTCCGCAGAAGAAGAGGCCATAGAGAAACTCCGGACGCAACCGAGAGCAATGCGAAAAGGGCAGGGCGACGTCTGTGCCGTTGGAGGCACAGAGCAGAAAGAGAAGGTTGTTAAGAAGTCGTGACTGAAAGCGCTTTGCAGTCCGCGTGAATTTGATGATCACAGGCCCTTCATGCATCTACAGGGCCCGCCTTAACAAAACTTCCGAAAAACCATCCGATGCGTGCTCCACCCGCCGGTTGCGGCGCCCGGTGGATTGGGCACGTCGGAGCTCCTGCTCTCATGGGATTCCCCACCGCCTCCACCCTGCGCAGTGCCTCGCATCCCCCACAACTCGGTCCCGACCGGGAACGATCCAACTGCGGCGTTGGCGTCTTGATGAATCTGGACGGCACGGCCCACCACGCCATGATTGAGGACGGCCTTCAGGT
>ERZ1034573.132-NODE-132-length-20564-cov-24.355746_pt1 | contig 20564 bp, 15 predicted proteins | sample MGYA00520641_ERZ1034573 | MGnify/ENA primary metagenome ERZ1034573 (study PRJEB33760, sample SAMEA4777724) | hypersaline lake metagenome | biome: hypersaline environment; feature: brines | place: Spain | collected 2014-08 | depth 0 m ...
GATGTTGTCGTACATCTCACTTCCCTCACCCCCATTTGGGGTCCAATACTCACGCAGCGAGAAGCGGGGACACACACGGATCGAACAGCGCGATCAGCCCGCCGGCAGAACAGCTCGGAACAGCGTCGTCACCTGAAGAGACGCGACAAGAGGCCCCGCTTCTTCCGGCGTTCCTGTTCTTCGGCCTTGATGCGTTCATTCGCCTGTTCATATTCTTGTAGGACGGCGTCGATTCCTGTGAGGGTCTCTTCTGCGGTCTGTTCGTCTTCGCGCTGAACCTTCGGCCGCATGATCTGCTTGACTCGCTTCACAGGGTCATCAGGGAGCTCAGAATCGTCTTTTGAGAGCTTCCCCAGGCGCTTGAGCTGTGTCCGATACCGAGCGCGTTCCTCCATCAGCTCGTCCATCGTTTCAAGATAGACCGCGAGGATGAACCGGAGGCGTTCGTTCTCCTCGCCCTGCTGGTTGAGTTCAGCGAGCTCTCGTGCCTGCCGGTCGAGTTTCCGGGCGAGGATACGCTGGTCTTCACGAGCGACACGCATCGCCTGGTCGGTTGCGGAGTAGCCCCGGAGTTCACCGACGGTCCAATCCGCCGGATGCTTCTCGTCATCATCGAGTGTCGGATCGGTGCGTTCCCATCCCGGCCCGGCGTTGCGAGCAGACGCTTCCATCATCCGCTGAGTGCTCTCGTCGAGGTTGGAATCGGTGTCCACTCCACGCGGATCAGCTGGTTCGCGACCATCTGCTGTCGGCAGCGCGGTCCCTGTCTCGGCCGCTTTCGGCTCTTGAACAGGACTCCCATCAGCATTGGTCTCCGCTGTAGAGAAAGCCTCGGGAGTGGTCGTCGATGAAGCGCTATCATGACCAGGATCCGGGGCTTGGCCGTTCTCTCGCTTCGGTTCCTGCTCGGATGTGTAGGCGTCAGCGACTGCTGCCGGGTCGTCGTCTCCGTCGGGGTCGACAGCGATGAACTCCTCACTGTCCTCGAGGTCGGGATGGGCATCGGCATCGACGGTGTGAGTCTTGTCCGCTGTCGCTTCACTGTGCAGTGGGCCGGGTTCATCCGTAGCGGTTCTGACGGTCTCGGACGGCACAGAGTCGGAGTCCGTATTGAACTCCATCGGTGGAAGGTCACGATTGTTGCCCCCCGAGCCGTTGGAATCAGCTTTCGAGAACTTCACACCATCCTCGCTCGGGACTTCGTAGTAGTCCTCCACTCGGAGGAGCGCACGGGCCAGCGTGACGTTACCGTAGGTTGCGCCACTCGCGTAGTGACGTCGCCCCCACTTCTCGCGGTGCAGACCAGACTCCTCGAACAGCGCGGCCATTCGTTCGGGGTCCTTGCCCGTCCAGAACGCGAGGTTGTGAGCGAGCGCCATATCGGCTTCAGACTGGCTTGGATAATCGGCGTCATATGACCCCCACATCGAGGCGTCACCTTCGTAGAGACGCTGCCTGCGGTCCCCTCCGTTGGCGTCGAACATCCGTCGGAGTATCTCTTGGTCTGATAGGTCTACACCGGGCCCGGCGAGGTCGCTAAATGTGGTGGGACACTCGGAAGGAAGGTACTTCTTCGCGACCCGCTCGAGGGCTTCCTTGATGGCGGGGTCACGGACGTCCCTGAAGTCGTCTCCGTAACGCTCGATGAGTGAACTTGCACTCTGCTGTGCCGGGGCCTTGATGTCGCTGGCGGTCGCCGCGATATCTCCATTGTTTGAACCTTCGACTTCCGCCCCCTGGTTGAGAGTCGCCTGTCCATCTGAGCTCACACCATTCTGAATGAAGTCGAGATGAACAGCGTTTATCTCATCCTGACACTTTCGGATTTCCGTAGGGGTTCCTTCGACGTGAGCTCCAGTCACGGTGAAGTACCGATCAGAGTCATACATCTCGACGTGACCCTTCCGGTTCCCCCCGGGTGGGAGCTCCCCGCCGACGAGGATATGCACACCAGTACCGGAGGGGGAAATCTCCGTATATGAGCTGACCGTGTCGATGATTTTCTGCGCCCATTCTTCGATCTCGCCAGTATCAGAGTCACGACATTTGTCGAGGTCAATACCGACGATGGTGACGTCGTCGCTGAAGACGAACCCTAGACCATCGGCGCCTACACGATGATCGTTGAACGCCTTCCAAGCGGTGTCGAATTCTCGGCGATGATCGGGGTTGGTAGGGTCAACATTGATGCTACCACTCGTCCGATATGGTTTAGTCGGTATTTTGGTACGTTTTCCGTCTCGCATGGCTTCACGCCAGCAAATCCAGCTCTTGATGGTGCGGATTTCGTCTGGTACTCCGTCTTTAGTCACGTCTATGTTTGGCATGAATAGAACCTCATGTCAGTCCGTGCCGTCGCCTCGGTCCGCCGGGCGAGACAAACCGATTTCTGCGATTTTTCTTGGGCCAAAGCGAAAACCAACAGACCGCACGCGAATTCGGTGGGGGCGCTACCCCCGTTGGGACCAATACTATGTAAAGTCATTCCGGGAACGGGGGCAGACGCAACCAGATTGCTCCATAGAGTCTTTAAGACATTTTGCCCCCGTGCGCAAAGTGCTGACGCTGAGGGGGTGGTTGAGAAGGTGGATTCTGGAGGCACAGCCCTTGTGCCGTCTGTGCGCGCCGTGCACAGATTTTGCGTGCAATTTCGTGTACTCGGAGCCCCGCAAAAATCGGCGATTTCATTTTGAGTTCTTAGATCGCTTTTTAGACTCTCTAAAGCGTTTTGCCTCCGTGCGCAAAGTGCTGACGCTAAGGGTGTGTTCGAGAAGGCGGATTCTGGGGGCACAGCCCTCATACTGCTCGTGCGCGCCGTGCGCACAAAATCTGCGCACGCCGAAGTGTGACTAGTCGAGATCATTGAGGAGATCTGGAGCCCTCACGAACATCCACTCGCCATCTTCACCCCAGATTGCCTCAGTGAGTTTCTCGTAGGTCCTGTTGTTTCGCTTGGGAGGTAGTTCGTCGATCCGACCAGCGTTTGCGAGGGCTCGGGCAATATCCCATGCGACTGATAAATTGGGCACAATCCAGATTCTCTTCTCGACATCGAATCTGTTGAAGTCGTCGTAGTGTTTGACAATTAGTGAGGGATGGATGTTCGAGACTGCTTCTCCGATGATGACGGGATCTTCGCCGTCGTAGCCGACAGCGTCCGGCTTCACATCGGTCCCATGAAGTGGCACGTATCTCTTGACAAAATACTGATTGTTGGGATCGCGCGCGAGTGATCGAGCGAATGCCTCGACCATCACCTTGTGGTAGGTCTTCTCGTTCACATCGCCCTGGTCTTCGCCGGTCGCGACTTTCGCTCCACACGCACGCTGACCGTCGCGAGTCACGGTGTAGTAGACTCGCAGACTCTCGGTCTGTTTCTCGAGATAGCCAAGGTCGATGAGTTTCTCCTCGTTTACCCCATCGAACTGACTCTTTATCCGCTCCATGGAGTCCACGACATCGTAGGCAGGGTGGTTGCCGTTGACTGTGGTGACGATCGCAGCGAGGAAGTGGCGTTCTTCAACTGTCAGATTCTCAGCTATGGCTGTTTGAGTTTCTCCGTCCTTTTTATCGACACTCTCAGTAGCGCTTTCGTCGGGGGTATCAGACGCATTAGGGTCGTCTGCATTGTCGACAGTTGTTTCCCTCTCCTCATCGCTGTGTGCCTCGTTGTTTTCGGACGGGTCTTCGGCGTCGGGATCAACTCCACCGTAGAGGAAGTTGTCAACCCGATCTCCCAGATCTCTGTCTTTTTCTTCGCCTGCCTGTGGAACCCCACCATCGGTCTCGCTTTCATCGGTCGCTTCGCGCGGTGGATGACCTGACTCGAGGTCGTCTGTGAGGTCGTCTGCGGACACTCGACTAGCCTCTGACTCGGCCTGATCGTCGTGCCTGCCTGATCGGGGTCGCCCTCTTGTGTCGGGGGTATCTGGCCTTCCTGTGCCGAGTTGTGTCTGTGGGTTGGACTTGGTCTGTTTGTGTCCACTTTCTCCGTCTTCGTTGTCACCAGGCACCCCCACTTCGAAGTCATCTTGGGAGTCATTTTGACTACCGTTGATGCCGCGCCTGTGTTGTGTGGAGAGTTGCTCTCCGGAAGCGCCGGTGTTGCTCCCCGGGAGCAGGCAGTAGTCCCGCCGCGTTGCACGGGTGATCTCCGCCTTGATTTCGCTGAAGACATACCCCTGCTTCGACACGGTCTTATCGAATACGGGGTCGTCGGATTTGCTGTGACCCTCGGGAATATCGACGGGCTTCATCGTCACGATTTCAGGGATATCAGTCATGAAGCCGGTGTCAGGGAGTTGCGCGATCCACTTCCCGCGCGGGAACGACGTGATCCGATCGACGAGTTCCTCATCTTCGATGCCCTCGTGGAATAACGTCATCAAGAGCTCGTCGTCGACGGCGAGCTTGCCGATGAGTTTCGTATTGATATTCCGCAGTATTTCCTTGTACGAGGAGACGTCGAGGGCATCGCTCTTGACTTGCTCCGCGAAGTGAATGATGAATTCGAGGGAGAGCCCGAACTCACGCCCGTCAGGAATCATGTCGTCGCGCACCAGTTCGGACTGGAGCATTGCCGCGGCTTCGTCGATGATGATGTTGATAACGTATCCATCCTCAACCGGCGGGGTGTCCCCAACCCGATGACGGAGGCGAGCGCCCGACCAGATGTAGTCGAGCAGCAGGAAGGTGAACAGATCGCTTGAGGCGGGCCGGAGATCGCCCGTGTCGATGATGACCACCTTGTTCGAGGCGAGGATATCCTGTATATCGAACATCGGGGACTGATCGGCGTAGCAGCCCTTCTCGTCGTCCCATTCGGGAACGAAATTGAGGATACGCCAGATGAAATCTCGCTCGGCGAGCTTGGTGATACGGTTCATCACGGCGTCGATCGACGACTTGAACCGCTGCTTGTCGGCATGGAGATGTCGCGTGAGTGAGAGTTCGAGAGTCTCGTCGCTCACGCTGGGTATCTCTCCCTGTGCCCGTACCTTCTCGTCCTCGCTCCCTTTTTGCTGCATCTTGAAGGCAACCTGAAACAGGTCCTTGATCGGCCATGCGTCCCGGCCGTACACGGGATCGAACATCGCTTTGATCAGGTTATTGAGGATCTCCTGAGCGACGAACGCCTGTTGAGTCATTTCGCGGCCCAGCACGTACACGAGGAGTTCATTGTAGCGGTCGACTTTCTCTTGGACTGCGACCGTACGTGAGACGCCGGCGGCGAGTTGCGGACGGATGTCGAAGTACGGGAAGGCGAGCACCTCGTCGTTCGGCCCCGGAACGGGGATGTGGACGACGTCGTCGAGGTTGCCGAATTTCTTGAAGTGCGCTTTCTTGTACTCCTCTGCCATCGTCCCACCTTTCCGGTCGAAAACGAAAATGGGGCCGTCGAACGACTCGTAGGCCGACAGCGTATCGCTGATCATCGTCGTCGTCTTCCCGGCACCAGTCGTCGCTGCGCGGAGGATGTGGTGCGTTAGTTGTCCTGCATTGAGACGAATTGGAATGTTTGGTCGGCTGTCGACGGCGGTCTCGGCATTCCCGATGTGCATTCCGGAGTCGTACTGCGAGAGCAGGTCCTCGTCTGTCGCTGTGAGTGGCGAACGAGCGTCGGGCGATCCACCCGATGATCCACGTGAGGCCCGCGGGAGGGCGCCTGTATGCGGGACGACGGCAAAGTTCGCGAGCTCGTCGGGAGAGGCACAGATGAGCGGATTACCTTTGCTGAAGCGTCCGGAGAGGCCGCTGGTGCTGGCCTGTCGTGTGTGGCACAGCCGGGTGAACTCTTTGTCGTTGTCCCCGAGAAGCTCGCCCTCGATGCCATAGTACGGTCCTGAGAGCGACGTGAAGGCGTTCGAGATGCTTTGGATAGTCTGTTCGTTACAAGCAGCTCGGAGTGTGAGGTCAAACGTTGTAGTCGGTTGTTTGCGGTCGATCTGTTCCATCCGCGACCCCGTAATCTTGTCATCCTCGCCGGTGCTGACGGACCCTCCGACCTGCTCGGAGATGTCACCACGGTGGAGGTTCTGGCGTTCTTGATCGGATGTTCCGAACGCCTGCCGCAAAAACTCGTTTTTGAACGCGGAGAGCGTTCCGTGGTTACCCATCTTGAGGTTCCGTTTGTGGTTTTCAGCCTCTCTAGTCCAATCAGAGCGTGGCTTGAAGATAGTCTGAAAGATGAATGGGTCGTCGGTGTGGACGGCCTGTTCAAGAAGCACGCTGAGGGGCGAGCGATACTGGTCGTCACGGTCGACAGACAAATTGCTGAACGGCCGGAGTAACGTCATCCAGTCGTCTTTTTTCGAGGAGATGCCCTTCCAGCGAACGAGCGAGGGACGGTTTTCCTCACTGACCTCTTCGGGACGGAGCGGAACGCCTTCCCTGTTGAGCTGCTCTTCGGCTTCTTTGGAGGAGGGTTCGTTTCCGCTCCCGATTTCTTCGTCAGTGAAGACCTCAGGGTCCTCGAAGCCGGCGAGGTTCTCGAGGTCGACAATGTCGTCGAGCGTCGCAATACGCCGCCCACCAACGCGGGCGTTCCCGTCTTCTGAGGCGAACGCCGCAACGGGATTGAATGGGACGATTTCGAACTCGAAGGATTCGGGATACATCGCGGCGACGTTCGCAGCGAGCGTCTTGAATGCGGTCGCCTCGTAAGGCGTCACTGAGATATAGAAGTCGAATCGCTTCGTGTTCCGCGGCTTGTGGATAATGAACTCGAAAGTCTTCTTATAGCTCTTGAGCCCGAGACGGGCTTTGAGATTGAATCGCGAGGTTCCCGTCACGCCTGCACGGTAGAATCCAAACAGTCCCTCGATGACGTTCCCGGGCGTGACTTGCTTGCGGGCGGGTGAGATATGGATATACGGCCGAGCTTCGACAGGATCGCTGAGTTTCTTTCCTGGCCCGGTCGTGCTCTTGCCTTCGTAGGAGGCGAGACGGTCCTCTGATTCTCCCTCCGCTTCGTCGTCAGTCCCGCTCTCTGTCGACGGGACGCGGTCACCCTCGGTTGATCCTTCCCGGCTCTGACCGGGGAACAACCGTTCGGTCGAATCTTCCGTTGATGTCGACGACATAGAGTTGATGCGGCCGTGGAGGGTGTCTTGCCCGTTGTCGTCCTTTTCGGAGTCTGGGGGCGAGGCAGTCATTATCCTCCGGCCTCCTCACGGGCAGACACACTCTGCCCTCTCCACTGTGCAATGGTCGGGACGCACTCCACCCGCTGGGTCATTCGCTTGGTTAGACGCGTAGTTGTAACGTTTGTTAGCATGTTTAGACTATGTTATGTCTGTTAATTCAGTCGCTCCCGGCCTCTGGAATGCTCCCCCCAAAATAGAGCCCAATTGAACGTTCGGGCACGGGTGGAAGGGAGAGTACTCGTCCCGTATAGACGGCTTACGGGGTGGCGATCCACTCCAACACGGACACGAAGATCGTGACGCCGAAGTAGAACACGGTCATCGCTCCGCCACCGATCAGGAGCTTCATTCCGTTCTCGGCCCTATCGCTGTTCCTCCGGGCGGTGAACCACACGATTGCACCGAGGGAGAGCGCCACGAGGCCAGCGTACTTCAGCACAAGCAGGACCACGTCGTAGAGGTTGCTCATGATGTCCTCGAAGCCGGAAGGAGGCGCTGCCTGTGCGGCGACTGGATCGACGAACAGGACTAGGGCGAGGATTCCCACGACAAGTGGGGTGCTGTGCTTTCTCAGGAGTTGTTTTGCCCGGAGGATGCTCATTGTTACCCACCCGTACGAGGTGGGAGTTTGGCATAAAGAGGAGCAGATTACATTGAATGTAGAGGATGTAAAACGCCGGTCTAAGGGTGTCAACGGGCGGGAATATGGGGGTTTTCACCGGAACAGTTATGCGTTAACCCGTAGCACGCCCTTTTATGGATCAGGAAAACACCCTCCTGTGTCTCCTTGTCCATAGGTGATTGTAGTGCCTAAAAACAACTCCAACCCTACCGCAGAAAACGACGGTGCCGAGTCCGAACCCGAGACGGCGATCAACGTTGCCCTCCACCCGCCGACGAAGACGCGGCTGACCGCCTACAAGAATAAAAACCCAATAAAAAACCTGTCGTACAACGAAGCGATTGAGAAAGTTCTCGATGAGATCGGCTTCCCGCCGGTTGAAGAAATCGAGAACCAGTACCTTCCGTCACTAGCGGGCGGGAGCTCCACTCAGTCAGAAGAAGAACGCTCTAACAACTCCGCCTGAGACGAGCGGCCCAGTCGCGGTACCACGTTCTCCTTCTTACGATGGTTCGATTCGTTTCTGACATCACACGGTCTTAGGGAGAGCTGGTCGTAGGGCGTCGTTTCAGATTGGTTCCTTGGGGTCGTAGTCTTCTTGCTTGCGGTCGCAATCTCCATCACAATCTCTTCTGGCGTCCGGCCGTTGTTCGTTGCCCGTCATAGCAAAATCCACGCGAAGACGTTGATTACGTTGCCTCCGATGCTTCCACCGATGAGAGTGAGCCCCATTACAATTCCACGTCGACCGCGAGACTCGGCGCTCGAATCGCGGCTACCAAACGCCCACCACGTCACGCCGATGATGAACAGGACAAGGCCCAAGCTGTGGAGGACGATGCTGAGGGCGGTGGCGAACTGGAACAGATTGCTCGCGTGAGCGCCAGTCACGGCGCCGTAGGGCCACCCAGCAGGGAGGAACTTGCTACCCAGGATGAACACGAGGACATCGTAGATGACGTCGATAGCGACGATCGCCATGTAGCCGGCTCCGCCGCCAACGGCCACCCCCCGGAAGCGGGCCATTGCTTGAGGATTTTTGCCGTAACCCCACCAACCGATGGTACCGATGAGGAGCGCGATGAGGGTTCCGTAGCGCCCGATGATAGTCGCGATTTCGAGGAGTTTGATTGCGGGCTCGGTAAATCCACTAACCGCGCTCATCCTGAGTTCCCCTTGCTAGTGCGACGGCGCACCCACCACAAGGCAAAAACCCCGAGCGCGAGCCACTCAACGAAGATGAGGACATTGCTGATGGATGCCGAGATGTATTCCCCGACTGTGCCAACGGCCGCGAATTCGAGGGGTGAGGGCGGCAGGAGATAGAGAAGTTGGTCACCCTGGTAGTAGGGGTCGCTTGGTGACCAAAACACGTCGCCGCCGTAGCGAGCGCGGAGAACCGATCCGTCCCATACGACCTTGGCACGGCCAGTACTGTCGGTCGTAACCGTTGCTGTCGTTCCATCATCTTGGGTGGCGGTGATTTTCTTATTCTTGACTGGGTCGCCACTGGTGTCCGTGAGAACGAGGACGCCCTCGTGATTCGCGCCGGTAGACGAGACATTAACATCGGTCATCTGGAGGGTGGTGGACTCGTATGGTTGGGTGGAGACTTTGATCTGGTCTTCGCCGCTGACTCTCTTCCCGTTGAGAAGAGCACCGAACGGACTCGACCCCGTGGCGGTGGCAGTTTCACCTGTGTCGAGGTCACTTGATCTGACGTCTATGACGTGCTGTGTGTAGAGGTCGGTTGGCTGATCGTTATCAGGGTCGTTGACGTTGGCTGGAAGTGGTGCTCCCGGGAGCGTCGTCGAAAGTTGACTGTCGACAGAACGGGTGTATCCCCATAGTTGATTGGCGTCGTCCTGTTGCGGGAAGGCGGCGGTGACGTTGGCGACGCCTGTCTCGTAGCGGTAGATGGCAGGCCACCGATCGCCGTAGGTGTGCGTTGAGTTGTAGGTGGTCGAACCACCTCCAGTGCTAACTTCGACCTCGTCGTTGCGAGAGACACCGTAGAACCGCCACGGGGAGATGATCTCGATTGTCTTGTCGCCAATGTCGATGCTGATCTTCCTCCAGGGGTCGCTCGGGAAGTCCTGGTTGCCCTTCCACCTCACGGCGAGGCGGTCGTGACCTGCCCCGTCGATATGGGCAACGTCAATCTCGAGATTTGGAGAATTCCAGTCCGTGATGGTGACCGGGACGCTGTATGTTGTCGTGTGAGTGTTGGTGCTCACGCTTGCTTGCGACCACGCACTGCATTTCGAGCTGCTGACGCCCCACCGAGTCCTGACTTCAGTGGTAACTTCAAGAGTCGCTGTCAGGGTGTAGTCCCCTCGAGGATATTCGAGATTGTCACTCGAGAGAGCTTCAATCGCGATCCAGGTTGTCTTGCCGAATCGGTTCCATTCAGAGTCGCCGGTGAATCCGGGACGATCGAGTCTGACGGACGTAACGTTCGCCGTCGAATCGAGGAGATTGTATTTGGCCCACTCGGTCTTCGAGTACGTGTGAGAGTGGCTACTGCCACCACCGTGTGAGTGCGATATCGTACACGTGGAGCTGCGACTGAAATCCGGAGGGGCCTCGGCTCGGTGATCGTAGGGAATGTACGCACCCCGGGTGGGGGTTGACCCAGAAACGTATCTATCACGATACCAGGCACCACCAAAGAGGTCGTTCATTCCGACCCATGCCTTACGAACGGTGTTGAAGTTGCCCTGGCCCCACTTTTGTGACATGCTCGCGCCGCTCGAGGTGGGGTAAAGCTCTCTACCGTTCATTTTGGGGATGGCGATTCGATCTGAGTCCTGTGCGTATTTCGTGTATTGTTCGGCCGCGTGGAGGTTCCGAAAGATGGTGCTCTCATGTCTGGCTTGGTGAACCAGGGCGTCGTCAGGGTTCGAGACGTAGAGCTCCTCGGCGGTTGGATCCCATTCCACGTCGGCGTTGTAGACGGGTCGCCACTCTCCGTACTGGTTGGTGACACGTACGAACCACTTACCGTCGTTGCTCTTTGGCCCGTCGTAGGTGTTGTTAGAGTGTACGTTGAGGATCTGCGTGTCCGAGTAGAGAGGGATACTGGAGTAGGATTCCCACTCATCTTGGATCGGAATCGCGCTGTAACCGGAGAGATCCGTGATGTAGGTGTCGGCTGTTGTGGAATATCGAAGCGATTGCGAGGGTGACAGTGTATCCTGTCCGATGTCGACCGGGTAAGCCGGGTAGTCGGTTCCGTAGTAGCCGGAGTAAGTGATATCTTCGGGATCGACATCTACGTCATTGTTCGCGAGGACGCGATAGGTTTCGTCGTAGCTCTTATCAACGCCAGGCTCGGGGCTCGGAATGTCATAGATCGGGTTGAGACCGGCAGCAAAGACAACGGTGACAGGTGCGATCAGGAGGCTGGTCGCCATGAGAACGGTCACGAAAATACGGAATCCCTGTGACTGGCCCTGGAGAGCGTTCGCAATCGGCTCCGTCAGTCCATTGGCCGGACTGGTGAGTTTCGGTGCACACGCGGTGAAGGCGGCGGCAACACGTCCTCTGAGTGTATCTGTCCAGCTGTCCCTGTGTGTCGATTCAGTTTCCCCATCCCGCTGTGAATCAGCCTGAGAGGACATACTGAATCAGGTTGATGAAGAGCGAAAACGCGGCCCCGATGATTGCGAGGACGACCCCGGTTGTTACCATCACGAATCCGCGCCGGCGATTGTTGATGGACGGACTGATGAAGTACGCCATACCGCCGATGACGAGCGTAATAAGACCCGTCCACCAGATTGCCCTCCCGACCCACCCAGGGAGGGTAATAGCGGTCTTCAGATCGGAAATAAGCGAACTGAGGTCAGGACCGCTCTGAAGCGCGATAATTGACGCTTGCTGTGTGTAGGTATTGGTATGCAGGAGGGCGGTATCGACGATTGAATACAGGATGTGGCCGTGGAGTACACGCGTGAGCGTGGAGATGCCTCGATAGTCCCCAAGGGGCACGATCGGGCCGGTGCTAGCTCGAATGTACGGGCCTATTACGTGGGCAGTATCAGGACTTGCCGACAGCGCTCCACTGACGAGGATGCGCCAGTGGAGAAGCATTTCAACGGCCTCTGGTTGGAGGATGTTCATGGGATAGCATTCGTCGCCAGCAGTTCTGACGACGCTTGGAGTGGCTAACCCGAGGCAGTCTGCGACCAAATATACTCTTTGTCTACATCCACCCCAGCCGCTACATCTGCCACATTTGTTGTAAACTTGAAAGTTCCTTAACCATCTACTGCTTATTCCGGTTGATGGCAAGTCCTGCTGAACTCTGGTCACTCATCGGTGGACCGAGCGGCCGCTCGCTGCTCCGAGACGAGCCCGACTCGCTCGCACGTATCGTCACGTGTGAGCATGACTGCGTTCGCCCGGTGAGCGTCGAGCAGGACCCCGTCCACTGCTTGGAAATGTTAGCACCCTCCCATGCCTGAAATACAAGTCGACTGGCACTCTCGGAAAGAGGCTGACCGCCTACGCGATCTCCGTGATCGGCACGGGATGATCTGGCGCGGCGTCCTTCTCGAGGGAGCCAAACACGCAGAGAGCATAGATCTCCTCAAGGCCCTCGTTGAGTTACACCCGGCACTCGCACACTCGCGACCGGGAGACCACACTGGGGTTTCGGCCGAGCGAACGAACGTCACTGAGCAACTGCACGAGCAGGTCCGCGAACGGCAACATGCCCGCTCAACGACCGAACTCCCACCGTCTACGTTCACCGATGCGGGCATGGCCGCCAGCACGAACGGCAGTCGTGCCGATGACGGCGAGACTGACCGTGATGATGAGGGTAGAGAGAGTGTCGACGTGAGCGCTGCTGTCGCTCAGATACGGGAGAACCGCACCCCTCGTACCAACCATGCACAGCAGTCGGTTGCGGCCGAACGCACTCGGACGAGAGAGTACCGACGCTGGGATGCTCAAGCGGCACAGGCCGCCGAAGCCGGAGAAGCACTTCATCCCGCGGACGCACACGACGATGTCGAAGATGTGCTTCGACACCCCGATGACCACGATGAGTGGGATGTCGTCGACCCGCGCTATGATTACGACGACTACGCCCGCGAATTTGACGGTGATTTCCGATGACTGGGTCGACGAGCCCCTCGGATTACAATACGCGAATCAATATCCAATCTCAAGAGGAGTACGAGTGGTTGGATTCGGTTCGGAAAGGTCTCGGGCTGACCTGGCGTGGAATGATGCTGAAAGCCGAACAGCGACTTCTCGCTGCTGAACGAACCTGGCCGCCGACAATCCGCACCCAAGATGTCGTTCCGGCCCCTGCTCAATCGAACGCCGACATCGATGCGGAACACCGGGCCGAGGCAGCTACCGAACCCGAGGCTGAGAGTGACGGTGACGCCGAAACCACGGAGGTGACGAGATGAGCCAGGACATTCCGGTTGCATCTCATCTTCTTGCCTCGAAGATGTTCGGCGTCTCAGCTCGGAAACTGGCTGAGTCGATGGGGCCGCCCCTTGTCGTCCCGCTCATTCTCTACACCATCGGCCTCCCACTACAGGTGACGATCCCGTTAGTGTTCGTCGGATTCCTAGTGGGACTGTTCATTTATAGCCGTACCCCACCGGGACAGCGTCCTCTACAATACGCCGGGGCGATGGCACGTCATCTGCGCGGGCGGACGAACTACGTCTGGAAGCCTCCAGAGCCAGCTCCGGGCGATCTCGCGTATCACGAACCCTTCGAGGCATGGATCACGGGACGTCCAGAGCCAGTCGTCGCTGACGAGGACGACGACCCTGACGCGGATTGGCCGATCGCGACGCATAGAGGACACACCAATGACTGAATACGAAGACGCCGGTTCGACGCTGGACCTCATGGATTTCAAAAACGTCCGTGATGGGGGCGTCGTGGAGACGCCTACCACCTATGCAATGCTGCTCAAGATCCAGCCCCGTGAGTGGCTGATCCTCTCTGAGGAGCATAAAGAAAGCCTCTATCTGTCGTTCATGACGTTCCTGCGCGGGGTACAATTCCCGGTACAGTTCCTCTCGATGACGACAGCATACGATCCCGAGCCCTACCTCAGGAAGTTTGACGAAGCCGAAAGTATGCTCATCAACTCGGGTGATGATGAGGAGGGCGACGACGCGCTGGGCGAGCTACCGCTGCTCGACTACGGTCGAAAGTACCACACTAACTGGCTTCGGGGCGTCGTCGATGTCGCGGAGATTCGCGATCGTGACTTCTACGTCGCGGTCGCAGTCGCAAAGGACGAGGAAGCCGACGATGGCCTCAAGACACAGATTCAGGCGCTCCTGCCCGGCGGGAACAACCTCGAGGTCGAAAACGAACCCGAGTATATTGAGGAAGTGAAGGCCCGCGCCCAGCGCGTGGCGTCGAAGCTCCCTCAGACGCAGGTGAAAGCCGAGATTCTGGACACTCGCCCGGTTGTCCTTGAGGTCCTCTACGAAGTCTACCACGGTGAGAAGCCGCCCATCTCGTTCGAGCAGGGTAGCTTCTCACGCCCACACGAGGAGGTACAGAAGGTTGCTGACGCGGCCTATACTCCCGAAGAAGTGGCACAGGCAGAGGCGAATGAGGATGGTGGCTACGGGTTCGACCGCGCTTCTGACGACCATCCCGAAATCGAATATGGACGGGGTACCGAACCGGGTGACGGACTGTTGGCGGCGGTCGGTGACGGTGGGTACGCACACCCGGACACTGTCGATCGCGTCTCTGGGTCGCGTATCCTGAGCTGGTACGCCCGGAACATCGGACCGATCGGATACGGTTCGCTCCCAGTCGTCCCGCGAGCGGTCTATGCGGGCGTGCTCTTGGGCCTCCTAAGCCTGATGCTCAGTGTGGGGGCGCTCGGCACGTTCCTCTGGTCAATGGAAATCACCGAACGTGGTACGGATACGTACTGGCTGTCTCGGACCGTGTCGTTCGCGACGGCTGCGGCGAGTCTGCCTGGATTTGTGCTGAGTCTCGTCGTGTTGTTTCCTTCGGAGCGAAGGACCAAGGGCCTCGCAGTGGCCGGCCTCGCAGCGGCAGGCTACGCGCTTACTCTGTTCGTTGGGGCCTATCCCCAAGACTGGGACTCGAATCCCGCCGTGACCACGTTCACGATTGAGGTGTACGCGTTGGGCATCTTAGCACTGCTCGTCGCTGTCGTCCTCGCGGTACGTTCGCGACAGAAAATGGACCTCTCGAATCTAGCAGTTACACCCGATCCCGACGCGTCTGATGTGGCGACTGACGGTGGGGCCACAGGTACTCCTGCCACCCCCACCTGCGACTCCGACGATTCCGACGACTCTGACGACTCCGATATAGAGGCCCCTGACGCCGACACTGGCGCTGATTCCACGGCCCCCGGCACGACTGAAGACGAGACTGAGAAACCAACATGAACCCCATCAAGAAACTTCTTGGAAAGAACGACTCTGAGGAAGACGAATTTGAACGCATCCCGATTGACGACCTCTCTGGCGAGGAAACACAGGTCGCACTCGAATACTTAGAACTCCTCGATCGGGAAGCCACCCGGAAGAACATCGAGTGGGCAGCCTACCAGCTCCAGGCCGACGAAGTCCCGCTCGTCTCCCCTATCGAATCTCTCGAAGAGCGAGAGACGCTTGATAAGAAGTTGGTCGCGCCCCGAGCAATGGAGCGCCATCCCGAGTTCCAGGTCCGCGAAGAGAAGATCACGCAAATCATGACCGTTACGGGCTTCCCTCGGAAGGTCAACCTCGGATGGCTCGTCCCGCTCACGATTGCGGACGTGAATCTCCGTCTCTCGCTACACATTACACCACGAGATCCGGCAAAGACACGTAAACAACTCCAGCGCCGCTACACGCAGACCACGACGGCACTCACGCTCAAGTCCCGAAAGGGTCGGACGGACACCCACCAGGAGGAATTGGAGCGCGAGGACCTCCTACGGATTCTTCAAGACGTGATTCGCGGGACAACGAAGGTCTTTGACATCGCCATCTACATGGAACTCGTCGCGGACTCGCACGAGGAACTCGACGAGATGCGCGAGCGCGTTGACACCATTCTCGCGGAACAGGACGTCGAGACGACGGTACTGCACCACCAACAGATCGAGGGTAATGGGACTATTGTCCCTCTCGCGACGGACACAATCAAGAACGTCCACCCCATCCAGCTTGAGGCGCTCGGGACGCTGTTCAATCTCGTTGAGCCGCCGATCTACGACGAAGACGGCATTATGATGGGATTCGACGACACATCCCGCCCGGTTATCCTTGACCGCTACGCCCACTCTGGGTTCGGGATGACCATCTCGGGGAAGACTGGTGTTGGGAAATCCTACGCTAGGAAGCTCGAGATCTACCGCCGACTGCTGGCCGACCCTACGGTACAGTGCATTCTGTTCGACCCGGCGGGCGATGACTACCCACAGTTCGCGAAAAAACTGGGTGGCGAGGTCATCCGCTTTGGTGGGTCGCAGAAGGTGAATCCGATGGACATCTCAGCTCCAACGGGCGAGATCGGTGCGTCCGAGGATACCTACCCGCTCACGGTGCGGTCTGTCGTTGAGATGATGAACACCCACTACGAAGACCGAGGCGGGCTCCCCGCTGCCGAAGAGGGCATGCTCATTCAGGCGACGCACTACGCGTACCTCTCGAAAGGCATCATCCTTGGCGAGTACGACACGTACGCGAACGAACCACCCGTCATCGACCGCCTCATTGAGGGTGTAGAAATTATCACAGAGGGAGGCTTCATGGAGGCACTCGACTCGGGCCTCGTCGACGAGGCGATGTTCGAGCATTTCCAGGGGTTGGATGTTCTTGACGAGGAGGGCAACCCCATCACGGAGACGTACATTTCAGTGCCGATGGCAGTGTTCCAGCCATCGGAGAAACATCAGGAGGTCGCGGAAGCCTTAGAACCGAAGTTCGAGTCGTTCAAGCCGGGTGGAATCAACGCGAACCTGAACGGCCAAACGAACCTCGAACTGAACTCGCGGCTCGTCGTGATGGATATGAGTTCGTTTGCGGACACCGGCGAGATGCCCCTGATTTTGCACGCGATGCTTCAGTGGGCGTATCTCGAGGCCAAGCGGTCGCCGGATCGTTTCGACGTGACCTTCGACGAGGCCCACTACCTCTTGGGGCGGGAGTCCACACGGGACCTAATTAACCTATTCATCAGGCACGCACGCCACTACGACGCGGGCCTCACCCTGATGAGTCAGACCGCTCACGAGTTCCTACGGACTGACGCTCGCCGTGAAATCTACGAGAACTGTGACATCAAGCTCCTGTTCTACGCCCAGTCGGTGGCAGACGCGACAAAGGAGTACTTCGATCTTTCACCGGCAGAGGTGAAGTACCTCCAATCGGCCCCACGTGGACAGAACTCCGGGTACTCCGGGTGTCTGCTGTCGACGACAAAACATGGGCGACGCCGTCTCGAGATCCATTCTGGTGACTTCGAGCACTACATGATCGACGACGATCTCGACCCGTGGGACTACATTGAGGACGTCGAAGGGACGGTGCGCCCCGATGACACTGATTCCGATGTGGACCTCGATCTCGAGATGTCGGAAATGCCTGCGGTGTCGAACCGTGAGCTGGACATGGAGCTGTCAAGCGAATTTGCACAAGCCCGGACGACACAAGAGCAGTCCGAGAGTATCACTGACGGCAATATGACGGACTCTGGTGACCGTTAGTGACGATAGCGATCTCGGTCCAACCACTCCTACTGATTAGATTCGTCTCCCTCCAACTCGGGCTAGGTGATCTTCCCGATCAGATTTTTGAGGCGCTGGTTGGAGGACTCGCGGACTTGGCTGATGCGATTGCGATCGAAATCTCGACTGCACTGACAGACGAACTCATCAAGGGTATGCTGAAGGTCCCGAACCCGTACGGCACGCCGACGGCGGGGAACGCGTGGACTGGGGTATTCGAGATATCGCTCGTCCTGCTTCCGATAACGATCGCGCTCGCCCTCATCGCGTGGCCGTTCAGCGAAGACGGTGAATCCGGGGCGTTGGAGCTCGTCGTCCGTTTGGTGATGGTCTTGTTGTTCATCGGTATCTCTCAGCCCGCATGGGGATTCGCAATTGACGCGACAAATGCCGTAACAGTCGCCATCCTGAATCTTGACCCGAGTGCCACGGGTACGAACTACGGGTATGGGAACGGGCTGGTTTCAGGCGGAGCCACGGCCACCGTGTTTGTGTTGAAATTCATCGTCTCGGTAGTCGCCGCGATTCTCTCACTCGCGGCGCTGCTGCTGTCGGTATTCTTCCTACTCCTTCGCTGGTTCATGATTTGGATGGCCTACATCGGCACTCCGTTCTTCGCGGTTGTCTGGTTCGCAGGACGCGGCCCGCTGAAGTCCGTTGGCAGCGTCGGCGCGACGTTCCTGCGAATGGGGGTCTCTGCCCTGCTCGCCGGGCCTGTGATCGCCGTGATCGTGCTGACGTTCCAGGTTATCGAGGCCGGCGCGATTCTTCAGACTGGGACGAGTAGCATCATCGGGAACGTCGGCCTTCTCTTCGCGGACCTCGCGCTCATGCTGATTTTCCCGGTCCTTCTCATCGTGGCGATCTGGAAGCTCATCTCGTGGGCGGGCCAGCCTATCGGAGTTGGTGAAGCCGCTGCGGTCACGACGTTGGCTGTCACGGCGGCTGTCGGCGGCGCTGCTATCGGTGCGGCAAAGGGTGGTGCGTCTGTGGCCGGCAGTGCAGCAGGTGGGAGCGGCGGTAGTGGCGCGGCGGCTGGCGGAGCTGGTGGTGGTACAGCGGGCGGGACCGCGTCTGCGTCTGCCTCCGGTGCCGGCGCTGGAGGTGCTGGAAGCGCGAACGTAGGTGCTGGCGGGTCAGGCCTGGCAAGCCGGATGACGACCCGAGCGAAGGGTGCAGCAGGAAATGTGAAGAATATTGCTAGCAAGAAGGTGACCCAGAATGTCAATCACGCCGGGACGACACAGAAGCTCAGCGAGGCTAAGTCTTCTCTGAACGAGGCGAAACAGAATCAACAGGCTGCCGGTTCGCAGGCTAAGTTCATTCAGAACTCGATGGCGTCGCATGATATGGATATGGCCGAGGCGAGAGAGCATGGATTTCTTGACGCCGAGCCTGTCGAGGGACAGACGCCGAGCTTCAAGACCGACCCTGGCACGAACGACGTGAAGATGAGCTATATGGGCACGGACGGGGCTTCTCGAGCCGTCAACCTCACGCAGAAATTCAAGTCGGCGAGAGCCGAGCAGAACGATGCCGGTCAAGATGCCGAAGCGGCGCAGTCCCAGATCGACACGATTCAGACGAGAAAAGGACGTGTCGATACGGCCAAGGCTGTGGGCCGAACTGGAAAGGCCGGAGCTCGTCCTGTCTACAAGGGCGCGGCGTTTGCGACGAAAACCGGCGGAGCCGCAATGATTGGTGGTGTCGGCGGGAACTCGTATCTTGCGCACTCGATGGGGCGTCGAGCCTCCCAGCCGATGATCGGCTCGGGCGGCCCCGAGCAAAACCCGAACCGCACGCTCTCTGAATTCGGCCGTGTAGCTGGCGGGAAGGCATCCCAACCCGGCGAGATAGGCGATACAGGCAATGCTGACACCAGTGGAGGGAGTTAGCGTTAGCACCCCCTCTGGTCGTCGATCGACCGTCCCTTAGACCGTGTAAAAGACTACTGAGCGTACACATGCTTATATGCGGTCACAGGATATAGTAGGTGAGCAACTCAGATCTACTGTGGATTTCGCGTAGTTCACAGGTGTCTTCTCTTCGAATACGCTGAATCGAGAATCAACCACTCCACCCCCAAAATCAAGACATCACCGGAATCGACACATGTCAGTAATCAATGCGACAATTGCCTACCTCGCTATCGACCTCGTCTACGGACTTGTCCGAGAGAGCGATCGGTTCCCGACGTATGGTCGGCGTGGCCGCCTCATCGAAGCCCTGTTGATCACGGCTGTCGTGATGGTATGGGGGTGGCTGATCGCACCAGACGTCCTCAACCCCTCTTCGGCGGGCGTCGTGGGGCTTCTAGTGTACGGGCTGGTGTCTATCCCTGTATTCGCTGTTTTCTGGTTCCTTGGGCGATCGCCGACCCCCTCGATCGGGCTGGGTGGACTGCTGTCAATCGTCCCGATATTGTTGCTCGGGGGTGTGAACGAGTTCCTCCTGAACACACCGGCTTCTGGACTTTCGGACGCGCTCACCATTCCATTTGTAACCGGGAACGCACTCGCCATCTTCGCCGGGGCGTACCTTGCGGTCACGATGGCAGACAACGGGCGAAGAACCCGGCAAAAAGAGCGTGAGCGAGAACGAATCCCTTCCGGCCCAACTACCTACTCCTTGACCCAGAACACGAACGCGAACGGGGCTCCGAGCTCGACTAGTTATGAGGCGAACGATGCTGTCGTCGCCCAGGACGTGTCTACCGACGGAACGCCGGGGACTCATTCCTCGACCGGGAGTAGCCCGTCCGAGGTACAGTTACGGAACTTGACGTACGACTGGCAGCATTCATCGGCGAGGTTCGAAGATATCGGCGGCTACGATGACGTGAAGGCCGATCTCGAACGCCGTGTTCTCGAGCCCCTCCTGGCGCATCGCGATGGGGATGACCGCTTCTCGCGGTTCAGTGTCGAACCTGAGAGCGGCATCATGCTGTATGGCCCGCCGGGAACGGGAAAGACGATGTTCGCGAGGGCGCTCGCTGGCGAACTCACTGTCCCGTTCGTCGAGCTCTCTCCAGCGGACGTGACGTCGA
>ERZ1034573.135-NODE-135-length-20459-cov-5.607724_pt1 | contig 20459 bp, 18 predicted proteins | sample MGYA00520641_ERZ1034573 | MGnify/ENA primary metagenome ERZ1034573 (study PRJEB33760, sample SAMEA4777724) | hypersaline lake metagenome | biome: hypersaline environment; feature: brines | place: Spain | collected 2014-08 | depth 0 m ...
TCCCGTTCCTGCTCGACACGTACGTCGGGAACCACCTGCTGAAGACGGTCGCGCTGAACGACACGCTCGAAACAAACGGTATCGACGGGGTCATCTCCGGTGTCCGCTGGGACGAACAGGACGCCCGGGCCGACGAGACGTTCTTCTCTCCCCGTCACGACCCCGACATCTACCCGCCCCACGACCGGGTACACCCGATACTGCAGTTCGCCGAGCGGGATGTCTGGGACGCCTTCTGGCAACACGTCGTGCCCGAGGAGGTGGCCGCGTTTCCCGACGACGGCTACGTCCCGCAGTCGGCCGGCGATCTCCCCGACGGGGTCGGTTGGACGGACATCCCGGTCTCCCCGAAGTACGTTTCCGGGTTCCGCTCGCTCGGCTCCGAGGTGTCGACCGACAAGAACACCGACGAACCGGCGTGGTTGCAGGACCTCGAGAGCACGACCGAGCGCGCCGGCCGTGCACAGGACAAGGAGGACCTGATGGAGCGTCTGCGTGATCTCGGCTATATGTGAGCTCCCGGGTTCGACGGCGTTTCTGACAGTCACCGGGCGACCCCCCTGGTCGGACGGTCCCGTGCGTTTCCATCAGCCGGGACCGATAGAAACACCTTCTATCACACTGATTACTTTGATATGGACTGTCAGACCATCTGTGACCGGCTGGACGACGAACTCGACGTGCCGGCGTACGCGGGTGTCGACCCGAGTCCGAACGGGCTCCAGGTCGGCCCGGCGACACGGACAGTCGACCACGTCGCGGTCGCGGTCGACGCCGCCGTCGAGACCGCCGAGCGTGCGGCGGCGGCCGACATGCTTGTCACCCACCACGGCATCATCTGGGGCGGTATCGAGCGTGTCACCGGGCTCCACCACCGGCGGATACGGGCACTCGTCGACGCGGACCTGCCGCTGTACGTCGCACACCTCCCGCTCGACGGTCACCAGACACTCGGTAACGCAGCCCGCATCGCCGACCTGCTAGAACTGGTCGACCGGGAGCCGTTCGGCACGGACGGCGGTCTCCCGGTCGGCCAGCGGGGTCGTCTGCCGGAGCCCGTGTCCGTCGACGCGCTCTGTGACCGTCTCCGCCCGCACCTCGACACCGGGGGGCACGGTATCCGAACGCTCGCCCACGGCCCCGACGAGGCACAGGAGATCGCGATTGTCACCGGCAGCGGTGCCGACTTTCTCGGCGAGGCAGCCGCGGCGGACGTCGACCTCTTTCTCACCGGTGAGGGAAAACAGAAACTCTACCACGAGGCAAAGGAACAGGGGGTGAACGTCGTGCTCGGCGGACACTACGCCACGGAGACGTTCGGTGTCAGGGCCATCGCAGACCTGCTGGCCGACTGGGGGCTCGACACCACCTTTCTCGACTGCCCGACCGGGCTCTGACCCGAGACCGACGGCTTTCTTGTGGCCACCCGCCGTACCTCGGAGTATGCTCTGGGAGCTACGAGACCTCGCGCCCGCCGGACTCGTTCCGGCGGCGTGGCTGGCGACCGCCGCCGTCCACGCCGACGTGCTCGGAACCGACGGGATGTTCATCGCCCACGTCGTGATGGCCGCGTTCATCGCGTTCTTCGCGGTCACGGGGTGGTCGGCGATGGGACGCGGCGCGTTGCGCGCCTGGCGACTCGTCCTCGTCGTGGGGCTCGTGGTCACACTCGCGGGTGTGGCCGGCTTTCTCGGGGTGCCCGGCGAGGACGCCCTGCTGGGGACGAGTCTCGTCGGCTGGATGATTCTGCCTGCCGCCGGCCTGGTCTACACCGGGCAGGCGATGCCCGGCACCGGGACGGTGTACTACGCCGGTGGGGGGCTGTCCGTGGTCGGCGCGGTGCTGTACGTGGCAGCCCTCGGCGGTGACCTCGGCGGGACGGTCGAACTCCTTGCCATCGGGGTGGTCGGGGTCGGACAGGCCGCGGGGATGCTCGCCGGTTCACTAGCCGACCGGTGACCACGGGGGGTCTCGCTTCGGTCTCCGGTATCCGCCGGCGACGGGGTACCCACCGACTCGGTCGGGTCGACCCCGGTAGCGTTTAGAAGGTGTGGAAACAAGCAGGAGCCATGCAAGACAAGGCCGACCTCGTCGAGCAGGTCCGAACCGGCGATCTCCGGCTGCACGAACTCGAAGCACACGCAGACGCCGAGACCGCCGCCGCGGCGCGACGGGCGTACGTCGCCGCCGAGACCGGCGCGACTCTCGACAGCATCGGAGCACACAGCTTTCCCGCTGCCGAGACCGAGTCGAACGTCGAGAACCTGGTCGGAGGGGCACAGCTCCCGATGGGTGTCGCAGGCCCGGTCACGGTCGACGGTGGCGCGGCGAGCGGGGAGTACTTTCTGCCGCTGGCGACGACCGAGGGGGCGCTGGTGGCGAGTGTCAACCGCGGGCTCGGAGCAATCGAGGCCGCCGGCGGTGCGACCGCGCGGGTCACCGACTCGGGGATGACCCGTGCGCCGGTCTTCCGGGTCGAGGGGGTCGCGGAAGCAGAGCAGGTCACGGAGTGGGTCGAGGACAACCGCGACCGGCTCCGGGCGACCGCGGAGTCGACGACCAGCCACGGCGAACTCCTGGCGGTGGACTCCTACGTTGTCGGCGACAACCTCTTTCTCCGGTTCGTCTACGACACGAAGGACGCGATGGGGATGAACATGGCCACAATCGCCACCCGCGAGGCGGCGACACTCCTCGAGGGGGAGACCCCGGCGGAGCTGGTCGCCCTCTCGGGAAACCTCTGCTCGGACAAGAAACCCGCCGCTATCAACGCGGTCGAGGGACGGGGTCGAACGGTCACGGCGGACGTGCTCCTCGACCGCGACCTGGTCGAGGGTCGGCTCGGCACCACGCCCGCAGCGATGGCCGAGGGGAACACACGAAAGAACCTCGTCGGGTCGGCAAAGGCGGCCAGCCTGGGGTTCAACGCTCACGCGGCGAACACCGTCGCCGCGATGTTCCTCGCGACCGGGCAGGACGCCGCCCAGGTCGTCGAGGGGGCGAACGCTATCACGACGATGGACGTCCGGGAAGAGGGGCTGTACGCGAGTGTCTCGCTGGCGTCGCTGGAACTGGGCACGGTCGGCGGTGGAACCGGGCTCCCGACACAGGCCGAGGCACTCGACGTACTCGGACTCGGCGGTGGCGGTGACCCGCCCGGAAGCAACGCCGACGCGCTCGCGGAGGTGGTCGCCGTCGGCGCGCTCGCGGGTGAACTCTCCCTGATAGCGGCGTTTTGTTCGCGCCATCTGGCCACCGCTCACGAGCAACTGGGTCGATGACCGGGTTCCTCCAGAGCGGCCGACGCCGCGACATCTGCGTGCTACTCGCCGGCGACCCGATGCAGGCACAGGCACTGAAGACCCGGCTCTCGGAGCACTACGACGAGCGGATCGACCCCGACTCGTTCTACCGGGCGCTCGATGCACTGGAACGGAGTGGCTTCGTCGAGACCCGCACCGAGGGTATCCACGACGTCTACACCCTCACCGACGCGGGTCGGGACCGCCTCGGCACCCACCTCGACTGGGTCCGTGACAACGTCGAACAGGCCTGACCAGCCTCACAGCGTCTTTCGAACGTAGGTGGCGACGTCCTCGACCACCTCGCGCCGGTACGTCCAGAACGCCTTCCAGACACCCGGGTCCTGCTCGACGGCGACGAGTACGGCCGAGTCGTACTCGCCAACCTTCTCGGGCGGCGGGTCGTACAGCACGAACCAGGACCGACGAAAGTCGTCCTTGTAGCCGCCGTGCATCGTGACGTCGAAGTTCGGTGACGGCACCCAGTCCGGTCGTCCGTAGATGTGGACATCCACGTCGGTGTTGGCGACGGCGTCGTACGCCTCCCGGGTCCCCCGTTCGTCCTCGAGTCGGGAGAGCCGCTGGAACGAGGTCCGGAGCTTTCCGACACCGTAGCTGTGTGCGAGCTGTTCGATACGCCGCGAGACGACGATCAACAGCAGTTTCTCCTTGTTCGACTCGGGGTAGCCCCGGAGTGTGAACAGGTGGTCTGTGAGCTCCTCCATCACCGCCGGAATCCTCGTCTCCTCGAGCTCCCGGGCACCGGTCACGAACAGGTCCGAGTTCACGAGCAGAATCGCCTCCTCCAGTTCCCGTAACGGCGACGTGGTGACCACCTCACCCTCGTCGATCAGGAGCACCGTGTCGTCGTCGTACTCGTCGTTTATTCGCTCGTCGACGGTGACGTCCTGACGGGCGAACATATCGCTGAGGATGCGCTTGAGTGGCTCGGGCCGGGTTCTGTTCACGACGACGAGCGAGCGTTCACGACCTCTCGCCCTGTCGAAGAACCTCTCGAGTGTCACTGTTTCGCCGGGGAGTAACAGACCGCCGCTTTTGAACCTGTGGACTGTGCCGGCACGGGAGACACAGCCGGTCGGTTCACCGCGCGAGCGGCATCGAGTAGCTCCGCTCGCGCTCGCAGACGGCCGTCCACGTGTGCTCACACGCACAGGAGACCTGCTCGAAGACCGACGGGTCCTGGCGCAGGTCGAAGTCTTTTATCGCCCGCTGGACGCGGTCGTCACACTCGCCGCAGTTGTGTGCGCCGCGGTCGCTGCCGTGGCCGACCGGGTCCGAGACGACGATAACCTCCTCCTCGGCCGTCGCCTGCAGCACATCGACGACACTCCAGAGCCACGGCGGTCGGTAGCCGTCGGCGTGGTACAACTCCTCGACCATCGTGTACCGCTGGACGTTCGTGGGGTTCATCGACACCGTGTGGACACCGTCGACAGCCGCACAGCGCCGGACCGAGCGCTTCATGTCGGCGAGAGCCTCCGCCTCGGAGAGAAACGGCGGTTTCATCAGCAGGTACGCCTTCACCCCGGCATCTGCCTCGCGGGCCTCGGCGGCAGCCGCCTCGAACGCGCTGAACGGAAAGTACTTGTTGACACAGTCGTGTCGAACACGGTCGGTCGCGGTCTCTAGCCCGACAGCAACGTCGGTCTCGATACCGCGGTCGGTGAACGCGGCGAGCTTCTCCCGGTCGACGAAGTCCGGCAGTGACTCGACGACCATCCGGTCGCGGTCTGTGAACGTCTCCGCGATCGCCTCGCGGGTCTCGGCCGGAACCTCGCGCTCGTCCAGAAACGACCCCGACGTGTATATCTTTATCTGGCCCGCCGGCTCGGCGGCGTGTTCGCGCTCGTGTTCCAGACACCGCTCGATCTGTGTCATCAGGTCCTCGTGGGGGACGGTGCCGCCCTCGACGCTTTCGGCGACGTAGCCACACATCGTGCAACCGCCGGCACGTGCCCACCGGCAGCCACCGGTGTTGAGGATGATGGTCAGCGAGTCGTACACACCCTCCGGTGTGTTGTCCTCGTCGAGCCAGACCCGGGTCGGCTCCCGGGGGTCGTGTGACTCGTTGTTTCGGGCCCGAACCTCTCGCATCACCTTGTTGTGGGCGTCCATCCCGCGGCCCTGCTCGTAGACCTCGGGGCTCGGCTTGCTCATCACCGACCCGTTGGCCGCCGCCGCGTAAACCCCCTTCGGGAGCCGGGAACACGGCGATACCGTCGCCGGACTCCGTTCGGGTCACCCCGGTCTGTCGGCAGCCCCGGCGGGATGTGGAACGCTTTAGCGCCGCGGGCCCGTACGGTGTGGTATGACAGCCGCCATCGAGCGCAACCGGCTCGACGAGGAGGAGAGCCCCTACCTGCGCGACCACGCGGACAACCCGGTGAACTGGCAGCCCTGGGACGATGAGACACTCGAGACAGCCCGGGAGCTCGACCGGCCGATCTTTCTGTCGGTCGGCTACTCGGCCTGTCACTGGTGTCACGTGATGGCCTCGGAGAGCTTCGACGACGAGCAGGTCGCGGCGGTTCTCAACGAGGAGTTCGTCCCGGTGAAGGTCGACCGCGAGGAACGACCGGATCTCGACAGTATCTACCAGACAGTCTGTCAGCGGGTCAGCGGCCGCGGTGGCTGGCCGCTGTCCGTCTGGCTCACCCCGGACGGTGACCCGTTCCAGGTTGGGACGTACTTTCCGCCGGAGCCCCGTCGCGGGATGCCGGGCTTTCTCGACCTGCTCGAGGACATCGCCACGGCCTGGAACGACCCCGACCAGCGGGAGGATATGGAGGAACGGGCCGACCAGTGGACCGCGATGGTGACGGGTGAACTCGAGGACGTGCCCGACACGACCCACGAGCCCGACGACGACCTGCTCGAGTCGGCTGCGGAGGCGGCGGTTCGGGCTGCCGACCGCCAGCACGGAGGGTGGGGGAGTGGCCCGAAGTTCCCACAGACCGGTCGTCTCCACCTGCTCGCCCGGGCACGGGTTGAGACGGGGCGTGACCCGTTCGAGACGGTGCTGGTCGAGACTCTCGACGCGATGGCCGAGGGCGGGATGTACGACCAACTCGGCGGCGGGTTCCACCGGTACGCGACCGACAGGGACTGGACGGTGCCACACTTCGAGAAGATGCTCTACGACAACGCGGAGCTGTCCCGGGCCTACCTCGCGGGCTACCGACTGACCGGTGACGACCGCTACGCCGAGGTGGTCGAGGAGACACTCGGGTTCGTGGAGCGCGAGCTCACCCACCCCGAGGGTGGGTTCTTCAGCACACTCGGCGCACAGAGCGAGTGGGAGGGACAGGACGAGGAGGGTGCCTTCTACGTCTGGACGCCAGAGCAGGTCGAGGAGACCGTCGACGACGCGACCGCGGCGGCCGTGTTCTGCGAGCGCTACGGCGTCACAGAGACGGGCAACTTCGACGGAAAGACGGTGCTCACCCGTGCGCGGCCACCGGCGGAGCTCAGCACGAACCGCGATATCTCCGAGACAGAGACCGAGCGGCTGGTCGAACAGGCCCGCGGACAGTTGCTGGCGGCACGGGGTGAGCGGCCACGACCACCGCGCGACGAGAAGATACTCGCAGGGTGGAACGGCCTGATGATCTCGGCTGTCGCGAAAGCCGCGCTCGTGCTCGACCGTGACCCGGCGTCGGCACGCGACGCCCTCGGGTTCGTTCGCGACCAGCTCTGGGACGGTGAGCGGCTCTCCCGACGGTACACGGACGGTGTGGTGAAGATAGACGGCTACCTGGCCGACTACACCTTTCTCGCCCGGGGCGCGTTCGACCTGTTCCAGGCGACCCGCGACCCGGAGCCGCTCGCGTTCGCACTCGACCTGGCGCGGGCTATCGAGCGGGAGTTCTGGGACGCAGAGCAGGGGACCCTCTACTTTACCCCGGACGGTGGCGAGTCGCTGATCGCCCGGCCACAGGAGCTCACAGACCAGTCGACCCCGGCGAGCATCGGCGTCGCGGCGGAGCTGTTCGACGCGCTCGACCCGCTTGCCCCGGACCGGGAGTTCGCCGCCATCGCCACGGCAGTCGTCGAGACACACGGAGACCGCATCCGGTCGAACCCGCTCGAACACGCCTCGCTGACGCTTGCGGCCGACACCGTCTCCCGTGGGACACTGCAGGTGACACTCGTCGCCGACGACCCACCAGAGGAGTGGGCAGAGACGACCGCCGAGCGCTACCCGGAGCCGTGTGGCTACTTCTGGCGGCCGACAGCCGACGACAGCCTCGACAGCTGGCTCGACACACTCGGTCTGGAGACTGCCCCCGGCGTCTGGGCGAACAAGACACCGAAGACCGGTCGGCCGACCGCGTACGCCTGCCGGCAGGGCACCTGCTCGCCGGCGCGTACCGAACTCGTGCGCGCGCTCGACTGGGCCGAGCGGGCGCTGTGACAGGACGGAGCCGTGCCGGACGACCGGTCGACGGGCCCGGTTCGTCCGTCCGACAGCCAGTACGCTTATCATCGACACGCCGGGATACCGATACAATGGGACTCAAGTGTTCGCTGCTCGGGCATCAGTACGGTGACACCGAGGTTAGAACAGACCGGGAACAGGACGGCACAGAGATCGTCGAGACGACCCGGGAGGTGAGGCTCTGCGAGCGGTGTGGCAGACGGCTGGTCGTCTCGGAGACGACGGAGGTGAAGACTGTCGAGACGCCACGGGAACCCGACAGCGGGAACAGACAGCCCGACGTGGCGACGGACGGCGCCGAGACGGGACCAACCGGTGGGACACCGCGGAGTGCAGGCACCACCGGGCCACCGGAAGGGGGTGAGGTCGGCGGAGAGCGGACAGACGACCCCGGTGTCGACGCGGAGGCGGGTCCCCGGGACGCCCGCGAGCGACTGGTGGGGTCCGAGGAGGCGGAGCCGGACATCGGCGGCTCCGGGGACACGACGACTGACGCCCCCCCGGCCCGCCAGGACGATGCCATCTTTATCGACGAGGACGGCGAGGAGAAACCGGCGGCCGAGCGGCCGACCGGCGAGAGCGCCGAGCGGCCCGACTGGGAACCGGAGATCGAGTCCGAACCGGACGAGTCCCCCGAGCAACCGTCGGAGCCCGGTGCCGGTCTGACGGTCCCGGAGGGGGAGTTTCACTGCACGGAGTGTGGGTTCTCGACCACGGTGGAGTCGTCCTCGCTCCGCGAGGGTGACTTCTGCCCCGAGTGTCACCGCGGTGCACTGGAGCATCAGTCGGCCTGAGCGTGGGGTTTCCGGTCACCGGTATTCGGGTATTACAACGGCGCACACGCAGGTGTTGCGCCGACACAGACGGGACAGTCCGGCCCGCGAGCACAACATCTAAACCGTCGGCTTTACAACAGATTTCCATGCGAGAGTACAAGATGCGGCGGGGCGAGTATCTCGAGGAGCGCGTCGAGGACGTAGAGGGGTTCGTCGAGAGCCACTTCGGGCCGGTGACGACCACCGAACCGTACAACGACACCGAACTGCTCGTGGTAGAGGAGCCGGACAACCCGGTGTTCGACCGGGTGGTCGCGGGGAGAGTCGAGTACAGCAGTAAGAAAGACCGGATCGCGCTCGACATCGAGGAGCGCCCGGCCGAGGACGTCATCGCCGAGGGGGAGTTCGAGGCCGCCGAGGAGGCGGTCAATCTAAAGAACGACTTTCTGGAGGGTGCGACCGGTCGTGACGCGAAGGCACGCCGTGAATCCATGAAACGCGACGTCGAGGACGACGAGACGCCCGACAGTGTCGCCTGAGCTCCCCTTTTTTTCCCGACCGTTCAGCCGCCGGGAGACACCTCGAGCAGGTCCCAGAACGGGAGTCCGGGGGGATGTCGGCTCCGACTGTCATCGGCCCGTGTGCGAACAGCACGTTGCTGGCTGCCAGCCGGTGACCCCCTCGTGGGGTCTCAGTCACACTCCTCGACGGCCGCTCCGAGGTCGTCGAGCGACAGGACGTTGATTGAGACACCACACAGCGGGTGCGCCGGGGGGTCCGACGAGCTGGTCGACACCGTCCTCGCGGGCAGTGTCGGCGGCGTCACCGAACTGCAACAGCACGACACCAGGCTCGTACCTGTCTGTTCGCCCAAACGCGTCTGTGTCTGGTGCTCGTGTCAACGGCGGCTATCATGCTCAGCAGTCGTTGCCTCGCCCGAAAATATGCGTATCGAAAATTATAGACGGGGGGGTGCCGAACGAAGGGGCAATGAGTGAGCGGAACGTCCACGTCAACGCGGCCAACCGGCCGCCAGTCGAGGATCAGGAGATCGAGATTGTCGAGCGAAAGGGTCTGGGTCACCCCGACTCGATCTGTGACGGGGTTGCGGAAGCCGTCTCCCGTGCGCTCGGACAGCTGTACATCGACCGGTTCGGGGTCCCTCTGCACTACAACACCGACGAGACACAGCTAGTTGCCGGTCGGGCCGCGCCGGCGTTCGGCGGTGGTGAGGTGCTAGAACCCATCTACCTCCTGGTCGTCGGTCGGGCTACGAAGGAGTACCAGGGTGAGGCGATCCCGGCCGAGACGGTCGCACTCGACACCGCTCGCAGCTACCTCGACGAGCAGTTCCCACAGCTTGATGTCGGCTCCGACGTGGTCGTCGATGTCCGGTTCGGCGAGGGCAGCGGCGACCTGCAGAACGTGTTCGGCGAGAACGGGATGGTCCCGAAAGCAAACGACACGAGCTACGGTGTCGGTCACGCGCCACTCTCGGAGACCGAGCGGATTGTCTACGAGACCGAACAACAGCTCAACGGGCCGTACGGCTCTAACCACCCCGAACTGGGCCAGGATATAAAGGTGATGGGGAAGCGCGAGGGTGACCACATCGACGTCACCGTCGCCGCGGCGATGGTCGACGCCTACATCGACGGGTTCGAGCGGTACCGTGACGCGGTAGCCGGTGTCGCCGAGTACGTCGACGACCTCGCCCGCGAGCACACCGACCGCGAGGTGTCGGTGCACGTCAACACCGCCGACGACCCCGAAGCCGACTCTATCTACCTGACGACCACCGGAACGAGTGCCGAGAACGGCGACGACGGCTCGGTCGGCCGCGGAAACCGGGCGAACGGGCTGATCACGCCGAACCGGATGATGAGCTTGGAGGCCACGAGCGGAAAGAACCCCGTCAACCACATCGGCAAGATATACAACCTTCTGAGCACTGAAATCGCCGACGCGGTCGCCGCAGATATCGACGGTGTCCGTCAGTTGCAGGTTCGCCTGCTCAGCCAGATCGGCCAGCCGATCGACCGTCCCCACGTTGCTGATATCTCTGTTGTCACTGCCGACGGTGTGGCACTCGCCGACGTTCGCGACGACATCACAGCCATCGCCGACGCCGAACTCGGGAACGTCACCAGTTTGACCCGGCGACTCATCGGTGGCGAACTCTCGACGTTCTGATCGGTCCTCACCCGGCGACCCCCGATGTCGTCCGAATCTCGAACCGGGCACCGCCGTCGCGGCTCTCGGTCAACTCGAGCTCCCAGCCGTGTGCGTCGACAATCTCACACACGATGGACAGACCCAACCCGGTCCCCGACCCCGTCGTGTACCCGTGTTCGAGAACAGACTCCCGCTCCGACTCGGGGATACCCTCGCCATCGTCCGCGACGTAGAACCCCACGACCCGGTCGTCGCGCTCCAGGGGACCGACCCGGACCTGGAGCGGCTGTTCGTTGTGCTCGACAGCGTTTCGAAGGAGGTTCTCGAACAGGTTGCCGAGCAGGGTCGGGTCACAGCTGAGACGTTGGTCGACGGTTGTCTCGAACACGACCGTGTCGTTCTCGGGTTGGACTGTCTCCCAGGCGTTTCTCACAATCTCTCCCAGGATGGCGGGTTCGGGGTTCGAGATTGTCGTCCTCGAGCGGGCGAGTGTGAGGAGGTCATCTATCATCTGCTCCATCCGTTCGAGACCGCCGGCGACAGTGTCGAAATCCGACGGGTCACCGGTCTCCCGGGCGCGGTCGAGGTACAGCCTCGAAACCTCGAGCGGGTTCCGGAGGTCGTGAGAGATAACCGAGGCGAACCGGTCGAGCCGTTCACGCTCGTCGCGAAGTCTCGCGGTCGTCTCGACGACCCGTATCGCCGCCGCTGCGTTCTCGGCGAGAATCTCCGCGAACCGGACGTCGGTTTCGTCGAAGATGCGTCCGACCGTGCCGATGCTGAGCAACCCCGTATCGCCGATCGGGGTGTACATCGTCTGTGTGAACTGCTCGCGGTCGTACGGGTCGTTTGGCTCGATGGTGTCGATGACCGTCTCGCCGCGACGGAGCGCACGACCGTGAGGGGACGTCTCCGCGTCGAACGACGGTCGACTGTCTATGTCCGCGACCCGTCCGCCAAAGGCGACGTGGTGGAGCAACCCGGCCTGCTCGTCGTGCCTGCGAACGGCCGTCCCGGGAAACCCGAGCACGTCGTTCGCGGCCTCTGCTGTCCGTTTCAACACCTCCTCGACCTCGTCGGCAGTCATCAGCTCCCGGGTCGAGACGTGGAGGGCGGTGATCGTCTCGTCGTACCCCCGTCGCGTGCCGACGCTCCGGAGCGAGCAACTCACAGCACCGGTCGTCGATGCGGGTCGCACCCGCAGGTCGTAGCTCGTCCCGTCGTCACCGTCTCCCGGCGTAAGAGTTACCCGTTCCGTTCTGGCGTCTGCCCCGTCGACGACCGCCGAGACAGCACGTTTCCACCGCTCGCAGACCGACTCACTCAGTAGTCCTTTATTCCACAGAGACCCCAGGGACTCCCCGCGGATCTGCTCTATCTCAGTCTTGAACACCACCTGGCAAGGGTTGTTCGCGTCGACAACAACGTGGTCCTCGTCGACCAGAACGCCAGCCCCCGGAACGCTCTCAAGTTCCCCCATTCGTTAGATGTGTATGTCCCGGTGTGTAATTAAAAGGTTCTGATTGTTATATCATTTCAGTGACAGTTTATCCCGGTTCGCCGTCCGTCGAACGGAGCGGCTCCGCGAACCCGAAGCGCGGCTTCACCGCCTCGATACTGACATCGAGCTGTTCGCCCTCCGTCGCGCCGGGAACGAATATCGTGAACCCCTCGACCCGGGCGATACCATCGCCCTCCTCCCCGACGTCGACAATCTCGACCGCGAGTTCGTCACCGGGTCGGACCGGTGCGGTCAGCCGGTTCTTGCCGACCAGATACAGCTCCGAGGAGGCGTCCCGTGACGCGTCCGGCCGGACCTGACGGACGTACTCGAACTCGGCCTCGATGTCAGTTTCGAGCGCGGCCAGGTCACGGCCGTCGAACAGCTTGACCGCGAGGTCACCACCGGCAGACAGCAGCTCGGTTCCGAGTTCGAGTGCCTGTCTGGCGAGATGCACCGACCGGGCGTGGTCGAGGCTGTTCTCACCGGTCATGTTGGGGGCCATGTCCGAGAGCACAGTGTCGACCGGCCGGTCCCCACCACCGACCGCGGCCCGGACTTCGTCTGCGGTCTCCACCTCGGTCACGTCCGCCCGGACGTACGCGAGGTCGGCGTCGGGCTCGACGAGCGGGTCGATCCGCTGGCGGTCGACCCCGACGACCTGCCCGCCCGGACCGACAGCCTCGGCGGCGACCTGTAACCATCCGCCGGGCGCCGCACCCAGGTCGACGACCGTGCTGCCCTCGCCCAACAGCGAGGCTGTCGCGTCGAGTTGCTGGAGCTTGTACGCCGACCGGGCACGGTACCCCTGTTGTTTGGCCTTGTTGTAGTACTCGTCTTTACCCGTCATCTGTTCCTCGCTGACCGTCTCTCTCGGCTGTGAGCCGCCCACAGGGCGTGTTCATACCAGTCGAGAGGCGACCGCCCCGGAAAGGGGTATCGGTAGCGTCGGTGGACCGATGGGCTGGCGGTGAGTGCTGAGGTGTCCGACACGACCCCGGACTGAGCTGATCATCGGACCCGGTACCCCGAAATCGACCCCGCCGGAGTGGGGTCTGACTCACCGCCATCGACAGGTGTTAGTCACCACGACGGCTACCGGTAGCTGTGGCAGTCACCGAGAAGATATACGTCAAGAACCACCGACAGCTGGTCTCGCAGATCGAGCGGTCGTTTCCAAAGGGGGCGTTCAGCGGCGCGACGATGGACATCCTCTACCAGGGTGAGGGGCTGGAGAAACTCGACGAGGCGACCCGTGACCGGGTCCTCGAGTTTGCAACGGACTTCCTGGACTGTGACTGCGAGTCGAACCCTCACTGTGGGTGCCCCGAGCGGAAGTTCGTGCGCTACCTGCTCGAACTCCGCGAACAGGGGCTCGGGCCGCAGGCTGTCGTCGACGTGATGGGTGACGAGTACATGTTGTACGCCTACCCCGGCGACATTCTCTCCTTTCTGGACGACTCGGTGCGAACACTCGAAGCCGCCGAGCGCCTGGCTGAGGTAGACGGGGACTCGGCGGCCGCCGACCGGATGCGTGCCCTGCGTGAGGCGCTCGTCCGCTGACACGGTCGTCGGTCCATCGGTCCGTTTGGAGACACACCCACAGAGACCGCGACAGCTGTTAGCTCCGGCTCACCGGCCGTCCAACCGGACATCGTGGCGGTACAGGTGCAAGAACAGACCCGTCGGCGGCACGTCGTAGACGACCTCGACTGTCGCTCCGGTACGGGAGATGGTCGTTTGCTCGGCAGGAAACAGCTCCCGGAGCGCGAGCGCCCAGCCGGCGCTGTACGCGGAGTCGACCCGCAACACGACCTCGTCGGCGTCGGTCCCGTTCTCACCGACCAGGACACCGGGATGGCGGTTCCGGGCGACGCCGGCGGTCACCACCAGCCGCTGGTCGAGTCGGGTCTGTCCCTCGACCCGGATGACGGGCAGTGTGAGCGAGGAGACCCCGTCGACAGTCCGGTGACTGAACGCGTTCGAACGGACCACCGCCGGCGTCGCACCGCGGTCGGGCGCGGAGAACACCAGCCCCGACTGGTAGGCGATACGGGCGTTCGACCCGGGGTTCTCGTACTCGAGCACACCGAGTGACGTGTTCGCGAGTTCCCGCTCGGTGTCACCGGCTCTCACAGCCACGGTCAGTGTGCCGGCGGTCCCGTCGACGGTGACCCGGTCCCGGCTCTCGGCCAGGTCGCCGGTCGACAGCGCCACGGTGGTCGTTCCGGCGGCGCTGGCACCGTCGACAGTGACGCTGTCGATGGCGCCCGCGATACCTGTGAGATCGCGCTCGACTGCCGTATCCGAGAGGTCGGCGGTACTGTCGGTCAGCCCCGTGATGCCGAACCCCACGATGGAGACGACGCCGGCCAGCACGACGGCGACGACGAGCACCACGCCCAGCACGTGCGAGACGGCACGCCCGTCGGTTGCAAGCTCTCTCAACATCGTCTGTGTCTCAGTGTGTCGGTTTGTCGCATGTGTCAGGTTCGCCAGAGTTCGAGCTGTATCTGTACCGTGTTGTACCGGGTCGAAGTCGGGTCGATATCCGGCGCGTAGAACGCCTCGCCGTCACAGTTCGACACCGACAGTTCTGCGAGCGTGCAGTCACCGGCGCTCGCGTGTGGCTCGTCATCGTCGGACAGCAACACCGTCGCCGAGGTGGTGACACTGTCGCCCCCGGGGGGTCCCTGGTAGACGAGCGGCCGTTGTTCGGTCGTCCCGAGGGCTGTTTCGTAGGTGATCTGCAGGTTGTACGCGATCGGCCGCTCACCGAGTGTCTCCGCGAGCAGCACCGCGAGCGGGTGGGCCTCCTCGCCGTCGAAGGAGACGTAGTGGGGCGCACCCCCGACGTCGGTCTGGGTGTTCACGAACGACCCGGCGGTGGTGTTCCAGTACAGTACCGCCGCGGTGAGATTACCGTTTGCCTCGGCGAGTCCGAGCACGTCGTCACCTGCCTGCTGGAGTTGTGCTCTCGCCAACTCGGCCTCGGCCTGCTGGGTTCCAACCGGGACCGCCTGTGCGACGATGACCAGCGCCGATATCAGCAACAGGACCGCCAGAAACGCCTCCAGGGTCCACTGGACGCCGCGGCTATCTCCCCGCAACCGGGACCCCCGAGAGCTGTCACGTTCGTCTGCACCGGAGCCACGTCCCGACACGGTCACCACACCCTGACAGAGACGGTCCGGTACCCGCCGTCACCGAATCTGACGAACCGGTTCGACTCGAACACGGCCACGTCGGGCGGCGGTGTCGGTCCGAGTGCGTAGCTGACTCCCGTCTGACTCGTGACCACACGCCCGTTGTCGACGATACTGACGTTCACGTGGCGGTTGTTCTCTACCCCCAGCGAGCGGCGGAGCCACCGGAGCTCCGACCAGGAGCCGTCGAGTCTGTCGACCCGGCTGCAGACACCGGTCTCGTTGGTGTCGAAGTACGCGTCGACACAGCCACGGTCGAGTGCTGTCGCCCCGATGTCGCTCACCAGCAGGTCCTCGACGAGGCGCCGGTCGGCGTTGAGTGTTGCCCCCTCACGGTCTGGGTTCGAGTCGACACCGATACCGAACAGCACGTTCCCGCCGGCGAAAAACAGCCCGACACCGAACAACAGGATGATCATCCCGTTGAGAAAGTCTATCTGCTCGGCCTGAGCCCGGTCGGCAGACCCGCCGTCGCGGCCGGTCACAGACCCCCGCGTCATCCAAACAGCACCCCGACACCTGCCCACGCGAGAAACGTGACCGCCAGAAAGCCGATTGCGTACTTCAGACCGGCGGTTGCCCTCCCCGTCTGGACGTAGCCACAGACGAGCCCCGCACAACAGCCCTGTATCAGCGCGGCGTGCAGGTAGAGCATCGAGAGCAGTGACGGGTCGATATCACCGAAGTCGATAAACTCGGCGTCCGGGCTCTCGCCGAGCACCTCCACGATTGTCTCGATGAAAAACTCCTCCAGCATGAGCAACACGCCGACGAACACCAGAAAGCTAATCGCGATGATGAGCACCTGCAGCCGGGTTCTGGTGCGTTTCTCACGCTCCAAGTCGTCCTGGATCTCGGAGAGGTCTGCGGCGGTCGTCAGCACGTCCGTGAGCAGGTCGCTGGTCTCCTGTGCCTTCTGCAGGAGCTTCAGCGAGCGGGCGAGCCGCGGGATGCGGTACCGGTTGTTGAACCTGACGAGCACGGTTCCGAGTGAGCTGCCGAAACTCACCTGCTTGTAGATGCGTGTCAGCTCACTGCCGAGACGAGCGTTGTTGTCCTCGCCGGTGAGTCGGATCGCCTCGAGCAACGGTTGACCGGTCGCGTTTGCGTTTGCGAGTTTCCGCAGGTCGGAGGTGAGTGTGTCGGTGAGAGAGCCGACAGTCCGGGCGCGCCGCTCGGAGAAGACCGCGAGCGGCGTCGCAATCAAAAAGAAAGGCACCCCCACCCAGACAAACGACTGGGCGAGACTCTGCTCTACGATGGCCGTTCCGCTCGGTTCGGCGATACCCTGAACGAGGAGGCAGGCGAGCACGAGCACCGTGACCGGGACGGTCAGGAGGAGTGTGTACCGTGGCTCGTCCCGGAGAAACCCGGCGGGGTCGGCGAGCAGTTTCGAGAGCCGGTGACGGAGCTCACCCGTCCAGACCCGGTGCAAGAGCGGCTCTCCGGGGTGTGCATCGAGATGCGTGTCGACGACCCCGAGTGTAGGGACTGTCTGTGCGACGCTGACCGCGCTGTCGTCGGGCGGTTCGAGCCGACCGGTCCCGACGGAGTCCTGCATCGTGACACTCACCGCGAGAACGTACACAGCGTTGAGTGCCGGCAGGACGACGTAGACGGTTACCAGCAAGAGGAGCACCTGTGCGTCACCCAGCAGCGCCATGATGACGAGCACGACAATGAGAATCAACGGCAGGACCGTCAGCGAGATGTACACTTCACCGAACAGTTCGAGCGTGTTCAACAGGTTGGCCTGGGTCCGGCGGCGTTTCTCTATCTGGTGGTCGGTCTCGGTCTCCAGAAAGCCGGTGAGATCACCGCCGCTGTTGATGACCGAGAGCAGGTCAGTCAGGAACTTCGAGAGTTCGTCGCTGGGTGTCGTCCGGGCGACGTTCTCGACTGCTGTCCGGTAGTCGACGTTGAAGTACTCTATCTCGTGTGTGAGCTGTTGGAACTCGACGGCCGCCTCGCCGTACGTGTCCTCGGAGTCGGCGACCGCACCGAACACGTCGAGTGCGTCCATTCCGCCGACAGACAGCGAGTACATAAAGCCGACGACATCGGGCAACACGAGGCCGATCTCGCGACGGCGGTGGTAGATGTGTATCGAGGGGTAGTAGACCGCCGCGGCCAGCCCGGTGAGCAGCCCGAACACGGCAAACGGCAGCAGCCACACGCACAGAAAGAGGCCGTGCCCGAGTACCGAGAGTCCCGCCGCGAGTACGAGACCCCACCCGGTGTCGGGCACGACCCCGACGGGGACGGGGAGCCCGACCACCGCGACGACGAGCAGGCCGAGACTCCCGCCGAGTAGCACGCCCAGAAACGTCCCCAGGGCGAGCGCGTTCGACAGGTAGAGCTCGACCGGTGTCGACAGTTTCGCCTGGGCGAGCCGCAGTTCGAGCTGGCTGACAAAGTGCCCGCGGCCGGCGAACAGGGCCCGGTAGACCGGCTGGAACACCTGCGAGAGAACGAGAGCGAACCGCTGGTGGAAACTGCTGCGCTCGACCTGTTGTGTGATATCTTCGCCGAACTGCCCCTCCCGTGAGGCACGCATCGGGTCGTCGCTCCGCTCGACGGTCATCGGGCCTCGCCGTCCCTGTCCCGGTCGGTGGTCGGCGGCTCCGGCGACGGAGGCCGGTTCATGTCAGACTGGTCGGGCCACCCCTCGGCACGGGACCTGCTGTCACCCGGTGTGTGCTCGCCGTTTCGCGAGGTGGTGTCTCCGGTATCTGTCCCGTCACGGGGGGTCGCCTGCCCGCCGGTGCCGTTGGTCCGTGTCTGTGAGCGGCCGTGTGCTGCCGACCGGTCGGCTGTGCTGTACTCCGCGAGCAGGTCGGCCCGGTCCGCGAGCAGGGCCTCGACCCGCTCACGGAGCCCCGACCCCGGTGTCGGCCGCGGAACGAGAGCCTCTGCCGCCTCGTCGACGGTGATGTCGATTGTCCGCATCGTGGTGAGTTCGCCGACCCGGGCCGCCAGTTGGTCTCGGGCGACCAGTGACATGATTACCTCGGGGCTGTGCATGTACGCCTGGATGGTCGCGGCGACGGCGGCGTAGCTGTTTATCCCCTCACGAACGAGGTAGGCGAGCAGCAGCTCCCGTTCGCGCCACTCGCGTTCGAACTCGGCCTGTGTCCAGCCGTTGTCGATCCGGACCGTCTCCATCAGGTCTGTCATCCCGCGGGTCCGGGCACGGATCTCGTCACTGACGCTGTCCCAGTCGTACGTCCGCTCGACGACGAACTCGTCGGCACCGGCGTCGTACTCGTCTATCTCGACGAGGCTCGTCGCCCGGCGGACACGCCGACCGTCGACTTTCGTCGTGGTCTGTGTGGCGACGATATCGACGGCGCTGAACATCGACCGCGCGACGTTGATCGGCTCCTCGGTGAACCGCCGGATCACCTCCTCCGGGGAGTTCGCGTGGAACGTCGTGCAGACAGTGTGGCCGGTGTTCATCGCCTGGAACAGCGTCCGCCCCTCCTCGCCGCGGACCTCCCCCATCAGTATGTAGTCAGGCCGCTTGCGGAGCGCGTCTTCGAGCAGGTCGAACTCGTCGATTGCACTGCCGTCGTCGGTCTTGAACGACTCCCGGGTGGTCGTCGGCACCCAGTTGCGCTGGGGCATCAACAGCTCCCGGGTGTCCTCGATGGAGACGAGTTTCGTGTCCGAGGGAACAAACAGAGAGAGCGCGTTCAGCGTCGTTGTCTTGCCCGAGGCAGTCCCGCCGGCGACAATCAGGCTCCGCCCGCTTTCGAGGGCCAGCCAGAGATACACCATCTGCTCCAGCGAGTAGGTCTCCCAGGCCACCAGGTCGACCGGTGTGAACGGTATCTCGCGGAACTGTCGAATCGTGAAGTTGGTGCCGCGGTCACTGACCTCCCGGCCGAGTGTCAGCTGGGCGCGGGAGCCGTCGGCCAGGGTGGCGTCGACGTTCGGCTGGCGCTTGCTGATACCCTTGCGAGCACGCTGTGCGAGTTTGACGGCAAAGTCGTCGAGTGCGTCCTCGCCAAACGAGACGTTCGTCAGCAGCTGTCCGTAGCTGCTGTGATAGACAAACACCGGCTCGCCGTAGCCGTCACAGGAGATGTCCTCGACGTTGACGTCGTGTTTCAGACCGTCGATGCGGTCGTAGCGGATGAAATCCCGGACTAAGTAGTAGACGAGTTTCTCGACCTGCTCGTCCGAGAGTGACCGCCGCTCGCCGGTTTCGGGGTCGCGGTCGACCGGAACCGGGTCGACAGCGCTCTCGCCGCGGGCCTGTTTGGCTACACGCCTGCGCAACGCCGAGACGACCCACTCCTTTATCTGGTCTCCGAGACCCTCACCCTGCGGTCCAAACTCGTTGCCCGACAGCAGGTTGTACCGCTGTAGCAACCGGACTGTCTCCTTTCGGACTACCTCGGCACGGTCAGCCGGGGACGCGTCCGTCGAGACAGTCTCGTAGTCGATGCTGAGTTTGAGTTTGTCGCCGAGAAACTCCCGGAGTGCCCGCTCGGTCCCGTCCAGCGACGGTTCGACCAGAAAGTAACGGTACTCCTGCTGGGCTGTGTGCCGGTAGACGACGACGAACCCGAACGGCTCGTTTACCCAGTACCGTTCGAGCTCCTGCAGGTGTGGTTTCTCCTCGTTTGGCACCGCCGCCTCCAGGTCCGCGTGACCTGCGAGCGTCTGAGTGCCGTCCGGAAGGGTGAAAAACGCCCGTTCGTCGACCCCCTCGGGAACCTCCAGCCGACTCTGTGGTAACGTGTCCGGTCCAGACATTATCTCCTTAGCTGAACGTATTATCCTATTGATTCGTGATAGAATATAAAAGTTCGTGCCTGCCGGAACGCCGGGTGGCTCGACTGAACTGAAGATAAACGTATCACGACACGAACTCTCGTGTATGTACGATACGATTCTGGTCGCAGTCGACAGCAGCGAGGAGTCGCGAGCGGCGCTCGAACACGCCGTCGCTCTCGCGGCCGCCGTCGGGGCCACGGTTCACAGAATTTCGAGGCGGATGCCACGGGGCTTGACCCCGTGGAGGAAGCCGAC
>ERZ1034573.137-NODE-137-length-20284-cov-16.759355_pt1 | contig 20284 bp, 19 predicted proteins | sample MGYA00520641_ERZ1034573 | MGnify/ENA primary metagenome ERZ1034573 (study PRJEB33760, sample SAMEA4777724) | hypersaline lake metagenome | biome: hypersaline environment; feature: brines | place: Spain | collected 2014-08 | depth 0 m ...
TCGAGATGATCGAAAAGGTCTTTGGTTTCGTCGCTCATATAGATTTAAGGCTTTCTCGGGTCACGAACATTATTCGAATGAACGTTTTCTTCTCTTAGATCTCGGATTTCATCTTCATCAATGTCCAAGCGGCTCAGCGGCTTCACGTCTTCGTACTCGGGAGTGTAATCGTCGTCCATCTTTAAGGACGTATCAAAGATGCTGTCGCTTACGTGCTGTTGAAACGAACGAAGCATGTCAATGTTCCCGTCGCTTTCTTGTTGAGCACGGCGAATTGCATTTCGGATTTCGTTTGCAATTTCGCTTTGATCAAGCTTTTCAACGAAGTTTTCTTTTTTCCCTGCAGCCCAGTCGACTAAGTTTGGGCGAAGCCTCGAAAGAAGTTTTCCAAACTCGTCGTCGCTCATATCACGGGGATCAACCGAAGATCCTTCATCAAACTGCTCGGCAACATCTGCAAGTTCTCGGAGGCGATCCGGGTCAAGGTCAGTTGCAGTAAAACTTTCAACCTTTTTTTTCAAATCTTCAAAAGACTCTTTGCTGCCGTCGCGTTGGGCGTGGTGTTCATCTTTATTCGGTTGGTTTTCTTTTCGTTCCGTAACTCCATTTGTTTTGTCGGCAGTGATTCCGCCACCTCTAAAATCAATGTCGCCAGTAGAGGTTCTTGTATTAAAACTAACCTCTTCACCGGACAACTCTTGAAGAGCATCGTTGGTTTTCGATAACAGGTCTTCGTAAATGTATTCAAGCTTTGAATTTGTGCTTGTATAGTCCGGAGAGTCTAGACTCTCCGCCGGAGAGTCTTGATTTTCTATCTCTTCAGAAAGCCGTTTTTGCAAAAATTGAAGTAAGTCTTTCATATTGTTTTATGTGTTTGATGCTGGATTCGATGAATCGTTATAATCGGTGCTGTGGAAACCGCTCCCCTTGAAGTGTGCGTTTGGGCGCCCAATTTTTCTTCGGAGAAGTGTGGAATTGCCTTCATCTCCACATTTTTCATCTTCTCGAAGGCTGCCCGGACACCAGACAAGCTTTTTTTCAGAAGTGTCTTGAATCCGTTCTACAACAAGTCCGCACTCTTTACATTCGTACCTGTATATTGGCATAAATTTATTGAAGCTGATCGTTTACAGAAGCTCCGCAAGATTGGCAAGCGAACACTTGAACAGGTTGGATTGCAGATTCCCCCGGAGGACTTGCGGGGTGAACAGACGGAATTTCTTTAAACTGCAGGGCAGAATCAAACGTTTGCCCGCCGCAGTTTTGGCAAGTAATCGTGTCCATGTTGTCCAACTCTTCTTGCGAAAGGTTGGAGCCGCCGGGCGGGGTTTGCTGGTTTCCTCCAAGATTGCTTAGGTCTTTCATATTAGTTGTATTAGATTAATGATTAGGTGCATGAAGTTAATTTCTTTGTCAACGACTTGCGCGTCTCGGTGCTGCGCTTCGGAAATCTCGATCATCACTTCCGCAACGCTGCCTTCTGCGTATTCGTCGACGTGGTCGTAAAGATAGCGAAATACCCGTTCGTATTGTGAAACGTCAGAGTCTTGAACGAGTTGCCGGATCGCTTTAAACTTCCGGTCAACCGACTTGTTTTTTTGCAAAAGCTCGACAAGCTCCCGCTCGAAGTTTGCTTCTGCCAACGTCGCTTCATCAAGTGTAAGTTGGCCGTCACGGCTGTTTAGCTGTGCGGTGTTTATAACCTTCCGAATATCCGGATAGTACTGGTCAACCAGCTTTTTAACTTGAGCTGGCTCAAACCCCACACTTTCTTGCCGCAAGATGTAAGCAAGCTGGGTCGCCACCTTCTTTTTTTCTGGCGGCTCGACGTGAAGCGTTTGCGAGCGGCTACCGATTGCGCTGATAATCTTTTCTGCGTAATTGCAGGTCAAGATAAACCGGGTCGTCTCATGAAAAGTTTCCATCATGTTACGAAGCGCAGCTTGAGCGTTTCTGCTCATATAATCAAACTCGTCTAAAACGATTACTTTCAAGTTGTTCATCGCCATAGACGAAGCGAACTGCTTCACCCGATTTCGGATCGTGTCAACGCTGTTTTCATCGGAGGCGTTGATATACATTTCATCACAATCGATCTCCGATGTCAGGATTTGCGCAAGCGCCGTCTTTCCCGTTCCCGGCGGCCCTTCCAAAAGAAGCATCGGAATGTCGTTATTTTCAATCCAAACCTCCGCTTTCTTTTTGATCCGCTCGTTTCCGATGTACTCATCAAGCTTTTTTGGGCGGTACTTTTCTACCCAAATTGACGTTTCACTTCTATTTTTTGTTTCTTCAGTCTCGAAAAACTGAGGCATACTATAAGTTACTTCTTATTTCTTTTACGCGATCTATGTGGTTTTGGTTTACGCCTTCAAGTACACACTCATCCAAAATCTCCATCAATTCTTCGTGTCGATCCGGAAAAATACCATCCCCATTCTCTTCCATGTGTTTTTCTAGAGACTTTTGTATAGTGTTGTTGATAAGCTCTTCAAATTTATAATCTGTCATATCATTTTACACTTCTTGCTGTGATACGAAGTAATACGAAACGTCCCAATCTTGGCTTTCAAACTGGATATGGCTCAAGCCTTCATCGGAGACTTCCCATGTTCCGGTTTCGGCGTCGGAGTTTGCCTTCAAGATTTCGGCAAACATATCTGCCTTAAACGTCACGTTGTTGTTGTCAAAGTTTTCGTAGTTGTCAACCGATACCGGAAGCGTTACTTTATTGTTGTGCTCCCTGCGGCTATCGGCTGTATATCCAACGACAACTTCAACTCCTCGGGGCGTAGTCCGAACTGCAAACTCGTCTTCATCCAAAGCAGATTCGGCAGACCGAAAATCGCTTGCAAGTTGTTCGGTGATGTTCATTTCAACTTGAAAACCCGGAAGTCTTTTTAGACTCGGGGTGTCAGGAATAATCGTAGGATCAGAAAGCCGAAACTCTATGGTCTTCATCTCGTCTTCTAAAACCAGTGTCCGGGCTTCATCTCCGGCATATTCAAACGACATGTCGAAACGGCCGTTCAAAATTTTAATCAGCTTCTGAAGTCTTGAGGTTTGCCGAATGTTAAGCTCCACGTCTTCGGTTGCGGGGAAGTTGCCGACGTTCAACTCTCCGATGATCGTGTTATCGGGAGAAACAAACCCGATTGTAAGAGAACTCCCGTCAATATTCCACGTTACTGGTTCAATTTCCCCACCAAGATTGTACCTATCGATGTGAGATAGAACGGTACTCGTGTCAAAAGCACGTTCAGCAGTTTCTTCTTGATTTGCTGTTTGTGTATCAGTCATATTATGTTGTATAACTTTTTATGATTTGCTCAACTATAAATATAGGCGAGTGTGTTAAAGACAGCGCAAAACGTATGAAAGGAACTTAAAATTGGAAAAATTCTTCTGCCCTCTTTTTTCCGGCAGATGGAAATTCCCACCCGACGGCATCGTAAATGTCTTCAAGCTTTGATTTTAGCGCCTTTTCATACATTTTGTCGTAGTCTGCGTGCTGTTCTATAAAGTCCACAATTTTTTTCGGGTCCGACCCGTCTCCTTTAAATCCTACCTGATCGAAGCCAAGAGGATTGTCGTGAAGATAAACCCATTTGATTTTTGAATTGTCGCGAATTGGTTCGTGCGAACTTGTAAGCCCGTAATATTCAAGAAGCTCGTTGTAAGCAAGCGCCGCCTTGAAGTACACCGGAGCACCTTTTTTGTATTGCCCCATCGTGTTTTTTTGGTAATCTGAAGCGTCACCTACTCCTGTCGGATTTGCAACCTTTTCAATCTCGAAGTCGTGAAGCTTGTCTTCGAAGTCCAGAATGATCTGGTCCACTTTTTCTTGATCGTTTTCTTTGAGAATCGTAATCACCACTTCTTCCATAACCGAATCGAAAGCTGGCGGGAAATCCGACCGGACAATATCCATTCCTTTCACGTCAAGCTCCGATGTCGGGTCCCCTTCATCGTTTACAATCCATTGAGCATACCGCTTTTTAGCGGACATCCACAGCCCACGGCTTGCTACCAATTCCTGCTTGATGTCAAAACGGTGCTGCCCTTTGGGAATGTTAAGCATCTTTCGGGCATAATAATCGTAGCTGTCGTTCAGGTACTTTTGAAGCTCGGTCGCTTTTTCGATTGTGGCACCGATGATTTCATCTTCGCCCATTTCTTCTACGTTTCCGTCAAGAAGCGGGATAGAAGAATAAAATACGCTGTCTGTGTCTGTATAAATGCAGTTTTGTAGAAGCTCGTCGTTTGAATTTCCGTGCTTCTCGTAGTAGTGATCGCCCATTGTAGACGTATATTTGATCGTAGAGACGCCTGTTTTTGTCACGGCTTCCGCATTGTCTATGTCATAAAAACGGAAGACAGGCAATCCTAATACGCCGTATACACTTTGTCCCGTCCAGTTGAACTTTCCGTTTCTTCCGGCGAGAACTGTGTGATTTTCTTCAACCTCCACACATACAATTGACCCTTCATAGTCGACCTTCCCGCGGTGCTTATTTTTGATCACAGGTGATCGGCCTCTGGACCTATCATAGAGTGCAATACGATAACAACCATCATCTTTATTCCGAATTCGAGCACGGTATCCACAATGATATGAAAGTTGAATAAAATCTTCTGCCAACTCTTCACTAACCGTAGAGTATCGGCTATCCCGCTTATCGCCGTCCCCAAGATACATTGTTTTCAAAAGATTTCTCAACCGTACTCCACTCAGATCCCATACCCAATCTGGCAGTCGTTTGTTATAACTTCCATTACCGAAGTCTTCTTCAAACAACTTGTAGAGGATCTTATTCGACAAATCAAATCCTTTTTCTGATTCATAGTATGTAAGGTTCATTTCATTCAAAAGCCCACGGATCAAGTCTCTCTCGGAGCTAGTCTTGTTTGCTATATGAATCGTATAAGACTCTCCGCGAACTGTGTCTTCGTACTCTTTTCTTTCTGACTTGTATAGGCTTCCTTCAGAAACGTACCATCCACAAAGCTTCAAGAACCGTATTATCGAGTATGTGTTGTCAACCCAATTTGCTTGTTGTTTCGGCTCTTTGATTTTGTCTTCTTTTTCGTCATATTTGTAATCGATTCCCAACCGATCACACTCATCTTTCAGGCTAATATACACTCGATCTTCACCGTCAGATGGCTGATGTTGTGGTATTCTGTACCTTTGTTTGCTCTCAAATGTATTCTCAGCCTTCATCTTTTCCATATTGTCCATATCCCCGAACAACATGTCGTGATTTGGAGTAACAGCGAAATCAACAAAAGAGTTCTCAAATTTGCAGATTTCACCATCATACTCTTCTTGCCGATATGTTCGGGTTACAGGTTTATATTCAACCTCGCCCGTATCCGAATCTATGGAGTAAACAAGATCACCGACTTCGACGTCTTCTATTGACTTAATCCCATCCCGAGTAACAATCTCGTGGTCAGGCGTAAAGCAGTTAATAAGGATCTTCCGGTTGTGCTGCTGCTTGTCGTAATATTCGGCTTTTTCTTCATACTCTTTATATTCTTCGCGCTTTGATTCATCAATCAAATCTCCGTCTTCATCTGTCAAGGCATCGGCTTTTTCTCTCCACTCATTGCGAATACCTTTATATTCTTGCCTATTTTCAAACCAGTCTTCTAAGATTTCAGCAATGATCCCTTGCTTTTCGTTTTGGTATACCGCCCCGTTTGCGGCGACAGAATAGTTATTTTTTTCTACCCAATTTTCAATTTCTCCCGCAGAAGTGAACTGGCGAAACTCGGATTTCTCAAATATCCAAACCTTATAGCTTTTGTCATTTCCGTTTACAAAGTCAGTCACATCCCAATCGTAAATCTTCGCCACTTTCGTTTCAGGAGAAATATTAAGCCCCATGATAATACATGGGTACATGCTGGTCAAGTCGAGATCAAAAATCCACTCGTAGGTTCCGGCAGTTGGCTCTTTAACGTAAGCTCCCGCAAACTCCATCCCAACTTGCGCTTCGTCTTCGGCGTAAAAGTCAATCGGATTTTTCAATACAAACTTGTCGCCTTCAACGCCCGTGTACTCCACTTTTTCTTTCTTCGTTTTTGTGGAGGCTTTCGGGACTCCAATCGTTCCTTGCTTCGGAACGTCTTCATCAATCGGGTCTTTTACTTTGATCACTTCATCGCCCGGCCTGTGCCTTCCGTCGACGTTGAACGTCGTTTTTCCCCGCTCGGTATCCGGCGCCACGACGCCTTTTTTGTGAAGGCGGTTCAAAATCGCCCCTTCAATAAATCGGCTGGACATGTAAACGTCTTCGTATGGCACGTGTCCAAGGTGGGAAATAAACCGTGCCATTTCAATAAAGTTCAACTTATCGTCGATGTCTGCGACGAGTTGAACGTCTTCGTAGTTGTACTTGATAAACCGCTCGATGTCAAGCCGTTTCAAGTCGTCAAGGTCCCCGACCGTTTCTCCATCGACTTCCATGCCTTCATATTTTACTTTTCCACGCCCAAGCTCTGAACGTGAAATGTTGTCAAGAGAATAGCTCGCCTTTTCGCTAAACGTGAAGTTTTTGTAGATTTGAAGGTAATCCAAACTTGAAATGCCAGCAAATGTAAAGCGCTCTCTGTTTTGGTGGTAGCGGACTTTTTTAATCGGGGAAAGTTTGTTGGCTTCGCTTTCTCCAAGAATTTTTTTCAACCTGCGGTACAAGTAAGGATTATCAAAAAAGTCAATGTTCCATCCAGTGATGATCGTCGGATTTGCCTTTTGCCAGTGATTTAAGATGCCTTGAAGAAGCTGCCTCTCTGTCTTGTAAGGGACAATTTCAATTCCGTTTTTTGTCTTCTGGTCAAGCTCCCCGTCTTCATCAAGAATCAAAACGCATTTCCGGCCGTTGGCTTCGTCGTAGTAGGCAAGAGAAGTGATTTTTTGATCTGCCTCCTCGATGTCAGGAAAGCTTCCATCGGTAGAAACCTCGATGTCATAGAAAAACCTCCGGTGGTTATCGGAGATTTCGTTGCTATCGTATAGCTCCACGAGCACTCTCGTTTCGATTGGAACGTCGGACTCGTGGATAGCGCCGTTTCCGTACGTTTCTTTTAGCTCTCCGCGCTTTCTGCCATCAAGGTTTTTCTTGGGGATTTTCATTACCGGATTTCCCCACATCGTTTCATAGTCTCCGTACTCGTTCCGGACGAAAGCATAATCCGGAAACTCGAATTTGTTCATTCCTTCTTCATCGTCCCAAAGCCATACCGTAGGCTCATCAGAATATCTATCCTCAACAAAAATGTTTTGGTAAATTTTTGATCACCTCATTTATTAGAGATTAAAATTCTATCGTCCCATTCGTGATATTCAATAAACTTACAATTCAGATGTTCCAAGATTTCTTGTTTTCTTCTTTCATCTCGCTTTTTTCTTTTAGTTTTTCTGTGAGCAGGTTCGTAGTACTCTATTACAACATTTTGTTCTTCATCATATCCATCAACCCAATATCCAAGCTCTTCAATATAATGCTCGCCCCCGTTTTCTGCGTGCTTAAAATCGTAGTCATGTTCTTTTCCATAACTTTCAATAAATTCGCAAGCATCAGGATTATGAGAGGGCGAAAAATCGTCGTGTTTTTGTTGAAGCGTTTTAATACAAGACTTTCGTATTTTTCTTCGGTGCTCTTTTGACTTTGCTTCATGGTTTCCATACATCGGATTTTTCTTCCCCATCTTAGCCTTTGCTATATTACGACGGCCTTCAATAGATACTGTCTTTCCTTCATTCCCATCAGATATATCTTTTCGTATCTTTTCTGCCCTTTCTTTCCCATACGCTTCTTCATAAGTTTTTCCCTCAAGATGGTGTTTCCAATCTTCAGAACCCACCGTTTCTTTCAAAGATTGACTTATTTTTTCCTTATCTTCTTTTGAGTGTGAGTTTCCTTTATGAGAACAAGATTTACACTCACTGTTCTTTTTTTCGGCAGAACGCATATACTTCTTTTTCTTATAGCTAATAGATTTCCCGCAAGTTGGACAATCTCTTGTAAAAGACATATACAGGAGGTGTGTTTTGATTTGTTAGACTTGCGAAGACTTATACCCGTTTCCTGCGCTAATGTTCCTCTAAGATAATGTTAAAGAGAAAATTTGATGGGATCAGAACTGCCGGAAGGTTGAAACTTCATTCTCGGAAGAGTCATAGAATCCGGCGCCAAACTCGAAACGTCTTTTTCATATTTGTCGGCAGTTCCTTTGTTTAAATAAGCCAAAGTCATGTGCGGCTTATATTCGTCGTGGTCGTTGGTATGGGGAAACGCCCGAAACGCTTTATTCATTTTTCGAAGCATATCCGATTCGACATCGAGTTTCAAAACGTCGTAATCTTCTTTTTTAAATGAAGAGGCCCCTTGAACATCAACTTCAAGAGGCTTTTCTAACCCTTGGCAAACCCGGCACACAAGGTCTCCGTGAACTTTATCGTGAAGCCCATAAAGGACCGTTACGTGCGGCTCTGTTTCAAGCCCGTAGTTTCCATCAGGCTGGGAGTAAACGTCTTGACGGTCAATAGAAGAAAGCATCTCTTCCCAACCTTCAGGCCAGTTGCCTTTTGCCATTACCGAACCGTAGTCATATGCCATCGGTTATTTGTCTTCATTTTGGTCGCTCGGGTAAACTGTTTTCAATCCGCCGTGTTCTGTACGGATATAATAAGGCTCTTCTTTTTCTTCTTTCTTTTGGCTTTGAGAAGACTCGTTTAGAGAAGAAGGTTTGCTGCGGCCTCTACTGTTTTTGCTATTGTAAATTCCTTGAAACTCTCCCTTGTTTTTCTTGTTTTTTGCCGCTTGATCTAACCCTTCAGGTGTTGGAGGCTGTTCGAATCCGGTTTCATCAGCAAATTCTTCTTCATCCGGAAAATCGCTATCTGGAAGTTCTGGATGATTGATGTCAGCCCGTTCGTCAAGGCGTTCAAGCTCTTCATCAGAAAGGTCAAACCCTTCACCCGCATCTACCTCTTCGGCCGCTTTCAAAAGCTCGTCAATCTCTTCAGACTCGTTTGAAGAATCATCTTCTTCCATAAAATGCTGCTGAGTGTGCTGTTTTGCTTGCTCAAACAAGTCTTGCTTCTTTGCATAAGATTTTTTTACCCAATTTCCGGTAAGAGGATTTTTTACTTTGCCTGTTTCAGGGTGTTCTTCTGGATAATCGCTGAGATCGCTCATAACTTTTGGAGTTGGTTTGTTTATTTTTCAAAAAAGTAGTGTACGTCTTGATCGATGTTATAAATGTAGAATATTGACGCTTGATCGATGCTCAAACTTTCGCCGGGATACCGACTATACGTGACGAAGAAGTACATTTTCTCTCCATCCATAGCTTTTTCCGGAACAGAAGAACGGTCAATGTGATTGAAAAACGTTTTTCTGTCAATCTGTTCGTTGTTGCTGGGCTTTGATACCATTTGGGCCATTTCTGTTGGATCGTGAAATACATCACAAACTCGTTGGCCACCGTTTTTACCCACGTCTACACACGATCCGATATAATTTCCTCCCACAAATTCGGCGTCTTCAAGAAGAACAGTTTTGGCCAGCTTTTTGTATTTCATGTCGTTCTTTTTGTATTTTATGTCGTTTTGGTTCGATCACGCACCTTTATATATTAAGCTGATTACCAAAAATCATGGTTTGCAGGAACTTCATTGTCTTCACGGATTCGCTTTTTGGCTATATCATGATAATCGGAGTTCAGGTCAACCCCGATATATTTTCGCCCAAGCTTTAAGGCAGCTACCCCCGTCGTGGCGGCGCCGGAAAACGGGTCAAGCACGACGTCTCCCTCGTCAGAACCTGCCTTAATGCAGTTTTTCGGAAGCTGTTCTGGAAATACTGCAAAGTGAGCATCTCGAAAAGAAGCGACGGACATTTCCCAAACGTCCCGCTTGTTTCTTCCCCCTTCGCTATAATTTATGCTCGACCCGTGGCGCTGCTCTTGTTGCCCTGCCCACTTTTTTCCGTCTTTTGTCGTGTGCCCTCTGGTTTTCCCACCTTCATAGTTCGGGGCAGTTTTGTGCGGCTCTTTGATTTGGTTGAACTTGTATTGCTTATTTTTACTCAAAAGGAAAATGCTTTCGTGGCTGGTGGTGAACCTATCTTTTACCGATTCTGGCATCGGATTGGTCTTCTTCCATATAATATGGTTTCGGACATACCAACCGTCGTCTTGAAGTGCAAACGCCACACGGCTGGGCATCATACACAAATCTTTTTCTTTCAGCCCATCAATCTTTGTATTTCTTCGTGGGCAGCCGTCTTCTGGCAAATCTTGTTCTGTTGAACTAATCGATTGTTGCGGCAGGGCGTCTCCGCCGGGTCGGTAGTTGTAATAACTGTCCCCAATATTTAGCCAAAAAGTGCCGTCGTCCCGCAGGACTCGCTTCACTTCACGGAACACGTCAACTAAATTGTCGACATACTCTTTAGGGGTGGCTTCAAGCCCAAGCTGCCCGTCGGCGTCGTAATCCCGCAGTCCCCAATATGGGGGAGACGTTACTGCGGTTTGAACGCTTTTTTCATCTAAATCTCGCAGCCGCTCTTTAGCGTTGCCTTTCAAAAACGTTGCGTGGTCAAGCTTTCCCATTTATTTTTTGTTTTTATTATACGCCGATAGCTGTTTTTGTGGTTTCGTTATTTCCGATCTTCGCGTTCCGGTCTTCTTGTTTGAACTTCCACTTCTGGTATTCTTTTGAAAGCTCTTCTTTCATTTGCTTCCCTTCGTTTTCATTCATCTTTGCCAGAAGCTTTTTGCCTTCTTCGGTTTCTGGATCAAACATTCGGACGTTTCCTGTTGAGGTGGACATAATGGCAGGATAAGTTTTGCCATCTGGCCCAAAGCGAGATTTGATTACGTGGAAGCGTGCAGTTTCTGCAACCTTATCGGTGTCTGTCCTGCTTAAAGAACAAATGAAGTCAGCGGTCATTGCCTTTTTCCAAGAATCGGCAATCCGGTCGCCTTTCACGACTTTTTCACGAACTGCTTGCCTTTGGGTTTGAGAAACTGTCCAAATCGGAATATCAACTTCTCCAGAGAGCTTCCGGAGGTCTTCATAAATGTTTCCCATTTGCTCGTAATTTCCATCCGAACGCTGCGCTCCAAGCGGACGAAGAAGGTCCGCATAGTCAATCAAAATAACGTCGGGCTTCCATTTGATCGTCTCCATCCGTTCTAAGTGAGACCGGATCGTTTGAGTCGATGCCCCTTTTGTCGGCCAATACTGGATCGAAGCGTTTCCTTGAATGTGTTGAAGCTCGGACAACACTTCTTCTTTGTGGTCTTGAACTTCGGTTGGAGAATAGCCTGTAAAAACCGAATCATACCGAAATCCGGTTTGATTTTCCGATAGCTCCAGCGTATAGTGGACGATGTTGTATCCTGCCTCCATAGCGTTTGCGCCAAGGGTCGACAGGATCCAACTTTTTCCGCTATTATGATGAACTGTAAAGTCTGAAGTCATGTAAAGATGGTCTTTGTCAAGCAAAAATCCATAGTAGTCATCTTTACCAACAGGTTTTATATCAAACCCGGTTCTCAACGGATTCTTTTTTTGTTTTCTTTTACTTCCTTGTTTTCTAGCAAGTTTACAAGGAATTTCCCCATTATGACCAGTAAGATGTCCACGAAAGTAAGTCTTACCGTTCACCTTTTTATTAGATTCAGAAACACAATATCCTAAGCTTCTTGCTATGAAAGTAATATCTTCTACCAACTTTTTTGAAGATAAAGTAAATTCATATCCATTGTGCTTACCCAAATGTCCATCAGCATCAAGAAACCCTGCAAGAAGTTTTCTTCTTACTTCCGGAGTTCCCAGTTTATACTTCTCAGGAACCCACTTATTTTCACTTTTTACATCCGAGAGTCCTAATTCAGAAATAGTTTTTCTCAGTATATTATTTTTGTGAACACATACTCTATCAGCACTATTTCTTGAAACTGTTCTATAAGAAGCTCCAACTTCTTCACAGTAAGTTTTTACCGAAGAAATTAGGGTTTCATCTCCACTTGTAAAGTTTAGCCTGTTTTTTCTAAAGCTTGCGTCGCCAAGAAACAGTCCCATGTAATATGGATCTATGCTGTAACTGTAATGCCCTGAATTTTCAAAAGAACTTACTGGTCTTCTATAAAGTTTGTGAACGTGTTGAAACTGATTTGAAGCTTTTATATAGTCTTCAACAGTTACGTTAGTAACTCCACCCTTTCCGTGATCATAACGGTCAGACGAGTTTACAAGTGAAAGAACGTGATCTTTGTTGACGACAAACGACTCTCCACCCTTTTTAGGAACGACTCTATACATTTTCTGTTTTCCACGTCGAAGTTCTTTCACTTCACGCGAGGTTGAATCGGGTCCCATAAGCTTATCTCCAACTTTCACATCTTCAACATTTTTCATAGAACCATCATACATCAAAACCTTCGTTCCCTTTGCATGGCATCCTGTGGCGCCCATAAACACGCCGATCTCCCCGCCAGCAAGCCCGCCGTCAAGCACTTCACCGTCTAAGACGGGGTAGCCTGTCTCAATCGTGTTTCTTGCAGGCTCGTTCATCCGTGCTTTTGCGTCTTCCATGTAATCGTGCCCCAAGTCTTTTCGTATCCCCGCAGACAGGGCTTCATCCATTTTTGATTGAATGGTTTCGTAATCGTTGATCTTCAAAAGGTCAACCGCTTCTTCAATCGTGTTTTTGACCTTTTGTTGCTTACAAAACTTGAGGAAGTTTTCTTTCACGTACTCCATGTCAGAGCTTCCTGCCTTCGAGTACACCTTCCGCAAGTTGTTTACAACTGAAGCTCGGAGGGAGTCTGACCCGATTTTACCTGTTTCTTCTTTGAAATAGTCAAGAGTCGGCTTGTCTTTATACTCGTGGTGAAAATCAAGAGCTTTTTCTACGATCCACTGCTTCGATTCCCCATCAAAAAAACCCGGATCAAGAATGTCGGCAACTCGGTCGAAAAAAGTAAGATCAGTACATATTGCTGTTATTGATTTGATTTGAAAATTGGTTCCGAATTCGTTGGAAAGTTTTTCATTCGCCATCTTTTTTGGTAATATTTTTCATTCGGTTGAGTTCTTGAAATGTCCGTTTTAGCCAGCCGTCAATTGATTTGATCGCAGCTTGCATCCCATCTTTCAAAAACTTTTTACGAAAACACTGCTTGTCAAGGGAAGGAATGTCCGACCGTGCAAGATCGATGATTTGCGTTTTCTTTTCAGCCGATATGTTCACGTCGTAAAGCTGCATTAGGTCCCAATTTCGGCGCATAACGTCTTCGTTTTCAACGATACGCTTGTAAGTTCGGGACTCGTTAATTCGCTTTTTTGAATACTCGATTACGTCGTCGACGCTTTGAGGCTCGTCTCGGTAGATCACTTCTCCAAGCTTATTTTGCACTTTTTTTTCGCCCACGTATTTTACGCCCGGAATTGAATCTGAAGAGTCTCCTTCAATCATTCTCCATATAATAAAGTTTCGTGGCGGAACGCCGTACTCCTCTTCGATTGCTTCTGGAGTATATACATTTTTCTTTGTCGGGCTCCAAATCTTTGTCGTCTCGTCTGCAAGCTGCAAAAAGTCGCGGTCGGACGACATCACAATTTTTTGGTTATCGCTGTCTGTATAAACTTGCTTGCACAGGTAAGCGATTACGTCATCTGCCTCGATGTAATCAATAGACATAAGCGTAACTGGAAGGCATTGCATATAATCCACGGTCCGGACGATTTGCCGCTTCATAGCTTCATCTTCGTCTTCGTTTTCAAAGTCGTAATTCCGGTTGTATCCGCCAGAAGAACGGCCGGACTTGTAATCGCCAAAAATTTGCTTTCTCCGTTTAGACCCGCCTTTTCCGTCAAATACAACGATGCATCGGGTTGGGTTGAAACGTTTAATCGCTGCTCCCATAGACTTCAAGCACCCGCCAATTCCCCCAATGTGTATTCCATTTTGATTTCGGGTCGGATTCACCGCAAACGAACGGATAAACGTATTAAGTCCATCTACGATCAGAATTTTGCTGTTTTTGTGATACTTTTTTCTTTTCTCCTTGTTTTCTTTAAATTTTTCAAGCAGGTTTTGATAAGACTCGTTTTCCATAAGTTGATTTTTGATATGATATAAAAAAACTGCCTTGGCCATTTTTAGATATAGCCAAGACAGCTTGTTCTGGTTGAAACCTTTGTTAATCTTCTTCGGTTTCGGTTTCTTCGTCGTCGACGTATTCGGCGTCAGATCGGTCGACCCATCCGTCTTCATATTCGTGGGTTACTGCATCAACCAAACGGTCGTACATCCTCTGTCGGAACGTGTGGTCGTTGTGAAGCCGCTTGCTAAAGCGCCCTTCCTGCGTCTTGAACATCTCTTCGGCGCCACCGTCGTTCAAATCAGCCTTTTGCAAGTACCCGCTATCATCTTCTTTGCGGATTTTGTACCAACCTTGGCTGTGATGCTCTATTACGTCGTTGTCTTTCAAGACTTCCCACCAACTGTCGTAATCATCAATTCCGGAGTTGTAATACAAGTCGAAATTGCAATCTCGGTGAGGAGGCGCAAGACGATTTTTTTCTATAACCGGACGAATTTTTGCCCCAACAATATCTCCATTTTCTTTGATCTTCTTTGAATTGCGAAGCCGGATCCGGACGCTAGAGTGAAATTTTACTGCCTTGCCTCCCGGCGTTACCATTGGGTTTCCGTACATAACGCTCGGGTCAGTCCGAACTTGGTTCGTGAAGATAAGAAGAACATTTTCACGGCTAATCAACCCATTGATCTTCCGCATGGCTTGTGACAACACGATAGCTTTGTCCGTATTGTATCCCTCTTTGCCGTATTCTCCTTCACGCTCGTTGTCTGTAACCGATCCGGCAATAGAATCAACGACAATTGTGATAGGCCGGTCTTCATCTTTTTCCTTGACCTTTTCAATTGTCGTTTCAATCATTCCAAAAATTTTCTCCAGACGGTTTTCTGGAATATACAAGAAGTCTCCTTCTGGATCCAAGCCGATGGTCTCCATAAAATCAAAGTCTGCTGCGTGCTCGGTGTCAATAAGAACCGATACGCCGCCTTGCTGCTGGCAGTCCGCCAAAGCGTGATTCGCGATTAGCGATTTGCCGCTTCCACTTGGGCCGTAGAATTCCACGATCTTCCGTGTAGGCAAGCCGCCTTCCTCTTGATTGGAAATCATCAAGTCAAGAACCGTTGATCCGGTCGAGATCCAGTCGTCAATTTCCGATGGGCTTTCTTTGTCGTCAAGACGGAACGCCACTTTGCGCCCGTCATTTTTCGAGCTTTTTCTGTTAATTGACTTTGATATTGCAGATGCTAAATTTTGTTCTTTTGCCATAAGCTTTTTGCTTGTTAATTAAGTGTTTTTGCGATAAAAAAGGGCACAGCCACTTTTGATGACTGCGCCCTTTTATTTTCATTGCAATATTGCTACTGGATTACCCGAACATTTCATCAAACTCTTCCTCGAAATCTTCGGTTTCCGTTTCTTCAGCGTTGCTGTTTGTGCTTTCAACTGTTGCCGACGTTTCTTCTTCATCTTCAGAATCTTCTCCTTGAATATAGTCTTCAAGAGCCTTTTGAAGTTCGTCTTCGGTTGGAACGTCGAAAACTTCCGTAATTCGCACTTGGCTATCGTAATACTCCTTCAGCTTGCTTTGGTCTTTTGCAAGTGGAGTCTTTTTCGGACTAACGTTGATTTTCGTTTGTGGAAACTGCGTATCCGATTGCGAGCGGGGAATGTACGTAAGCTTAATGTCACGCCCTTCTTGCGGATCAGAGAGATCTCCCCAATCTGGATCAGCAAACTTTTCAAGGAGATTTTCAAAGATTGTTTTGCCGAATCCGTAAAACCGGACACCTTTATCTTCTTCACCCCGAACTATAACTGGAGCAAATGTCCTGCGCTTCGGGAAAAGCGTTTTCCACATCTCGTAGCCTTCTTGACCACGGTTGCGGCGAACTTCTTCTGCAAATTCTGCAATCGGGTCGGATCTTTCGACTAGCTCTTGGGTTCCGATGCCGCCTTCTTCGTCAAAGCTCATCGGACTCAAGTAATTTGGACCCGGAAGCTCGTAGTGAAAACGAAGCTCAAGAAACGGATAATCTTTTTGCCACCTGTACGGAACAAGGCGAATTCGGTGATCTCCTTCGTCAGGCTTCCAAAGTTTTGAAGTGTTATTTCCTCCGCTATTTCGGAGATTGTTCAACTTGTCTTTGATTTTGCTAGTATTTATACTCATATCAGTAATTGATTATTAGGTTAATAAGCGTAATTAGGTAATTAGTTATTATGCGTCGGGAAAACTTTCTTCCTTAACGCATTACTATATATGATTTTACGCCCCCAAACCCATAAAGAAAGTGTGAACAATTTGGGTTTTAATCGTTCTTTATAAAGTTTGTAATCCTTTGACTATCAAGGAATTACAAGATTTGTTGAAAATGCTAATTTACCCTTTTCATAGGCTTTACAGTCCGGCAGTGTCAATCCGAAATTCGGTACGTGATGTAAGCTTTGCTCATGTCGTAAGGAGAAAACTTCAACCTTACTTCGTCGCCGGGAAGAACATCGATATGATTTTGCTTCATCTTTCCCTTCAAAATTCCAAGCACTTCTTTTCCGTTTGACTGGACTTCAACCCTGTAACGGTTGTCCGGAAGTTGCTTGAGAACCGTTCCTCGCTTTTCGATTTTGTCTTCGCTCATATAGTTTGTTGAGTTTAGTTTATGAAAAAGTTTATCGGTTATCGCCGTCGCCGTGAAGAACGTCTCTTGCTTTGCGGTCAAAAAGCTTTTCAATGTTTCGCCTTGACACTACTTCAAGGTCCCGAAGGCCGAAGTGGTGAGCAGCTTTTCGCAACTTGCGAATAATGCTTGTGATTCGGCCTTTGATTTGGTCTTCACGGTTGTCTTTATCTCTAACAGACTTTTTTTGGTGGCCGTTAATGCGAGTTGCGCAAAGAAGAGCCTCGTTAACCAACTCTTCGCCCTGATCGGATGGGCTTATTGTCGTTTCAGACAATTCGAATTCAAAAAACGTTTGAACATCGAATCCGAAGTGGTCAACAAGCCGGGCCGTATACCAAAGCACGTCTCCCATTTCTTTTTCAATTTCGGTTACGTGCTTGCTTGAAAACTTTTTTGCTACGAGCCCGTTTTCTATCGGTGGATTATCAAGCGTTTCTCGAAGCTCTCCAAGCTCGTCGACAAGACCGTGAATGACATAATCCCGCTCATATTCGTCGGGATACACGGCGGTTTCTCTTGTTAGCTCTATGTATTTCTGAAAGTCCATATTAGGCGTTAAAATGGTTTACTAATTGCTTGCAAGGGTAGATATGGACAAGCATATAAAACGCCTGTGAAGGTTATTTAAGCTTTTCTTGAAGCTTTGTGATTTCTCGTGCTGCTTCGTAATCTTCTCTATCTATTGACTCCTGCAAAAGCTCTTCTAAAGCTTCTTCTGCTTCGTTTTGCTCGATTATAATATCCATATCTTCAAAGTATTCGTCGGGCTGGCATCGGACAACTGTAACGGATTCTAAGTCTTCATTTTCAATTACTTCTTCCCAAGCCGATAAAAGATGGCGAGTTACTTTTCCGGGACTGTTTTTTGCCCATGTTTCCATTTCTTCTAAATCATCAAAAACTTTTGGTTCCATCTATTTAATCGGCAGTTTTTATGATGTCGTAAAGTTGAGTATCAATTTTTTCAAACTCTCCCCCGTCTGTTACAAGGAGGGAGTTTTCATAATCATCCCAAGGAATCGGAAAGGATTTGTCTAGCACTCCACCGTTGAGGTACTTAATGAGTTCGTTCAAAGCGTTAATGGTATAAAGCGTATTTGTTTCCCGCTTCCGGTGAATTGAAATTGTCTTATCAAGATAATTTTGATAATTTTCTTCTTCAACGTTGTAAGTACAAAACACTTCTTCTGGATCTCTCATATTTTGAAGAAGAAAAATACGGTCACTGGAAAGATTATAGTTTTTTCGTATTTTTTTAGTTACATCTTCAACTTTTGATTGATAAGTAAACGTACATAACAGTTGTGTATCCGGCATTTAAATTTAGTTCATTTTGGCTTCGCCTTTATATAGAAATCAACTCGTTAAGTTGATATAGAATCTTAAACCAAATTTGATTTTGGAATTCCGGACTTTTTACCGCTCACCGTAAAGCTAAACTTGTGGCCTTCGCTACGGAACTCAATTCTTGTGTACGTCGATTCTCCGGTTTGTTCATTATAATTATCAATAATGTATACGGTGGTAGTAGCCCACGCTGCAGTATCAATCTCGACAAAGTCTGGCTTCTCTCCTTTTCCAGTGCCGGGCTTGCCTTTGACACTTATAATTACAATATCAACGTTTTCTTCATCAAGTCCTTCTATAAATTTTTTTTCTTTTCCTTCAAGCTTTTCTCCTGTTCCAAGGTCTTTGTACTGGTCAGAACCGACTTTCCACATCGGAAGAAGGGTGCGCCCAAAAACCATTTGTTTCTGAAGATTCGCAAAATCTTTCATTGACTCTTTTGCGCTTCGGATGTTTTCTTCGCCTTGATCAATCATTTCTCTCACCCCATTTAAGGCTTGATAAGTGGCGAACATCCGGTTGATTTGGTTTTTGGTCACTTCTTGCGGGTTGTACGGCCTAAAGTTTTTAACTTGATCTGGATACAAGTATGCATCTTCATTTTTGATTTGAGAATTGATGTAATTTATATTGTTTTGCATAGACCCGTAAAGAGGGCCAAAAACTTCAAGCCGGGTTTGAGGCTTCATATTTTTCCAAGCCTGTTTCCAAATCTCCATTCTTTTTTTGTGGTTCAAATCTTCTCTTGACACGTCGTCTTCTGTCAAAAATTGTTTAGCAACTTTCCTGTTAATTTTATTTTCATTTACAATTCCATTTGAGAGTATTCTTTGAGTAATGTTATCGACTTTATTTTCTAATTCAGAAGTGTCTTGAACCACGCTTTTTGCAGAAGTAAGAGCCGGAACGAGAGAATCATAAATTTCTTGAAATGCGTCTTTAAGTTTTCTAACGACAAAAGAAACTCCGTCTTTGATTTTGTTGATTACCGTTTTGCCTGCGTCTTTCATCCGGTCAAACGCGTTGGACAGGCTATCCATTCCAAACATGCTTTCATCAATTCTTCCGGATTCTTCGAGCATCTTCATTGCCGGAACCACAACTTGATCCAAAACGTCTTTGTCTCCAAGACCAAACACCCTCCGAAAATCGCTAACAAACTTTCCCAGTTGAGAACCGCCCCCGAAGGATTCTTTGTGAGACACTTGAACAAATCTTATATCTTTATCTGCGTCCGGAACGTAGCAAACTCCAGTGTCTTCATCGAAATCTACAGACAGATAATCCGCTTCTTCTCCTTCTCCAGATTGATCTCTTAAAGCGTCTAAGAAGGTCGTAGCATCCACATTGGTTATCAAAAAATCGGCGGTATTGTCTTTGCCTCCTTCAGTTTCTATTGCGCTGTTTTCTTGCTCGAGCCTGTAGTATTCTCTAATCTTCCCGTGGACAAAGTTTGGGTTGTTAAATCCTTCACTTTGAAGCTCTTGTTCCCAAAACGTGTATGTTCCATCTGCAATAGAAAGGAAGCGAGAAATGTCGTGGACAACCACGTCTTCTTGAAACTTTCCGACGATTTCATTCACCCCACTTTCGTCCCAGTCGTAACCGGAAGTTTGAATTGTGCTAACAATTTCATCACGGACATTTGCAACTTCTTTCATATCTTCTTCTCCACGTGCAGACTCGAGCCTATCAATTTTTGCTTGTGGAGATTCGTTCATCACAAGAGAAGCGCAAGCTGCAGTTTCAAATTCTGAAGCTCCCCAATTTACCCGATTTGGGTTATAGCTTGAAGTAAGAAAATTAGTTTTGATTACCCCTTTAGAGGTGTAAATAAGCTTATAAACTGTTTTCGAAACGTCTTCAACGTATGTTACACTCGGCTCGGAATCGCTTGTAGTCATGTCCACCTCATAAGCTTCGTCGTCATTTTCCGGCGGCTCGGCTCGAGTCAAAAGGCCGTCGGGCTCCGGAATTGTGTCGTCAGCAACCACGGCATCCATAAACTGAGAATTTTTATCATCCGGAGAGCTTGCAGGGCGAGCGATAAAAGGCTCGTCAAAATATTTGTTTCCATCAAAAAAACTTACCTCCGTCAAAAGTCCATCTTCTTCAACAAGCCTCGGGTCCAT
>ERZ1034573.139-NODE-139-length-19787-cov-6.464221_pt1 | contig 19787 bp, 22 predicted proteins | sample MGYA00520641_ERZ1034573 | MGnify/ENA primary metagenome ERZ1034573 (study PRJEB33760, sample SAMEA4777724) | hypersaline lake metagenome | biome: hypersaline environment; feature: brines | place: Spain | collected 2014-08 | depth 0 m ...
ATTATATTTTCTCCGTGTGAACAGTCGAAGTCAAAAATCAATTGATAGAGAAGTTCTGGAAATACTGGCAGAAACGGTTTTCACATGCTTCATAGTTGTTATAGTCGCCGCGTATGGATGGGATTTTGGTATTGTTTCAAGAGTATCGTACACGGCAGGGCTCCTAACAATAGGTCTTCTCATAGGAATTGTAAGAGGATTTGAAACCCGAAAGATGATAGAGACTTCAACAGTTGGTCTCTTCTCCTTCTTTGTTATCAACTATGCCGATCTTCTAACAGGATACTCAGTAGCCTTTGTCTCAGGTTGTCTTCTTGGTGCCGTGGTATTTGCTGTCTCAATTAATATATCAACAAGAATTGATAGAATTCAGAATCAATACGAGGAAGAGGCTTAAATCTCTATATCTAATTCGGAGAATCCTGTATCTGTTTTCGCTGGTTTTGTATCGTAGTCACAGTCATCGCAACTGAAGTTAACAAATCCGTATGGTATGGAACACTCATAATTTATATCCGTTGAACCGCAGATTGGACAATGAGCCCACTCTGACATAGTGTCTCTACCATCTGCCTCATTGTCAACCCTTGTACTGCAGTTTGAACATTCTACTTCAAGTATTGAACGTTCCCTACCGCTTTTGATATGAACCATTGCGTCTATCTCAGAGTTTTCACCGCAACTTGGACAGGAAAGCCAGAATCTGTAATCTTCAAAATCAGTTGGTCGGAGAACTAGGCAGTACTCATGAATTGGGAAACTTGCCTGGTCGTTTAGCAATAAAGCCTCGCTAATAGCTTTTGAAAGACTGTAAGAACCGTAAAATCTCTTAATTTCGCTTACAACTTTCATATCAGATCCTTTCTTTCGAACCTCTTCAGGTTTCCTTCGAACTAAGAAATACTTATCCTTATCAGTTTGTGAGTACTGGACATCAGGTATTTTAATTATCTGAAGATGCATGTCCTCCTCGTACTTGTTAAATAATTCGTCATCTGTGTCTTCCGGTAGATAAGATCGTATGTTTTCCTTCTTTGCTATCTTATACTCCATGTTCCAGATAACATGAAAACACACTATAACATTTATCATTAAAATAGGAGATTTTCAGGTTGGAATGATAAAAGCTATTATTCACGAGATATAAATCCCAAACATGGTTTCATCATTCGAAGGTAGTCCGATGCATAGAGAGTTAACAGAATACGAGTGCGTCAAGAGAATATGCTCTGAGAACGATGACCCCACGGAACTCATGCTAGCTCTAAATGGTCGGATATACGACTAACTAATCGGGCATGGAGTTTTTAACGTATAGAAGATAATCATAACCAAATGGAATCCGTAGAAGAACTGCACGAATTCTTTGATAAACGCGGTGTCAAAGAAGAAAACCTGAAGAAATGTGCGTTATACGTAGAGAAATATTCTAAAATCATCTACTCATCGTACAATGTTGACATAACAGATGAGCAGGCTGAGATAGTTTCCGTTAAACTGTACAAGACTCTTTTACATCAGTGCAAATCTATGAGTATGCAGATCGATAAATCAGCTGAAGATATATTCAGAGAGGTGCTGGAAGATTTTGACTCCAGTGAGGAGAAGGCTATCGGGAATTTAATAGCTACAATTGGGAAAGCAGGTACAATAGAGGATACACGCCATCCAAAAATAACTCAACTCGCACAAGAGATAGCAAAAAAGCAGAGAGAAAACATCTGAAGCGATTAATCGGAAAACTTACTAAACTGCAGGTATTAGCTCGCATCATGGATCAACAGACAACCGTAGAGGATGAAGGCACCGTTGAGGTGGATCCGAATGAACTATCAGATAAGATCGTGGAAGGTCTGGTGGAGGAGGGGGCGTTCGAAAAAAAGGAAGCCGAGAAGTACGGAGACAGCGTATGGTTCGAAGAGGTTGAAACCTCAGAACCTACAAAGAAAGAGGGATTACTGGAAAAGGTTGCCAAGTCCTCTAGTGAGAAGTATAAATCTTGGAAGAAGAAATCGGCTTTTATTAAACTGAAATCTGTTGTTAGAACGGATGATGACAGGATTCGAATAAATCTTTTCCATCAAGAGCATGGAGAAAGAACTGTTGTTTTCTCACCTGAATCCGCTGTTCTTGCTGATATAATGGCTTTAGCAGGAGTTAACAATCCGAAGGATCTTGAAGGTGGTCGGTTGCTAATGACTGAAGGTTTGTTTGACGATCCTGAACTTGTCGTTCCGAAGAATCTGTCCACATACGGTCAGATGAGGTACAAGTCTTACTCCTATCTTAAACATATTCAAGAGAAAACGGAGTTCGAAATATTCCACGGAGACTTCGCTTTCAACTTTGTCATCATCGCACTAATATCTTGGATGCCAGCTCTTATCGCACTACTAGCCATGGACTATTCTACAATATTGGCGTCGGCTATGATCCTACCTGCTGTCATCCTGACATTTGGACTTGGTATTATAGTATTATACAACTTCTTCAGATTTGCTCTATTCGTTGCTTCAGGAACTCTGCAGGGCGAATCTTCGGAGGTACGTACAGACCGATAGTTCATCTAATAGGATCGCTTCCCGCCACATTTTTAATCAGCATTTTGAATCTCTATTTCTAAACCGACAGATTTAACAGAACTACTGATTATAATCAATTATGGGAGAAGTTTACAGAGAAACTGCGGATATACCGACAGAGTTGAGAACGGAAGATCAGTTTTACTGTCCTGTGTCTGGTTGCGAAAACAATATTCGAATATCTGAACTGGACGATTTTTCCTGTCCTAGATGTGAGACGGGATTTGTTGTAAAGATAGTTGACGATGTGGTGATACCGTCAGTTAGGAGGAAGGGTGTAACAGGTTATATGATGGTGGTTAGAATGCCGGAGCTTCCTCGTGAACGGAGGAAACGGTTTATTCAGGATTACAATCTGCACGATGAGCAGGCAGGTAAGCTAACGACATCCATGGATGTAGCAGATTTCTATGAAGATCTAACGGATGTTGTCGCGTCTAGAACCGCCGCAAGCTTCATAGCAGATACCTTGATTGGAGAGCTACACTACCGCGACCTAACTATCGAGAAAGTGGATAGTGACGCGGTTACTGATCTTGTTACTGCCATTGATAATGACGAGATTACGCGTAAGTCAGCTGTGAAGGTTGTTCGAGAGGCATTAGATGATGATAGACCGATAGATGACGTGTTCTCTGAGAAAGATATGCAGAAAACGGATGATGAAACTTTAGATAAGATAGTTCAAGATGTTGTTCAATCAGAGTCCGAGGCAGTACAGGATTACTTAGACGGTGAGGACGGAGCTATAAACTACTTGGTCGGTCAAGTTATGAGTCAAACGGACGGTCAAGCCGATGCAGAGGACGCTCGAAACTCAATTATCTCCGAAATCGAAGATGCTTAGATATTAAAAACTTATTTTTGACATGAGGACAATATTCATCTAGTGATAAGTACCGTGTACCAGTATATTACTGGAACTGTTGAGTTCTTGTATTCACTAATTGACAAAGTGTCCTTGATAGTCTCTATACTTATATTTGTAATAGGATCCTCCTTAGATGTTTTAACCACATGGTACGGGTATTCTAATGGGTTATCTGAATTCTCTCCTTTGGTTCGGTTTCTACTTGTTGAACTGGGGCCGTTGGATGGTGTTATAATATCAAAGGTGATTGCTCTGATTCTTATACTTGTGCTAGCATCTCTGTCCATTCTGTATTACATTCTGTTCGAAGAGACTGATTACAAGGAGGTGTCGATTAAAATGTTAAGAGACTTATTCGTTATCGCAGGAGCCGTCTATGTCGGTGCCAGTATCAACAACTTGATAGTAATATTCTACTACTTACTGTGAAAAACAATTCTGAAAATAAAGGATTGCTTCTTACTTACTCCATGTACTCGTATGCTCCGACGGTCGCTCCAGTTGCCACGATTGTGAACAGAACCGTGGAGATAAGACCAAGACCAAGGATTGGGATGTTTACGAATAACAGGAAGGTCAGGAAGGAGGACACGGCTACACCTCCGATCACGGAATGGACACTATCGGGCATGAGCTTACCGAGGATACCTCCTCCAATAGTAAATCCTACGAGCATCGGAATGATGGTGAACGGAAGGATCCCTGCTACAACTAGACCAGCAAACGAAGTCAGGACTCCAGCGATAGCACCCTCCTCTGCAACACCCTCTTTTGTAACCGCACGATACAGTCTGGACAACGTACCGCCACCCCTACTGTCAGCATCGATAGTTTCCGATACCCCGTCTGCCAGTTTCTCCATTTTCGAATCGGACTGTCGCTCACGTTGCTTCTGAACCATACGAACAGATAAGAATTGCTTCCTCTTGAATGTTCTGATCATCCCTCAGACAAAACCGACAGCCTCTTATAGCATCAAACCATACGTTGTATTGTAATCGGTGCCGAGGTAGCTCAGCTTGGCTAGAGCGCTTCCCTTGTAAGGAAGTTGTCGAGGGTTCAAATCCCTCCTTCGGCTCTCCCTTTATTAACTTTTGAATACGCGTCAGTCAAAGATTTTAATAACAGGCAGTTTATCGACTACGTATGGATAATCTTGTAAGTGATTACGGAACCCCTCTTTACGTCACCGATCTTGACATCGTAGAAGACAGGTATAATAATCTTGAAAACTCAATCAATATAGATGTTAAATACGCTTGTAAATCAAATTTCGATCCTCTCGTGTTAAACAGACTCCAAGATAATGACGCCGAGTTCGTCGCAGGATCTTCCTACGAAGCTATGATAGCATATGAAAACGGTGTAGATGCGGGGAGATTACAGGTGACTGCTGTCAGCCCCTCATCTGAATCGATAACCCAGTTAATCAACTTATCCAAAGAATCCGAGAATTTCACGGTTGTTATTAACGATTACGACACCTGCCGACGACTCTGCAGGAACGGATTCAGTGGAAGATGCCTAATCAGATTGAAAGCGAGCAAGGATCTTATGAGTTCAGATAAATACAGCAATGGAAGTTACATGAAATTCGGGATGACCGAGGAAGAGATACGAGATTCCATCAGATTAATACAGGATTCAGGTGCTGATATGCTCGGTTTTCACAGTCATTTAGGAGGAACAATAAAAAACAGTGATATACAAGGGTTCAGAGATCACTGTGCGAATATAATAAATCGGTCGAAGAAATATGTTGATCTATCGGATATAGATGTTATAAACTTCGGTGGCGGTTTCGGAGTACCAGAAAAACAAGGTGAAGAAGAGATTAACCTAACCGAACTGAATCGCAGTATATCCTCGGTTTTAGAATCAGAGGACTCTATTCGATACGTTGTAGAACCCGGTCGTTACATTAGTGCTCCGTCGACAGTACTATTGACAGAGGTTCGAACTGTCAGAGAGGACGATAACGGCAGATTCATAGGAGTTGATGCTGGAATGTCGCAGTTTCCGAGGACGACGATGTTTGACGTTTATCATGAGATCCGAAATCTTTCGGACTATGCTGAGCAATCTAAGCAGACAGTTGCTGGTCCGACATGCTCTGGTGCCGATGTATTCTGTCACGAAAGAGAATTTGGAAAATGTCATAAGGGCGATATATTGGCCTTGGAAAATGTAGGTGCCTATGGGTTTGTCATGGCAGGCAACTTCCACGGTTACCCGTATCCAACAATAGTTGATGCGGATGGAAATACGTCTCCTCTGTCAGGAGGATTAGAATGAGAAATGTTTTCTAACCTGTCCACCGATACTTCCCGCCAGCATTCAGGATGGTTCCCTCTGTCTCAAGCGACTCTAAAACCTGCGTGACTTCATCATCCTCATGATCGGGGAACTCGTCCTGAATCTCATCTTCAGTCTTCCCGAGAGGGAAGTTCCGTAGCAGGTTCTCTACCTCGTCGGCTATTTCTGTTTCTTCTACGCTCATACTAATCAGTTGGGGTTCTGCGTTTATGAATGTATCGTTTTGCTTCTCAGATACAGAAAAGTCGTTATACCGTTCTTATTCGGCTAGCTCTTCAAGCTCCGCTTCAAGCTCCTTATCCTGTTCTGTTTCCGTGTCCGTATCTTCCTCTACATCAACTTCCTGTCGAAGGGACTCCAACTCTTCATCTACTTGTGCGTCCATAACCACATCGTCCAACTCCTCATCAACAGTATTGGACTCTTCCTCTTCCAACTCCTCCATAGCCTCTGCTCGGGCTTGCTTCTGCTCAATCTCCTCCTCAATCTCTTCGATAGCACCGTCAACTGACACGGTATCACCCATACCAGTTGTCATCTCAGCGACGTTTTTCTTTGTCTCGGCAGCCTGATACCGAGCCTTCTGAACCTCTTTCTTAGTTTTCAGCTCGCTAATCTCGGAATCCAACTTGGACTTCTTTTCTTTAAGATTCTCTAGTGAGCCCTCAATGCTCTGGATCTGCTGATTCAACTCTTCAACCTGAGTCATCTTCGACTTCTTCTTCTCTAGAGCACGCCGAGCTAGATCCTCACGACCCTTCTTGGTGGCAAGCCGAGCATCCTCATTATGAGACTCGATATCATCTTCGAGTCGCTTAACCTTAATTTCAAGCTTCTTTTTCTGGGTCTGAACGTTTGCGATGCTGGACTTAACCTCCTGTTTCTGATCACGCAGTTGCTCGTAAGCATAATCCAACTGCTCAACAGGGTCTTCCGCCTCGGTGATGATCGTGTTGAGCTTCGCACGGACAATCCGTGAAATCTTACCTAAGATTCCCATACCAGTACTTGTGTCCCGAGGGTACTTATGTTCTATGATTCTATCTGGTTAATACACTACTTCAAATACTATTATCCGCTATTCAAATCTGAAGCTCCCCAGATCCACTTACCCCAAGCGTGATATTAGGCAATCTTTATTTACTCTTAGAACAGTAAAATTGGAGTATGGGAAAATACGATGAAAGAAACCATGAAGGCGAACCGATACTCTGTCCGAGAGAAAAATGCCGAAGGAAGAATGCTCCCGCCGGATCAGACGAATTCTCCCCTCGTTGCTGGGACTGTAACACCTTCCTTAATGTTACACCTGTGGAGAACGGAGATGAAGTTGTAGTAGATGTGGAAGACATACACGAGAACGGATCAGGTGTAGGTAAAACAGATGACGGGTATGTGGTTCTTGTAGAGGGACTTCTACCACCTGCACGTGCCCGTGTGAGAATAACTAATGTACGACCCAACTACTCGGAAGGCGAAGTCGTTGAAAGAGTAGAAGAAGAGGACGATGGGGAAGAACAACACTCTGATGATGATGACGAACAGAGTGAAGATGATGATCCTTCTCTAGGAAGCAGAGATAACTACTGGGGTTAGATCAGTTGCGAATCTCGTAACTCCATTCTGAAAGAAGCTCCACTATCTGAGTCTTCGGATCGGTTGATCTCTGTATCTTATAATCGGCGACATCCGCTTTTTGACACAGAACTCTACACTCTTCATCCGTCAATTTCCGTGTACTCACATCTATCATCAGCTCAATTACAAGATCCGCTTCATATCCTTCGTCATCTATTAAGTTCGAAACCTTATCCTTGACAGTTTTATAATTCTGATTACGTGCTTCTTCAAGAACCTCTAATATAAGGTCATCCTTCGATACTTCCTCCAATACTTCCAAGGCATTCTTTGGAGTAACCTCATCGTACTTCACATGAACCGTCTGAAGATGCAGTAGGAAACGCCTCACATTCGGCTTCGTCTGACTCCATATGTAGTCAACACCATTATTATTCAGCTCGATTCCTTCTTCATCCTCAATCGATGAAACCACAGAGTCCAACTCATCCCTTGAAGGAGGTCTTATCTGAACAGTATGGCACCTCGAAGATAACGGCTCAATTAAACTGGATGGACTTCTTGTCGTGAATATGAACTGCGTACTATCTGAGAATCTTTCCATAGTCCGTCTTAGTGACTGCTGGAAATCCTCCCTCGACTTCTCAGCGTTCTCAAGAACAATAGTTTTGAATCCTCCAGTAATAGGTGGATAACTGGATATTTCTTTTATAAGTTCATTAACCAGATCTCTCTTCGACATTCCTCTTTTACTTGACGCTATCTGAGAGAACTTCTCATCGTTTAACAGCTCTTTTTTTGTCCGCCCGAAAAGATCGGCGACATTTATGAAGTCAGCATCATTACTCGGATCCTTGTGTAGCTGGTTTACAATAGCTTCAGCGGAGACAGTCTTACCTACTCCTTTCGGACCTCCGATTATAAGATTCATATCAGTATCACTTACGGTTCTGAGATTTTTCCGTACGTCATCCTGCGGGAAATTGGATACCTGTGGTTTGTATTTCTCAATCCAAAGAGGCGATTTCATAGATAATCTAATGCTCCGTTATCACTTAATACTTACCTACACATAGTTATAGAGAAAAAGTGATTTTAGTCCATTTCAGATAACTTAGACAGGAATCCGTCTATCTGTATTTCCGCGTTCGCTCCTTGAGTAATTCTGTAATCCGCGTCCGCAAGCAGATCAGTAACATCCGTTGCTTCTTCACCATTAATCTCATCACTATCCCATACATGACGATAGATCTGATCAAGTAGCTCTGTTGTCGCCACGCCATTTTCATTCATTATCCGTCGTGACGATTCTCTAGCCTGTATAAACTCTCCGCTCATAGCTTTCCCAAGTATCAACTCAACATCCTCTGGTTTAACGGTGTTAGTAAGCGAGTAAACACGATCCTCATCCACTTCGCCATCAAGTATGCTTACAGCCTGCAGACCGTTTATTGCCCTTCTCATGTCCCCGTCAGAGGCGTACACTATTGCTTTCACACCATCCTCCGTTATATCTATGCCTTCCTCATCAATTATCTCTCTAACCTGTTCTTCAACAGCCTCATCAGAAAGAGGGGTGAATCTGTATATAGTACATCTTGACTGAAGTGGCTCTATTATCTGAGATGAGTAATTACAGGATAATATAAATCGGACGTTCCCTGAGAACTGCTCCATAGTTCTCCTCAGAGCAGCCTGTGCATCTGAGGTAAGTGCATCTGCTTCGTCAAGGAATATAAGTCGGAAATCCGCGTCTGATATGGACGCTCGTGCGAAGCTTTTCACATCCTGTCGGACAACATCAATTCCTCTATCATCAGAGGCGTTCAATTCAAGAAAATTATCACTCCAATTCTCACCGTATATCTCACGTGCTATCGCAACAGCTGAAGCCGTCTTGCCAACACCAGGTGGCCCGGCGAATAGTAGGTTCGGCAGTTCCTGACTTTCAACATACTGTTTAAGCGAATCTATCGTCTTTGTTTGTCCTTTCACATCATCCAAGGATTCTGGTCTGTATTTCTCAAGCCATATCTCTCTTTCACTCATAATATCTGCATAGGAGTTCAGGTATAAAATAACTGTTGTTGCTCATTCTGTTAATCCCTATATGGTACTAGAAAAGAGAACGCATGGAAGAATATACCTGTTCAGCTGACATTAAAGTAGAAACCAAAACAAAAGTCTTTTCTAACCACACCAGTAACTTGTTATTGTATTGGGCACGTAGCTCAGCTTGGACAGAGCGCGGGGCTCCTAACCTCGTGGTCGAGGGTTCAAATCCCTTCGTGCCCGTATCAAATGCGTAGCATTCTAACAGAGAAGCCAGAAAGGAATCTGACAGTTGAAAATGTTAGGATCGACTATCATATCAAGTTCCCGCTAGCCTTTCTTTTAACTGTCTTAACAACTGTCCCATGGGTACTCGTATCTATCAGTCCCAGAGTACCTATCCTGACCTCCCTGTTCCTGTTATCTGCATGTGTAGTTGCGAATCTTGCAATTTCTCTGATTATAGTATTCCACTGGTGCGGTTCCGCAATAGATAAGATTGCCAAGAAATTTTTCTTGAACAGTTAAATAGAGGAATACCACAGCTTCAGTCAGTCGGTAGTCCACTAATAGAGGATGTCTTACACTCCTCCGAGGAATGGAATCGCACAGGAGAAATCTAAGGAATTATGTATCTCACCCAGCATCGCGTTAACCGCATAAACAACAACTATTGTTCCACCACCAAGTATTATCGCTTTATTTCTTCTCTCGACATACTCATCGTTCGTCGGTTTGAAAGCACTCATCATAGTGAATCCCGCACCAAGAACAACGGATACCAGAGCACCGATTGTTACTATAAGATAGAGCACAGTATTCACCAGCTCTCCAAATGGTGTCTGCTGAGGATCATTTGAATTCAAATCTTCACAGACAAGATTATGTTGCACATCACTATCGTCGCTGAGAAAGCTGACGTAACTACCATTCTCTGTTGTGTTAGCTGTATCCGTTATGTTTGATTTCTGTTCAGCCTCGACACCGACAGCTATTGGAGTCAATTGAAGGAAGATTAGTAATACAATCATCAGTAGAGATGCTGTTATTATCAATTTATTGTTCATTAATTGTAGCCAACAATTTAGATGTTAAAAGTTTACTGTCTAAATAGAAATATGGCGAAATCTCTCTTCCGAAGTCATATTCGACGTTCAATAACCAAAATTTGTATTAATACAACCTATTATAGAGGATATGATCCAATTGCCGATAATTTTTTTAACCAGGGTACCCTACAATCCAAGTGCATGGTCCTACAAACCACGCTGTTCGCGGCCCTAGCACAGTTAGGTGTGCTTTCGTCACACCCAGAAACGCAGTCAGAGGTGTTTGAACACATACTCGATGACGCCGCCCTAGCGAGCTCGTTCTACGTTAACATTGCTCTTGCAGGGTTCACGATCATCGCAATTCTTCTGCTTGTTCGGAATGTTACGGATCCGCGAGCGAAGATGATAGCGTTCGTTACGCTTATGATCTCCGCCGTATCCATTTCCAGTTACACGGGGCTGGCAAGTGGTTTGACGGTCGGCTTCCTCGAAATGCCAGCGGGACACGCATTTGCTGGAGAACAAGTGTTAACCATGTGGGGTCGATACCTTACATGGGGTCTATCCACACCTTTCATCCTCATTGCACTCGGATTGCTTGCTCGTTCTAACTGGACGAAAATTGGCATTGCCGTGTCAATGACGATTGGAATGTGTGTTACAGGACTCGCAGCAGCACTAACAACATCCAGCCACGCACTAAGATGGTTCTGGTTCGCAATCTCGTCCGCATTCTTCGTGGTGATTATTTACATCATCCTCGCAGAATGGGCACGTGAAGCAGAAGAAGCTGGAACAGAAGACATCTTCACGAAGCTCAAAATCCTAACCGTAGTTACATGGTTCGGTTACCCTGTACTATGGTTCGCAGGAGCAGAAGGTGTTGGCCTACTCGAAGTCTGGATGACTTCATGGGCATACAGTGTTCTTGACATTGTTGCTAAGTACCTTGTCACAATCCTCATCATCCTGTACGTTGCTGAGGAACCAGACGAGGTATGCGGAGGTGAAGACTACGGTCGTGTATAAAAACACTTCTTAATAACTAACTTTTTTGAATAAAAACAAGCAGATACATCTACAGAGATAGCAGGCAGAGTGTCTCGGGGCTTGATCTCGGGTCAGTTCACCAGTTAGTTCGACGGAACAAGCATTCTCAAGAAGTCAGTTATCATAGCTGTTCCAACTGACAGGTAAACAGACTAATTCACCTCAGTTTTCGAAGACCTTGGTTGAGAAAGACTTCACACAACCTCTGTAACATCAACACCAGTAAACTCAAATCTCGCACCACCTTCCTCCGACTCCATAACCTCAACCTCCCATTCATGAGCGTTAGCTACTTGTTTCACGATATTCAATCCGAGGCCCGAGCCCCTACCATTACTGAAACCGCTTTCAAACACTTTATCACGATTCTCATCGTCAATACCATCCCCAGTATCCTCTACGTAGAAACCATTCTCAACCATACCGACTCTGATATTTACGCTTGAATCATTATGTTCAACCGAATTATTAAACAGATTCTCAAGAAGATTAGATAAACGACTCTTGTCCCCTTCAACAATAAGCTGATCCTCACAATGAACAACCGTACTCTTAGGTACTGTATTACCTGCACAGTTCTTCACTAGCCTCTGCAAATTCACACTTTCAAACTCCTGAACCTTCCGTCCTGTACGAGCAATATCTAACGAGTCAGAGATAAGTTCAGCCATCCTGTCCAATGAATCATTAACTGCTTCCGCATTCTCATCATCGTACTCCTCAGCAATCATCTCCGAACGAGCCATTCCCACGTTCAGAAGATTCCTTAGATCGTGTGACATTATGCTAATAACATTATCTAACCTATCTCTATTCCTCTCTATTTCCTTCTCTTTCTTCTTCCGATCATTTATATCTCTTACAACGAAGAAGACACCATCAACACTCTTGTAACCGATCAAGTTCTGACCAGATGATTCAACCCAAACCCAATCACCCTCTTCAGACCTGACTCTACACTCCGTCCTCACAATCTCTCTCGGATTATCCAGAAGATACTGAAAGCGCGATTTAATCCGTTCCCTATCATCAGGATGTACATATTCAATAACATCTTCTCTCGTCTCAAGATCACTCTCATCATCGTTCAGCACCTGAGAGTACCTGTTCATATACCGAACAGACATGTCCTCATTCAGAACAACGAAAGCGTCCGGTGCGAACTCAGCGAGTTCAGAAGTATCAATCTCTCCTTCCTCTGCACTTCTACTAAACGACCGTTCCAACGTCTGTAATCTGTTGTACAAAGTCTTTAAATCAGCCTCCGTAACATCCCCGTCAAGTAGAAAGTAATCGTAGAATCCGTCCTCAATCATTTTTTCAGCTATACTTCTGTCATCAGCAAGACCTAAAATAGGAATCCCTTCAGGAACCTCTGTAACAATATCAGAGAAACAGCTCCGATCTGAACAGTACGGAACCAGAACCGACTGCTTCTGATCAGTTGCGTCTAGATCTTCACATTCAGATATCACCTCAACCGTTGTGTTATGGCGATTGGTAAGTCTATTGATTATTTCTGGAATGTCATCTGTTTCCGTATTGTAAAGAAGAACCTGTATAGGTTCTCTTCTATTCTCCATATGTTTGCTAAAAACTGCAGGAATTTATACTTTACTATAAGATTAGCTACAACAACTAAAATTAAAACCGCTTTACTATCACAAGTAGTCAACGGACGGCGGTAGCTCTTCCTTCAATCCTTTCCGCTCGCGTATATCCATTATTTTACCTCTTTGTAGATTATCGGCCATCAACTCAAACCCTGCGTTCTCAGTATTCCACGTCGCACGACCGCCAGTCTGAGACCGAATCGAACTTGAGAATCCAAGCATCTCTTCAACAGGTGCATTACCTTCAATGACCATCTGACCACTTTCCTGATACATATCATAGATCTCTCCTCTCCTACTGTTTATCTCACCTGAAGCGTCGCCCATGTGCTCATTAGGAACATCAATCCGAACATCCTGCGTCGGTTCAAGCAGCCTCACGTCAGAATCAATCAACGCTGAGTGAACAGCACCTCGGATAGCAGGAATAACCTGAGCAGGACCTCTGTGAATCGCGTCTTCATGTAGCTTAGCATCTTTAAGCCTTACGAGGGTTCCTTCGACAGGCTCCTCAGCAAGCGGGCCGTTCTCTAACGCCTCCTCACAGGCTTCAACAACCAGTTCCATCGTCTCATTAAGATGCTGTATTCCCTTTGTATCGTCTATGATTAGATTGGTGTTTATCATAGTTTCCACGTTCTGAGATGTCTCTTTCTCAATGCCAGCATTTTGTAGAACCTCCCTTCTCTCAGTTTCGGGCATATTCATATCAATCTCACCTGATTTCACCCCGTCGATAACCTCCTGAGGAAGCGGTTCAATCTCAACGTAGAATTTGTTATGGCGATTCGGTGAGATTCCCTCAACCTCTTCTGAGTCAGACTGAGGTTGCTCTCGATAGATTACAATAGGCTCACCTGTATTCACATCTAAACCGTGATTCTCAGTTATTCTATCAGCGATAACCTCAAGATGAAGCTCTCCTTGTCCACTAATTAGGTTCTCACCCGTCTCCTCATCTGTTTGAACCTGAATCGTCGGATCCTCTTTTGAAACCTGCATCAGGATCTTGATAAGATCTGGAAGGTCGCTCATGTTCTGCGGTTCAATACTTTTCGTTATAACGGGTTCACTAATGTGTTCAACCGTCTCGAATGGTGTTATATCCTCTTCGCTAACCGTAGAACCTGCGACAGCTTTATCCAGTCCTGTAACAGCCGCGATATTTCCAGCAGGAACTGAATCCACAGGAACCCTCTCATCACCCATGATTATACCAACACCATTCACCGTGTGAGTTCCAGCAGTCTCTGAGATGTACATCTCCATACCATCCTTCAACTCACCGCTGAACACTCGACCCGTCGCTATCTCCCCACTATGCTCATCAACTCCAATATCCGTCACCATGAATACTGTATCCGCATCCGTATTAACATCCATCATTGACTGTCCAACATCGGATTCAGCGTCTCCTCTCCAGATTGTCGGAATTCGATCCGACTGAGCTTTATCAGGGTTTGGCAGGTGATTAACAACCATATCAAGAACAACCTCCTCAATAGGAAGCTCTCTCGCCAGCTTCTCACGATCCTCATCTCGCTCCCACTCCATTACATCGGAGAAATTATGACCTGTTTCAGCCATCATCGGCTGTGAAAGACCCCAGTTGTACAGAGCACTTCCGAAACCAACAGTTCCTCCACCGACGCTGACAGTCCAATCCTCACCTTCGTCGCCTCGAATATCAGTTATCAGAGTGTTCACCTCTTCAATTACAGAAGTTAATCGCTTCTTCATCTCTTCAGGACCCTCCTGAAGCTCTCCGATAAGCCTATCCACTTTGTTGATGAAAAGCACAGGTTTCACATTCTCGGATAACGCCTGTCGAACAACTGTTTCTGTCTGTGGCATTACCCCCTCAACAGCATCGACAAGAATTACAACTCCGTCAACAGCTCGCATCGCTCTTGTAACATCACCACCGAAGTCAACGTGACCAGGAGTATCAATCAGATTAACCAAATAATCATCTCCCTCGTACTCGTGACGCATTGAAATATTCGCAGCGTCAATCGTAATTCCTCGCTCCTGCTCATCCTCCTCAGTATCCATTCCTAACTCATCTCCCGCGTTCTCAGCTGACATCAACCCTGCTCGTTTCAATAGGTTGTCACTAAGTGTTGTCTTGCCATGATCCACGTGAGCGGCTATGGCAATGTTACGTATTTGTTTCGGTTGTTTCATCAGTCGCTCGGATTCTTCAACGACTTTCTCGTTTCGAGTCATTTTGCACGGCTAAGAACTTATCTAAGTTAAAACTGTCGGAAGAGAACATCTGTTGTTCTGCGATAATTATTTAATACAGTAACATATTATTGACTACCATGGCTGTAAAAATACTTGATTTCCATGCCGAATGGTGTGGGCCTTGTGATGTGCAGGAACCGATATTAGAAGATGTAGAGGAGCATTGGGAAGATAATGAAGATGTGTCTCTAGAAATGGTTGATATAGATGAGGAGCAGAATACTGCTCAGATGCATCAAGTGAGATCAATTCCGACGGTGATCGTCGGCGTTGAGGATGATGGAGAGTTTAGTGAATCAGAGCGTTTTGTTGGGGTTACTGAGGAGGATAAAATAAACGAAGCTATTGAGGAAGCACTTAATTAGATCTCCTGCACCGAATTTGGTTATATCTAAACTAGTTGTGACTAAATTAGTTATAGTTGATTTGATTTCTAATGGTTAATATAAGAGCTAGCCTTGCCCTAGAATCTCGAAGGCTTCCTTCTTAGATATACTGCGATTTGATTCTGATGGATGCCTGCAGAACACTTCGTCCATCTCACCTCGTATATGCTCTACAAGATCTTTGTCCAGTCTCGCGTAATATTGTTCGTCGTAGTTCTTCGTATGCCAGTCGTTATTAAATCGTTCTGTTGGAATGACGAATATATCACCTGTTTCTCTTAAACCAACGAAAACATACTCTGCTTCATACTCGTTTTGAAGACTGTTGATTATTTTCTTACTTATGGCGACGCCCCTCCCGTCAACACTATCAAGTAAGTGTGGTCTTTCCTTTTGTACTTGATATACAAGCGACTGCATCTCAGAGCAAAGTGCGACGTGACCTACGTATGTTTTACTTACATTCCCGTTCCAACCTGCTAATGCCTTCTTACTTGAATTATCAACAGGCTTCAAACGATTGTAATCGGTTGGATTGGTTGTCCCAAGCTCATCCAACGCAGATATAACATCATCTTGAAGAACATCGTCTTTTTCCTCCATTAACATATAATTGAACCGCCTATATTTTAGTAGTTGTGCATGAAATGGTGTTTCACTTGGTCGTTGAGTATCTAGTATCTATGTTAATTGGGATAAAAATATGTATCATAATACCACTATCACCCTGTAATGAGAAAATGTGAGGAAATCGATAATCCAGACGCTAATGTGGCTGTACGACTTGATTTAGATCAAGATTCAGAAGAGGATTTACGGAGTTCAAATCATGGAGCACATTCTACAACATTGAACAGTCTGCTCGATAATAATGTTAATATTCTTGTACTAACTCACTTATCAGGTGATGATTCGATTAGTGGTGTCGCAGATTATCTTGAAGAGTTTACGGGTCACTCCGTCCAACTCGTCGAAGAAGGTGATCTTTCCGCTTCGTTGATGGATGTAAACAATGATGAGATACTACTATATGAGAATCTTTACGATATGGAGGGTGAGATAATTGATTCGGATGAGGATATTAGTTCGGTTCAATTTGATTCGTTTGTTGATGAGGTGTCATCGAATATTGATGCCTATGTTAATGACTCGTTCTCTCTGTCTCATATGGAACTCCCTAGTACAACTGAATTATCAAAAGAGGTTCCTAGTTACGCTGGTCGTTTCCTAGACTCGGAGGTCGATTTTCTTAGTAGTGTGAGGTCTTCTTCTGAAGATATTAAATTCTTCTTCTCAGGAACTAATATATCAAGGGATCTTGACAGTATAGAGAATATTCTCGCTCGTACTAATGACTATCAGGTTGTAACTTCAGGTTTAATATCTTTAGTTTTCTTGGAGGCGGACGGATATGATCTTGGCGTTGAGACAAGAGAATTAATTGAGGATGAGGGATCCGAGCAGTCTATCGATGTGGCGTATGAGATTTTAACTCAGTATGGTGAAAGAGTTCATATTCCGAAGGATGTCGCGTCGTATTCAGGTGGCTCGAAGTCTGAGTATGCGTTATCGGCTACTCCTATATCGGAGCCGATTGAAGACATCGGGTCGGAGACGGCTGAGATGTATGAAGGTCTTTTCAACGATAGTGATCTGGTTGTATCTACCGGAGTGACAAGTAAGAACCAAGTAGAGATGGACACGTATGAGAGAACGTTACAAGCTGATTACTCTGTTGTGGCGGGATCTGAAACAATATCTTTCTGTGATGAGGTTGGTATGACCGGTTTCACTCATACAACCCGTAATCCAAATCCACTAATACAGTTTTTAATCGGTGATGAACTTCCGGCTCTGCAATCTCTGTTGCCGTGATTTCACGTCTCGTTTTCGAATAGGTGATACAGTCGGCATATTTCATCATTCTCACTCTGGATGAAGACACCGTCTCCTTGCTTCCAGACTTCAAGAACCCACTCGAACAGTATCATACCGAATACTGTCATAAGATTAGCCGATAGGAAGAAGATCATCTCTTCAATTGGAAGTGCTCCTACGGATATACCTAGAGAGGTCTCTGGATTAATCGTCCACATGCCTGTCGCTATCGCGTAACCGTCGATGAGCCATAAGTAAACTGTCGGTGGTGTGGTAGCTGTTAAGATCAGTTTCCATTTCCTTAAGATGTAATTCCCTCCCACAAGCCATTGAATTGCTAAGACAGGTAGTGTCCATGCTAGGATACTTGTGGAGTATCTTAAATTAATCGGACCGTATAGAGCTGTGACTAGACATATTATTGTGGCTATTATGAGCAAGATGAATCCTGTGACGCGATTGGATAGCTGCAGATCAGATTGTTTCGGATTCGGGTTGAATCCTATGTAGTACAGGTACAGTCCAGCAATGATAGTCTGTATCCCGAAAAACAGATACTCTCCGACTGGTGCGTGCCATACTCTATTCCATACAACATCTCCGTACCACCAGATGTCTAGTGATATCATAAAGTTATCCCAAGGGATCGTGTACACGTACGCGATTAGGATTAGTATTACGAAGTTCAACCATCTTCTCCTGTTACGAACAACCCCTAGGTCAGATTGTAGGTATGTTAGGATCAGTATTATCGGGACTGTTAGTAGAACGTGAAACAACAGGTACCCGAATCCGAACTGATTGATCATATAGTTCTGACTAAGGGTTTTTGATAAATAAGTGTTTGCGACATGCGGTTTCTCGGAGTTAAGAAGCAAAACTATTAGTTGCTTAAAAACAAACGGATAGTTATAATGCGTTCAGAAAATTTTAGAATCCGAATATCTGATGTTGAAGATAAGGATTCTATTGGCTCAATATATAATAAGGCAATATCCGAAGGAGAGGGTTATTCGGATCGAGATGAGGAATTGTTAAAATTCCCCGATGATGAACCGATTGAAAGACTTTATAAATCTAATGTAACATTTGTCGCTGAATTAAATGATGAGGTTGTTGGGTGGTGCAGTCTTTACGTTGAGAAAAACCTTGTCGATGGGTTGTTTGTTCATCCTGACTATCAGTCAAAAGGCATTGGATCAGAACTTCTTCGAACAGTTGAAGAGGAGGCAAGGGCTCGTGGTATATCGAAAATATGGGTCTCATCGGATACTCATGTTGTCGAGTATTATTCAAGTAAAGGTTATGCTATTGTGGAGAAAACCGAGATGGAAGCGATAAATACTGATGAAACCATTCCATGTGTAATAATGATAAAGGATTTAGACACCGAAGTAACTGCTTGACTTCGAAAGAACAGGGAATTCTCTGATTGCTTTCTCATCTTCGTCATACACAAGTGGTTTAAGATCTTTGAATCGTCCAAGCGGAACCATTGGAAAATCAATATTAAGCTTCATTTTGTCGGATATAACCACTCCATCTTGGTATTTTGTGAACGTAGGTAGCACGATGACATCCGCCTCATTATAGACGTTCTCTCCTTTCAGATATACTGGCCATTTCACCCCGTTGATTTTCACAACAGGATGTAAGTGACCGACTACATACAGGTCAGAGTCCGTTTCAGGCTTTTTATGACCGTGAAGAACCGTGACTTCGATATCACCGTCGGGTTTATCAAAATTAAATGTTTTCTCATTCCTAAAGTCAACTAGGTTAGGGTATTCAGAGTCTGTAGGCTCATCGTGGTTTCCGATTATCGGATGGTAGTTCGCATCAACGCTTATCCGAGCAACCATATTCTCATACAGAGTTCTTGCCTCGTCAGATGCGGGAGTGAACTCATGAAACATATCACCGTTTATAACGAAATCTTTTGGATTAAGATTGTTAAGTACTCTCTGCACCCGATCAGAAATCTCATCTCTTTCTTGGCTTAATGTCATTGCTCTAATCGAATCAGAGTAACCGATGTGGTAATCCCCTGAGACGAACACATCCTCTTCTATTAAAATACCTCTTTCTGTGTATCTTATATTTAAATCTTCCATTAACAGTTTATTGGCTACTGCAGACTTAAGCTTTTGCTCTTATTG
>ERZ1034573.140-NODE-140-length-19754-cov-5.827758_pt1 | contig 19754 bp, 26 predicted proteins | sample MGYA00520641_ERZ1034573 | MGnify/ENA primary metagenome ERZ1034573 (study PRJEB33760, sample SAMEA4777724) | hypersaline lake metagenome | biome: hypersaline environment; feature: brines | place: Spain | collected 2014-08 | depth 0 m ...
AGCACAGCGACGTGCGCGAGGCCCCGCGGCCCCGGGGGGGTCGCGCCCACAGCGGAGAGGCGGCGGAAGGCCCGCGCGGCACCGGGGAAAGACCCACACGGGGGGGGGGACGCGGGCGGCCGACCGGGCGGAGACCGCGCGGGACGGCGGTGCCCCGCCAGTCTGCCGGAGCCTGTCGTTCGTGAAACGCCCGGATGTTCGCGGCCGCCGCCTCGATTGCCTCCCGGACGTCGGCGTCGAGGCTGTCGACGGCCCGCTCCGCCTCGTCGGTGACGTCCAGGTTCCCCACCTCGACGCCGTCGAACTCACTGGCGAACCGCCGCAGCGCCACGTCGCCCTCCTCGTGGACGGTGTCGACGATATCACGGGCGTCGGGCCGAACGTCGGCCAGCCCACCGGTGCGCTCGAATATCTCCCGCCGCTCGCCGGGGCTCAGCTCGGGGATGGCTCGGATATCCATTGAGCTACCTCGTGGCTCCACGGTCTTAATCTCCCCGAGCCACCGACGGGTATCACGGCCCGGTCGCCAGGCCGTGTGACCACCCCTGGTCTGCTGAATACTCAAGCTTTTTCACCGTTCCGCGCGTACAATGGAAACGGAGGAAAGACAATGTCAGAACATTCCAACCCCGAACTACCACCGCTTCCGTACGACTACGACGCACTCGAACCGCACATCTCTGAGCAGGTCGTTACCTGGCATCACGACACCCACCACCAGAGCTACGTCGACAACCTCACAGCCGCCGAGGAGACGCTCGCGGAAAACCGTGAGGCCGGCGAGTTCGACGGGAGTGCAGCCGCCATCCGCGACGTGACCCACAACAGCGGCGGACACTATCTGCACACGCTGTTCTGGGAGAATATGCATCCCGACGGCGGCGGCGAGCCCGAGGGTGAACTCCGTGACCGCATCGAGGCCGACTTTGGCTCCTACGAGGGCTGGAAAGGCGAGTTCGAGACCGCAGCCGGTGACGCGAGTGGCTGGGCACTGCTGGTCTACGACCCCGTCTCGAAGCAGCTACGCAACGCTGTCGTCGACAACCACGACGAGGGTGCCGTCTGGGGCTCGCACCCGATTCTCTCGCTCGACGTCTGGGAACACTCCTACTACTACGACTACGGTCCGGACCGCGGTAGCTTCGTCGACGGTTTCTTCGAGGTTATCGACTGGAACACCGTCGCAGAGGAGTACCAGACCTGTCTCGACCACTTCGAGTAACGACGACTCGGTCACGCGGCGGCAACCACCGATATTTTTTCACACCGACACACGGCGAGTGACGTCTCCCCCTGGCAGACTGTCCGCCGACCCTCAGCCGTCGTCGCCGAGCGGTCGGGCCCGGCTCGTCTCGGTGACGTGACAGATGGCGTCGAACGCCTCGCCGGGGACGAACTCGGTGACGTACTGCGCCGGTCTGTCGGGGTTGTAGGGAGCTCCGGCCGAGAACGTGCCCTGTGGGCGGTCGAGCCAGTCTGTGAGTCTACTGTCCTCGGCCGCTCGCCGCAGGTCGAGGAGCACAGGTGACTCCCCGAGCGCGTCGAGTCTCGCCTCGATACTCCCCGACGGGGGTCCGTCGACGGCGTGTGCCCGTCGCTCGTACCCCCCTTCTGCCGTCTCGCCGAGTGCCTGAAACGAGCCGTGAGCAAACGAGAACCCGACGGCGACGTACCCCGTGTCGTGACGGTCTGCGAGGTACCCTCCCGTCGGTTTCGACGTGGCGTCAGTTCCGCGAACAACGTGTCTCGACCGGTTCACGTGGGCGTCGTGGGCCCACACTGCGACGGGACCGCCCTCGAACTCCCGCACCCGGTCGACGTTGTCGGCCATCGCACGGTCCCGGCGTTCGAGCAGTTGTTCCATCGCCGCCGTGTCGCCGTCAGTCTGGTCGACGCGGTGTTTCCGGTAGGCTGTTGCCTGCTCGATAACGGCGGCCTGCCAGCGCGCGAGCCACCAGGCACGCTCGCCGGCCCGTTCGACGTACGTCGTCCGGTGTGTGTCCAGGTGGTCCCGGAGCGCGGTCGCCACCTGTTTCCCCGCCGCGAGACGCTCCTCTGGGTTCTCGTCTCTGTCGGGGTTCCGGCCGCTGTCGTCGACCGTTTCGACACCGGCCGCGATCTCCTCGGGAACGGCCTCTCCGACCGTCTCGAAGTAGCCCCGGAGATGCTCGACCGCACCGGTCGTGTACTGTACGTCGAGACCGTAGAACCGGACCCGGTCCTCGACCGGTCGACCCTCGTTGAACCCGCGGAGCCACTCGATCAGATCGAGCACCGCCGCGACGTTCCAGGTCCAGAAGTAGATGCCGTCGAGCGCCGCACTGGGGTCACCCCGGCCGTGGACAACGTACTCGTCGATGGCGAGTGTCTCCGGGACGTTCGCCTCTATCGCCACGACCCGGAGGTCGTGTTCGAGAACGAGATACCGGATGAGACGGTGTTTCAGCCGGAAGAACTCCCGGGTCCCGTGGGTCGCCTCACCCAGTCCGACGACCTGGGCACCGTCGAGTAGCGCGTCGAGTCCGTCGGTGTCGGGAAACGGGCCGGACGGTTCCGTCGTGCCGAGCGGCGTCGCGTGCTCGGCGAGTGCCCCGACGGGGGCCGTCGAACCGGGGCTCTCTCCTGTAGTGTCGTCTCCCATCGAACAATCGTTCTGGCTGGACCCTGATAGCCGTTTCTGCCGGCACAGTCGCTCACGCCGACCGGTCGACTGGGTCGACCAGCTCTGGCGTGTCGTTCGCGGGGTCGTTGACCGCCCGCGAGACCGGGTACGCCTCCATCTCGTCGCCGGGGTACGGGTCGAGCAGTTCCCGGGCCACCGCCGGGTCGGCCGAGAGCCAGCGCCTCTCGGCCCCCGGTTGGAGGATGACCGCCATCCGGTGGTGGAGGTCGGCGACGACGTTGTTTGGCTCCGTGGTGACGATAGCGAACGTCTCGACGACGTCCGGTTCGGCCGCGGGTCCGTCACCGTCACCGAACGCCGACAGTCCGGTCTGTGCCGTCTCCGGCCGCCACTGACTCCACAGCCCCGCCATCAGAAACGGTCGGTCACCGCTCAGTCGGACCCGGTAGGGCTGGCTGGTGTCGCCGCTGTCGACCCACTCGTAGAAGCCGTCGGCGGGCACGAGACACCGGCCGGCGGCGAGTTCACCCTCGGTCCCGGTGAACGCCTCACGGAAACTCGGGCGCTCCCGGAGTGTCTCGGCACGGGCGTTTATGTGTCCGTCCCGTTCGTCGGCCCAGGACGGAACCAGCCCCCACTCCATCCGGCCGAGACTGCCGTCGTCGCGGTCGGTGATCACCGGCAGCGACTGTCCCGGGGCGGCGTTGTACCGAGGCTCGTACCCCTCTACAGTCACGTCGAACCGCTCGGCGATCACCGACTCCGGTGTGAACAGACTGTACCGACCACACATGGCTCTCACTATGTGGGCGGCCCGGTAAATGTCCGTCGCGGAGCCGCCGTCGGAACCGTCCCCGTCTGCCGGTCTCCGTCCGCCGGCGGCCGGTTACTTAAATCCGATGACGCCCTACGGGAGACCGATGAGCGGTGGGCCCGCCTTCGAGATACCGGTCCGACCCGAGCGAACGTTCCCGTTCCAGGGTGGCGTCGAGTACGTCGGTTCAACGACGTTCGTGCTGTGTCCCGCCGGGACGCCGGCGAAACGGCCCGCCGATACCGTCGAACTGCTGCTCGAGGAGGGGCCCTACCGGTACGGTGACTTCCTGAACCTGCCGATGCCGCTGTACCTGGTGAAAGACACCGAGACCAGTGACGTGTTCCGGGTGGGGGTCCGGGACGGCACGGTCCAGCTGCACGTGTTACCGGCAACCGACCCACCGGGGCTGCGTGCGATGTACAGCCGACTCGTCGCCCGGACCGACACCGAGTGGACCGTCGAGTGTCGGACCAGCTGAACGGCCGCACAGACGGCGGGACGGTCACATCCGTTCGAGTGGGTCCTCGGGGTCGGTGCTACTGACGTACGCCGAGACCCGCACGCCGACGAGACTGACGACGATACTCGCGAGGATGAACCCCGTGAGGTGTGTGCCGGGGGTGACTGCGAACGGCTCCATCTCCCACGAGCCGACGGCGACAGCCGGGAACTGGAGCGGTGCCACGGTGTCGGACACCTGCAGGATGTAGGCGGTGAACCCACGGACGGCGAGCCCAACGGCCAGTGCGACAAACGGGAAGTTGATGTACGCGGTGCCGATGTCGTCCTCGGCGAGATAGCCGTCGAGTAGACGACCGGTACTCGCAATCAGGGCCGCCGCGGTGACCCACGGGAGCGCGTCGTGGAGCAACTGGACTAGCAAGAGCGGGTCGGCCACCCCTTCGCCTTCGAGCGAGGAGGTGCCGAGCACACCGAGAAAGCCACCGACCAGCACCAGTCCACCCGCGACGACGTAGGTCACGAGCGACACCTGACCGCCGTACAGCGCCTCACGGACGTCCCGGGAGAACCCGGCGACGGCCGCGTCGATCCGCAGTGCCTTGTAGAGTACGAGCAGGCCGAACACGGCGGTGATAGCCCCGAGCGCGACCGTGAGACTCTCCGAGAGCGCGAGCAGTGCCGGAAACGCGAGCAGTGTGAGCCCCAGCGGCACCAGCACCGACTTGCGGAGCTGTTCGTCGCCGAGAAACTGCTTGAGCAGGTAGTAGGTGGACTCGATGTCGCGTGCCTGTCTGACCACCACCCGGTCGACCGCGTCGACCGGGAGTCGGCTCTCGACAACCGGGAGCAGCCGCTCGTCCTCCGCGCTGTCGACGACCACGACCGCCGAGTCGAACGCGTTCTCGGCGACGAGTTCGTCGAGCTGACGCGCGACGTCCCGGTCGCCGCCGACCTGGTCGGTCCGGGCGAGCACGGCGACGGTCGCGTCCTCCAGCTCGGTCGCGACACGCAACCCCTCGAGGATACAGTTCACCCGGCTGTCCTCCGGGTCTGCCACGCCCACTGTCGACACGAGCTGCTCGACGGCGGCGGAGCCGACAACCGGTGGCTCTGTCACGAGCGCTCCGCGGGTCAGACAGACGACGAGCGTACTCACGTGTACACACAGACTACGGGTCCTGAAAAATCCAGCTACCCGGTGGTGAACCCGGCAGCACGGGACCGCGTGATTCGCCCGGCTCCCCGTCCAGAGCCCGCCAGACGCCGTCCAACCGCCGGCTGTCGGTCGAACGGCGACCCGACAGGTGCTGTCCCGAGTCTCAGCCGGACAGTGACTCGGGGTCGAACACACCCTCGTCGGTGACGATAGAGTCGAGCAGTCGAACCGGTGTCGCGTCGTACGCCGGGTTCTCGACGGTGAACCCCTCGGCGGGTTCGCGCATCACCTCGCTCGCAGGGCGGTGTTCGTTCTCGAACTCGAACCCGCCCTCGACCACCTTCGCGCTCGACCCGACCGTCGTCATCGGGACGCCGGCGTCCGTGGCCGTTGCCGCGAGCGGGTACGTTCCCACCCGGTTGTAGAGTCGCTCCGAGACGATACAGGACATCCCCACCAGCACCCGGTCACAGGCCCGGAGCGAGTGTCCGCTCGCGCTGTCGACGACCAGATGTGTGTCGACCCGCTCGAACTCGGCGAGCCGACGCGCCATCTTCCGGCCGAGATACCGCGGCCGCGCCTCGGTGACGTAGGCGGTGAAGCTGGCACCCTCCTCGGTCGCCCGTGCGAGCGCCGAGAGCACCGTCGTCGAGTAGTCGTGTACCAGCAGTGTCTCGCCGTCCCGCAGCAGCTTGCAGGCCTCCTCGGCGGCCTGTCGCTTGCCCCGTTCGACCCGCTCGACGACGTCCGCTATCGCCGCCTCGGTCGCGGTCTTTGCCCTCTCGACTGTCTCCGGGTCGGCCGCCTCGACGCGGTCGACAATATCTCGCTGTGTGGTGTGCAACGAGACGTGCGAGCGGTTCGCCCGCCGGAGCGCGTCGCTGTTCCGTTCGAGGGCACGCAGATACTCGTCGACGGTCGGGTACTCCCGGTCGAGCAGTTCGTGCAGCGCCTCGGCCGCCTTTACTGCCACGACCGAGGAGCTGTGGGTCTGCATCGCCGCGATCTCCTCGGCTGTCTCGTCTATCATACCCCGACTCTCGGCTGCCGGCGACAAATGGTTTACCCGCTCACCGACCAGTCGGGGTCTGCCGGACCTCGGCGACGCGGAGACGGGCTGTTGTCATCCGCGAGACAACCCTCCCGTGGCGACCCCGGCTACCCGTTTGCTCGCCTCGTCCACTTGCTCTCGACGTCGCGGTTTGCACGCACCGCGGTGTCACCGCTGTCGAGCCGAAACCGGGTCTTTCTGAGTTCGATGGCGGTGACCTCACCCTCCGTCCCGTCGACGAGCACGCGGTCGCCGGGCTCGAAATCGGGGTCCCGCAGGAGGTAGACCCCGGCGACCACGTCCTCTATCATCTCGGAGAGGGCGTAGGAGACACCGAGTGCGATGAACCCGACAGCGGTCCCGAGACTGGCCGCGATGTCGCCGAACCCGACGATCTTCAGCACCGCGAGCGCGGCCCCGAACCACAGGAAGATACCGACGACAGTGACAGCGAGCTGTGCGACTATCCTCTGTCGCTCCGAGTAGTACCTCCGGAGGGTGACACCGAGCACGCCCAGCACACCCCGAATCAGCACGTAGGCGATAGCCGCGAACACGACACCGGATACCAGCCGCGGAACGGCCGTGGAGACGCCGTCGGCGAGGTCGGTGACCGTCTCGTCGACGACGCCCACAAGAAACTCACCGAGGCGCTCGCCGAACCCGTCGGACTCCGGCTCTGGGTCTCCTGACATCGAGACGACCACATCTCAGCCTCGACCCGCGGCGATATAAACCCAGTCCCGGCCGGCTACGCGCTGCTCTCCTGTACTAGCTCGACCAGTCGGGCGTGTGTCTGACCGTTCGAGACGACCAGCCCGGACGCGCCGTCGGTCCAGCGGTCGCCGTGGATGTCGGTCGCGGTCCCACCGGCCGCCCGCACCAGGTGGCCGCCGGCGACCGTGTCCCAGGGGTGGGGGCTGACGTGGGTGACGGCCCCGTCGAGGCTGCCCGCGGGCACGGGCGCGAGGGTCGCCTGCATCCTCCCGAATCGACGGAACCCGCCGAACCTGTTGCTCCCCACTCGGTGCAGCGATGCCGGGTCGGGCTGCTGGGCTGGTGGGACGGTGAGCCCGACCGTACAGGTCGCCGGGTCGGCCCGGTCGCTGACCGTCACCCGCTCGCCGTTCCGGGTGGCTCCCTCCGGTCCGGTAGTGTAGCTGTCGCCGAGCGCCGGCAGGTAGGTCGCGGCAGCCACCGGCTCACCCCCCTCCACCGCCGCGACACTCGTCGCCCAGTAGCGTAGCTCCCGAACGTAGTTTGCGGTGCCGTCTATCGGGTCGACCACCCAGGCTGGGCCGGTCCCGGGAAGCTGTTTCCGGAGCTGTGTGTCGGTTCCCGGAGGGCGGCTGTCCTCCTCACAGACGAGCGGCTCACCGGTGAACTCCTGTCCGATTGTCGCGAGCACCGCCCGCTGTGCCTCCCTGTCGGCTGCGGTGACCACGTCGAGCGGTCCGTTCTTTGTCTCGACGTCGAGCGGTTCGCGAAACCGCTCCTGTGCGGCCGTGCCGCCGGCACGGGCTGCACGCTCGGCCATCGATGTACGCGCTGTCGAATCACTCATACACGGTCTGTGGTACGGCCGCTGATAGGTCTTGCCAGTTCGACCGCCGCGTGAGAGAAACGGCTAAGTGTCGACCGACCCTTCGAACGGGTAGTGAGTCGACCGACACAGCCCACCGGAGCGGCCGAGTGATGAACGCGTTCCAGCGTCTACGCCACACCGTCGCGACACACAACGAGGACGGGGAGCTGTACCTGATTGCCGGGACCGTCACCGCGCTCGCGGGCTGGGTGGTGCCGGTTCTCAGCCTCGTGGCGGTCGGCTGTGGCTACCGGCTGTTCTCCGGTGACCAGCACCGCCTGGCCGGCACCGCTATCGGTGTCCTGGGTGGGCTCGCGCTGCTCCGCCTGTTTTTGATGATGGCCGCGGTTCTCTGAGTGCTCGCCCGACCCGGTGTCGGTCGTCGAAGCGCTTACACCGGGGTCACCCGTAGACGACGTATGAGCGAATCAGCCATCACGCTGTATCGGTTGCAGGCCTGTCCGTTCTGTGAGCGCGTCGTCACCACGCTCGAGGAGTACGGTATCGACTACGAGTCCCGGTTCGTCGAGCCGTTACACTCGAAGCGCGACGCGGTAAAACGTGTCAGCGGTACCCGGACGGTACCGGTCATCGTCGACGAGCACACCGGCGTGACGATGTCAGAGAGTGACAACATCGTCACCTACCTCGAGAACACCTACGGTGAGGAGACCCCTGTCGCGGCCGGTCACGAAGGGGGGTCGTAGATGGACCTCGGGTTCGACGTGGTCGAGTTGGAGCCGCCGGAACACCCGACAGAGGGGGCACAGGCCCCGGATTTCACCCGCCCGCTCGTGAACAGCGAGTACTGGGTTGACACCGCCCTGTCTGCGCTTGCCCCACCAGTCTGTCTGGTCTTTCACCCGATGGACGGGGCCTTTCCGGCGACGTACATGTGGTCGGAGCTCCGCGACCGCGGGTTCGGCGGGCTCGACGCGACGGTGGTGGGGCTCTCCATCTCGACGCCGTACGCACACACGCGGTTCATCGAGGACAACGACCTCGAGGAGACGGGGTTCCGGCTGTTCTCGGACCCGGCCGCTGGCGTCGCCCGGGAGTACGGTATCGCACACGACCTGGGCGGGATGGCCGGCGTGACCGAGCCCCGACCGGCCGTGTTCGTGCTCGACGCCGACCTGACGGTTCGGCACGCGTGGGTGGCCCGGGAGCACCCGGAGTTCCCGGAGTACGACGCCCTCGAGTCGGCTCTGACGGCGGCTGTCGAGGCATGAGTGGGGGGCTCGAAGACGCCGTCGCGGCCGTCCAGAACGGCGGTTTGGTCGTCTACCCGACAGAGACTGTCTACGGTCTCGGTGCCGACGCCCTGGACCCGACGGCGGTCGAGCGTGTGTTCGAGGTAAAGAACCGTCCCCGCGGCGAGCCGGTTTCGATGGCTACCCCCGACGTCGAGACGGCCTGTGCCCACACCCGGCCAACCGACCGCGAGCGGGCGTTCATGCGGGAGTTTCTCCCCGGTCCAGTGACCGTCGTGTTGGAGCGTGGCCCGGCGGTTCCCGACCGTCTCACCGCCGGCCGCGACCGGGTCGGGGTGCGCGTCCCCGACCACGACGTCGCCCGAGCACTCGCCCGCGACGGCCCGGTGACCGCGACGAGTGCGAACGTGAGCGGTCAGCCCTCTGCCCGCCGGGTCGTGGCGCTCGACACACCGGTTCGTGCCGCCGCCGCGGTTGTTCTCGATGGTGGGGAGACGCCCGGCGGTGGTTCGACCGTCGTCGATGTCGCCGGCGACACAATTCACCGGCGCGGCGCACTCGCCGACGAGGTCGAGTCCTGGCTGGCCGAGGCGTGAGTAGCCGTCAGTCAGACCCACGGCCGACCCAGCGCGACAACCTCTTGCAGACTGGTCACCTCGTAGGTCGGCTCGGTCGACAGTGACGTGTCGGCGTTGTGTGCCCGGCGAAGAAAGGCGATGTCGACCCCTGCCCGGTGTGCGGCGCGCACGTCACTCTCACTGTCCCCGACGTACAGCGGCTGTTCGACACCGAGGTCGGCCATCGCGGTCTCGATGTAGGTCGGTGCCGGTTTCTTCCGGTCGAGACTCCCCAGAGTCGGTTCACGAGCACACACCGTCTCGAACAGGCCACGCAGGTCGTGTGCCGAGAGAATGTACTCGACGATGCGGCGCTGGTTGTTACTCACGACCCCACGGGGGAGATCGAGTTGACGGAGCGCACCGATGTCGTCGTAGGGGTCTTTCTCCCCGGCGCGGGTCGCCGCGTGGAGTGTCTCCTCGACGGCGTCGTCGCGACACCGCCACAGCGCCTCGGGGTCGACCCCGTGCCCGTCGGCGAGTGCCTGCACTCGTTCGCTGTCGGTTCCGACACCGAGCGCGTCGAGCGAGGCCGACACCGGGTCGAGTCCGAGACGCCGGAAACACGGCTCGCCGTGCTCGCGGATACCGGTGAGCACCGCGCTCAGTTCGAGCAACTCGACGAGAACCCCGTCGTGGTCGAGCAGCAGTCCGTCGTACTGCATCCTACAGTGGGCCACCCAGATCGTCGTCGGAGTCGACCTCCTCGTCGGTTTCGAACGCCTCCGGCGGGTGGCCGGCCTCGTCGACGACCTCACCGGTGACGACGAGCGGGCAGTCCACCCGGAGTGCGATTGCGATACCGTCCGAGGGGCGAGCGTCGAACACGGCCCGGTTGCGTTCGCCCTTGTGGTACTGCTCGGTGTCGATCTTCGCGTAGAACGTGCCGTCCGCGAGGTCGTCGATACGGACGCGGTCGATCGCCGCACCGAACTCCGCGACCATCTCCACGAACAGGTCGTGGGTCAGGGGACGCTCGAACGGTTCGCCCTCGAGAGCGAGCTGCATCGACTGGGCCTGGTCGGCGCTGACGAAGATCGGAACGAGCTCCTCGCGCACCTGGAGTAACACGACCGGTGTTCCCGGTCCTTCGTCGTTGACGCCGACACCGACCCCCTCGACGGTGGCCTCGTGTTCCATGACCGGCCTACGTGTGCGGGGCTCAAAAGCGGTCCGCCCGCGGGGCCCGCCGTCTCACACCTCGAGCAGACTGTCGACCGCCGCCCGGGCGGCGAGTGCGGCGTCGTCGGCCACCCTGTCGGCGTCACCCGGCGCGTTCAGGTAGATGTCGACAGAGAGACGGTTCTGCTCGAAGCTGACCGCTACGTCGAGGTCGCGTATCTCGCTTCGCCCGTATCGCGAGAGGATGACGTCCTCGGCCGCCTCGACTGCCGTCTCGACGACCACCTGGTCGTCCGGACTGTCCCGGGTCACGCGCCGCCGGGACCGCCGCCGAGCGCGCCGCCGGGACCGCCGCCGCCGAGCATCTGCTGGAGCTCCTGCTGGAGTTGCTCAAACTGTTGCTGGACACGCTCCTCCTGTTTTCCGAGCGTCTCGACGCGAACCTCCAGGCTCTCGACCTTCTCTTCGAGGTCCTCCTGGGCAGTCTCGTAGTCGGTTTCGACGAGCAGTTCACCGAGCTGCTGGTACATCTGTGTGTCCTCGTCGACGCTGTCGAGCGCTTCGAGCGCCGTCTTCGACTCCGTCAGCTCCGTCTCTGCCTCCTGTTTCTGCGCGGCGACCTGCTGTGCGGTCTCTTGGAGGTCCTGTAGCTCCTCGATTTTCTCCTGTGCTTCCGGCGGAAGATTACCCTGCATGTACAAAAACTCGTGACCCGGCGGCTTAAAGCCACGCTTTCGGGGCTGTCGCTATCAACAGGCACCGGCACGTTCGGCAACGTCGAGCAGCGAGAGCCACGAGTTCAGCCCCGCCCGGAGCGCGACCAGGTCCGTCGCCGCTACGGCGAGTGTCAGTGTTTCCTCGGACCGCCGGAGACGAGTCTCGCTCCGGTCGTCGTCGATCTCGCCGACCTCGGGGGCGACTGCACGCTCGACCCGACGGGCGTGTGCCGGTGACGGGTACGTGACCGAGACGCTGAACTCGTGATCCACGGCGGTTACTCGACGTCGATCTCCTTTACGTCGCGGCTCCGTTCCTTCAGCAGGACGCGGTGACCGCAGTACGGGCAGCGAACACCGCCGTACTCGTCGAGGCCGACGTCGCGTTTGCACCGCGAGCACTTGTAGCTCATTCCTCGTCCTCGCCGAGCGCCGCACGAATCGACCGGTCGACGGTCTCTCCGGCCGGGGTCTCGGGCTTGTAGGCCCCGCCGGTGAACTTCTCGCCGGTCTCCTCGTTTACCCAGATACCGGTGCCGATCCGCTTGACGCTGTCGCCGTCGACAGTCGCGGAGCGCATCTCCCGCTCGATCTGGGCGACCCGCCGACGGGCAACCCGCCCGTAGCGTGCCCCGAACCGGCCGGCACTCCCGACCTTGCTCTCTTGGTCACTCATACCGATATGTGGGCCGAGTAGCGTCATAAACCCTGCGGGTTCCGCCGACTCCGGGTCGTCAGTCTGTGCTGTGTGTGCAACTATCCGACGTCTCGACCCCGAGTACTATCGATGATAATCAAGTACCGATAGACCAATACCCACACTGTACTGCGTTTCTGGTGGGAAAACTGGATACACGTATTTATATTTCAGAACTGGGACACAACCTTTATAATATATCTTGTTGAAACAGTCTCGTGTGCTACGAAGAAAAGCACTAAAGACGGTCGGTGGTACAGCAATCGGCGCACTCTTTCTATCGGGAGCCGCGAGTGCAGACGACAGTGGTGGGGCAGACCCCCCGAAGCCCGAACGTATCGTCAGCAGGGGAGCCGTTGTCGACCCAACAGACGCAGTGTCACCGGCACCGAAGGAACAGCAGGATGTCGTTTATAACCCGACCTCGGACGACATCATCAACACTGACGATCCGTTCCCGGTCGGTGCCGAAAAGAAAATCGTGAGTAGCATACGCACTTCCGGTGGCTTCGGGCCGGATGTCGTGTACGTCCGGGGCTACGTCACGTACCCGTTTACTAGCACACAACAGGACGTAACGTTCGACCGTCTTGTCCAGGCCCCCAGCGACCCTGGCCCGCTCGATATTGCCGAATTTAACTTTACGACAGGAAGTGCATTGAGGCGGCGACCCTCGACTAGCATCTACAAGGCGGCGTTCCGGTATCGGTCTGACCTCCCGGGTCAGTTAGAGGTCGACAACACGGGGGTGACACTCTCGAATGCCCGGGACCGCTCACAGCCACGGATACGGCCCTGAGTAACTCGTCCAGCACTACGCGAGGTCGGCTTCGGCGAGTGCCTCGTTGAGATCTGCACGAACCCGCTCGCCGAGGTCCCGCTCGCCGGCGGTCGTCACCACGCGGTTCTCCTGGACACTCGACCCGTCCCGCAGGAGTAGTCGGACGTTCCCGTTCGTGTCGGCACGGGTCGCCTTTGCCCGAACGCCGGTTCGTGACCCGGAGCCCCCGGCGTCGATCGGCCCCGGGACGATCTTCTTTACGTGGGGGTGACCGGCGACCACCTTGAGTGCGTTTTTTCCCGACCGGCCACCGACCAGTGTCGAGTGTGCGCCGCCGAGTTTCTCCGCCACCGAGGCCTCGACAACCTCCAGGGCGGGTTCGCCGCGCCGGTCGCGAACGTGCTCGATGGGGTCGTCGGCGTCGATGCGGTACAGCGGGTAGCGCAACTCCGCCCGGACCGCCCGGAGCACCGCCCGCTCGCCGGTCGCGTACACCTCCTCCGGGCGCTTGCGGCGGACCTCCTCGGCGATCTGTCCGGCAAAGGAGCGAAGCTCCGACCGGACCTGTTCGCCGTCACTCTCGGGTGTGGTGGTGACAGTCCGCCGGCCGACCACCTCCTCGTCGTCGAGCACGACGACCGTCCCGCGGCTCCGGCCGAGTTCGAGCACCACCACGTCGGCGTTCGACGTGTGACAGACCAGACAGTAGTCACCCGGTCTGTCGAGCGGTGACCCACACCGACAACACTGCATACCGGACGTAGGGGCTGGAACCCCGATAAAGACGGCGGTTCACAGCCTCTCGGGGTCGGTCTTCAGAAACTCCCGGAGCAGAACCGTCGCGTACGACCCTCGGGGGAGACGAAAGTCGAACTGCAGCGGGTCCCGGGTGTAGCTGAGACCGGGCCGGACGAGCACGGCCCGTCTGGTGCCGGTCGAGTCGAAGGCGCCCGGCAGGTCGAACGCCGCCGGTTCGAGGCCGACGGCCTCACAGACGGTCCGCTCTATCTCGCCGGGTTCGCCGCTTGCGAACGCCGTCTCCGTTCCGACAAGCGGTGCGGTCACGAACGCCCGGTCCCGCTCACAGTGACGGGTCACGGTGTCGACGCGTGCCTCTGTCACCCGCTGGGTCCGGTCCTGGTCTGGCAGTGCCAGCCCCGCCGGCGCGTTACTGTCGGCGAAACAGACAACGTCACCCGGGACCGGGCGGTCGAACGGGAGCCCCCGCTCCAGTCGTGTCGAGAGGATGCGGTTGAACACGTACGACTGGGCGGCGTTGACGAACAGGCGCTGGAGGTTCTCCGGTGTGGTCTCCAGGGCGGCCCGGAAGTCGGCGGGGTCGTCGTCACCCTCGACCAGGCGGTGGAGCATCGCCCGCTCGTAACGCAGGTGTCCTGGGAACCGGTCGAGTGCGGCCTGCCAGTCGCGAGTCTCCGCGGCGAACGCCCGTGCTTCGCGGGTTCGCGCGGGCTCTCGCTCCGAGGGGTTGCCGACGTAGGTCAGCACGGCCGTCTCCCAGTCACGTCGGACGACCGCGAGCCCGACCTCGTGGGTGACCGCGCGTTTACTCCCGAAGCGCTGCTGGCCAAAGTAGTTCGGCACGCCGGCCCCGTCGGTGCCGGCAAACGCCCGGAGCTGCGTGGTTATCTCGGCCGCGTTGGCCGGCCGGTCGGGGTCGTGGACGGTCACCTCGAAGGCGTTGCCCGCGAGGTCGCCGAACAGGATGGGTCGACCGGCCCGGCCGACGGGTGTGAGTTCGGCCCGGGGGAGCTCCGGTAGCTCCCCGCGGTCGACACCGTCGACGGAGAACAGCTGTGTGGTGACGGCGTGTTTGTCCTTCGTGCCGGCCCAGTTCACCCGCTCCCGGGAGATGCCGAGTCGGTCTGCCAGCCGGTCGGCAAAGGCGTTCGTCTCCCAGCGACGGAGTGTCACCCGCAGTACCAGGTGTGGGTAGGCGTCGGGGTCGGCGTCGAGCGGTTCGGTCCCGAAGGACTCGAGTTCCCGCACCCGGAACGCCTCGGGCTCCGCCCGGAGACGGCCACCCGTGCCGTCGACGTCGGTGACGTACTGCTCGATACCGACCTCCTGCTCGACCGGGTGAGCGGTGCGCACTGCGTCGAACTGGGGCTGCCGTCGGTATATACGTGTCGTCGCACCCCGATACCACTCACACCCGCGGCGTCGAGTGTCTCTCGCACCCGGCAGTCACCGCAGGGTGTCCACCTCGGCGACGGCTCTCGGGGCACTCGGGAGTGTTTATAACTCTTTTCGGCCGGTCGTCTCAGAGAGACGAACAGAAACAGCTAATACCGGCACGGCCGGCAGTCGGAGGTATGGACCCACGAGTCCGCGAGCACGCAGAGATTATAGTCGACCACTCGGTCGATGTCGGACCGGACGACGAGGTGCTACTCCGCGGCCACCCGGTGGCCGAGGACCTGATGATCGCCATCGCGGAGCTGTGTGGCGAGCGGGGTGCGAACCTCTCCGTTCGGTCGTCTAGTTCGCGGGTCGACCGCGCCTACCGCAAGGCGATCGACGCCGAGGACATCAGCCAGTCGGCGGTGTCGCTCGCGGGTGCAGAGGCAACCGACGTGGCCATCGCCGTCCGCGCCGACGCAAACACCTTCGAGACGAGCGACATCGACCCCGAGAAGACGAGCGTGATGGCGAGGGTCAACAAGGAGATACAGGAGGAGATGATGGGGAAACGCTGGGTCGGCACGCAGTACCCCGCACCGGCGAACGCACAGGATGCCGAGATGAGCACCGACGCGTACGAGTCGTTCGTCTGGGGTGCCATCAACAAAAACTGGGCGGCGGTCCGCGAGCACCAGGCCCAGATGGTCGAGATTCTCGACCCCGCCGAGGCGGTGCGCATCCGCTCGGGCGAGGAGACCGACATCACGATGTCCGTCGCGGGCAACCCGACACAGAACGACTTTGCCGAGAGAAACCTGCCCGGCGGTGAGGTGTTCACCGCCCCGGTTCCCGACAGCGTCGAGGGCGAGGTCCACTTCGACAAGCCGCTGATGGCACAGGGCCGTGAGGTCCAGGGCGTCCGTCTGCGCTTCGAGAACGGCGAGGTTGTCGACCACAGCGCCGAGAAAAACGAGGCGGTGCTGACGGCGGTGCTGAACACCGACCCCGGTGCGAGCCGACTGGGAGAACTCGGCATCGGGATGAACCGCGATATCGACCAGTTCACCTACAACATGCTGTTCGACGAGAAGATGGGCGACACCGTCCACATGGCACTCGGTCGGGCCTACGAGGACACCGTCGGCGAGGCCAACGAGCGCAACGACAGTTCGATGCACATGGACATGATAGTCGACATGAGCGAGGACTCCACGATCGAGGTCGACGGCGAGGTCGTCCAGCGAGACGGTGCGTTCGTCTTCGAGGACCACTTCGAGTGACTGTCACGGCAGGTGACCCGACACCGCCGCAGGGCGACCCAACCCGGCGTGTTCTGTGCCGGTATCGGCCGACGGTCGCCAGGCGCTGTGGCTCCGACCCGGTCAGGTGATGACGTGTAGCCCCTCGGTCTCGAACGCCACCTGCACCGTGTCGCCGACCGCCGCGCCGTCGGCCGACGGGTCGAGGTCGACGGTGAGACCGGTTCCGTCTGGCAGTTCGACCCTGGCACGAACGCGCTCTCCGAGGTAGAACCGGTCGCGAACGACCGCCTCGACGTCGCCGTCGCCGACGCTGACGTCCTCCGGTCTGACGATCACCGTTCCGTCGGTCGTCTCCGGCAGTCCGTTGCCGTCGTAGGTGGTAAAGCCGAGGTCGATCTCGCCGTTCCGGACGGTGGCCGACAGCGAGTTCGAGGTGCCGACGAAGTCGGCGACGAACCCCGTCTCCGGGCGCTCGTAGATCTCCGCCGGCGTGCCGACCTGCTGTATCTGTCCGTCGTCGAGCACGGCGAGTCGGTCACACATCACCATCGCCTCCTCCTGGTCGTGGGTCACGTACAGCCCGGTCACACCGAGTTCGTCGAGCAGTGACCCGATCTCGGTCTCGAGACGTCGCTTGAGCTTCGCGTCGAGCCCGGTCATCGGCTCGTCGAGCAGGAGAATCCGTGGCTCGATTGCGAGTGCACGCGCCAGTCCGACCCGTTGTTGCTGACCGCCCGAGAGCTGCTGTGGGCTTTTCTCGGCCTGGTCTTCGATACCGAGCAGTGCGAGCAGTTCGTCGGCCCGGGCCCGGCGTTTACTCCGCCCGACCCCCTGCATCTTCAGCCCGAAGGCGACGTTCCGGCGGACACTCATGTTGTCGAAGAGGGAGTACGACTGGAACACTAGCCCGACGTTCCGGTTCTCCGGGGGGACGTGCGTCACGTCTTCACCGTCGAAGCGCACCCGGCCCTCGGTCGGCGTCTCGAACCCGGCGATAGTCCGGAGCAGTGTCGTCTTTCCGCATCCAGACGGGCCGATGACACCGAGTACCTCGCCGTCCCGCACCGTCAGGTCGATCCCCTCGACGGCAGTCTCCTCCCGGTACCGCTTTGTTATCGAATCGAGTGTTACTTCTGCCATCTGTCTGGTGGTCTCTGTGTGTGTTCTATCGGCGGCCGACATGAGGGCATCGGGAGCCGAGCCCGGCCCGTCCCGGCAGCGTCCAGTTGTCTGCACCCGGTCGTGTCGGTCGCTCCGGGTTTCATTTGCGTTCGACCGTGGTGAAACCCGCCTTTCCGGTTGTCTGCAGGATGAGGATAACGGCGGTCACGATGAGAAAGTACACCGAGACCGCGGCGGCTCCCTGCAACACCGGTGCCCGACTGATGTTCTGGTACAGGAACAACGAGAACGGCCGCGGGCCGGCGGAGTGTACCATGTACGTGAAGTTGAACTCCGCGGCGGCCAGCGTCCAGGTGATGATACAGCCCGCGACGATACCGCTCTTGGCGTTCGGTACGATGACTGTCAGAAACGTCCGGGTCCACGACGCACCGAGCGAGCGGGCGCTCTCCTCGACCCGTTGCAGGTTCATCGACTGGAGCGAGCTCTGGACCGTGAGTATCATGAACGGCGACTTGAGCAGTGCGTAGCCGACAATCAACCCGAGTGTCGACCCGCCCTGCTCCGGGTACATCCGGAGAAACGCCACCGCGAGGACGACCCCGGGAACGATCGGCAGGATGGCGAGTGTGTTGAGGATATCCTTTGCGAAGAAATCGTACCGGACCAGCGAGTACGCGATGGGGACCCCGACGACGATGTTGACGAGCATCCCGGCGGTCGCCAGCCCGGCGCTGTAGCCGAGCCCCGTTATAACCCCGTCACGGACACCCGGTCCCTCGGCGAGCCCGAGCACCGTGCGCCAGTTCTCCAGGTTGACGAACCCGCGGGGGAGAGTGCCGGTCCAGGTCGTTCCAAACGAGGCGATCAGCGTCACGAACACCGGCAACATCAGGAAGGTCAGTGTCACCCCGAGCACGAGCTTGACCACGGGTCGACCAACCGTCGCACTGACATCGAGGTGGTGGAGCCCACCACGCCGCTGTCGACCCGCTTCGACGGCCGACTCCACCTGTTTGTCCTGCTGTGTCTCCGAACTCATATCTTCAGACTCTCGTTGTCGATGAGCCGCACCCCGGCGAAGGTGAACCCGAAGATGAACACGAAGTAAACCAGCCCCATCGCGGAGGCCACCGCGAGGTTGAACCCGAGGTCCTGTATCTCAAGATTTATCCGCAGCGTCGCGACGTTCAGTGCCGGCAACACGAGGACGGTCCCGAAGATGGCGAGCGCGGTGCGGAACGTGAGCACGAACGCGGCGACGACACCGGGCCACACCTGCGGGAGTGTCACGTGGTAGAACGTCAACAGCGGACTCGCGCCGAGCGCCCGGGCGGCCTCCTCGGCGTCCGTGTTTATCTCCTCGAAGGTCCCCCGGAGCACCATCGTCGCACGGGGTATCAGCGAGAACGCGTAGCCGAGAAAGAGCCCGCCGACGGTGAGTGCCGTCGCCAGGTCGATGCGACTCCCGCCGGTGAAGAACGCGACCGCGTTCGTGAGCAGCCCGGTCCGACCCAAGAGCACGACGATCATGAACCCGACGACAATCCCCGGGAGCGCGATCGGAAACGACACCATCGCGACAATCCAGCGCCGAAACGGGAGGTCGTACTTCGCCAGGGCGTGCGAGAGCGCCACGGCGACCAGCACGCTGAACGTGGTGGTCACCGTTGCGAACCAGAGCGTGTTCCAGGCGATCTCGCGGTAGACGGGTTCGGTGGCGAGTGTCTCCCAGGCGTCGAGGCTGAACCCCTCGTTTCGAAACTGGTTCTCCGACAGGCTCATCCGGGCCAGCATCCCCAGCGGGAGAAACGCACCGAAGATTGCGAGCACGAAGTACGGCAACGACATGACCGCGACCCGGCGGCGCTCACGCTCGGCTTCGGTCCGCGGGCTGAGGAGTGCACGAACAGCCGCGAGCCGGGCACCGACGCCCGTTCGTGTGCTCTCGGTACCGGTTCCGCCGGCGGTGTCGCGTGCCATCCTGCTCCGTCAGGCCTCGACACCCGGTAGCGGGCTGCGGTTGATTATCTCCGCGACGATATCCTCCTGTTTCTCAAGCAGCTCCACCTGGTCGATCTCGAAGCTCGCCGCCTCGTAGGTCTCCGACGAGGGAAACTCCTCGGGCGCGTCGAGTTCGCTCGCGCGGATCGGTCGGACGAACCCGTCGAAAAACAGCTGCTGAATCTCCGGCGAGAGCACAAAGTCCATGAACAGTTTGACCGCCTCGGGGTTCGGTGCGCCCTCGAGCATGGCGTACCCGTACGGGGCCGCGATGGCACCCTCACCGCCACCGGGGGCCTGTGGGATGACGACCCCGACGTCCTCCTCGCGTATCTCGTCGTCGTTGTACTTTGTCGAGAGCCCACCAAAGTCGTACTCCGCGT
>ERZ1034573.141-NODE-141-length-19610-cov-55.043109_pt1 | contig 19610 bp, 16 predicted proteins | sample MGYA00520641_ERZ1034573 | MGnify/ENA primary metagenome ERZ1034573 (study PRJEB33760, sample SAMEA4777724) | hypersaline lake metagenome | biome: hypersaline environment; feature: brines | place: Spain | collected 2014-08 | depth 0 m ...
CTGGAGGACACCGAAGCTACTTTGGTGGCGTGCACGCGTCGATGAGAGCTTTTAGATCATAACGCGATATTGGGTCAGACAGACGACGAGGCACCCGTACTCAACCAATGACAGCCCCCGTCGCCGCGATCGTCTTCAAGAATTACGGTCGGCATCGTCTTCGGAGCAGGGAGATACAGCAAGCACGAAGTTTTGATTGAGCAGCATCGACTGGATGGCATGGATCCGTGCCTGTGCCCTGCGGGGTGACGCGGTTCGGGCCCTCTCCTATTGCCGAGATAGGTCCCATTTTCTCTCACTGAGAGCTTCCTTCGCCAAGTGACCCTTTCGCTAAGTGCCGAACAGTTTACCACCTTAAACGCCCTAGCGTAAATGTCTCGTCCCTCCGTTGCTTTTCCGTGGCAACGTGCACTTCGTAGCATCACGGCACGACGCCACCTCGCGCTCGCCCTGATCACCTGTGGTGCTCTCGCGGCGCTTCCCCCAAGCGCGGCCTACGCACAAGACGCAACGGCCCCGTGCACCGACACCGTAGCGGCCGCGGAGGAGGCGTACTTGAACCGCAACTACCAGGAGGCAGTCACACTCGCCTCTCAGTGCACAGACCGGTCGGCCTTCGAAGACGAGATCGTGATCCAGGCGTATCGGCTCATCACGCTGGCGTCACTGCGACAGGGCGCCCTCGTGCAGGCCCGTTCCGCGGTCACCAATATCCTCCACATCGATCCCGAGTACACGGCCGATCCGGTCAACGACCCGCCCGCCTACGACCTGTTCATTTCTCTGGTGCGGCAAGAAGAAGATACCGAAGGTACAGCAGACGCGGAGACGGAGACAGAAGAGCCTTCTCCTGCTCCCCCGCGACGCAACGAGGGCGGGCCCTTTCTTAAACTCATTGGGGTCGGACTCTCGGATTACACCGGCGACCTTCCGATTGGAAACGCCGGTCATCCCTTTGACTTTCAGGAAATGAGCACCGGATCGGGGGCCCCGTACCTCTTCACGGCCGAGATCGGCTACGAATTTCCTTCAAACCTAGCCCTCGTGCTCGGTGTTCAGACCGGCAACTACCCAATTGTTGGACACTCGACGGGGAGCAACGACATCTCGGACTCTTGGCGACACACGCCGCAACTTCTGGTTCGCTATACGTTTGGGGCTGCGGGCGAGTCGGTTGCGGCATACCTGGACGCAGGCGCCAACGTTACCTTTGGGGGCGAGGGCATTGCCGGTCCGGGGTTTGGCCCCTCCGTGGGCGGCGGGATCGACATTCCACTGAGCAGCACGTGGTCCTTCTTCGTGGAATCCCGCTTCAATTTCACCCTTCCGGACAACGCCATCGACGGCACAAGTTATCCCGAGGACGTTCAAGTAGAACGCCCGCCCAAGGGAAGCATCACCGGCCCCTTCGACTCGGTGAATCAACTTCTCGGGATTGGCCTCCGCATTCGGTTCGGCGGCGCGGCCGCGCAGGAGTAGCGCGCCCCGTCCTGCGGGCCTGCACTAGTCTTCCCCCAGCGCCGCGGTCACCTCGTCGGCCGCCTCCTTCAGCAGGACCGCCGACCGGAGCGACAGGTCGCTCTCGTCGAGCAGGCGCTTGCCCTCCTCGGCGTTGGTGCCCTGCAGGCGGACGATCAGCGGCACGTCGATGTCGATGTTCTTGGCCGCCTCGATGACGCCCTGGGCCACGCGGTCGCACCGCACGATGCCGCCGAAGATGTTGAGGAGCAGGGCCTCCACGTTCGGGTCCTCCAGAATGATGCGGAAGCCCGCCTCCACCGTCTCGGCGCTTGCCGCCCCGCCCACGTCGAGGAAGTTCGCGGGCTCCCCGCCCGCCAGCTTGATGATGTCCATCGTCGCCATGGCGAGGCCGGCGCCGTTGACCATGCAGCCCACGTTGCCGTCGAGCGTGATGTAGCTCAGGCCGTGCTCGCCGGCCTTCACCTCCGTCGGGTCCTCTTCGTGGAGGTCGCGCATCTCTTCCAGGTCCGGGTGGCGGAAGAGCGCGTTGTCGTCGAGGTTCACCTTCGCGTCGACGGCCTCGATGTCGCCGCCGGGCGTCTGCACGAGCGGGTTGATCTCGGCGAGCGTGCAGTCGTTCTCTTCGAACGCTTCGTACAGGCCCTGAATCGACGCGACGGCCTGCTTGAAGGCATCGCCCTCCAGCCCCATGGCGAACGCGAGCTGGCGGGTCTGAAACGGCCGCAGGCCAATCGACGGGTCCACCCACACCCGCTGAATCTTCTCGGGGGACTCCTCCGCGACCGTCTCGATGTCGACGCCGCCCTCGGTCGACACCATGATGGCGTTCATGCTCGTCTCCCGGTCCAGGGTGACGCCCAGATAGTACTCCTGATCGATGTCGACGCCCTCGGTCACGAGAATCTTGCGGACCGTCTGGCCCTCCGGGCCGGTCTGGTGGGTCACCAGGTCCATGCCCAAAATGTTGTCGGCGTGCTCGCGGACCTCCTCGACGCTGTGGGCGAGCTTGACGCCGCCCCCCTTGCCGCGCCCGCCGGCATGGATCTGCGCCTTCACGATAAACAGGGTGGCGTCGTTCTCCTCCTCCAGCCGGCGCGCCGCGTCGACGGCCGCGTCGACCGTCTCGGCCACGATGCCGTCCGGAACCGATACGCCGTAGTCGCGAAAGAGACCTTTTGCTTGGTATTCGTGGAGCTTCATGGAGTGGGGCGGATTGGATGAACGTCCATTTTGCTGGCAAGTAAACGGTCGGGGCGGACAAGGTCTAGCACGCTGCTCATTTTTGCGGGGTGTTCGCAGGCAGGCCGCCCCGCCCTCTTCCCTTCTCTGTTATGCACAACCCGTTGGCATGACGACCTTCGAGCGGCACATCATCAAGCGGCTGTTGAGGGGCTTTGTTCTGTTCGTGGGGGCCCTCCTCGTCTTCTTTATCGTGCTGCACTGGGTCGAGTACAGCGACGACTTCCTCGACGGCGGGGCCACCATCTGGGAGGTGTTTACGGTCTTCTACCCCAACTACGTCCCGGAAATCATCCGGCTCACCTCCCCGCTGGCGCTGTTTCTGTCCTGCATCTACCTGACCGGCACCCTCGCGCAGGAGCTCCAGCTCGTGGCCCTGCAGACCTCCGGGGTGTCCCTCTACCAGCTCATGCGGCCGTACCTGGGGGTGGGACTGCTCGTCACCGTCTTCATGTTCGGGTTCAACGGGTGGGTGGTGCCCAAGACAAATGAGGTGGTGGTGCGCTACGAGAACGAATACCTGCCCGGCAACCAAAAGAGCGTCCAGACGAGCGAGATTCACCGCCGAAACGGCCCCAATAGCATCCTCTCGGTGGGCTACTACGACGCGGACCGCGAGCGGGCCCACACCGTCTCCCTCCAGCAGCTGGCGGGGGACGCCCGCCTGGCCCGCCGCGTCGACGCCAACCGGATGGAATGGGACGACTCCCTCGAGGTGTGGAGGCTGGACGACGTAACACGCCGCACGTTCGTGAAGGGCGAGACGCAGCGCAAACGCACCATCGCCTCGCTGGACACGACCCTTCAGGTCTACCCCCGCGACCTCGCCCGTTCAAAAAATGACGTGGCGGCCATGACCATTCCGGCGGCCGCGGAGTACCTGGCGGCCCTGCGCCGGTCCGGCGTTGGGGGGCTCACGCGGCCGCTGGTCGCCTACTACAATAAGTTCGCGTACCCCTTCGCCAACCTTCTGTTGGTTCTGATTGGGGTGCCCATCGCCTCCACCCGCCGCCGCGGCGGGCAGGCTGTTCGGTTCGCCATCGGGCTGCTCATCGCCTTCGTCTACCTTTCCGTTCAGAAGCTCGCGGAGCCGCTCGGGTACGCCGGCACCCTCAGCCCGGCCTGGACCGCCTGGCTTCCCCACCTCACGTTCGCCGTGGTGGCCCTGCTCGTGCTCTGGTGGGCCCGCAAATAGCGGCTCCGTTCCAGGCGTGCGTCGTCCGCCCCGAAACCGTTGCCCGTCGTGTTATTTTTACGAGTGGCGGCGGAGTCTCACCTATGGACTTCCCTGCCCTCGTTCTCACCCCCCGTCCGCTCACCTGCTTTCCTTCCTATGCCTATGTGGCACGACAGCGTCCTCGGCACGATCGGAGACACGCCCCTGGTTCGGCTGAATGAAATTGGCAGTGACCTCCCGCCTACGATTCTCGCGAAGGTGGAGTTTTTCAACCCGGGGGGCTCGGTGAAGGACCGGATTGGGCGTGCGCTGATTGAGGAGGCCGAAAAGGAGGGGCGCATCGAACCGGGCGGCACCATCATCGAAGGGACCAGCGGCAACACGGGCGCGGGGCTCGCCATCACCGCCATCGCCAAGGGGTACCGGTGCATTTTCACCACCACGGACAAGCAGAGCCAGGAGAAGGTCGACGTGCTCCGGGGCCTGGGCGCCGAGGTGCTGGTGTGCCCCACCAACGTGGAGCCGGACGATCCCCGCAGCTACTACTCGGTCGCCCGCCGCCTGTCCGAAGAGATCCCCAATTCGATCTACCTGAACCAGTACGACAACCCCGCCAACGCGAAGGCCCACTACGAGACGACGGGGCCGGAGCTGTGGGAGCAGACGGAGGGCCAAATCACGCACTTTGTGGCGGGGGCCGGAACGGGGGGCACCATCAGCGGCACGGCGAACTACCTGAAGGAGCAGGACGACGACATTAGCGTGATTGGGGTGGATCCCTGTGGGTCGGTCTTTCACAAGTACTTCCACGAGGGTGTCTTCGACGAGGACGAGATCTATCCCTACTTCACCGAGGGGGTGGGGGAGGACATTCTTCCCGACAACATGGACTTCGACATCGTCGACGACTTCGTGGAGGTCAACGACAAGGCGTCCATGCAGATGACGCGCCGGCTGGCGCGGGAGGAGGGCCTCTTCATCGGACAGTCCTGCGGGTTGGCCGTTGCCGGCACCCTCCAGTGGGTGAAAGCCCATCGCGACGAGCTCTCGCCGGACGACGTGGTGGTCGTCCTGCTTCCGGATTCGGGCTTCCGCTACCTGTCGAAGACCTACAACGACGACTGGATGCAGAACCACGGCTTCCTGGAGAAGAGCCCCGACGTGACGGCCGACAAGGTCCTCAACGTGCAGCAGGAAGAGACGGACGTGATCGCCGCCGCGCCGGACGACAACCTCGGCAACGTCATCGAAACCATGACCGACCAGGGCATCTCACAGATGCCCGTCCTGGACGCGGACCAGGAGGTTGTCGGCAGCATTACCGAAACACGCGTCCTCAACGAGCTCATCGAAGACCCGGAGTCCCGCAAAGCCCCCGTTCGTGAAATCATGGGCACGCCGTTTCCGGTGGTTCCTGCCTCCCTACACCTCGAGCACCTCTCCGCCTACCTAGAAGAAGACGCGGGCGCCGTGCTGGTCGATCACGGCCCGGAGAGCCAAGGCAGCTACTCGATTCTGACCAAGAGCGACCTAATCAGCGCGCTCGCCGATGTGGGGCAGAGCAACGGCAACGGGGCCGCGTAGCGACGCTCGAATTCGCCTCTCCCCTTCTCCCGCACCGCCTCCGCCCTTCGATGTCTGACGTCGAGTCGCCGCCTCAGTCGTCCCGGGAGATTGCCGAGGCGTTTTCCGCCCCGTCCCCCGACGACGCGCCCGACCAGACGGTCCGCACGAGCCGTCTGCGCATGCCGGACTTCAACGGCCTCCGGGACGGTCCGGAGGAGCTTCCCCTCGACGTGGACGAGGAGATGGCCGAGGGCACCTACGCAAATTCGGTCCTGGTCCGGTCGTCGCCCGAGGAGGTCGTGGTGGACTTCGTTCGGATCGTCCCCGGGACGGTGCAGGCCCGCCTGAAAAGCCGGGTCATCGTGCCGCCCCAGAACGCCGAACGCCTTCTCGACGCCTTGGAGGAGCACCTCAACACGGAGCCCTCCCCCGACAGGGAGCCCCTCCCCGATGCGCCCGACCGGCCGGACGAGCACGACTCACCGTCCGCCGATTCTCCGATGACGGAACGCGACCTCGACCCGGACTCGCTGCCCTCGGGCAACGGCCATCCCTCGCCCGGCGAGAATGCATCCGGTCCGGTTCCCACCGTAGAGCCCGAACTGCTCACCGCCACCTTCTCCCTGTCGGGCGACGCGCAATACTGCAACGACCCGTGGACCTCCATCCTCGGCACCCCCGATCGCCCCTGGGCCCGCCTGTCCGACGAGGACCAGGAGGTGGCCGAGTCCGCGGTGCTCCGGGCCCGAAAGGGGGCCCTCGTCACCAACCGGCTCGTGTCCGCCCAGACCCACCACCGCGAGGAGCCCCTTCCCGTCCTGCTCAACTTCATTCCCGTGCACGACGACGCCTCCGGGGAGGACAGCCCCCGTGCCGTCACGGCGAGCGGGGAGGTGCTGGCCGAGCCGCCGTCCTGGATGCTGAGTCAGACCCAGCGGCACCGCATGGAAACCCTCGGCCGCATGACGATGGGCGTGGCCCACGACCTGAACAACCTGCTGAGCGGCCTGATCGGCCACATTGAACTCCTCAAGGACCAGGTGGAGCGCGCTTCGCTGACCGATTCGATCCGCCCCTCCATCGAGACCATCGAGACGACGGCGGAGGACGGCGCGGCCCTCATCGAGAAGCTCCAGCGCTACATCCGTCACGACACGCAGCAGCACTTCGAGCCCCTGAGCCTGACGGACCTGATCGAGGACTGCATTACCCTCACCGAGCCGTACTGGTACAACGAGCCCCGCCGCCAGGGCATCGAAATTTCGGTCGAGACCGACCTGGCGGACGTCCCGGACGTTCTGGGGGCCGCGTCCGAGCTGCGCGAGGTGTTCGTCAACCTCGTCCTGAACGCCGTCCAGGCCATGCCCGAGGGCGGTACGCTCCGCTTCGACACCTACACGGACCGGGCCGGGCAGGTGTGCGTCGACGTCGGCGATACGGGCATCGGCATGAGCGACGAGGTGCAGCAGAACATCTTCGAGCCCCTCTTCACCACAAAGGGCGACGACGGCACCGGCATGGGCCTCGCGGCCAGCTACGGCATCGTGCAGGAGCACGAGGGCACCATCGACGTGTCGTCCGAGCCCGGCGAGGGCACGCGGTTTACCCTCACCTTCCCGCCCGCCGAGGGCGATCCGGCGCCCGCCGCCGAGGATCCCGTGGACGAGCCGTCGGACGAGCCGGCAGCGCCCGAGGGGGTGTCCATCCTCGTGGTGGACGACGAGGAGATGGTCCGTTCCACCGTCACGCGCCTCCTCACGCTCAGCGGCCACGAGGTGGATCGGGCCGCGTCGGGGGCGAAGGCACTGGAGATGTTCTCCGCCGGCGCGTACGACATCGTGTTTACCGATTTCGGCATGCCCGAGATGACGGGGGCGGAGTTGGCCCACGCCCTGAAGGACGAGGCCCCCGCCCTTCCCGTGGTGCTGCTGACCGGCTACACCGAGACCGAATCTGCCCACGACGAGGTGGACGGCATTCTCTCCAAGCCCTTCAAGCGCGACGAGCTCGACACCGCCATCCAGAAGCACGTCTTCTCGTCGTCCTGACCGGCCCGCTTGCTGCTGCCGGACGCGAGGCAGGCCTGCTGGTGCGTCCGCAGCGACCGTTGAAGGGCGGACTGAGGCCATCGAGATGCCTTCTGTCGGTGCGGCCCGGCCTTCAGCGGAAGCGGACGGGGGGTGGGCCCGGCTCTCCACCGAAGGGAGAAGTGCCGAAAAGAGAAGTGGACGTGGGCCCGTTACGCTTCGGGCTCGGCGTCCCGGCGCGGGGTTTCCTCGATCACCCGGGCCTCCTCGATGTTCGGGTCAAGCTCGCGGTCGAACGCCTTCTTGGACTCGGCGGCGATACTCGAGACCCGGTCGGCGGTCGCCTCCACCAGGTTGGCCGTCAGGCGAAGCACAGTGCCCCCCGCATAGACCGTCTTCCCGAGCCAGTTCAGGTTGTGGGGTTCGCGGCGCTCCGAAGAACGTTCCTGGGACATGTGTCGGGGCGGGTCGATGGAAAAGGCGTCTGCTGCCACGGGCCCTCTGCCCGGGGCTAGGCGTCCGCGTCGGCGGACGCACCTCCGTCCTTCGGGGCCTGTCGCTGGGCCGTTTCCGGCTCCGCGGCGCCCGGCCCGGCGGGCTGAGACGCGCACGACGACCGATGCGGACGCCGAACGGCGTCCTCGAGTCCATCGGCAAGCGCCTTCCCCGCCTGCTCAATGCCCTTCGCCAGGGCCGAGGCGGAGGCCTCAATGAGGAACTGAGCCTGCTGCTCCACCTCGAGCTCGTCGAAGCGGCGGCGGGTCTGCTCGTAGTCGTCATCGGTCGGCATGGGAACGAACTGTTGGGCGCGAGGCCTCGTTTGGAAAACAGCATTTACACGGAAGTGCCGAGTGTCGGCGTCACGCTGACGTGCAGCAGGAACAGATGGTTTCCCGATCAAACGTTCAGGTATGACCTCTCCCCCCCCGACGGACACGTCCGATGGCCCCCTTCTCGAAGGGGTCGTGACGAGCTCGACCGGCAGCTGGTACGACGTGCAGGTCGGGGACCGGACCATTCCCTCGCGCATGCGGGGCAAGTTTCGGCTGACCCGACAGGACGTCACCAACCCGATTGCCGTCGGGGATCGAGTAACGCTCCGGGTGGCCGACGAGGACCAGACCGGCTTCATCACGGACATCCACGAGCGGACGAACAAGCTGAGCCGGCGGGCCGCGGGGCCGCGGGAGGGCCAGGAGCACGTCCTCGTGGCCAACGTCGATCGCATCTGGAGCGTGCAGGCCGTGCGGCGGCCCGCCCTCAACCCGCGGTTCCTCGACCGCCTGCTCGTCGGGGCGGCCGCGCAGGACGTCCCGGCGGGCCTGATCATCAACAAGATCGACCTCATGACGCAGGACGACCTGCCGGACGTGATGGACCTGCACCTGCGGTACGCCGACCTTGGTTATCCGGTGCTTGCGACGAGCGCCACGGAGGAACTCGGGCTCGACCGGCTCCGCGACGCCTTCGACGGGCAGGTCAACGCCATCACCGGCCCCTCCGGCGCCGGCAAATCCACCCTCCTCAACGCCCTGGAGCCGGACCTGGAGCTGCGAACGGGCTCCGTGAGCTCCACCACCGAGAAGGGCACCCACACCACCACCCATGCCGAGCTGCATGCCCTCTCGGACGACAGCTACGTGGTGGACACCCCCGGCGTCCGCGAGTTTGGGGTGCGCGACGTGCACCCGAAGGACCTGGCCCACTACTTTCCCGACCTATCCCCCTACGTCAACGCCTGTCAGTTTCCGGACTGCACGCACGACCATGAGCCCAACTGCGCCGTGAAGGCCGCCGTGGAGCGGGGCGACGTCCACGCGGAGCGGCACGAGAGCTACCTGGCCATCCTGGAGTCGCTCCGGGAAGAGCACTCTCCGGAGTATTGACGCGTGCTGCGTGAGACGTGATGCGTGGTGCTGCGTGGTCTTGGGTTCTCCCGTGTCCCACATGCACCCCACGATCTACTCCCGCACCTTCTGGGTGGCCTCGTCCCCCTTCTCCGCCAGCAGGTCGAGGGCGTCGTCCATCGTCACGTCGTCGATCGACTGGTCGTCCTTGAGGGACGCGTTGGTGCCGTCGTGCTTCACGTACGGCCCGTAGCGGCCATTCCATACCTCCACCGGCTCGTCCGATCCGGGGTGCGGGCCGAGGACCCGATCCGGCTCGTTGCGTGCCTCCTTGCGCCGAATCAGCTCTAGGGCGCGCTCCAGCCCCACCTCCAGCACATCGTCGCCCTTCTGCAGCGACGCGAAGGTGCCCTCGTGCCGCACGTACGGCCCGTAGCGGCCGATGTCGGCTTCAATCTCCTTCCCGGTGTCCGGGTGCTCGCCGAGGGTACGGGGCAGGTCGACGATCCGGACGCCAAGGTCGAAATCAACGTCCTCGGGCTCCACGTCCGGCGGGAGCGAGACGCGCTTCGGGTCGTCCTCCTCTTCGTCGTCGCCGAGCTGGACGTACGGGCCGTAGGGGCCGGACTTGAGCAGCACCGGGAGGCTGGCCTCCGGGTGGATGCCGAGCACGCGGTCGCCCCGGTTGGCCTCCTCCAGAATCTCGCGCAGGCGCTCCTCCGTGGTGTCGCCGGGCGCCAGGTCGTCGGGGATCGAGGCCGTGACGGTGGCCCCGTCCATTTCGCCCTCGACGTAGGCCCCGTACTTGCCCACGCGCACCACGTACTCGCCCCACTGGTCGGGGAACGACATCTCGCTGATCTGCTTGGGGTCGATGTCGTCGAGCCCCTGCTCCACGCGCGTCTCGACGCCCTCCTCTCCTTTGTAGAAGTCCCTTAGGTACGGCGTCGGGTCCTTCCGCCCCCGGGCGATGTCGTCGAGCACGTCCTCCATCTCCGCCGTAAAGTGGACGTCCACCAGCGGCTCAAACTGGGTCTCCATCAGGTTATTCGTGGCGAAGGCCGTGAAGGTGGGCACGAGCGCGCTGCCCTTCTTCCGCACGTAGCCGCGCTGCTGAATGGTGCCGATGATGGAGGCGTACGTGGAGGGGCGGCCGATGCCCTCCTCCTCGAGGGTCTCGACGAGGGAGGCCTCCGTGTAGCGGGACGGCGGCTTCGTCTCGTGCCCGAGCGGCTCGACCGACCGGACCTGGAATCCATCGTCGTCGGCCGACTGCGCCGCGGTCTCCCCCACCTCGAGCGGCGGCAGGGGGCGCTCCTGGTCCCGCAGGGCCGCCTCCGGGTCCTCGCTCCCCTCCACCAGCACGCGGAAGAAGCCGGGAAAGTCGAGCCGCTTGCCGGAGGCGCGGAAGCGGGCCACGTCCCCGTCCACCTCGGCGTCGAAATACACGTTCGTGTAGCGGACCTTGGCGTCCGCCGTCTGGGTGGCCAGCATCCGCTTCCAGATCAGGTCGTAGAGCGCCGCCTCGATGCCACTCAGCCCGAGTTCGTCCTTGGTTTTCATCTCCGACCCGGCCGGCCGGATGGCCTCGTGCGCCTCCTGGGCGCTGTCCGAGGAGCTGTACTGGCGCACCCCGTCGCTCAGGTACTCGTCGCCGTACCGCTGGGCGACGGTGCGCCGGGCCCCCTCCACCGCCTCGGACGACAGGTTCGTCGAGTCGGTCCGCATGTAGGTGATGTAGCCGTTCTCGTAGAGCGACTGCGCGACGCTCATCGTCCGGCTCGACGAGAGGTTGAGCTTCCGGTTGGCCTCCTGCTGGAGGGTGGACGTGATGAACGGCGGGAACGGCGACTTCGTGCGCGTCCGCTCTTTGATGTCGTCGATGCGCCACCTCGTCTCCGGGAGCCCCTCGGCAAGGGCGGTGGCCTGCTCCTCGTCGAGCAGGACCACGTCCTCCCCTTCGGTCAGCGACTCTTTGAGCCGCCCGGTGTCCTCGTCGAAGTCCTTGCCGGACGCGAGCCGCACCTCGTTCAGGTGCGTCATCTCGGCCTCCACCCCAATACCCTGCTTGGCCAGCTGCGCGTCGAGGTCCCAGTAGGTGGCCGGCACGAACGTGATGCGCTCCCGCTCCTTCTGCACCAGCAGCCGCACCGCCACGCTCTGCACGCGGCCCGCCGAGAGCTTCGGCTTAATCTTGCGCCAGAGCAGCGGCGAGATCGAATACCCCACGAGCCGGTCCAGGATGCGACGCGTCTGCTGCGCCTCGACGAGGTGCTGGTCGATGTCGCGCGTGTCCTCCAGGGCCCGCTGGATGGCGTCCTCCGTAATCTCGTGGAAGACCATCCGCTCGACCGGCACGTCGGGATCGAGGGTGTGGATGAGGTGCCATCCGATCGACTCGCCCTCCCGATCCTCGTCCGTCGCGATGTAGAGCCGGTCCGCGTCCGACACGGCCTGTTTCAGGTCCCGGACGACCTCCTTTTTGTCCGGCGGCACCACGTAGAGCGGCTCGAACCCATTGGTCACCTTCACCCCGAGCCGCGACCAGTCTTCGTCCTTGTACTCCGAGGGAATCTGGTCCGCCGACGCGGGAAGGTCCCGAATGTGTCCCATGCTCGCCTCGACGCGATACCCGGTCTCCGGAAGAAATTCTCGGATGGTCCGGGCCTTGGTCGGGGACTCAACGACAACCAAACGCTTCATAGAAACTAAAATATTCGGAGGTGACAAAGAGACAGGCGGTCGACGGCGAGATGACACGGCGACCCGTTGGGAAAAGAGCGCCGGTAGATCACGCTCGCTACGGGACGGTCGTTCCGAGGGACTTTGTGATCGATGTGTTTTGAATCCGGCACGGCGACCCGGATGAGCCCCCTCGGCCGGGTCGTTGTGTCCCCACACGGCCCCCACGCACACAAAAAGCCCGGTGCCGGACAGGCCGACACCGGGCTCGTGCGTGTGTTCGTCCCCACGGATGCGGGCACGCGGGGGTGGACTAGGCGGTTTCGCCGTTCGGACGCCCGTGCTCCAGGCTGTCTTCACCCAGGAAGTGATCGAGGTGGTGGGCCCGATCCTCGACCTTGGTCAGTGCCTTCTTGAGCGTGCGCTCGGTCCCCGGGTCTCCGAGGTCCTGCGCCTCCGAGATAACCTCCCGCAGGATCTCGGCGAGGGTGCGCTCCGCGTCCAGGTCGTGCTGGAGCATCTGTCGGACGCGATAGGTGCCTTCCGGCTCGTGCTCCACGTGGGACAGCTCCGCCTGCGCGTCCGGCGCACTGGTCGGGATGCCGCCCAGGGCCGTGATGCGCTCGGCCACACGGTCGAGGTACTTGTGGACCTCCTCGTAATTCTCTTCGAGGAAGAGGTGGAGGTCGTTAAACTGCGGTCCCTCAACGAGCCAGTGGTGCTTCTGGTACTGGTGGTACAGGGTCCAGAACGTGCACTGGATCTCGTCGAGCTTCGGGATCAACTGCTCGACAACCTCCTCGTCCAGCCCGATTGGGTTGTCCTCGATCATCTGCTGCGGGCGCCAGGGCTCGCCGTGTGCAGTGTCGGTCGTTTGCGTCTTGGTCGTAGGCATATGGGTCAGGATATTGGTTTATTCAGCGGATGCGGTGTCGGAGTGTCGTGTCGGGGCCGTCACTCCATCACCAATGCCCCGTGACAGACTGACGGCTGGCCTCATCTCAGAGGGCAAATCCGGCCGTTCCATAGCACTATAGTAATGCACAAATCCGGTGCCAGACCCGGCCGGTGTGTCGTCCGTTGCGTCGTTGTAACGGCCCCCATCGGCGTCGGCGTTCGTCGTCGCGCGGGCGGGCCGCCTTCCTACGTGAAGGCGTTCAGTCCCGTGACGTCCTCCCCCACGATGAGGGTGTGTACCTCGTGGGTGCCTTCGTAGGTGACCACGCTCTCCAGGTTGTTCATGTGGCGCATCACCGGATACATGCTCGTGACGCCGTTCCCCCCCAGCACCTGCCGGGCCGACCGGGCCACGTCCAGGGCGGTCTGGCAGTTGTTGCGCTTGGCGAGGGAGACCTGTTGCGGGCGCATCGTGCCGGCCTCCTTGAGCGTGCCCAGGCGCCAGTTCAAGAGCTGCGCCTTCGTGATCTCCTGCACCATGTCGACGAGGCGCTCCTGCATGAGCTGGAACCGGCCGATGGGCCCCCCAAACTGTTCGCGGTTCTGCGCATGCTGCCGGGCCGTATCGAAGCAGGCCATGGCCGCCCCGATGGTGCCCCAACAGATGCCGTACCGGGCTTGGGTCAGGCACGAGAGGGGGCCCTTCAACCCCGACACCTCCGGCAGGCGGGCCGCATCCGGAACGCGCACGCCATCGAGCACCACCTCGCTCGTCACCGCCGCCCGTAGCGACCATGAATCGTCGATGGGGGGCGTCTCGACGCCGTCGCGGTCCGTCTCCACCAGAAAGCCGCGCACCGTGTCGTCCTCGTCTTTCGCCCAAATTACGGCGACGTCGGCGATGGTGGCGTTGGTGGACCACCGCTTGTGTCCGTCGATCACCCAGCCGTCTCCGTCGCGCCGGGCGCGGGTCTGCATCTCGGCGGGGTTGGAGCCGACGTCCGGTTCCGTAAGCCCGAAGCAGCCAATGGCCTCGCCATTCGCCAGGGCCGGCAGCCAGCGCTCCCTCTGCGCATCGCTGCCGTACTGCCAAATGGGGTACATCACCAGGGCACCCGTGACCGAACAGAACGACCGGAGGCCGGAGTCGCCCCGCTCCAGTTCCTGCATGATCAGGCCGTAGGCGATGTTGCTGTGCCCCTCGCCGCCGTACTCGGGGGGAAGCGTGGAGCCCAAGAGGCCGTGCTCGGCGAATGTCGAAATCAGGTGACGGGGAAACTCGCCGCGCTGGGCGTACTTCTCAATGATGGGCATCACCTCCTCCGTCACGACGGTTCGCACGTCGTCCCGGACGTGCCTGGCCTCCTCGGACAAAAGCGCTTCGAGGTCGTAAAAGTCGGGCGGATCGAAGGCGGTCGGGTCCCACGTCTCGGAGGTGGACACGTCGGGGGCAGACGGCGCCGTCTTGGGATCGGGCGGAGCGGGCTGAGGCATGACTGTCGCGTCGAAAGATGAGAGAACGGCGAATACACGCGGAGGAAGGGCGGCACGCGGCCGGCCGCGTGCCGTTCCTATTGATCATCGCCTCACGGAAACGTACGTTCCGAAAGGCAGTCGAGAGGATCTCGGCAGTCTCTGTCCCTTCGGACTGGTACGTGCTACGACGCACCCTTCTCCTTGATTCCACCCCCTCGTTCTTCCATGCGACGCCTCTCGTGTCTCCTGCTCTTTCTCGGGCTCACGCTCTCTCTGGCCCCGGCACAGGCCCAGGACGACCGCCCCTCTCGGTTCGGACTCGGCATCCAGATGCTCGGAAGTACGGCCAGCGGCAACGTGGGCCCCGGCCTTCACTTTCGGGCGTCCACGCCCCTGAACTCCGATGTATCACTGGCGCTGGGATCCGGCCTGACGGGCTTTATCTTTCGGGGGCGCGACCAGGCGGCCTTCGCCCTCGACCCGCAGGTGTCGGCCATCGTATCGTTCTCCACCGCTCGCGCCCAAAACATGTACGTGCACGCTGGGGCGGGCGCCTACGTCCCGTTCGGCGACACGAACACCGAGAGCGGCCCGACCTTCAACCTGGGCGTCGGCCGGGCGTGGCTGCTCGACGAAAGCTCGCTGTTCGTCGAGTTCAACCCTGGGTTCCTCGTCGGCCAGGAGTCGACCACCCTGGTCCTCCCGATTCGGGTTGGGGTCATCCTCTGATTGGTCTCTGATTGGTGCGCCTCGACCCCGACCAGGCCTGCCGCCCGGATGTTGGGCTCAGCCGCCCGACCGGGAGTCGGAAGGTGCCGCGGCGTCGTCCTCCGACGCCGGTGGGGGGTCGGGCGCCGCCCTCGCCCCCAGCGCCTGGTCCTCAATCCCGTTTGCGGCCTCGTTCAGAAGGTGATCGAGCGATCGCAGGTCGCCCTCGGGCCCTTCGGTCCCGGCCTCGTCCCCCAGCGCGCCGTACAGGTGAACCCATCGCTCAAACCGGTCGCCGAGCTTCATCACGGCGTAGAGCGTGGAGCTCCCAAAGACGAAGTCCAGAACGGCCGCGCCGAACGATAGGGGCATCAGGGCCACGTCTTTGAACCCTTCAAGCCACAGCTTGGCCTGAAAGATCACCACGTCCCGGACGACCTCGGACCGGGACGGCTCGTCCGGCGGGGCGGGCGATTCGGACATGGGATGTGCAAGGAGGGTCCATCGGACACTACGAGACGATGGAATAACGGCCTCTCCCCGAGGAAGTTACGACCCCGCAGCGCGACGGGGATTACAGCACCCGCCGGAGAATGGACTGCAGGCGCTCGTGGTCGTCGTCCAGAAGCCGGCTTAGGGCACGTCCGGCCCGCACGACCGGTTCGCGGCCGCCCTCCTCCCCGCCGTGGGCCGCGTGGATGCCGCGGAGCACCGCCACGAGAAGGTCGTCGACGGGCACGTCCGGGTCCGGGTGCTCGACGAGGGTGCGGAGAAAATCGTAGGGCGCCGCGAAGGCCCGAACCTCCGGGTCCGTGCAGGGCGTGACGAAGTCGTGGATGTCCGGGGGCTGTGGCGGGAGGGTCTGCCGGATGTCCCCGTCGGGCCCCCGGCAGGCCAGCATCTGGGCGCGGACGGTGGTGCGGAGCAGCTCATCGACCATCGGCATCTCCTGGGCCCGCTCTTCGGGCGAGAGGCCGAGCGCTACGGCCTGCCGGTTCGTGTCGTAGCTTCCCGTCTCCACGTGGCTTACCAGCCCGTAGAGCGTCGGCGCCCCGTCCGGCTCCACCCGCACCCAGGCCCCAAAGTCCGGCGCGTCGGCCTCCTCGTATACCTCGGCCACAAATTGTCGGGTCGTGGCCTCAATCACTTCCCCCACCGCGGCGGTCTCGTCGGCCATCGTGTGCGCACAGTTATTCCAAAAACCAGAAGCACTTGCGTCTCAGGCGTATGTATTTCCCAGGGCAGGGTTGCGGCTCGTTCCTCGCGCGGTTCATTCCTCCCGCGTCTTCGCGTCCCTCCAGAGCCGACGCAGCTCCGCGAGGTCCGCCTCGTCGATGGACGTCCCCTGTCCCGACAGACGCGACTCCACGTCCTGAAAGCGTCGGGTGAACCGATCGGTGGTTTCCCGCAGGGCGTTCTCCGGCGTCACGTCCGTGTACCGCGCGTAGTTCACCAGGGCGAACAGCAGGTCGCCAAACTCGTCCTGCCGCCGTTCCGGGGACCGGTCGTCCGCCACGGCCTCCCGAAACTCCCCCAACTCCTCCTGGACCTTGTCCCAGGCCTCGTCTCGGTCCGGAAACTCGAACCCCACGCCCGCTGCCTTTTCCTGCACCCGCTGGGCCCGCAGCAAAGCCGGTAGTTGGGCCGGCACCCCATCGAGCACCGAGGCCTCCTCCGCCTCGCCGTTCTTCTCCCGCTGCTTGATCTCCTCCCAGGAGGCCGCCACCGCATCCGCGTCGCCCGTCGCCGCGTCCCCGAAGACATGCGGGTGGCGCCGGACAAGCTTATCCGTTTCTGCCTCAATCACGTCCGCGAGCGTGAATCGCCCGCCCTCCTCCGCAATAACGGCGTGAAAGAGCACGTGCAGAAGCACGTCGCCCAGCTCCTCCGCCAGTTCGTCCCAGTCTCCATGGTCGATGGCCGCCACCACCTCGTAGGCCTCCTCAATAAGCAGGTGCTTTACCGACTCGTGGGTCTGCTCCCGGTCCCACGGGCAGTCGCGCCGCAGCTGCTTAACGATGGCCGCCAGGTCCGCGTACGCCTCCAGCCGCTCGGCGGGCTCGGCGAACTGGGATTCGTAGATCTTGCCGGCAGGGGACGCGTCTGGGTCGGGCATGGATGCAAGCGGTGCCGAAGGGTTGCTGCAACAGCAATTGGTTCTAGAATCCCTACCGGCGGAAGCGCCGCGTGTTTGTGTGTCGGGTCGGCGGCCTCCTCCCCCGCGGGAACATCGCCAGCAAAGTTGCGTCGAAATAGATGCGCAAATGTACAGTCCAGGGCACATGGATTGCTCTGCGCACCGCTCTTTCACATATGGGGATGACACGGCTTCGACGTGTAGTAAGCGTGCAGCAGACTGACCTGCCGAGCAGCCTGATTCGCTTCGTAAAACCTGTCAGGAACTGTAACTGCGGACGATTATTCGTACGCGATGGCGGCGTAACAGCCCCCATCTGTCTCGCGTCGCTCCTGGCCCTTGGGGAGCGTGAGACATCGACAAAAAGGGTGTAGCCGCCGCGTTCTCCGACTGCGGATGCGCCGGTGAAATTTAATCAGTCTCAGCGCCGCCCTGGCCTTGTGAATGGGCAGACGGGCGACGTGAACCGCCAATGCATTCACTATGCAGGTAGAGGTTTGCCTGTGCGGCTACACGGACCCGGGTTCGACTCCCGGCATCTCCACAACGTACGCCCCTGAATCGCCCCCATGGCGGCTCAGGGGCTTTCCTTTTGCCCTTTCGCGATGGCGTGCTGGGCGTGTGTCACCGTCATTCATGTGAGTGCCCGAACCTTCACCGGGGACTGGCTGACTCAGGTTTCCGCCGCCCCAATGAACCGCACAGGCTGTATGACAACGGCGGCGGCACCGCGTGCAGAGGCCTTCAGTAGCGGCCCGGCCGACGCCCGCACGGGTTCAATGCGGCCCCGGCCCGCACCTCGGCGGGAGCATTCCGGGAGGCCAATTTCCCGTGGCGGTGGCGTTCCGACACCTCATTTCTCGAGGCCACGGCCGGAGGTGGGGCTTCCCCTGGGCCCCGTCCAGAAAGAGACCGCTCTACCGATCAATCGGCGGTCACGCGCGGCGGCAGGACGATGCGGGGGATCGTGTCCGGGGCCGAAAGGGCCGCAACGGGTACCGGCGCAATCCCCACGCCCCCATCGGCAACGAGGTGCAGAGGGACTGCTGTGAACCTTTCTGCTTCCGGCCCCTTTCCTTCTTGCCTCCGAGGTTGTCTCGCGGGGGACCCACTCCCTCCAGCCGAGGCACAGCGCGCTTCGGTGACCAACCGGCTCTGCCGGCCCCTGTCTATCCCCCTCCACGTTCCTCTCTCCTCATGGCCCGCAAGCGCCGCCCCCTCTCCCCCGACGAAAAGCAGCGCCTCGACGCCCTGCTCGACGCGGTCATGGACACGACCGTACACCATTACGGCGCCGAGCCGCGGTCGGCCGTCCGCTACGACAAGCGGGAGGAAATGTACGGCGGCTCCGGCACCACGTACCTATTGCAGATGTTCGAGGACGGGGAGCTCGTCAACAACCGAATCGGGGCCTACATGGTGCTCCCCACCCGTGGAGACAGCGCCGGCTTCCATACGCACGGCGACCGCAACGAACAGGAGCTCTACGTCGTGATGCGGGGCGAGGGGACCTACCTCGAAAAGGATCACGCCGAGGCCGAGGCGCGCAGCGTTCCCATTGAGGAAGGCACGATCACGACAGTGCGCGGAAACGCGCTCCACGCGGTCCGCAACACGGGTCCCGAGCCCCTGATCATCTTCGTGATCACTACCTTCGAGCCAGGGAAGCCCCACAGTCGGGACCAAGAGCAGCACGGCCCCGGACAATCCTGAGACGCCGCGGCCGTTGACGTGGTCGATGCGCGCCCCATTTTGGCGTCTCAGGACTCAGCCCTCCCCTCCTACCACACATCTAGGACCCAGAACGCCAAGGGCTCGACGAAAATCTCGGGACGGCACCGGCCTTACCCTGCGTGCTGCGATTCCGTCCACTCTCCAAAGGAGTGCATGCCTACGCCCCAAAGAACCGCCGTGCACGTTCTTTGGAAAAGCCCCCATCCCTCAAACCCAGGAACGACCACCGCGAGCAGAGGAGCAATCGGGAGGGACGCCAGAAAGAAGGCACCGGCAAGAAGCCCAATCCGCTCAAGGGCGGATGCGGTGGCCAGACGAGAGCGGAATCTGGAACGGAGGTCGAAGAAAGCCTCAATCATCGCGGGCCGGACGGGGTGCGGAAGGGCGAGAGATTCCAAAATATTGCTGCGGCGATCTACGGAAGACGGGTAGGACCCGTTCCGTCACTCATGAGAGGCCATGCGGCCGTCCAGCGTCGTCCGGCACGGGACGCTGCGGTTCCAGACGGGGCGTGTCGGGACTGACCTCCCCCCTCGCGCAGGTCAAGCTTCGGGAGCGAGGCCCCACAGCGGGAGTGTGGACTTCTCACCTCGGCCTGTCTCTGGGGGCCGCCCAGCACGTCCGCCCGCATGGGTCCG
>ERZ1034573.145-NODE-145-length-19438-cov-10.654439_pt1 | contig 19438 bp, 20 predicted proteins | sample MGYA00520641_ERZ1034573 | MGnify/ENA primary metagenome ERZ1034573 (study PRJEB33760, sample SAMEA4777724) | hypersaline lake metagenome | biome: hypersaline environment; feature: brines | place: Spain | collected 2014-08 | depth 0 m ...
GTTATAGCTTCAGTACTGGTCTGGTTGTTATGAAAGGCAGTTACTCGCTGATAATCGAGGCGCCTGAAAACGAAGTGGAGATCGGAGCATTAGGCCTCAAAGAGTTTGATTCGGAATATCTGGTTTATAATGGTTCTGCGTTCGGCCCTGGAGGACTGAAAAGAGTTTTCAGGCATTTCTCCTCAGATAAGAAAATTCACTGGCACATCGACTATCTCTTACAGAAAGGAGAGTTAGAGGCAGCATTAATTTTCCCGGACAGAGATCTGGAATGTGTTTTAAGCTCTGAATTTTCCAGGCCTGTGGATGGATTTGGCTCCAGCGACTGTTCATGTAATTCTCATCTATTCGAGTTTGACAGTTTAGAACAGGTGTTCAGCCAGGTTTCAGATCTGGTCTCTGAGGTGAAGGTAATGGACTCCAACCGGTATAAGGATTACAAGAAAGGAGAAAATGATGAGTCCAAAGAGGATGTTCTCAGTAACCTGCCAGGTGCCAAGACCTATCAGTAGGGCCGCGATTTTTGAAAGCAGAAAGTTTTTCACAAGCTCTGATTTCTCCATCCTTAATTGGTTTTATGTATGAAAACCTGTATAAATATACTATGAGTTTGACGTGGTTTCTGGGAGGATTTTCGCTAGGCCTTTTAATCGGTGCTGGAGTAGTATTACTGTATATCAAGATGAAGTTTACACAATCCTTGAACCGCTTTGAGCAGGAGATGGATTTTCTGGAAGAAATGGAAGATGAAATGGATCTAACGGATCCTGAGGAAAATCAGTCCTCGTAAAGTTTCATCCCAAAGTAGACCTGGTAAAGGCCGCCAAGACCTACAAGCAGATAAATTAAGGCCTCTGCTTCAGGGTAACTGCCTAACGCCAGATTTACCAGGTTATATGTGTCGCCTTGTGCTCCAGCAAGCTGGCCGATCCCTACCAAGCCCCAGTTTACAGCTCCAACTATCACCAGGATAAGGGAGCTCCAGTCGATGTAATCAAGTTCTCTCATAGATTCCAATTAATTACTGATTGACTTAACTTTACTCATCAAGCCTGTCAGCAGTAGACTCCATTTCATCAGCTATAGTTCTAAGCTCTTCGATAAAGGCCTCTGAACGGGCATTGTACTGTTCCTTTACTTCAACGCTGCTTAAGGCCTTTCTGACGTGTGCTTCTTTCACTTTATGCATTAACTCTGCTTCGTTCATCGATTCATCAATTATTGCTTCGAGAAGCTCTGAAAGCACACAGTTTACTACGTGAGGCACATCTCCATCAAGAGTCTGTTCCTCGCTCATGTTCTCTCTGAACAGTCTTGCAATCCTTCCTTCAGAAAGCGGTAGATCCGAGTTTTCAAGTTCGCCGTAGTTGCTTGGAATAAGTTTCTCTAGGTCCATAGTAAAGGCCTTCAACTTCACATTTAAATCTGTATGTTGAAGTATTTTTCAGAAGCGGCTATAGTGTAGTCCGGTCAATCATCATGCCCTCTCGAGGCATAGACTCGGGTTCAAATCCCGATAGCCGCATTTTGAATATTGAAATAACTGGAAAGGTTAAATCTCTTTGAGAATCTTGTTTGGATGAATTATGCGGATACCTTCGATTGACGGTTGGGATTCTTAAGACAGTGAGTATGGGCATAACCCTCTTCAACAGTGATATAGATTTCATCTGTATTAACTCTTTCTCCACAAATTAGACATTTCCCAAGCTTCATCCACTTTCACCAATGAAATAATTGTAATCCTGTTTAATTAAAGATTTCTATAGAGGCTTACATGTTCATACATCCGAATCTTCTAGGTCTTCATTCATGTAATTAAGTTTGTACCATACCGGTAGGTAGGCGACTATTATTCCTGCAAGGACCAGGTGTGCAGGGATGTTGAAGTAAAACTGTGCGATAGGTGGTGTCAAGACCGGTATCGTAATTATGAGGCCTATCTTGAGTTTGTCGTAATTCATATGGTAAAGAAAAGAGTTAGAGGGGTATATATATATGGATTTCAGGCCTTGCGGCCGTCTGTCTTCCAATCATCGATGATGTTTCTACCTTTAGTCGCCTTGGAAGTGGAATCCTGCTGATTCACATGGTTTTCAGCTCTGTGGATTCCTTCCTGTGTTCTTGCCTCTGCTTCGTCCTCCCCCTCGAAGATTTCTCCGCAGTATGGGCATTCAACTGTCTCTGTCATTCTGTAATTTCACCTGTTAATATGATTTACTGTTAAACACTTCACGGAAAAACATGATACATTCCGCACATGTGTTACTTAGATTAATGGTTTATACCCTTAACCTTTAAAAGCTACTGGTGTATCAGGAGATTGTTCTATGAGTTCAAAAAGGTTTGAGGCGGCCAAATAGATGTGGAATGCTGCAAGAAAGGCTGTAAAAATGAGACAATGTTAGGCCTATGCAATAAATGCACTCAGCAGAGAGTTAAGGGTCAGAGCAGTCACGAATAAATCCACAGTTAAAGCATTTTAACTCACAAGCCACGAACTCTGTCATTGGATTTCTGCAGTTCCAGCATTTAATGCTTTGATCATTTTTCATAAATCTAAAACCACTCTGGTTCTGAAATCTTTACATCGCCGTGGACATCGGCCTGACAGCTCAAACGGAAAGGCCCTTCGAGAACTTCCTCTCCCTGATATCTCCTTAGCGTGTTTTTCTCATCCTGCTGCATCTCACTCAGGTTATCCATGCCTTCCTCTACCTTTACTCGACAGGTGGTGCAGTTACAGAACCCTCCGCAAGCGTGCATCCATTCAACTCCTCCCTGAAGCAAGGCCTGTAAAATGTCTTGGCCTTCTTCTGCCTCTACTTCATCGCCTCTATCTATCACTTCTATTGTATGTGTCATAGTATCAGAGCTGCTATCAATGAACCTAAGACTATTATCCACATGAAGGCAGAGAAGTAGTTAACATACTTTCTCTGACTCTCTTTTCCGAATCTCTCGACAAATGTATCAAGTATGTGGCCTCCGTCAAGCGGTTTTGCAGGTAACATGTTGAACATCCCGATTGCTAGATTCAGGAACGCTGCCATGTTGATCAGGTTGATAAACCATCGCCAGCCCGAGCCAATGTTAGAGAACTGAAGCCCCAGATATCCCTGTTCCATTCCCTCACGTTCTCCGGCCTCAAAGCTGAAGGCCCTTTCTCTCTCAGATGTCTTTACTGTTACAGTATCTCCAGGCCTGACATCCTGGAGCACGGTCGAGACCTGGTCAAAATCGGTTACGGTCACGTTGTTTATCTGCTGTATCTCTCCTGAGGTCATTCCTGCTTCAGCAGCTGCAAATCCCTCCTGTGACTCATACATCAAAGTGGGTGAAACAACTGCTGACGTGACTCCGATTGCTGAGATGAAAAGTATCAGTGCTGTGACATAGTTTGCCCAGCTTCCGGCGCTCAAGACTTTAAGCCGTTGTTTCCAGTTACCTTGATCCCACATCCCTGCAGGATCAGCGTCTTGATCATCTTCCTTTCCAAGCTCCATTCCTTTAGGCTCTACAAAGGCGCCGGGAATTATTCCCAGAACCAGCCAGCCGACAGAGTTGATCTCAAAATCCTCCATACGGGCTACAATTCCGTGAGATGCCTCGTGTACAATCATGATTATAGCAATGGAAACTACCCAGTACTCTACCGGAATGAAGGTTACACCGGATGAAAGGTTTCCACCAATTGTCTGTTCGGATGTGAGGCCTGGTAAGATTGCGCTTGGCCCTCCTTCTGCCGAGCCTGTTGAGATAAAGTTATTTACAATCCATCCCATCTGGAAGACCATCAATGGAAGGCTTATGATCGCAGCTATAACTCCTGCCCAGGCGTATCCATTCCAGAATCGCGGAGCTTTCTTAGCAATTCTATCAAGGATCTCTATTCCATGCTGAGTTCTTCTAATGAAAAGTATTGAGTGTCTCTCGATTTTATTCCTGTCAAACCATAAAACTGCGATGATACCTGTGACAAAGGCAAGCGCAAAAATCAGCCTGGGATTTATTCCTTCTAGCATAGAAAACTTTAGGCCTAGTAGATGTTAAAAACCTTTGAGAATTTTAGCTGTAAAAATTCTGTTCCAAATCTTTACAAGTAATCTTTCCATATCTGGGTTTATGTCGGGGCAGGAACCTGATCTTGATACAGACTTAGAAGAAATTAATTATCCAATTCTCCGATTATTGAGGGAATATGGTAGGCCTCGTAAAGGATTTTTGGCTTTTGGATTATTTGGAGGTATGCTCGGTTTTCTGATAAGCTTGGTTCCGCCAACGCTTTTCGGTACGGCTATCGACACAGTTTTTGGCTCTGAAGCTCTTTCCCTAGCCTTTATTCCGAATTCTCTGATTCCTGAAGCACAGATTGGACAGTTCCATCTCATTATAGGTTTGATAGTAGCTTCATATCTTGCTGAGGGATTTTTGAACTGGATAAGAGGTTATGGTTTGAATGCTTTTGCTCAGAAGATTCAGCACGATGTCCGAGTTGATACCTATGATGCTATGCAGCACCTGAATATGGATTTTTTCCACAGTAACTCTTCAGGAGAACTTATGAGCGTGCTAAACAATGATGTTAACAATTTAGAAGAGTTCCTGAGTGGTGGGGCCACTGTTTTCGTACGCATTGTTTTTACGATGATAGGCATCTCTATTATCTTGTTTTCGATAAACTGGCAAATGGCGTTTGTTTCACTTGTAGCTGCTCCATTAATTGCTGTATTCACATACTGGTTTGTTAGAACTGTTCAACCGATTTATTCCGAGGTAAGAGATTCAGTTGGGAAACTTAACTCATTACTGGAGAACAATCTTGACGGTATAAAGGTTATCAAGGCTTCTACTATGGAGAAATTTGAAAGAGAAGAGGTGGAAAAGATATCTCTGCAGTACTTTGAAACTAACTGGAGGGCGATAAGGACTCGTATAAAATTTTATCCTGGTATGAGGATACTGGCAGGCACAGGGTTCATTCTGACATTCATAGTCGGGGGATACTGGGTAATTAACGATCAAGCACCATTCTTCTTTACAGGAGAATTAAGCGTTGGAGAGTTCGTAACTTTTATGCTGTTGACTCAGGAGTTTATATGGCCAATGGCGAACTTCGGTGACTTTGTGAATATGTATCAGGAGGCTTATGCATCTGCTGAACGAGTTTTCGGTTTGATGGATCAGAGTCAGAGAGAAGAAGAAGACGAAGATAAGCTTGATCTAAATGTAGTGGATGGTGTAATTGAGTATGACTCTGTAACCTTTGGTTACGATGAAGAGCCGGTTGTCGAAGACTTGAGCTTTACTATTGGTTCTAAAGAGACTTTGGCGTTGGCAGGGCCTACGGGTGCGGGAAAATCGACAGTTGTCAAACTCTTGCTCAGGTTTTACAATACTGATGAGGGCGAGATTAGAGTCGATGACCAGAGTATTCATAATGTAAACTTGAAGAGCTTAAGGAGCTCCATAGGCTATGTTAGCCAGGATAATGTTTTGTTCCCGGAAAGTGTTCAGGAAAATATTGCGTATGCTGTAGAAGACGCTACCGAGGAAGACGTGGTTGAGGCAGCCAAGAAGGCTCAGGCTCACGAATTTATACAGGATCTACCAGAAGGTTATGATTCGGAGGTTGGTGAGGATGGGGTGAAGCTTTCTGGAGGTCAGAGGCAGAGGATCGGTATCGCAAGAGCTATCCTTCAGGATCCTGAAATCCTGATTCTTGATGAGGCTACGAGTGACGTTGATACCGAAACAGAGATCAAAATTCAGAAAGGAATTGAAGAACTGACTCAGGACAGGACTGTTTTAGCCATTGCACACAGGCTCTCAACAATCAAAGATGCAGATAAAATAATTGTATTGGATGATGGAATGGTTGTTGAGAGAGGTAATCACGAAGAACTCTTGGAAGAGGACGGTATCTATGCAAAACTTTGGAAGGTTCAAGCGGGTGAGATGGAGGAAGTTTCAGATTACTTCCTAGAGGAAAGAGAATAAACTGATGTCATTCTTTCTATTAAATTCTGATTCTGTTCCTCCAACTGGCTCAAATTCTATCTCCATATCTCAATCTAGCATTAACTAGAATTTAAATCTTAAGACTAAATTCTGACAGCATTAAAAATCTAGAGGCATGAAAAGTTTTCATGAATGAATCACTTTTCTGGTCGGATCAGCTGGCAGAGGAAACCATTGAGGAGTTCCCGGAGAAAGACGTATACGTATGTGCATCGGGGATCTCACCTTCTGGAATCGTCCATGCTGGAAACTTTAGAGAGATAATTACAACAGATTTCGTCGTCAAATCCCTGAAAGAGAAAGGAGAAAATGTCAAATTCATCTACTCATGGGATGACTACGACCGATTCAGAAAAGTGCCTGCAAACGTGCCTGATAATTTTGAAGGGTATCTAGGCCTTCCACTGACTCATGTCCCTGATCCTGAAGGATGCCACGATTCTTACGCAGATCATTTCGAGTCTCAGCTGGAGGAAGAGCTGGAAGACATGCATATGGACATCGAGTTCATCAGGCAGACCAAGAACTTTGAGAACGCGACCTACGCAGACTTAATCAAAAAAGGCCTTGAAAAAAGAGATAAAGTAAAAGAAATACTTGATAAATACCGTAAAGAGCCTCTAGAAGAACCTTACTACCCTGTCAGAGTTTACTGTACTGAATGTGATAAGGACTTTACAGAGGTGAAGGACTGGGACGGCGAATACACATTAACTTACTACTGCAAAGAATGTGAGGAAGAAAAGAAGTTGAACTTCAGGGAAGAAGGAAATGTAAAACAGCCGTGGAGAATTGACTGGCCTATGCGCTGGAAATACGAGGACGTCCATTTTGAACCGGCTGGAAAAGAGCATTCGGCTTCAGGAGGCTCACGCGACACGGGAAACGAACTTGCGGAGGAAATTTATGATAAGAAGCCGCCTGTCCACCATATGTATGAGTTTGTTACAAAGGACGGCTCCAAGATTTCCTCAAGCAGTGGGGAAGACGTATTCACTATCAGCGAGCTGAAAAAGGTCTACAGCCCTGAAATGATCAGGTTCCTTTTCTCAGGTACAAAGCCGAACAAGGCCTTTGAGATACCGTTCGAATCAGAGGAGATCTTCCAGAGATATGACAAGTTCGACAGGATAGAAGAGGCCTACTTCAAACCTGGAGAGATGGATAATGAGAGAAAGGAGGAGCACCAGAAAAGAGTCTATGAACTTGCTATGGTGGACGTTCCTGAAGAGAAACCGGTCAGAGTGCCTTTCAAGCATCTCTCTTTCGTCGCACAGACCATCCCGGAGGAGGACTGGGATCCTAAAGCACTGGACTCACTGAAAAGAACCGGTCACGTCCCGGAAGAAATCTTAGATGAAGACAGGGAGAGAATACTTGCCAGACTGAAGAGAGCGAAAAACTGGGCAAGAGACTACGCACCGGAAGAGTACGTCTACCAGATCAACTATGAAGCTGAAGGCGACTTTGATGATGACCAGCTAGAGGCCTTGAATCTTCTGAAAGAGAAGATCAAGGAAGGATATGAGGACCAAGAAGATTTCGACTCCAAGATCTTTGATGCAAAAGGAGAATCAGAACTAGGCACAGGAGCGTTCTTCAAAACCAGTTACCAGGCCTTACTCAACCGCGATCAGGGACCAAGACTCTCCAGACTAATAATGTCGATCGGAGATAAAAAAGCAATTGAGATACTTGAGGGTATCTTAGACTAGACCAGATAATGTAGAAAATAAATAAGAAGAGAGTAAGGATTGAGGAACGCTCTGCTTCCAATGCAGCGGCCACATCACCAACAGGTTTATCTAGCTGGATCTCTGCTATTGCAGCATTACAAGTTCCTAATCTCCTGTTTTCTGTATCAAACGGGTCGCTACCTGTATATACCCCTACATCTTAACCTTGACCTTCCATACTACCTAAGGCAAGTTTAAGTTGGTTACTCTGACCTGAAGATTTGGCTATTACATAGACATCTTGACCTGTTTACCTAATCAATTTTCTAAGTTGTTCATCCGAATGGTCAATCTTAACTAGTCATTACACATGCAGGAAGAAACTGAACTTGCCTCAATTAAATGAAGAATAATTTTGCATGGTTTGAAACCCCTAAAACATCTGAATTTCTATGTCTTTGACTTTTTCGAATTTGTCATGCAATTGAAATTTTAACTTGGCAGGACCCGGATTTGAACCGGGGTCTGGCCGTCCCAAACGGCCAATGATAGTCCACTACACCATCCCGCCTACACATTTTGGTTTAGGTTGAAAACCATTAAATCGGTTTTCTTTGGTGATCGAACTTTCAGAAGTTCGATTCACTACACTATCCCGCCTAAGGCCTGATGTTCGAAAATCAATGAGATTTTCTGTTTCCGCTGAATATTATTCACCGGTACACCATCCCGCCTAGCTTCTGTAAAGAATTAGGAGGCCTCAATTATTATAAGTCAATTCTAGAAAGGCCTTCCAGAATTGATCTGCTTACTGGATGTAATCATTATTACTTTCTGTAGTAAAGGTTAAGTTTTTCGCTGCTAAAGATAAATTATGAAAAATTCTGAAAATAGGGTTGCTGTTGTTACAGGCGCAAACTCGGGTATAGGGTTTCATGCAACTAAAAAATTGGCAGAGAAAGGTATCGAGGTGGTGATGGCTTGCAGGGATCATGGCAAAGCCACTGAGGCAAGAAAAAATATTGAGGAAGATCTTAGAGACCCAGATATTCGTATTATAGAACTGGATTTAGCAGATCTCAGCTCAATAAATGACTTTGCCAGAAGATTTAGAGAGAACTATGACCGACTTGATTTAATGGTTAACAATGCAGGAGTAATGTATTCCCCGTTTAAGAGAACAGATTTTGGTTTCGAATACCAGTTCGGAGTCAACCATCTCGGACATTTCTACTTGAACTCACAGTTAATAGATACAGTAAAAGATACAGAAGATTCCAGAGTAGTAACTGTAAGTTCATTGCTACATAAAGACGCCGAAATGGATTTCAACAGGTTAAACGATAAAGACAGCTATGATAAGAAAGTTGCTTACGCGGACAGCAAGCTAGCCAATCTTCTCTACGCCATGGAACTTGATAGAAGATTCAAGGAAAAAGAGATTGATTCAAAATCTATAGCAGTTCACCCTGGTTACTCCGATACCCAGCTCCAGAAAAAATCATTTATCGAAAGCGGAAACAAGTTAGGCCTCTTAGTTGGGAAAGTTATGAACTTTGCGTTAGCCCAGTCAGCAGAAAGCGGTTCTCAACCAACAGTTCATGCATGTCTGGAGAGTTTGGATGGCGGTGAGTTTGTAGGGCCTGATGGATTCAAGGAGATGAGAGGAAAACCGACACAAGTACAGCCTGATGAACGAGCAAAAAACAACGAATTAAGAACAAAATTATGGGACTTTTCTGAAGATGAGCTAGGTATCAGCTTTAACCTGTAGTCAACGGGAATCGAGTATTAACTCATCTTTACTTTTGAGACGCCAGGAAACTTTATCACCGGATTTCAGGCCTGTAATTGATGCAAGCTCCTCAGAGAGCTCAACAGCTAACCCGTCTTCAACTTCTTTTATTTCGTGTTCGCTGTCACCGCGTTTATCTCTCAAACTGTAAGATCCGAAATCTGAGGCCTCAATTTTTTCGTAATCTTTCTCGTGCTCAGAAAACCAGATCTCAAAGTTTATCCCCTGGAAATCTCTCAACCATTTCAGCTGTGAATGCCTTAATCCATCCTGGCTTGACTTTACTTCAACAAAAAGGTAATCTCCTGAATCATCGAAAGCGATAAAATCCGGTACACCAGGCCTGAACACCTGGTTCAATCCTTGCTCAATGTCTTTTTTAACTGATTGACTTACTCTTTCTGAGACGGTCGGATATCTCTCACCGATGTCATCCAGAACTCCAGAAGTTGCCCGAACAACATGATCCCATCGCCTCTTTAGGACTGATTCAACATACTCCTCTGAATCTGTCAAGGAGGCCTCTTCTTCAAAAGGAATCATAAAACAGCTTTTAATCTGAAAACTTAACTGGATAACTGATTCCAGACCCTTATTGAAGCGAACTTTTAAAAAGGCCTGTGAACAATGAGACAATATGACTCACAGAGCAAAGACCTCCATTACTTCAAAGAGAGTGTCTAGAGCTTGTGCTGTGAGTTCTAACATTAAGTATATATCAAATCTGTTTATCCTGTATAAGTGATACAGGATAAGTAGGTTGAACAAACCTGGCCTGGCTCACAACTCAGTGGGCCTCGGGCACAAGGATTCAACCGAAAACCGCCGGACTTCTCACTTCAACAAACACTTGAACCTTAACAAGGTGGTCAATCATAAAATAACAGACAATACGCTGCCGAAAAATGAAAGCCTGTACAAAAAACATATCCACTTTCTCTCTTTTTCTATTATCCATCCTCTGAAATAACTACACTCGACCCACAGTTCGGACAGTCCACAGAATCAGGAAAACTCCTCTCACCACTGTACCAGAAATGACTCCCACATCTATCACATTCAAGCTCTAAACTGGAATCAACCATAACCAAAAATAGAAATGAATATTTTAGGCCTATTCTTCCAGGCCTTCAATTTTATCCTCTATCTCTCCCTGGATGTCTTCTCCGCTCATCTCCTCCAGGTTTCCGATATCGAAGTTCGAGAGATCTATATCGCTGATCTTATCCAGGACATTCTGTAGGCCTTCCTCGTTTTCCCCAGAGCTCATCCCTCCTACCAGTTCGGTCGGGAATGTCACGATCGTGGAGTTTTCCGCAGCCACAGAATCAAGGGTCTGAAGAGTTCTCATCCTGTAGCCTTTATCACCTATAATTTCGGAGGCCTGACGTAGTTTGACAGCAGCCTCTAACTCTCCCTGTGCATTCGTTCTTCTAGCCCTTCTATCTCTCTCGGCTTCTGCCTGGGCAGCCATCGCCCTCTCCATTTTCTCAGGAAGATTAATGTTCTGAATCTCCACATCCAGTACGTTTACTCCAAAGCTGTCGGTCTTTTCGTCCAGCTTCTCCTGTATCTTGTCACCTATCTCATCCCTTCTCTGAAGTAAATCATCCAGCTCCTTCTTTCCGACTAGATCTCTCAAAATTGAGGTCGCATAGTTCAGGGTCTGTCTACTGTAATCTCCGACGTTCACAATCGAGTCCTTCACGTCCTGATCAGTATCCTTAACCTCGAAGAATACCACACCATCTACTTCAACAGGCACATTGTCTCGAGTAATCGCTTCCTGCTTCATCACGTCCACAGAGTCCTCATAGACCGGGACAGTCACCGGCTTCTCGATAAATGGAATTTTGAAGTGTAGGCCTGATTTTCGACTTCTGTTATAGCTTCCAAACCTTAGAATTATGCTTCTCTCCCATTCATCATTCATGAAAAACGGGAAAGGTCCTGATAGAGAGAAACCCATTATAGATTCACCATATTCTATTATTGAAAAGTTGAGGCCTTATATTTTGCTATTATTCCTTTAACTCAGACAGATATTTTTCGCCTACTTCTGTACCAAGTTCATCATCGAGAGATCTGAGTAATTCCTCTCTTCTCTTGCCCAGGTCTATAGCTCTAGAAACTGATTCTGAGCCTGGATCCGGAACATAGCTAACCAGGTTCAGATACTCTAGGTCTAAATCCTCAAACTCTGTAAAGTCAGCTTTTTCTTGGAAGGCCTTCCCGGGTATCTCTTCACTCTCATAGTATTTCAGAGCGTCTTCAGGATACCCGAGAAACTCTCCAATAGAACATTTGGAAAACATTACGTAACCTTTCTCTGAACTCTTCAGGAGGTCAAATCTTTCAGTATCTTCTGCCAGATAGATCATCGTGTTATCAATTGCAGGAACTCTTCCCAGCAGCTTATCCAGTAAGGAGATATCATCTCCAGTAACCTTAAGTTCAAGATCAAACTCATTACAGAACTCTCTGATCATCTTGACATCAGATCTCTTCACGTTCATGAGTAAGACTCCAGGTCTCTCTCCTAAAACCAGTAAAAGCATGTGATAGGCCTCTTCATTCACTAGACGGCCAGGGAATACCTCAAGAAAATACTTTTCTAGCAGATCAATGTCTAGGTCCCCATACATAATTTGGGTTTGATATATAGGAAAATAAAGCTACATGACATCAGCAAGAGTCAAGATACCGTTATAACTATCTTTCACAACTAATACTTCCGAATCTTTCTTTAACAGATTCTTCAAGGCCTGAATCGATGTACTAGGATCTACCTCAGAGCAATTTGAACCAATTAAATCCCTGATTTCCTGATCCGGGTCTGTGGATTCGAGTAGGAGGCCTTCTGTTATCCTGCCTACATGCTCGTTGTTTTTTCTGACCGGCATCTGTCAGAAATCGTTTTCACGCATATCTTTCTTTTCCTTTAAGGCTGTTCACCTGGGCGTGCCCAGGTTACAGGAGAGTTCATCTTTTCACTCATAGTCCTGGAATCTTTCTCAAGGCCTTCCAGTGTTTTCCAGAGTTTATGGCTATCGAGTATGCAATTGACCGAGTTTTTCTCAATGCGGCTTATCTGGCTAATACTTAGGCCTGTAAGATCGGCTATTTTTCCCTTGAGTCTTGTTAAGTCTACGCCTATTTGTCCTCAGAGTCTTCGATAATTCTTTTGAAGGCATCAACCTCGTAGCTTTACTGTTATGTAAATAATTTGATTATACTTTACATTTCAGGAAACTAAATTAATGGTTATGACAGACCTAGATATATCGATAGAACAGGTAGAGAAAGACCCGATTAAAGAAACAGAGACAGAAGTAGTCGAGAGAAAAGGCCTAGGACACCCAGACACGATCTGCGATAACGTAGCAGAAGAGGTATCTAGAGCGTTAAGCAGAGAATATAAGGAAAAGTTCGGGAAGATTTTACATCATAATACAGATGAAGTCCAGCTGGTCGCAGGAGTAGCAAGGCCTGAATTTGGGGAGGAAAACAAGTTAGAAAAGGAGATCTACATCCTTCTGGCGGGAAGAGCCACAAAAGAATTCAAGGGAGAAAAAATCCCCGTTGATGAGATAGCTATAGAAGCAGCAAAGAACTTCATCGAAGAAAACTTCAAAGTTCTGAGACCTGAGCACATCGAGTTTGAGTCAAGGATTGGAGAGACCTCGACCGACCTGGAAGACATCTACAATAGAGAGGAAGTACTATCGAATGACACAAGCTTCGGAGTCGGCCATTATCCGTTAAGCGATGCGGAGAAACTCGCATTAGGCCTGGAAGAAGAAATTCTCAAGGTTGAGGAAGCTGGTGAAGATATCAAAATAATGGTTACAAGAGAGAAAAATCTAGTTGATGTAACGGTAGCGGTAGCCGGAATCGCATCCAGGATAGAGGATTTAGAGGCCTATCATGAATTCAAATCGAAAGTGAAGGAGGTAGCGAAAGATTATGCACAGAACTTCTTCGATAATGGCTCAGTCCAAGTAAACTTAGCAGATTCAGAGGACTCAGTCTACATAACTGAGACAGGCACATCAGCGGAAAACGGAGACGACGGCAGCGTTGGAAGAGGCAACCGGTACAACGGACTGATCACACCGGAACGGTCAATGAGCCTCGAGGCCTGGTCAGGTAAAAATCCGGTCACTCATGTCGGAAAAATCAATCAGATCCGAGCCCATGAGTTATCGAAAAAGATTCATGAAGAAACCGGAAAGTTCGCCCAGTGCAGAATCTTGAATAAGATTGGGAGGCCTGTGAATGATCCGGTGGTTCATGTAAAGACTGAAGCCGGAAAAAAGGCAGAGGAAATATTAGAAGAGTTTATAGAATGAACCTTATTTTCGGTAAATAAGACTTATTTACCTTCTAGCACAATAATAAATATGGCATTACAAGATTACAGCCTGAAAGAAGGATTGACAGCTACACTGGCGGCAGTTTTAGCCAATCTCACAGTTGTGGCGATTTCACAGAATCTATTGATGACAAGCGGAGAGTTTATGCCTCTAACCTACGGACCTGTAGCATTATTCACAGCTATCGCAGGAGTTCTAGGATTCGGAGTCTGGGAGCTTTTCAAAAAATACAGGAAAGAGTATCAGAGAGACTACCTACTGCTTGTATCCGTAGTTACACTGCTTTCATACGCAACAGTGATATTTGCTACGGGAGAACCCGGATCCGGAATGCTGGAAGTTATCATGCTTTCACTAACTCACGCAAATGCAGCAGTAGTCTATACAGCAGTCCTTCTACAAGCAGACAAGTAAAATTACCTTTTCTTTATTCTTTTTTGATATACCATACTTTTGACCCCTCTAACTCGTCTTCAACTCTTGAACTGAATAATTCGATCAGCTCAGACGTAAGGAATAACTCAGTGCCATCCTGAAGAACAGCCTTATCCTCTTCCAACTCCTTCAAAAGGCCTTCACTCCATTTATCATTATCAGTAGCTGGAGGCCTAGCCCTCAAACGATCCATTCAATCACCTCCATGAATAGTTACAAGATAATGAGCAGGTTTATGGCCTTTCGGCTTACGATCATTGACCGAATCAGAGATACCTGTCTCCGCATACCTCTTCTTAGGCCTCACATTCCACTCCCAGCTATCAATAGAATCAATGCCGTCAAGAGTATTGGAAATTTTAGGGGTAATCTTCCTCAGATCTCCCATAATCTTTACGGCGTCCTGATCCTTTCTCTCCCGAGAAAAAGGCTTGATCTTCAAGACATTCTCTCCCTGAACTCTGGCGGTCTTAATTCCTTCAATCTCTGTAAGTTCTTGGACTATCTGTTTCATAACACTGTAAAATTAAAATATTTAGGAAGTTACAAAAAAACTCCATTAATTAAGAGATTATTTAGTGATTTGTCGTTCAAAAAGAGGTGATCGGGGGAGATATCTCAGCTTTATTAGCAGAGTAAGATTGCAAATATACGGCCTCATAACTAAAGTAGACATGATCTGAATTCACAGCTTAAACTTTCAAAATTCCGGAAGGGTCAAAAACATTTAATTCAATTGGGTAAGTTATGGTAGTTATATGGCTCTCAATAAAGAGATTATTTTAGAAGGAGAAATTGGATCTATAGCAGGCTTTTCTGGTAAGAAACAGAGATGTCCAGAGTGTGGTCGAGAAACCGATAAGAATTTCTGTGCAGTACATGCAGAGGTAAACCCTGAAGAAGAATTTAGCATGACTGTGAAAGTTAATGGGAAGAAAGCCGAAATTAAAGAAGAACATTTTAAGAAGATAGCAGGGTTCAATAGCCAGAAAATTGAGGGATTGCCAGAGAACGAGAAAATGAGTCTCTTAAAGAAGAAATTTGAGGGAAAGAAAATTCGAGCGACAGGAAAAGACGGCGGCAACAAATTCTATCCTGAAGAATTAGATGTAATGAGAGGCTAAATAAAAATGCAGCCTGAAATGCTTGAAGAGAAATTTTCAGACCTATACGATAATTCTAGAGATAATATTGATCAAAGTGAAAGTAAATTAAAAAGCAGATTCCATAAGTCCAAAATTCTGGAAGATCTCGGCTACGAAGAGAGCGACATAAAGGTAGAAAAATCAGATAAACGTGGGAAAAGAACAGATATCCACTGCACCGATGAATACGGTAATGTAAACTTCGTAATAGAATTCAAGAAACCTAATGTAGATGTAAGCAGCTCAAAACATAAGAAACAACTTGTAGAACGTTACATGAAGCCCTTGAAGGCCGACTTTGGAATTCTCTATAATGGATTAAAAGTCGTAGCTTATACGAGAGAAGGCCTAAACTCCAAACATTTATTCACTAAAAGAGCTGATAATTTAGGGGAAGAATCCAAACAAATAATCAAGCTGGGACAAAAACCAGACTACAGCCTTACAAAAATCTCCAATGTCAGAGATTACTTCGAAAAGTTCGACAAACATGAAGAAAAACTAGAACTGGTAGAAGAATCAGCTAGAGAACACTTCTTTGAAAACTTCAAGTTAGAGAAAAACTCTTCATTTGAGAATTTACTCTTAAGTACAATAGATTTATTCCAAGCGATGAAAGGCGAAAACCAGTTCCTAGACAGCGCATTCAGATTCTGGAAAGAATCCTACGCCAAAAAACCAGAGGAAGTACCATCGAGTTGGGAAAACATAATGGATCGATCAGGTCTCTCTGGCAAAAGCGAGCTTTACGAATTCATGTTCTGTCTTGAAACCAGCTATGCCGTATTTGCGAGACTGATAATGGCAAAATCCGGAGAAGACTACGAATTTTCAGATGCAAATTTCTCACGGTTCATCGAAACAGAAGTAGACCGGGCCTCAAGGAGAGGAGACATCGCAGGAGCATCATGGGCAAAAGTGACTCAAGAACTGATAGGAGACATGAGAGACAACCTAGTGGATTCAGTATTTGAAGAAGATATTTTCTACTGGTGGACTGAACCATATGAAGACAGAAGCTACAACGACCTATTCCATGTAAAACAGATACCAAATGAAACCATCAAATTTGGTACAAGTATAGGAAAAATTATCCTGATGATCTACAAGTTCAACTTCTCCAAGATCGACGGCGACCCATTAGGAGTCCTATACCAGCAGTACTTCGACAAAGAAACGAGAAAAGCACTAGGAGAATTCTACACACCACAAGAAGTAGTAGACTACATCCTTGACTCAGTAGACTACAACGGCAGACAAATCCTAGATAAAAGACTGCTAGACCCTGCCTGCGGATCAGGAACATTCCCAGTCTCTGCTTTACAAAGATACCTCAATACAGCAGAAAAATCAGGAAAAGCAGAGAAAGAAGGATGGGACCAAGTACTAGACGAACTCTGCAACCAGTACAGAATAGTAGGATTTGACATTCATCCTTTTGCAACTATCATGGCGCAGATCCAGTTCATGCTCATCCTAATGCCATACTACAAAAAAGCAATAGAAGACGCCCAAGAAAGAAATGAGCACTTCAAAATACAGCGAATCCCAATCTTCCGAACAGACTCTCTAAAAGACGAAAGCAAAGGAGAGAACCCGACACTCAACCAGTTCGAAGGCGGAGAAAAATTCAAAATGGACGTAAAATTACCTGTCAACAAAGAAGAAGGAGGAGATTTCTTCGACGAAGAGTTCGCGATGCCCACACCACAAGCAGCCAGGAAAGTAGGCCTACACAACAACCAACAATACTTCGGAGCATTACAAGCCTTCTTCGACGTAATAAAAGACCAAGCCAGCGAAATGGAAGACACTGAAGAAATAGCAGACTTCGACAGAGAAAGATTCGAAGATCACCTCGGAAAATACAGCCTCACAGATAAAGACTGGAACCAAATCTCCACACTATTCCAAAGCTTCGCCGACAACCTACTCACACAAATCAAGCGCCTACAAACAGAATTCGACGATGGCCGCCTAATCAAAAGCATAGAAGACATATACCTCGCCGCCCTCATCAAAAACGAACAAAAATACGACTACGTCGTCGGAAACCCGCCCTATGTAAGAATCCAGCATCTTTCAGATGAACAAAAACAATATTACAATAGCAACTATGACAGCAGCACAGGCAACTATGACCTCTACTGTCCATTCATAGAAAGAGGGTTAGATTGGCTGAGCAAGGGAGATAAACTTGGATATATTACACCCAACCAGTTCCAGAAAAATACCTATGGAGAAGGAGTCAAGAAAGTGATGCTATCAGAAAGCCAGATAGAACACATCTTTGATTTCCAAGATTCCCAAGTATTCCCTGAAGCTACAAACTATCCTCAAATAACTGTATGGAAGAAAAAAGAGCCGAATGAAGATCATGAGATAGATGTAGTCAGGGCTTCAAGGCTCGTACATGACCAAGACATAGACGGAACAGAATTCATGGAGAAAGTCGCAGAATATAGGAATCAAGATAGATTTTCCAATGATCTAATAGACATATTCCAGTACCCTCAAGAAGAGTTAGATGAGGATATATGGTCAGTGATGCCATCTGAAGAGAGACAGGTGTTTGATAAGATCAAATCAAACGGTGAAAATAATCTAGATGAAGTTACTGAAGCTGTCTTTCAAGGTATCAGAACGAGTAAGAACTACTTCTACATAGTAGAAACCACTTCTGGAGAGTATATTGAACCAGGCAAAGAAGATGGAGATACAGAAATTACGCCAACAGGTTATTCTGGAAAATACACGGTCGAAAAGGACTTGTTAAGGCCATTTGTGAGAGGTAGAGAAATAAGAAGGTGGACTGCTGATTGGTCAGGTAGACATGTTGTTCATCCTTACTATGCTGGAGATAATCCAAAATTAGTCACGAAAGAGGAGTTTGAGGATAAATATCCAAAGACATGGGCCTACTTCAAAGAATATGAGGATCAACTTAGAGGAAGAGAATCAGGCAGAATGGAAGATAGGGATGAGGATTGGTATGCATATATTTATCCCAAAAATTTGAATAAATTCGAAGAACCTAAGATCATAGGTGCGAATATTGTATCGGAATCTAGGTTTGTATATGATCCAGGTGAACTTTATTTCACAGCGGGTTATGGGGTGAAGTTGAAGTCGCAATTTGAGGATTATACTGCTGCTATTACTGCAATTTTAAACTCTGATGTAGGTAATTTCGTTTTGAAGCATATAGCAGATATTAAGATGGGAGGCTACTATGCCTACGAGACTCAATACTTGAACCGTCTTCCTGTTCGTTTAGATGATGAAAAATGTGAAGAAATAGAAACTAAAGTTGAGAAAATCCAGGAAGTATTTACTCAGAAGAAATTAGTTGATAACTTTAGCAGATATGTTTCTGAAAACTTCAACGGCGAGCAGAGTTTGAAGGTTCTCAAGTGTAATTCTGGGCATCCTGATATGGAGCCGTCTATTCAGACTACTCAGGATGGCATGTTTGATGTGGAGGTTGGTAGGAGGAAGACTGACTCAATACTACTTGACACCAAGGAGAAGGCCAGGTTTGTGAAGAAGGCCTTGGTAGGCGATTCTGCCAGTAAGGGAGAGGAAATTGAGATTTTGGTGCCCAGAAGCAATTCTGATGTGAAAGAAATTCTTCAGGAGTACGAGGATGACAAGGAGAAGCTGGAGGAGATGCCTTCGGTCGAAGAACTACAGGAAGAGATCAACGAACTGGTCTATGACTTGTATGAATTGAATGATGAAGAGATCGATGTTATAGAGGATTTCTTGGGGAAGTTCTAATAGGGAAAGATCAGTAGTGATTGCCATTGCCGTATGAGTTACTACTTGAGAACTTCCGTTTCTTTCCGCATTCTGAGCAAGTAGTCCATGTCCCGAAACCTTCATTTTGTTGCCGCAGTCCTGGCATGTCCTCCACATAATTACTTCATCTTCTTGAATTAATTTATTTTTAACTACTGAGAATTGAATTCTTATAGACCAGAAGGAGCC
>ERZ1034573.146-NODE-146-length-19417-cov-24.073908_pt1 | contig 19417 bp, 18 predicted proteins | sample MGYA00520641_ERZ1034573 | MGnify/ENA primary metagenome ERZ1034573 (study PRJEB33760, sample SAMEA4777724) | hypersaline lake metagenome | biome: hypersaline environment; feature: brines | place: Spain | collected 2014-08 | depth 0 m ...
TTACCTCGTTGGCTTCTGCTGTTCTCCAGCGACGAGCTGTTCAAGTGAAACTCCGTTTACCTTGATGACTTTGTAACGTACTGTTGGGATGTCTCCCTTCGGTCCGGAGTCTGCTCCTCCGATACCTTCGATCAGTACTTCGTCGTGCTCATCAATGTGATCGATCGCTCCGTCTCCTGGAACGAAAGCTGTTAGTTGTTTACCGTTTTTGAGGAGCTGTACACGTACACATTTTCTTAGTGCAGAGTTAGGCTGTTTAGCTTCAATAATACGTTTCTCAAGTACAATTCCACGACCCTGTGGAGATCCTTCTAGCGGGTCTGCCTTCTCCTTCAAGTTAAGCATTCTTCTCTTGTAATCTTTGTCACTCCAGCGGTACTGCTGGCGTTTCTTTCTCATTTTACGTGCGTTGTACAGTCCCATACGTAACACTCAAATCGAAGTTAACCTTTTTATACCCACTTCCCCCCTAAAGAAAGGCCTGGTCAATTCACCTCTTCATACTCTAAAGGGCCTCCTTCATCAGGAAGAAGGCGAGAACGATCTCCGAGATAGTGATAAGGTTAATAGCCCATGAAGGTAGAGATGAGTTAAAGGCGAAGATGCCGGCAGATATCAAGAGGCCTGCGACCAGGACTGCTTTCCTGTTATCCGAGGCCTTCTCATGTATTATCTCTTTCCTCTGTCTCTGGTTGATGCTTTCTATCGTCTGGCTTATCTTCGAAGGTGCCTTGGAGATCAGCTCCTTGTTCTGGACCAGATCTATGGCCAGTGACTGCATCAGGTCCTGAGGCCTGTTGTTCTTCAAAAGCATCTCCTGCGCCATATCGCTGTACTCCTCTCTGATCCTGAAATCTGGGTATACTGCCAGACCTATCGATTCAAGCGTGAGAAGTGTCTTCCCCACCAGGACGAAGGAGGAGGGCATATGGATGCCTTTCTGTGAGGCACTGACTGTTATCTCAAGCATGGAAGATGTTATGCTGTTGTCCTTGAGGCTGGAGTTCCTGAGTTCAAGCATCTTCTGCTCTATGTCCTGTTCAAGGCCTTCGAAGTCCGCGTCGTCCTCGTAGTAGGCCATATCCCTGATCAACGACATAGCGCCCTCGATATCCTCGTTCAGCGTGTGCATGAGGATTAGGCCCATCTGATCTTTCGTCTTAGGAGAGATAGTACCCATCATACCGAAATCCAGGTATACCAGGGTATTGTCCTCCTGTATCAGGAAATTGGATGGATGTGGATCTGCGTGAAAGAAGCCGTCCCTTATCGTCTGTTTAAGGCCTGCCCTGATACCTGTCTCCGCGATCTTCTTCCGGTCAAGATCAAGTTCATCGATCTTCTCATCGTTCGTACATTTCGTACCCTCGACGAACTCCATCACCAGGGCCTTCTGCGTAGTATGCTCCGGGTAGACGTCCGGAACCTTAACGTTTTCCTCATCTTCAAGGTTCCTCTGAAAAGTCTCCGCATTAGAGGCCTCCTTCTCCAGGTCGAGCTCAGCCATAGTCCACTCGGCGAACTCCTCCACGATCTTACTGATCTTGACCTTCTCCAGCTTCTCCGAATGCTGTTCACCCTTCGAAGCCATGAACCTCATCAGATCCAGATCAGTAGTCATCTGCTCCTTGATGCCGGGTCTGCGGACCTTGACAGCGACCTTCTCGCCGTCGATCCAGGCCTCATGAACCTGTGCTATAGAAGCAGCTGCTACAGGATCTTCCTCGAAATCATCAAAAGTTTCAAGGCCTATCTCCTCATCAACTATCTCTCTGGCTTTCTCACTGGAGAAAGGTCTAACATCATCTTCAAGCTTCTCAAGCTCATCTATGTATCTCTCCGGTACAAGGTCAGGCCTCTGCGCCATTATCTGCCCGAACTTGACGAACGTAGGTCCCAGTTCCTCAAGAACTTCACGCAGCCTTTCAGGTGACGGTTTCTCCCGTTTGTGCCTGTAGCGCGCTGGCATATGCGAGGAGAGGCCTAGCTTCTTGACAAGGTGTGAGGCCTCGTTCTCGGCCAGAACTGTGATTATCTCGTGGAATCTCTGGGCATCCGCTATCTCCTGTTTAACCGGATTTTTTCTCATCTATGTATAGATTAATGTGATGGTTAAACAAAAAGGTGATAGATGCGGATGGTGGAAGGCCTTTTCCCGGATAGGGTGAGATTTGGCCTCTCTAGAAGCTTTCTTCTGAAGTGCTGCTGATCCGCTTGAACATGTCCTTTATTCGACTGTTACGTCGTCGACGTTGTGTGTTCGTGCCAGGATGTCTCTGATAGAATCGATCTTGCTGCCGTCTTTTCCGACTACTCTGCCTTTGTTGTCTCTTGGGACGCTGATTGTGACTGTTTTGCGTCCTCCTTCTTCCTGAATGTCTACTCCTCTGAGGTCGGTTGGTACGAGGTTGTTGATGAATGCGCCAAGATTATCGTTGTACTCATAGATCTTGACATCCTTGCCTAGCTGATCCTGTACCTTCTGGACGATCTTTCCTCCTTTACCGATCGCCATTCCTGCTTTTCCTTCAGGTACGATGAAGTAGGCTTCCTCGTCTTTGATCAGGCAGTCTCTTGCCTCGACATCCGTGATCGATTCGAACATGTTGATCGTACGGATCATTTCTGTGTCATAAGTCGCTGTTGCCATATTATCACGTTAGAAACTTTATCTGTTAAGTCTGTATTACGTTAAAACGTACCCAGATTTTATAAAGGGGTCGGTGTTCAGTTTTCCCGAAGAAGCTGTACTCGATGGCTGTACCGCGGTTTCAGATCAGATAAGAAAAAATTAAAGAGAAAGATATGTGGATGGGAAATTCTTTCTACTCGTCGTCAGTACCGAACTTCGGTGTCAGGTCTACTGCTCCAGTACCTACTGGGACAGGCTGGCCTGTGACGATGTTCTCGACAACTCCTTCGAGAGGATCTTCCTCTCCACGAAGTGTCCCCTCACGCAGGTGCTTCTTCGTCTCCTCGAAGACGGAACGAGCAAGCATGGACTCCTTGTTACCAACGATACCGTAACGAGTAGTACCGTTCAGCTCTCCGTCCTTTGTCATCATATCCGCGAGAAGCATAACGTGTCTGTCATCGATACCGATTCCCTGCTTCTCAAGAGTGGAGTTCGTCTCCTCGATGATCTTACGTCTCAAGGCCTCCACACCTAGAACCCTTTTGATCTCGAAAAGGTGGTTGGAGGTCGTCCTGGTACTGTCGATCTCCTCCATTTTCAGGGTCTTCCTCAGTGCTGTACCGGCTGTCTGGAGCATCCATTCGCCGTCATCTTCGTTGATCACGACCTGCTCGATACCTTTGAGGCCTTTGATACGTGCGTCCTCTGTATCGTTCTTCAGGTCCTTAAGGTCTCTCAGGTCGTAATCATCTTCTGAGGATGTCAGTACTACCTCGTTCCCGTCGGTCTTTATCTTTGCCTTTCTGACCTCGTCCTGAACACGGGTCTTTACATCTGACATGTCGACATCGTAGTCGCCGAGAAGATCCTCGTTCAAGACGTACTCGACTTCAAGCTGCATGATGTCGATAGTATCCTGCTTGACAAGGTCCTCGAACTTGATCTCTCTCAGCTTACGGGCGACTTCCTTGGCGTCTTCCTCACTGTCGTACTCATCCGTGAGATAGACCTCCATCGAAGGAGTATCAGGCTCTCTACGAGCGTCCACGATCTCGATAAGACGTGGAAGACCTGCCGTAAGGTCGACCTGCGCTCCTCCTGCCTGGTGGTACGTCTCCATAGTCAGCTGTGTAGCTGGCTCGGAAAGAGACTGAGCAGCAACAATACCGATAGCCTCGCCCGGCTCGTACTGCATCTGCTCATATCTCTCCTCTAATTTTTCACGTGTTTCACTGTCAAGGTCAAGGCCTTGATACTTCTCAGGCAGCTCCTCTGCCCGTTCCTTCCAACTTAATTCTTCTGTCATCTTTTATCTCCTCCTTTAATCTGTGCTGATGTTTGTGGATATTACTCCTCTGTCCGATTTTTGAGGATCGATCCCGTCCTCTCCAGCTCTGAACTGGATGATATCTCCCTGAGCGTTCCTCACCGTCTGGTCATACTCGACCTTCAGGTCCTGCAGAGCATTTGAAACCCTCCTGTACATGTATCCGGAAGTCTTCGTGTTAAGGGACTTGTCCGCGAGGGCCTTTCTCTGTGCCATCTGATGGAAAAACATCTCCTGGGCATCAAGGCCTTCGATAATACTGCTTCCTACAAAGCCTTTGGACTTCGGTGAGAGCTCTCCTTTCTTGAAATGGCTGAGAGTTCTCTTCTTGTATCCTCTCTCGATTCTCGTGTCCCTGACAGAGTTCTGTCCAAGCATGCCTGCCATCGTTGTGACGTTCTGCATCGAACCTCTTGCTCCCGAGTCGGCCATGACGTAGGCAGATGAGTCTTCACTGAAGTAATCGTCGATGATATCTCCGATCTCCGTGAACGACTCGTTCAGACGCTTGGAGACCTTGATCTCTCTCGTGTCCTCAAGTGTCTGGCCTGTTATCGCCTCCATCTTACCCTGCTCGTACTCCTGCAGGAGTTCCTCTGCATCGTCAAGAGCTTCGTCGATAACATCGTGGATCTGGTCCGTAGCCTCATCAGGTACTTCCAAGTCTTCAAGGCCTATACTGAATCCTCTGTTCGTCAGGAAAATTGCTCCAACTCTGGAGACCCGGTTCAAAAACTCTGCGACCATGTCGCTTCCGTACTCGATGTTCAACTGCTGGATGATCTCTCCACCGTAGTCCGATACGGCATCATCATCCAGGACTCCTTTAACGAGTTCTCCTTCCTCGATCACTACTTCGTCAGGTTCTCCCTCGTTGATAGTCAAGGAGATGTCTTCAGGGATGAAAAGTGAAACCAAGTCTCTTCCGGAGACTTCCTCTCCTTCAGGCAAGTCCTTGTCGTGTTCTCCAGCATCAGCAAGAAGGTTAAACGCCTTCTCCCTGGAGACAGTCTTTTCCTCCTGTGTTAGTAGGTAGAGGCCTGATACGTAGTCCTGTAGCATGCCCACGATCGGTCCTCCCATCTTCGGGGACTTGACGTGTTCCTGGACTTTCATCAGTTCCTCTGCTTCTGCACGTGCTTCTTCTGTCTGTGGGACGTGCAGGTTCATCTCGTCTCCGTCGAAGTCTGCGTTGTAAGGTGCACAGACGTTCAGGTTTAGACGGAATGTTCTGTAAGGTAGTACACGAACCTTGTGTGCCATGATTGACATACGGTGAAGAGATGGCTGTCTGTTGAAGAGGACTGTGTCCTCGTCTTTCAGATGTCTCTCGACTTTCCAACCCGCACCTGGCTCGATAGCTTCCTTGATCTCTTCTACGTTTTCATCTGTCAGCCTTCTCCTTGAACCATCAGGCTGGAAAACATAGTTCGCACCAGGATAGGTCTCTGGACCGTTATCGATCCATTCCATGGCCTTATCGTAGTTTCTCTCGGTGATCTTCTTCGGGATCGTCAGCTTCTTCGCGACGACCTCAGGAACTCCGACCTCATTGATCCCTATGTTAGGATCAGGTGTAATAACCGTACGAGCGGAGAAGTTCACACGTTTACCGATAAGGTTCTGTCTGAAACGTCCTTCCTTACCCTGAACTCTCTCGATCAGAGACTTTAGGCTCCTACCAGATCTGTGCCTTGCAGGTGGAACGCTCGAAAGATCGTTGTAGAACAAGGTAGCTGTGTGATACTGAAGAAGCTCCCATAGATCATCGATAATGAAATCTGGTGCTTCAATCTCGATGTTGTTCTGAAGACGCTTGTTGATACGGATAACATCAACTAATTTGTGGGTGATGTCGTCCTCACTTCTTTCTCCTGTCTCAAGTGTGATCGAAGGCCTCATAGTTACCGGTGGAACCGGGATGTGTGTTAGTATAAGGTCTTCAGGCCTTCCTCCTTCCATGCCGATCTTGGCTGCGATATCATCAGGGATTTCCTTGAAACGTTCTCTGATCTCGGAAGGTTTGAGTTCTTCTCCGCCTTCTCTGTAGCTGTAAGGCTTGTCAAGTTTGACTTCCTCTACATCGTACCCACATTCTGGGCACTCGCTCATCCTGTTGGATTTTCTGTAAGGTTTGTCCTCATCCTTCATCAGGAGACTCTGACATTCCTTACATGAGAATCTGAGGAGGTCTCTAACCTTTTTTGCGTAAAGCACGTGGACTACAGGCTTGGAAAGAGTGATGATTCCGAAGTGGCCTTTACACTCTCTGATGCGTCCACCACATGTCTGGCATGTCATACCTGGGTCGATAACTCCTAGGCCTGGATCCATTACTCCATCCTCGACAGGGTAACCGTCCGCGTCGTAGACTTCAGCCTTATCGATCTCCTTGACTGCGATTTTCTGGAGTTTTTCTGCACTCATTATGCCGAACTCAAGTTTGTCTATATCTTCCATTTTTTGATCACCTATTCTTCCTCCAGTTCAAGCTCTGTATCCATCATCATGGATTTCAACTCGTTCATCAACAGGAGGAACGCATGTGGGATCTCGGATTCTCCGACATCCGAGGAATCACAGCTTGGACAGTAAGTCTTGTTCTCTTCCCTGTCCTCAACAGCGATTTCACCACAGTTCTCACAGACCTTGATCTCTGTACTGTCTGCTCCGAACCTTTCCTTCAATAGGAGTGATGCTCCGTGTCCCACGAAGACGTCCTTTTCCATCTCTCCGAGTCTGAGGCCTCCTTCCTGGCTTCTTCCCTCGGTAGGCTGTTTTGTGAGGAGTGTTACAGGTCCTCTTGCACGTGCGTGGACCTTGTCTCCGACCATGTGGCTTAGTTTGAGGTAGTATCCTGGGCCGATCATGATCTCTGCATCCATCTCCTCGCCTGTAAGGCCGTTGTACATCGTCTCCTTACCTGAGGACTGGAATCCAAGTTCCTCTAGCTGTTCCTTCATCTTATCCTTAGATTCGTTGTGGTAGGCTGAACCGTCTACAGGTTCACCTCTTAGAGCCCCGACTTTACCGGCGAGAAGCTCGATTATCTGTGACACTGTCATACGGCTAGGGATAGCGTGTGTCGAAAGGATCATGTCTGGAGTAATCCCCTGTCTCGTGAAAGGCATGTTCTCCTCTGAGACAAGCATTCCTACTGTTCCCTTCTGTCCGTGTCTTGTAGCAAACTTGTCACCAAGTTCTGGGACTCTGTACTCTCTCATCTTCATCTTGATCAGCTTGTCGCCGTCTCCGGTCTCAGAGACTAGTACTTTATCGACTTTACCCTGTTCTCCGTGTCTTACGGTCAGGGAAGTCTCTCTTCTGTCTGCGAGGCCCATCTTAACCTCTTCTCCGCCTCCGGATCCGAGGAACTTTGGTGGAGATGTCTTACCGACAAGAACATCGTCGGAATCTACTTCTGTCTCAGGGTTCGCAATTCCGTCCTCATCCAAATGTGTGTAGGCCTCTTCACGTCTGTAACCTCTGACGTCTTTGTCAGGGACTTCAATCTCGTCTTTCTGGCCTCCCCAGAAACGCTGGGCCTCTGTCTGGTAGGTCCTCATGTATGTTGAGCGACCCATTCCTCTATGCATAGAGGATTCATTCATGATGACGGCGTCCTCGATGTTGTAACCGTCAAAGGATCCGAGGGCGATAACCATGTTCTGGCCAATAGGATGGTCTCCCAGAATAGTATCGAAGGTGTTTGTAGTAACGATAGGAGTCTGTCCATAAGTCAGGACGTTCTCACGTGTATCAAATCTCTGATGGAACTCTCTCGTCGGCATACCAAGGCCCTGTCCGGACATCTTGGCTCCGAAGTTCACACGGTCTCCTCTGTTATGCTCAGGGTAGACAACGAGTGAAGCGGAAAGCCCGTTAATGATCTCCGGGTCGATCTCCAGATGAGTGTGCTCTTCTGTGATCTCATCTCTGTCCATGGCCACGTAAGCATTCTCTTCTTCCTCTGCGTCCATGTACTCGATCTTTCCTTCGTCCTCAAGGTCTTCGAGAGTTGTATTGCCCTCGATCAGATCCTGTTCATCTTCCTCATCAAGAACAGCTTCACCGTCCTCAACGATGATAACAGGCCTCAAGACCCTTCCGGAGTCCGAGTTAATCCTGACCTCATCCTTATCTTCGGCGTAGTAAACGGAGACCTCTTTACCTATGTCACCGTCTCTTCTCTTATCGATCAACTGCTCCCTGACTTCGGAAGGATCATCGATCTCCCCAAGGATCTCTCCATCAAGAAATACGTCTGTCATCTAGAAAACACCTGTGAAGGCCTTTTTCAGCTTTGAAGTTTTTGTCTTTAGTTCTTCAGTCATAGTATCAGTTTTGCTCATTGTTTTTCACCTTATCTTGCGTCGATCCCTACTTCTTCCAGCTTGGCTTTCAGAGAGTTCTTCTTCATCTCGCTCATCCCTGTAGAAACGTTCGCTGACATAGCGAGGTGTGTCCTGAGTCCGATGTTCATACCTTCCGGCGTCTTGATCGGACAGATACGTCCCCAGTGCGTTGGATGTAAGTCTCTTGCCTCGAAGTGCTGTCTGTCACTGCTTAGTGGAGAGACAACGTTTCTCAAGTGGCTTAGTGTTTTGATCCTGTTGTTTCTTTCCAGGCTCTGGCAGATACCTGTTCTGCCGCCCACCCAGTTTCCTGTCGCCATAGCTCCCATGATCTGTTTTGTGAGAGTGTCTGCGACGATTGTGCTCTGCAGGGAAGGTAGTCTTCCTCTTTTTGCGGATTTCTGGAAGTTGTACTTCATCCTTGCGACTAATCCCCATTTACCCAGGAAAACGGATCTGAACTGCATCTCCAAGAGCTCTCCTGCCAGGTTCAGTCTCTTGTTCGCGTAGTGGTCGATGTCGTCTTCTTCGATATCGCCTTTTCCGAGAGCGATAGTGTTCCTGATCATGTTTGTGAGGAACTCTGCCTTCTCTTCACGGACATCTGGCTCCTGTCCCAGGTGTGGGAGCAGGTACTCATCCAGGATGCTCTCAACTCTTTCCTCTACATCGGAAGTGATTCCTGCCTGGTTTGCGACGTATTCGAAGGCCTCTTCCTGATTCGAAGCATCAACTTCGTACAGGTTGAGGTAGACATCGGAAGAATACTCTTCTCCGATAGCTTCGACGATTTCCTTGTCTGTCTCATAGCCTAGAGCTCTGACAAGAGCGATAGCTGGAGTCTTTTTGACGTTAGCAAAGCTTATGTTGACAATATCTTCGTCTCTTCTGAGAACGTGTCTCTGAACGTATCCTTCGTTCTCGGAGTTGATACGGCATTTCTCCTCTTCTCCGTCCTGCTGGTAGACAGGCTTGTTGTTCGCAAGCTCCTCCATAGCGATGAGAGTCTTTTCAGCTCCGTTGATCAGGAAGTAACCTCCTGGATCCTCTGGATCTTCTCCGTGTGCTCTCATCTCCTCTTCGTCCCATTCGGATGTCCAGCACAGGTCAGAACCGACCATAACTGGAATCTCTCCAATAGTGACTTCTTCAGTATCCTGTTTAACTCCTTCAAAAATAGGTGTCATCTCGACCTTGATCTCAGAAGAATAAGTCAAATCACGCATACGAGCTTCTCTAGGTGTGATCTCACGTACAGAACCGTCAGCCTCGTGGATCTTAGGCCTCTTGATATCAACATTTACGATCTTGATAACCAGGTCCTCACCGTCAGGAAGCTCAGGCTCTATACTTCCGACCTCGTTTAGAATCGCCTGAATCCTCTCCTCCACAAAACGGTTGTAGGACTCGATCTGGTGTTTTACAAGGTTCTTCTGGATCAACTGCTCTAGGAATTCTTCATTCATTATTCTGGTGACACCTACTCAATAAACTCTATTTGTCGACAACAACACGGTAATAATTGGTTTTACCCGCCGTAGGACTATCTCGAGTGATCTCGATGACATCACCTTCCTCAGCGTCCATCTGCTTCAAAGCAGCGTCAGTACGCTCAATTTTCGGAAGATCGTCCTTCTCAGCCTCATACTTCTCGAGAAGGTCCTCAACTTCCTCTTCATCCATTTTTCTATGTTCTGGAACAGCCCTGTGGTCTCGTACATCCATAGCCATTGATTATTATACCTCGCGCGGGTAGAACACGTATAGATACAATAAGAGGACAACTAGTAAGCTTTAAATAGGGTCGCCCCAGAAACCAAAACATATTAAAAAGGCAAAACCTACTTCCAAAGGCCTGTCTCCTGCCTCATACTGAAAACCTCTTCGCCAACAACCACATGATCCAGTACATCAACACCCAGGTTCTCACCGGCTTCAATAACCTCCTGCGTAGTTTCCAGATCCTGATCCGTAGCAGAACTTTCACCAGAAGGATGATTATGAGCCAGGATAACAGCAGAGGCCTTAGACTCGATAGCGGAACGGAAGACCCCCTGGATATCAAGGCCTACATTGGAAACACCGCCATCAAATTCCTTCTCGCCCACTAACTCGTTGCCGGAGTTCAGGTAGAAAACACGCAGAATTTCTGAATCCAGGAACTTCATATCACCGACCTGAGATCTTACATCGGAGAGGTTCTCGATCTTCTCCCTCTCTTCTCTTTCAGCCCTTCTCGAAAGCTCTCCCAAGGCCTTTAGCTGACCTGCTTTAACGCGGGAGATACCTTCGAACTCCTTCAGTGATTCAAGGCCCTGGTTCCCGAGTTCTGAGATGGAGTGTTCGTTCAGGATCTCCGAGCTTAGCTCCTTCACGTTCTTCCCCTGTGTCCCGGTCCTCAAAATGATCGAGAGAAGCTCTACAGAGGTCATATCCTCCGCGCCGAGATCCTCAAGCTTTTCACGAGGCCTCTCCTCTTCAGGCAAGTCTTGTATGGTATAATCCACGTTTTGGAAAAAGTATCTCTGATTTAAAGAGTTTAAGGCCTAAAATCTGAGGTATGGAGAAGATACTCGAAAACCCGGCCTTTGACGAAGCAGAGAAAATACTGGAAGAATATCTGAAAAGAGACTACACAGTCCAGATCAACGGGTTATGCATGGTCAACTACCAGGGAAGAGCCAAATCAAAGCTGGACAAGGGCGAGAGATTGGTCATCAAGAAACAGGACTCCGCGATACTGGTCCACGGACCGGATAACTACCAGCCCAAGAACTGGCAGCCGGAAGTCGATTCCTACACTGTGAAAGCCGACGAAGAAGAGCTGATCCTCAAAGCGAAAAGAACCAATCCGGATGAAGTCGTAGAGATAAGATTTGAAGAGATAGACCTCCTGACCGTAGACCAGTTAGTCGATAAATCAGATCTCAAGATCAGAGGCCACGAAGTAGACATCCACGAGTCGATAGAGGAAGAACCAGAGATAGTAGAACAAGGCCTCAAAGTAGTAGAAAGGGAAAGAGAGACGCCAGCAGGTTTTATCGACGTATTCGCCAGAGACAAAGACGATGACTACGTTGTTATAGAAGTGAAGAGAAATCCAGACTACAATACTGTTTTACAGCTCCAGAGATACGTCGATGAGATAGAAGAAGAGTTCTCTGGAGAAATACGTGGGATACTTGTAGCACCGAAGATGACGGACAAAGTGCTTGATTACCTGGAGGAGAGAGGCCTCGAGTTCGTGGAAGTGGACATGGAGGATGTAATCGCTTCATATGAGGCTATAGATAATTCACAGAAAGGCCTTGAAGATTTCGGTGCGGATTACAGTACTGATTAGATTTTCTGATGGTAGAAAGCGATGTCTTCCTCGTAATCTTCATCTTTCAGTGCTATAAACTCTATTTCAGATTTCTTCCAGCCTATGTCATGGTCTCTTATCCTCAGATGGTATTCTGAAGAGGCAAAACTGTATTGTTTAAAGTCTTCTCCCTCATAAACTCCGACCTGAGGGGCTTCATCCTCTCTGATTTCTCCAATTTCGTAATCGGGGAAGACTTCATCGAGGTTAACTGCTTCAACTGCTTCATAAAGGCCTGCGCTGGTATCCCATTCGGCTTTCATCCTTGCCTGGCCTTCACCTCTGAACTGTGAGATGTCTACATCCTCAAGTTCTTCTGAGACGTCCGCAGTTAGTCTTCTTGCCATCAGGGATTAATTAAGTTACAAAATATAAAAATCAGGAAATCGGAGGCCTTAGAAATCGTAGTGGATCCAGTAACGCTCAACTTTCTCTGCGTTGATCCAGTGGATCATGTCGTCCGCGTCGACCTTGATAATTCCGTTTTCCTGGAACTCTGCGTTATGTTTGTGCAGCTCACGTTCCTCGCTGGAATCGTTCTTATCATTGCCTCTCCGTACTCCTCAGCAGTGTCATTCAGTCTATCCTACATAGATTGTCCAGCTATCAAAAAGTTGAGGCCTAACCAATGGAGCTGTTTATCTTTGGTGAATTATTAGCGACTATCCATCGCCTCAAGGCGTTCAACGGCTCTGGGGACTTCAAGGTCTTGGTCTTCATACGTTCCGTCACGCATCTCAATATATTCTTCACTAAACCCTTGATTATATTTTTCATCACTGAGAGCCTGAGCAGGATGATTCGAAGGGTTATTATTTACTTTTACAAGGCCTTCTGGCGCGAATTCGCCTCCGTTCTCTGTTATCTGGTAAACTATATCCATATTCCCATTTTGTTCTGCGAGGCCTTCTGCAAATCTGTTTAGATTGCCTTGTTCCTCAAATTCTTCCTGTAGGTCTCTTGCTATTTTACCTGTGTCTGAGTAACCTGGCAGAATTACATCTAATCTTTCATACTGTCCGTCGTTTCCGCCTCTGTCTCTTATATTGGCACTGCCTTGTGTGTAAGGAATATGCATGAATGAAACAGTATCTTTTCCATCAAGATCATAGTCATTGAAAAAATCTCTTTCCTGTGGCGCCACCCATACGTCTTCCCTGTTTTCCTTCTCTTCTACTACGGTTTCTGGTTCCTTTCCTAGAGCACGATCAATAAACCCTTGATCTTCTTCCTGTTCTACCTCTTCTGTCGTTACTCTGTCAGTGTTTGTGGCTAGAGGGTCCACAATATAGGCCTGAAAGTTACGTTCATCCTCTTTCATTACCTCGTCAAGACCTTCTACCGCAGGAATAGACGCCCTCAGATCCAGGTTTCCGCCCTCTTGGATATTATTTGCTCTCAATCCATAGAGGCCTTGGTCGGATACATATTCCCCCCACTCTTGAGCAGATCTTCTCATGTTGTTATTATAAGGTAGTAAGAATATAAACGTTTTGGTCTATGGCTTTATCAGCTTATAAAAAATCTCTATTTCCTCTAAAAGTTATGTGCAGCATCCACGGAGCACAAAACCCGAAAACAGTAGAAAAACTGGCCCAGAATCTGGCACACAGAGGCGGATTGCAGAAAGCCGTGGATATAGAAAATTTTTCCCTTGGACATACTCTGCATTCTGTGGTCGGGCAGGTTGAACAGCCAATCAAGGAAAAAGGCCTTCTATCTGCGAACTGCGAAATCTACAACTGGAAACAAATAAATGAAAAATACGGTTGGGAAACCGAAAACGACGCCGAGACATTACTCAAGATACTTGAAGAAGAAGGCCTCCAGGCCCTTGAACAAATAGATGGGATATATGCCTTTGCATACATCAAAGATAACGAAGTGATTTTGACGCGAGACCTATTAGGTGTAAACCCGATCTGGTACACGGAAAAAGACGAGGAATTCGCCTTCGCTTCAGAAAAACAGGCCTTGGAGAAGGAGGGCCTCGAATGTAGGGAACTTCACCCTAGACAGATACTTAGATACGACCTGAAAACCGGTGAAAGAACCTTTGAGCAGAGAGAGTTCTTCGAGATAAACGAAAATGAAGACCTAGAGATTGAACAAGCGGCTGAAGAGATCAAAGAGAAATTCCTCGAGGCAGTGGAAAAGAGAGTGCCTGAAGGCGATTTAGGTCTTCTCTTTTCGGGCGGTGTTGACTCTACCCTGATAGCGGCTGCTTTACAGGAGCTGGATAAGGATTTCACCGCCTATACCGCAGGTATACAACACGGCAACGTCAACGCACCACGTGATATGGACTGGGCACAGGAAGTCGCTGAAGAGATGGATATAGGGCTTGAGGCCTACGAAGCCAGCCTTGAAGAAGTAGAGGAAACTCTGCCGATGATAGTCGACTGGATCTCATCTACAAGCGTCGTGAAAAACGGTGTAGCACTTCCGTTCCAATTCTCGTTAAAGAACAGCAAGGAAGAGGAGCAGGTCATCATGTCAGGCCTCGGTTCCGAACAGCTCTATGCAGGATACCACCGCCAGCAGGGTTACCTAAATAAAGAATGTCTCTCAGGCCTTCGCTCGATCTTCGAAAACGATCTGTACAGAGACAACGTCGTCAGCTTCCGTAACGGCAGAGAGATTAGGTTACCGTTCCTCGATCATGATCTGATCGAACATGCACTGACAATACCGGAGGATTACAAGGTAAAAGAAGATTACAGGAAATATGTACTAAGAAAAGCTGCTGAGAAGCTTGAAGTACCTGAAAAAGTCGCATGGAGAGGCAAAACCGCCGCACAGTACGGTTCCAACTTTGACAAAGCCATCGACAGGCTCTCAAGAGACAATGGATTCGACCACAAACAGGAATACCTCAACTCGTTGCGAAAATCAGAGGCAAAGGAGGATGAGGAAAGCCTTTCACTCAAAAAGAAGCCAAACAACAGGATTGTGGCCCTGACTTCAGGAGGCAAAGATTCCAACGCAGCTCTCCACAGGATCGAAAGGAGAAACAACAAAATTTCATGTCTCCTAACTTTACGTTCTAAAAATAAGGATAGCTACATGTTTGACTCGAAGAAGGAGAAAAGCGTGATCGAGGAACAGGCCTCGAAACTGGATATCCCATTAATCATTCAGGAAACAGATGGTGAGAAAGAAAAAGAGCTGGAAGATCTCAGAAAAGGTCTTGAGGCTGCTAAGAAAGAGTTTGATGTGGAGGCTGTAGTGGCAGGTGCTCTAGCTTCGACTTATCAGAGGGACAGGGTCGATAAAGTCGCTGAAGAGGTAGGTCTGAAAGTTTTCACTCCTCTGTGGCAGGAAGACCAGTCAAGGTACATGCGGTGGCTGATCAGAGAAGGTTTCGAGGTCGAGATAACAAGTGTCGCGGCAAGAGGCCTTGAAGAGAGCTGGGAAGGTACAGTTCTGACTGAAGATAATATAGATGAGTTTCTGGAACTTGCTGAAGAGTACAGATTCAACGCAGCCGGTGAAGGTGGAGAATACGAGACAGTAGTCCGAGGATTCCCTGATGAGATGGTCTAAAGCTCTTTAACTGGATACTTCTCTCCCTCGGAAAGTTTACGTAACTTGAAATCTCCTTCTACGATCTCGCCGATGTAGGCCTTCGCATCTTCTTTCGATTTAAGAATCTTCAACTCTTCGTCCATAACCTTTACTGCAGCGTTGTTATCGACGGCTAAACCAGTCTTACCCGGATTTTCTCTCATCATCTCCTCGAAAGAGGCTTCCCTGTTTTCCTGATGGTAATGTGGGCAGAAAAGAACGTTTTCAACGAAATTAAGGCCTTCGACCCGGATGAAGTTCCATTCGCCGTCCTGCTCGTAGCTCTCCGAGTCGCTGTGTCCGTACTCGAACCAGCAGATCGCACCCGCTGAAAGGCCTGACATCACAGTACCGTTTTCATAGGCCTTTCTCAGGTATTTATCGACTTTTTTCTCTTTCCAGATCTCTATCATTCCGCGAGTGTTGCCTCCGCCGACATAGAGGAGGTCTGCGGACGTTATTTTTTCCTCTATCTTTTTTTCAGTATAGTTTTCCTTCGTAAGCTTCAATGCCTTCGTTTCACAGCCTAGACGGTCTCCGTAGGTCTCGTGGAAGGCCTCTATGTATCCTTCGGAGTCTTCACTTGCTGTCGGGATGAAAAGTGCTTCTGGGTTGTTTTTCTCTGTTTCTTTGACTATCTCTCTGTCTATCGGCAGCGTCTCACCTGAATCGATGCTTCCGCCGCCGACCGCTATGATAGAACTCATACATTACAGAAATGGATACGGGAGAAATTTAAACCGGAGGCCTCACCCGTGGAACGACGGTTCAAGGAACTCATAGTCCTTGATACTTGATCCGTCCTCGCTGAACCTGAAAACAGCTTCAAACTTCTCTCCTGAAAACATCTTCGGCATCCAGACCTCATCATCAGGCCACATATCATCGTAAGGCATGTCGTCTACTGGGAACCATTCAGGCCTTGCCTCCTCCGTTTCTTCCGCACTGCCTTCGTATTCCTCTGTCATGAAAACGTGGACGTGTTGATCCGGGTCTCCTCCGAAGTAAAATTTCAGTTCTGCGACTTTCTCAAGGCCTTCGACCTCGATTTTTGTCTCCTCCCGGAATTCTCTTTTCGCTGCTTCCCTTGGTGTCTCATCCTCTTCTAGCTTGCCGCCAGGCCCGTTGAAGTTTCCTGCTCCATGTCCTCGTTTTTTCTCGATCAGCAGAACCTCTTCACCGTCGATAAGGTAGGTCAGCGTTGCCTGGGTCCAATCAGTCATAACCAGTTTTTTGTGGACAGGTTCTTCTACAGTTTTTCTAGATCAATACTGTCAGTACAAGGATCACAAGCATCACTCCGGTCAGGAAACCCTGTACCAGTGTGGAGCCGAGCATCGAAGCAGTCGTGTAAAGAGCTGCCTTCAAACTTCTATCCGAATCCTCCGTGATCATGTACTCTCTAAGATATACAACAGCAGCGATCCCAGCAAAAGTCCCTACAGGCCCTCCCACGAAGAAAAACAGTATTCCAGCGACCGCGGCAGCCTTTACTGTGCTATCAGAAGCTCCGCCCGCCTTCGAACCTACAGCTCCGGCAAACCAGTCAAAAAGCAAAGCAGTAAGGCCTGTCATGTAAAGCAGAGCAACTATCAATACGTGAGGCCTCGTAAACCCGGTGTTCCACCAGTAAAGAGTCAAACCAGCAAGTGAGAAAACTGCCCCCGGCATCATAGGCAGGAAAGAACCTACGACTCCGGCCAGAAGCAACACAAAAGCAAGAACCAGAACTACTTCCACCGCTGCAAACACCTCCTTCCAACCCTCTCAAGATTTCCATTTCCCATAAACTGAGGCTTTAAACTCAAGGTCTAAAAACTCTGCTTCCATCTAAAAAACCCCTCTCAGAAAACAGGATAACCCATTAAAACCAGCACACCGATCAAAACAGGCTGATGCAGAAGATAGATCAACAGGGAATTACGCCCCAAAAACTCCACGAAACCGGAAAACCGATCAAACACGTCGATCTCACGCTTCTGTATATCGAAACCTCTCTCACCGCCAGGATACATCCAGTGACCCACAGCGACGCCCAGAAAAACCACGGAGGACCACGGGATCAACGGAAAGAAGTCAAAAGTACTGAAAGGAACACCGGAAAGGCCTAAAGAAGCCATAACCAGTGAAGGATCGAAAAGATCCGGCAGAAGGAAAAGAACCAGCACAAGGCCTGAGAAAGCAAGAGCTTTCCTTGGATCAGAAACCACAAAAGGACTCACGGCTATCGAAAGGCCTAAAAGATGGAGGATGCCGAAAAAGATGAAATTATCCGGGAAGGTCAGATAGGTGACAGCGGTGATACCGAGGCCTAAACCGAAGATCTTCAGGCCTCTCAGACCATATTTTTTCCATTTTTCTTTCCTCGACGGTTTTTTCCCCTTGAACCTGTTCCAGCTCAGTGTAAGCGAGATACCGGCGATAAACATGAAAGAACCGGCCACAAACAATGGAAAGACGTCCCAGTACAGAAAATTACTGCCCGGGAACAGGCTGTAAACGCCTAGGAACTTCAAGGCATAGGACCAGTTAAACAGTATCATCAAAACTACGGAAAGGCCTCTCAGAAAATCCAGCTCCCAGTAACGTTCCACGGAAAATCTATTTTTAATCAGAAATTTAAAACAGGATAATTTTTAATGGAATCTCCGTAAATTCATTTTTCATGAACCTAGAATCCCTGAAAAGGAGGATCAAGGAACTTAGATCCATGGAATCTGATTTTGAAACTGAGGAACAACAAGTAGATCAGAAAATCGATCGATTGAAAGAAAAATTGGGGTATGGAAAAGCTACCGCACAGGACTTTCAGCAAGAAGCTGAATACCTTCTCAGTGAGTCAGAGGAAAGCAAAGAGCTTGCAGAAGCTATTTCCTCATCAGAATCCGAGATCATAGATATTGATGAAAAGATTAGTTCGGGAAACTACAGCTCTCTTACGTCAGAGAAAATAGAGGAGCTAGCCCAGGTAAATGAACAAGAGGAAAAGATAATCGAAAAATTCCTAGATGAAGTTAGACATCTCCAGAACCAACTTGATGTTTTGGAGAACCTTCTATCTCAACACGAATCAATGGAAAACCACTCGGCAGCAGAAGGGACGAATAGTTCCAACGTTCCGGATGAAGTCCGTTCAAAAATCGAGAAAACAGAAGAAACACTGGGGGACGTAGAACAAAGGCTTTCACAGATGAGAAACGCCGAGGAAGAGATAGAAGTTACCAGAAGAAAATTTGGCAAAATGGCAGGAACAGCAGCTGCTGGAATAACGGGTGCACAGATAGGAAGCTCAGGTAACAGAAAAACCTCCAGAAAAAGATTTATCGGCGACCTTCCAGATCAGATAGAATCCATTGATCAGTCTCAGGCAACAGAAGCTGTCAAAAAGTCGGGGACATACCAGAAAAAAACAGAAAGCTGGAGCAAAGAAGACCAGCTAAAAGCGATAAGAAAGAGCGAAGACATTAACTGGAACAGCGAACAGACAGAGCTGAAAGGCCTAAGGTTTTCCGTGGAAAAAGAAAACCCTTCAAAATACAGTAAAGAAGCCGGTATGAAGATGGATGCACCGTATCTTGACGATGTGGCTGTAGAATACGCCGTAAAAAACACCTCTCAGCAGACTCTTGATGTATACCTTACAATGGTAATACCCAGTGGATGGGCCTACTATGGCGCAATGAACGTCACATCGTCGGGAGCTGGAATAATCTCGACAAACTTTCAGCTAGACCCAGGACAGAAAGATAGACTAATCGCATTTCTTTACTACAACAATGGGAAAAGAAGAGAAACACAGCTCATAACAGATTATAAGATAGCAGGCCAAAACAACTCAAAATACTCGACAGAGGAAAGAACAACAAACCTTCCCAAATACTGGAACTGAAATCTAACATATCCTCAACGAAAAGGCCTAGGACCTTTCTCATCCGAGGCCTTCTTTCCAGCTGAACAATAACTGTATTTCTGAAAGACCCTGCTGTCTCGGGCTTTCACAAGATGAAAAATTGTAAAGAGATTTGGGCCAGACGGGATTTGAACCCGCGACCGCTCGGTGTCTCTGCCGAAAATCCTGAGGGATTTTCTTTGTCCTCGTTCTCCTCGGCGGGAGAACTTGAGGGGCGTAAGAGCCGAGCGCTCTGCCAGACTGAGCTACCGGCCCGAGT